>Ga0209533_1000009_pt1 | contig 195740 bp, 171 predicted proteins | sample COG_04_FD_184748 | JGI IMG/M metagenome (GOLD analysis project Ga0209533, IMG submission 184748) | Pelagic Microbial community sample from North Sea - COGITO 998_met_04 (SPAdes) (version 2) | ecosystem: Environmental > Aquatic > Marine > Neritic zone/Coastal water | place: Helgoland, sampling...
AATGCTGTAATAGGACTACAAAATCAAAATGGGACTAACGGAATTACTCCGCCAGAAAGAAATACAGGTAACTGGTCAGCTTCTAACGAAGCTTGGAGATTTACTCCAAATGGCGAGAGTAATGTAACTTTTTCTTGGTTAAATGAAAATAACGAAATCATTGGAACAGATCCAATTGTTAATGTGTGTCCAACTAACGAAGTAACCACCTACAAAGCTCAGGCAATTTATACAAATTGTAATGGAGATGTAATCACAGAAACAGATGAAGTTACTGTAACTTTTTTAGGAGCACCCTCGATTTCATCCCTTATAAGTGATTATCGTCTGTGTGATAACGATGGTGATGGCTCCGAAACTTTTGACTTAACTTCTAAATATGACGAGATTGTAATTACACTAACAGATATTACACTTACTTTTTACAATACCGAGGCCGATGCGAATGCAGATACAAACTCTATAGCAATACCTTCAGCCTATATTAGTAGTGGTACAGAAACGATTTGGGTACGCGATATCAATACAGAGGGTTGTTCTAGTGTAGGTTTTTTTAATTTAATTATTGATACAGTACCTTCATATACCGAGGTTTCTTTATTTCAAATCTGTGACGATATTACACCTGATGGTTTTACAGAATTTAATTTAGACAGCCTGTATCCAACTATTGTCGATGGAGCTTCTAACCTTGTTGTAAGCTATTACTTAACTGAAGCAGATGCAGAAGCGGGAATAGTATCACCTTTATCAAGTCCTCACACAAATACCACAAACTCTGAATTTATTTGGGCACGTATACAAGATAATATAACTGGATGCTTTGGAACCTTTGCAATAGAGCTAAATGTGCTTTCACCTATTGCAGAAACTCCAACTCCTCTGACAGAATGCGACCTAACTCCATACGACGGAATAGCCGACTTTAACATAAACGAAGCCGATATCGATATTACCAATGGACAGACAAATAATTTTGTAACCTATCATGAAACACTAGCTCAAGCCGAGGCTGGAACAAATCCTTTAGTAAGTCCATACACCAATACAGTTCCTAACATACAAACCATATTTGCAAGACTAGAAGATGAAGTTCTGGGTTGTTACGCTGTGACTCAATTAGTACTTCAAGTAAATCCAGCACCCTCGATTTCATCCTTTATAAGTGATTATCGTCTGTGTGATAACGATGGTGATGGCTCCGAAACTTTTGACTTAACTTCTAAATATGATGAGATTGTAAATACACTAACAGGTATTACACTTACTTTTCACAATACCGAGGCCGATGCGAATGCAGATACAAATTCTATTGCAACACCTTCAGCCTATATTAGCAGTGGTATAGAAACGATTTGGGTAAGTTCTTTTGATAATTTTACACAATGCCGTGTTGTGGCACCATTAGATTTGGTTGTTTCACCTATTCCTGAAAATTTTCAGACTCAAGAAATTAATATCTGTGGTTATATAAATGTTAGTGATCTTCTTTTTGATTACCCTGACATTAATATTTACAATTCTCCTAATTCCATTCAACCTTTAAACCCAAGCACTCCTTTAAATGTTGGCACTTATTATATATCTCAACTTAACCAATTCAGCTGTGAAAGTGTAGGCATAATTGATGTTTATATGAGTTGTTTTCCAAATATCCCAAATGGGTTTTCTCCAAACGGAGATGGCATTAATGATTATTTTAATATTCAGAATTTGTATGATGTTTACACAGAACATAAACTAAAAATCTTCAATCGTTATGGAACACTTATTTTTGAAGGGGATAATTCAAAAAAGTGGGGAGGTTATTCAGAAAGCTCTGGAGATATCGTTCCAGTAGGTACTTATTTTTATTATTTGGTATTAAATAATTTAAGTAATGACACATTTACAGGCTGGGTTTACATTAACTACTAATATGAAAATGGTTACATAGAATTACTTCTCCTTTACGTTTGATTTTTCTAAGAAATTTATACAAATCTGTTTAAAAGTTCGAGTGTTTGTTTCGAAAACAGCTCAATTGGGTGTACAATTTATCCTCAAAAATAATTTTTTGTTTTTGGGGATATTTTTTACTTTTCTGTATTATTCTTAAATTTTTTATATTTGAACAAACCAATTTAACAATGCGTTACTTCATATTAGCTTTTTTGCTTTTAGGGTTTTTATCCAATGCACAGGACACTATTTCTAAACATGATTAGTTCTACAAACGTATTTTACTTTAATCGTATAATTCGAATTCTTTTGTCGTGGTTGCTATTTTCTTTAACAATCACACCTTTTGATGATTTAATGTTTTCTGAAATAACCCTGTTCATTTTTTTTAAACTTATTCTTAGTTTTTTTGTCTTTGACTCATAGGACATATTTGGCTCATAAAAACTCAAAATGTAAGGATTTTCTAAACTAGAATTTTCATCCTCTAACAATTCATCTAAAATACGGTTTTCGTATATGTTAAGTTGTTGTCTTATGTTGTCTCTATTTTTCAATATTTTATCTTTAATATTACTAGAATTCTTTAGAAAAATAATAAATATAATGAATGGCACTAGGGCAAAAAAGATTAAAAACTTAAAATTATTTGTAGTTCTTAGTAAATCAAATAGTTTAATATTTTTAGATAAAAAGTCTTGCTCACTTACAAAAATAGGTTGATTTTTCCCATTTATATGATTGTTTGAAATTATCATGAATAAATTTGAATTTGGGTTAAATGAAATTGTTTTAGCACCTGTTATAATTGCCGAATTAAACCCTTCGAATTGTTTAATTAAATTATTTTTAATATCAATAAGAAAACAATTTTGTTTCGTTATTAATAAATGATTCTCTTTATACGGAACTATTTTTACTTGGTTTAAATCTATTTTGGGGTCAAATAAATCTGAAATAGTTGTTTCGCCACAGTATTCCCAGACATGAGACTTTAAATCTAAACGCCATAAATCTTGCAAATATTCTGTGTAGACATCCAATTTTTCATTTATTTTTTTTTGAAACCCTCCAAAAATATATAAATTAGAATCTTCTACTTTGCTAACAGCCAGACGTCTTGGTGATGGTTGAGTTTCATTTGGAAAATAATTGTAGTCAAACCATTCTTTAGTACTATTGTCAAAATATGTTAGATTATTTTTGTCGGTAAATAAGCCATATCCACCAAAAGAAAACACTTTTTTTTGATACTCAAATAATGAAGACTGATATTTATTTCTATGATCAAAAGAATTATCAACTCTATAAATTTCATTATTTACGAAAACATATACCAATCCTCCACCTTTTGATATTAGATAGCCTTTTTTGTCAACTTTAAGAAAATTAAAATTAAAATGCGGGAAATGTGTGTTATGCTTACGAACACTATAGGATTGTCCGTTTTCTGTTTTATAAATATCTTCTTCAGTTATGATGTAAAAATAACCTTCATTTTGAAATGTAATAAATCGATCTCCAATTAATTCTGGCGCGATTTGTAAGTTAATTATAAACAGAAATGCAATTTTAAACATGTGATTAATTTTAACTAAAGATATAAAATTATAGTTTTAACAAATACAGGATAACTTACGGAGTCCGTCAATTTTTTAAATACTATGAAACTATTAGTTATATCTTTATTTTCTACACTGGTTTAATCTGATATAAAAAACTTTATTCAATTACTAAATAAAAATTAATTAATGAAAAAATTATTATTACTAAGCTTAACAATCATTTTCTATGCTTGCAGTGGAGGAGATAGTGATGACAACGACACCAATATAGATAATCCATTTATTGGAGAATGGTCTGGAGTTTATGACGAAACAATTGATGAAGACGGTATAAATTCTGGAACATGGTTAGGGACAATTACAAATCAGAATAACTTTATTGGTGATTATGTGAGTTCGGAAAGCAACGAAATAGATACGTATTCAGGATTTGTTTCCCCCAATGGCGATGCGTCACTAACAGCCGGAACCACAACAGATGGCGCTATTTTTACTGGGGTAATGTACGGAAATGAGGCTTCTGGAGTATTTGTAAATAATACTTCCACTCCTGCTGATTATGGCACATGGAAAGGAACAAAAACAATACCTGATAATGATTATACTTTTAATGAATTTGTTGGTACTTGGCGCTTAATATCAGAATCAGAAGATGGCACTGATTTATATTTAAATGATTGCCAACTTAAATCTACTATTGTTGTTTCCCCTACACTTTTACTCATTAATGAGTTTAGTGATAATTCATTTTGTGGATTTAATTCATGCAGTATATACAGCTTGGAAACATGGGATATCACATATGAATCTGGATCAACATTTGTGCTAATTAATCAAACTAGAGATATAAATTTTTGTAATGGAGAAGTAGATGACACTGATACTAGCCTACAACTGACTGTTAATTTTCAAATCATAGCCAATAGGCTTGAGGTTAGTTATGACTTACCAAGTAGCGACGGCTCAACATCCTTTATCCAAAAGGAATATGTAAGAATCTAAAATTTAGGATAAACAAGATTAAGTTATCTTGATTTCACTTGGCCAAATTTTTCATGAAACTGATGCACTGTTTCGAAAACAGCTCAATTGGGTGTACAATAAAGTAAGTCTAAAGAGTTGTGAACTTATTTACTTTCTAAGACTTCTTTTACTAAATTCTTTAGTTCCTCAATTTCTTTTTGCTGCTCTTTCATAGCATTAATTAATACAGGAACAAGCCCCTGATAATTAACTGATTTTACTCCATTAGATTCAGAAACAAGTTCAGGAAATACTTTTTCTATATCTTGAGCCAATACACCAATCTGTTGTTTTTGATTGTCATCTCTTTTCATAGTATAGGTTTTTCCATCTATTTGAAGAAGTTTGGCAAGTGTACTACCCAATGAAATTATATTGGCTTTTAACCTTGCATCTGAATTTATTGCTAGATTACCCGAAAGAGTCGCATCTCCATTGAACCTTATTGTAAATGCATCTGACCTTGTGATTGTCCCTAAAGCAGAATCGTAATATCCATTACCAACCACAAAAGCTCTGTTGTTAACATTCCATTGTTGGCTATCCGCATTTTCGTCTATTGTATTTGCAGACCCAATGGCTACGGTGTTAAAACCATCTGCATAAGCATTATTTCCAAAAGCAAACCCTTGAACTGATGGGCTTTCACTAAAGAGCCCTATTGCCATAGAATAATTACCGGTTGCTATATTATTTTCCCCAATGGCATAAGATGAGCCGCCTGCAGATAAGTTATCCCTGCCAATAGATATAGAATTGATACCAACAGATTTGTTACGAGAACCTAAAACTACAGAGTAATTTCCTAAAGTTTGATTTTTATAGTACGGCGTCCCTCCCAGAGTTGGGTCATACTCCTCATCAACTCCAAATCCAATGGCTGTTGAATAAAGACCTGATGCTATTGATTTATGCCCTATAGCAGTTGATCCGTAACCAGCAGCTGTCGTCTGAATACCCATAGCAGTTGACCCATAACCACTTGCTAGTGTTAGACTCCCTGTAGCCAAGGATGCATCGCCAAACGCTAGAACACCGGTACCCAGAGCAGTAGAATGAATCCCTGAAGAAGTATTATTAGCACCTGTCGCTAGTGATTGTGATCCAGTTGCAAAGCTAAGACTCGATTGAACACCCCCTAAACCATTATCGTTAAGGTACCATTCTGCTAGTGTTTGTTGTGAATTAATAGTTGAACAGAAAAAAAATGTTCCTATTAAAACTATAGATGTAATTAATGTATTTGATTTCATCATTTCTTTATTATTTTAAAAGTGGAAATTTGGTTCTGAGTGTTTTGTAAGTTTAATAAATAAATGCCTGAGGGTAGGTCTGTAACATCCAGCTCCGTTGCATTGGATTCTAAAAGTTTTTGCCCAGCGACATTAAACAATGACGCTTTTTGAGAAGTTTTTGAGACAATAAAAAGTTTCTCTGTTGTAGGGTTTGGATAGACCCTAACAAAACTATTAAGAGTTTCGGATGTAATGGTTAGTGTGCTTGAGGCGTCACTAGCAGTTACTTTGGAAATTTCTACAATGCCTGTAAAATCATATGTTAAATTGTTGTTTGATGCATCTACATTGGGCGCAACACTAGTCCAAACATCGTTGGCGTCCATCACTTCTAATACCAAATTGGCTTCAAGAATGTTGTTGAGCTCACTGTCTTGGTAACTAAACGTCACTATTCCTGTGAAGTTAGACAATTCAGAAGACAAGTCGTAAACTCTATTAATGCTTGTGTTGTTGCCCACAACTATGGGCTCACTAGAACGTGTCAACGAAGTTGGTCCAGAAAAAGTGTAGGCTTGACTGGGTGCCAATACCAAACCATCAACGGACACTGAACTGTTAGAGTTAATACTAATAGAACTGCCTTCAGAGACCACCAAAGATTGACCAAAGGTTATAAGAGTGCCTGTAAAAAAAATAGATAAAAATGTTTTCATTAAAAGTCAAATTGGTTATTTCAAATTTAAGAAAAATAATGTACAAAAAGATTTATTTCAATTCTTTGTGTCTTTTTGAGTAGTATTTAGGGGATGGCAAATTATTTAATTTTTGAGTTTCAGTTATGAGATCGGGACATCTGCCATCTCACTTTGATCGTTGGACTGGCAAAGCGACTTTGAGAACAGCGTATAAAAAAAGACCTCCAAATGGAGGTCTTTTAAAAATTAAATTGGTTGGTTAAAACCTTAGTTCACTAATAATTTCTTAGTAGAAACATTAGTTCCTTGTGTCATATTTACAAAATACATTCCTGGGTTTAAGCTAGAAATATTAAGTTGAGACTGTACCGCGTTTGCACGTAATACTTCTTTTCCTAACATGTCATACACTGCTACATCTAAAGCTTCATTTGAAGCAGAAGAAAAGTTCACAAATCCTTTAGCTGGATTTGGATACATTTTTACTGCGTTAGCAGCGAAATCTTCTAGACCGGCAGTCGTGTTTTGAACGATCGTAATTTCTGACATAACAACTTCTACATCACGAGTTACTACATACATGATCGCAGAGTTGTAAGTATTTGTAGCATCTGCAGGGATAGCTACAGTGTATACTGTTTCAGCTGCATTAGAAGCTAATAACGCAACATTTGCTGTGACTACAGCAGGATCAACAGCTGGATAAGGATTTGCTTCAAATCTGAAGTAAACTTCCGCGTCTGCAGCTACTGTTGCCTTAAATGATACCGATCCGGCTTCTGGAAATGTCAATGGGTAAAGACCTGTGTTGTTGTTCGCAAATCCTGCCCATGCTTGTGCTGTTGCAGGAAAAAGAAAAGATTGATTGTAAGATGTACCATCGAAAACACCCTCATAAACAGGGAAATCAGTACTTAAAGCAGTAGTTCCATCTGTGTCAAATTGAATAAGCTTAGTTTCAGAAATTACAACATCTACATCTCTTGTAACAACATACATGAGCGCAGAATTGTAAGTATTTGTAGCACTTACTGGAATATCTACTGTATATACTGTTTCAGCTGCATTAGAAGCTAATAACGCAACATTTGCTGTGACTACAGCTGGATCAACAGCTGGATAAGGATTTGCTTCAAATCTGAAGTAAACTTCCGCATCTGCAGCTACTGTTGCCTTAAATGATACTTGACCTCCGTTTGGATAGGACAAAGGGTAAATGCTAGCATTGTTGTTGGCAAATCCTGCCCATGGTTGAGCTTCTGTAGGAAATGTAAACGTTTGAGAGTAAGCTGTACCATCAAATACACCGTCATAAACAGGTGAAAAATTTGTTTGTGCCATTGTTAAATTGAAAGTTATCAACGCAACAATTAAAAAGTAATAGTTTTTCATATAATATAGTTTTAAGTTAAATTAAGTTCAAATATAGTTTAAACTTAATGTATTATACTTAAACAAAGCAATACAAAATACATACACTGTCAATTTTACAAGCCTGAAACGCAAGGATTCATAAATATCACCTGTAAATATTAGCAATTATAAAATCATAAATTTATGTTAAGTGCTAATAATAAAAGAAAGTGTATGGGAGTTGTATAGCTCATTACGTTTAATGTTGTGTTATATATATTAAACATTTTATTGCTAAAATGATTTAAATACATCACATCAAAAAAAAGGGGATGATTTAAAACAACTCAACAATAGCAGAAAATTGTTGGTATACAATTCACTATGAGCATATTGATAAGCCCGAAAAACTATACAACGTGGAGAATTCTAAAAACATTACGAACAAAAAAAGAAGCCTCCATTGCTGGAAGCTTCTTTGAAATTAAAGTTGGGTTGGTTAGTAACAACTTAATTTACAAGTAATTTTTTAGTAACCGAGCTTGCTCCTTGTACCATATTCACAAAATACATTCCAGGGTTTAGTGCAGAAATATTTAGCTCTGATTTTATGGTTTGAACGGGGATGACCTGCTTTCCTAATAAATCAAATACAGAAACACTTAAAGCATCTCCTAATGTCGTTGAGAATTTCACGATTCCACTTGCTGGGTTCGGGTGCATTTTTATGGAGTTTAAAGAAGCCTCATCTAAGTCAGCAGTTGCTGCTTTCCAAAAGTAGATGTTATCAATATAAACATTTGATGGGTTTGTTCCTGATTGGCCACTGAATTTAAGTTGATACAATTTATCCCATACCATTCCAGTAAAAGAACTTTTAGTAATGTCCACAGAACTCCAGCCGGCATTAACTATGGGTACGTTAACAAGTAATTCGCCAACTCCAGTACCCCCATTTGCATTATCATTTATTGGAGATACTTTAAGAACTGCTCCTGTAGTATCAGTCCAGACATCGACGTGCAGGTTTTCCATTCCAGAAGCATCTTGGACGCTAAATTCCGTTCCTTGATAATTAAAATTTGTATAAGCAAGAACTGTGTTAGTTCCATTTCCCGTTGGATCAAAGGTGGTATCAACAGATCCTGATTGCCCCCAACCTGGATTGAAATTTGTTACATTTATATTAGTGTAGGAATCAATGTAAATTGAAATGACATCCGTAGCTACTCGCGTTGGTGGTATTGGAGCATTTGTTGTAGGAGTTGCCGCCGGAGTCCCGGGATTGAATGTGATTTGATCAAAATAAACAATGTGATCTGAAGTTCGAACTAAAAAATCAGGGATGATTACAATTCGACTGTAAGTACTCCCAATGACAGAACTAAAATCGAAAGATAATTCTTCCCAATCTCCATTTGTCACGGTAGTTGATGCTTTGACTTCTTTATTTATTCCACCAGGGATTTCAAATTTAATAGCAACATCAGTAGCAACATCTTTTCTTACCCACATTTTCACAAGACTGTTATTTGCATCAAAGGTAAAGCTACCAATTCCATCAGAGTAAGTTAAGGCCCATGCTTGTCCAGCTGTTTGTGCAGTCAATTTAGCTGTCATCGCAGAAGTATTTCCTGTTGTGTTTGGGTTGGCAACAAATTCGAGTGCAGGGTTAGTGCCATTTTGATCTACAGTCCAAGTCCAAGCAGCACCTACACCTCCTGTTTCAAAGTCAATAGTGCTTTGAGAATAACCAACATAGCTGATCATTGCAATTAATAATAAAGTAATTTTTTTCATAATAAATAGATTTAAGGGTTATACACCAATATTAAGAAACACACCTCTTGATGCACTAATTTTTAACCACAACAAAAAATATACATTCTTTAATTTTTTAGATAAAAATCAGTAAAATCCTCATATTAACCTGATAAAAATATAAATAATTTAACTAACTTGCATTTTGCAATAAAAATTCGCAAACAAAAACACAAGGCACTGTTGTAGTTTTGTATGGTTCGCTAAAGGTGTTTAAATGGAGTACAGAACTGAGTTTCTATGGATTTCGGAGAATTTGAGGGATTTCGGAGAATTTGAGGGATTTCGGAGAATTTTCACTAGTTTTAAAAAATATTATAAAAACAGTTTTAAACACACAAACATGAGTAATACCTATTATGAACCCTCGGATTTACGAAAATTTGGAAACATCACAGAATGGAGTGAAGAACTCGGGAAAAAATTCTTTGACTATTATGGAAGCGTCTTTGAGGAAGGGGCGTTAAGCGCACGTGAGAAATCGCTCATTGCCCTAGCAGTATCTCATGTAGTAAAATGTCCGTATTGTATAGACGCTTATACGCAAGATGGCTTAAAACGAGGCATCACGAAAGAAGAAATGATGGAAGCAGTCCATGCCGGTGCAGCTATTGAAAGTGGCGCAACTCTCGTTCACAGTGTACAAATGATGAATAAGTATAAAAAATTATCCATGTAACCGATGCAATTGAAATCTCTAAAAAAACGCGAAAATGAACTTGCCAATGCCAAACGTCAATTAGAAATTTTATCGAATGGCATCTTTCAAAATGAGGAACTCCCCACCTTTCGTTCAAAATTAAAAACTATAAACAAGTTTCCATTACTGCCTAAAACATTAGAAATTTTACAAATCAATGTCGGCTATATGTGTAACCAAGTGTGTGCCCATTGCCACGTGGATGCCGGTCCCGATCGCAAAGAAATCATGACCCGCCAAACCATGCAACAGTGTTTGGATGTGATCAGTATGACGGGTGCACATACCCTAGATCTTACGGGCGGTGCCCCAGAAATGAACCCTGATTTCAGATGGTTTGTAGAAGAAGCTACCAAAGTTGGGGTCAAAGACGTCATTGTACGTTCTAATCTGACCATCATTACCGCCAATAAAAAATACAACGATTTACCAGAATTTTTTAAGAAACACAAGGTACATGTCATATCGTCAATGCCACACTGGACGGAGGGAAAAACAGACAAACAACGAGGCGATGGTGTTTTTGATGCCTCCATTAAAGCTTTAAAAATGTTGAACGCAGTCGGCTACGGCATGCCAGGTTCCGAGCTTAAACTCGATTTAGTTTACAATCCCTCTGGAGCTTTTCTGCCGGGAGACCAAACAGCCTTAGAAGCGGATTTCAAAAAAGCTTTATTTACTAATTTTGACATTCAATTTCATCATCTATTTTCAATTACCAACCTCCCTATCAGTCGTTTTTTAGATTATTTAATAGCCTCTGAAAATTACGAAGACTATATGTATAATCTAGTGGAGGCTTTTAATCCTGCAGCTGTGGACAATGTGATGTGTACCAATACACTTTCAGTGAGTTGGGATGGATGGCTCTATGACTGTGATTTTAATCAAATGTTAGAATTAAAAGTTAACAGCCCTGTGCAACACATTAGTGATTTTAATAAAGAGACCCTTAATAAACGTTCTATTTGTATTTCGCAACACTGTTATGGCTGTACAGCTGGTGCAGGAAGTAGCTGCCAAGGAACCGTAGCTTAACAAAATGAAGAAACTAATTTTTATAGCAATAGGTCTGATATGCGCCAAGGGATTGAGTCAAGACTCGATTCAAGAAGTGCTAAACAAATACAATGACCATTCTGTACCATACATATATGTCGATGATCTCTCTAACCTCACAACACAGCCCTTCCTTTTTGATGCGCGTGAAGAAGAAGAATATCAAATTAGCCATTTAGAGCATGCTATTCATCTGGGATTTAAAGGATTAAAGTTATCAAAAACAACCAACCTTCCGAATGATAAAGACACAATGATTGTGGTGTATTGTTCGCTTGGCATACGCTCTGAAATTATTGGCAAACAACTCATAGCAGAAGGCTATACAGCAGTTTACAATTTGTATGGAGGCATTTTTGAATGGGTTAATAAAGGCAAGGCTGTTTACAACAACACCCAAGAAACTTCAAAAGTACATGCGTATTCAAAATCTTGGGGGAGCTACTTATTAAAAGGAACTAAAGTATATGAGTGAAAATTTGATTCTTGTTTTTGTGAGAAATCCAGAGTTAGGGAAAGTCAAAACACGACTTGCCAAAACTATTGGAGATAGCAATGCCTTAAAAGTATATACTATTTTACTCCAACATACCGAGTCTGTTTTAAATGTAATCTCTGGGGATAAAGTCGTATATTACTCGGAAGAAGTACAGCACAGCGACTTATGGTGTGAGACAGTGTATCAAAAAAAGTTGCAAAAAGGAGCTGATTTAGGCGCGCGGATGGAAGATGCTTTTGAGACGGCTTTTAAGAACTCGTATGAAAACGTGGTGATTGTGGGGAGTGATTTGTATGATTTGAACCCCACCCATATTGAAGATGCCCTAAAGGCTTTAGAACATCACGATGTTGTTATAGGGCCCTCAATCGATGGAGGTTATTATTTGTTAGGAATGAAAAAACTCTACCCCGCTATATTTAAAAATAAACAATGGGGAACTGATTCGGTTTTAGAAACCACTTTAAAAGACTTAGAACCACAAAACGTTGAACTTTTGGAAGCCTTGAACGACATTGACACATATGAAGATCTAAAAGCACATCCAGAACTGATAAAAACAATAAAAGAATGATGAAGAAACTTATTGAAGACACCTCGAATTATCTAAAAGAAAAAGGCTTTGAATCGCCTGAAATTGGAATTATACTTGGCACTGGTCTAGGCCAGCTTTTAGACCATGTTGAAATTATTAAAGAAGTGAGTTACAATCACATTCCTAACTTCCCAACAGCAACGGTTGAATTTCATAAAGGAAAATTAATCTATGGGATTCTAGAAGGAAAAAAAGCAATCATCATGCAAGGACGCTTTCACCTATACGAAGGTTACACACTGCAAGATGTGACCTATCCCGTCCGTATTATGAAGGACTTGGGAATTTCGACGCTTTTGGTTTCCAATGCTTCTGGAGCCCTAAATTTAGATTACAACAAAGGAGAACTGATGTTGATTGAGGATCATATCAATTTACAAGGCAGCTCTCCATTAGCATTTAAAGGCGTGGAACATTTAGGGGAACGTTTTGTAGATATGAGTGCACCTTATGACGTCACGCTCAACGCACACTTTGAATCTATTGCCCTTAAAAATAATATTACATTGCACAAAGGGGTCTATGTGAGTGTTGTGGGACCTCAACTCGAAACACGTGCAGAATATAAGATGCTAAACCTCATGGGCGGGGATGCCGTAGGCATGAGTACTGTTCCCGAAATTATTGTAGCAAATCACCTTCAATTAAGAGTGGCAGCCGTCTCAGTCTTGACAGATGAATGTGACCCGGAAAATTTAAAACCTGTCGATATTTCAGAAATTATAGCAATGGCTGCAAAAGCCGAACCCGATATGATCACACTGTTTAAAGAACTGATAAAAACACTAGAATGAGCTACCTAGATACCACCCACGACGTTTACAAAGAAGCAGCCCTCAGTCCTGATATTGGACTTTGCTGTACCACCAACCCTATTTGGGAACTCCCTGGTCTGAAAATTCCTAAAATCATGCAAGAAATGAATTATGGATGTGGAAGTACGGTGCATGCACGTGACCTGACCAACAACCCAAAAATACTGTATGTCGGCGTGGGTGGCGGAATGGAATTGTTGCAATTTGCATATTTCAGTCGTCAAAAAGACGGCGTGATTGGTGTGGATGTGGTGGATGAAATGTTGGACGCCTCCGAGAAAAATTTTGCAGAAGCCGAAGCACAAAACTCTTGGTTTAGTAAAGAATTTGTAAGTCTAAAAAAAGGAGATGCGCTCAACTTACCTGTAGAAGACAATAGCATTGATGTCGCAGCACAAAATTGTTTATTTAATATTTTTAAGGTCGAAGAACTTAAAAAAGCAATTTCTGAAATGTACCGTGTTTTAAAACCTCATGGGAAATTGGTGATGAGCGACCCCACTTGTGAGCAAGCCATGAACGATTCTTTACGCGAAGACGAACGCCTAAGAGCCTTATGTTTGAGCGGAAGCATTCCAATTGCGGAATATGTGAAAATGCTCACAGATGCCGGATTTGGAACTATTGAAATAAGGGCTCGAAAACCCTACAGAGTTCTTGACCCAGTACATTATAAGACTGAAGAGTTGATCTATATTGAATCCATTGAAGTTGCTGCAATTAAAGACCCAATGCCTGCAGACGGCCCGTGTGTTTTCACAGGAAAAGCAGCCATTTTTTATGGAAAAGAAGACTTTTTTGACGATAAGGCGGGGCATGTTTTAGTAAAAAATCAACCTTTAGCCATTTGTGATAAAACCGCTGCTGCCCTAGCAAACTTAAACCGAAACGACATCTACATTAGCGACTCCACATTCCATTATGATGGCGGTGGTTGCTGTTAACCTAACTCACACATGAAACTGATCCGCTTTTTAATCTATAGCTTACTTTTGTGTTTCTGCACTGTTAGTGCGCAAAAAATCGACCACTCTAAATGGACCGAAATCCTACAGCTTTATGTAGCTCAAAATGGAGATGTAAACTACAAAAAAATGCAAAAAAACAGAGACACATTCAAGGTGTATCTTAATGTTTTAGCATCAAATCCTCCAAAAGATAGCTGGAACAACGCTGAAATAAAAGCCTATTGGATCAATGCTTATAATGCATTTACTGTTCAACTGGTTCTAGACAACTACCCTATAAAAAGCATCAAGGATATAAGTGAACCTTGGGGGCAAATGTTTTTTAAAATAGGTGGTAAATCAATGTCACTAGAAAGGATTGAACATGAAATTTTAAGACCTATGGGAGATCCGCGCATTCATTTCGCAATAGTTTGTGCTTCTGAGTCGTGTCCAAAACTTTTGAATTGTGCCTATGAGTCCGAAACTTTAAACGACCAATTAGATCAGGCTGCAAAAGAGTTTATTAACGACGCCTCAAAAAATAGTTTAACAGCATCAGAAATTACAATTTCAAAAATTTTCAAATGGTTTAAGTCTGATTTTCCAAAAGGAGATGCCTTTATAAGTTACCTCAACAGCTACAGTGTTGTAAAACTATTCCCTGAAACAAAAATTAACTATCAAAATTACAACTGGTCTCTGAATGAATAGTATCAGTGTTATAATTCCTGTATTAAACGAAGCTGAAAATATAGGTTTCTTATTGAACTATTTAACGCTTCACAGCAGTACAGCATCAATTTCGGAAATACTCGTCGTAGACGGTGGAAGTACTGATGGATCACAAGAAATAGTGTCCGAAATTTCAAAAACACAGCCTTCGATTGTCTTAATAAACAGTCCTAAAGGACGTGCAAAACAAATGAACCTTGGAGCTTCACAATCAAATGGTACTGTTTTGTATTTTTTACATGCAGACTCCATCCCTCCAGAAAACTTTGACCAGTATATTTTAGATGCCACACAGAACGGCTCCAAAACAGGCTGTTTCAAAATGAAGTTTGACAGCAACCATTGGTGGTTACAACTTGCAGGTTGGTTCACACAATTCAACTGGAAATCGTGCCGCGGAGGTGATCAAAGTTTGTTTGTAGACAAAACAGCCTTTGAAAATTTAGGTTGTTTTAATGAAGATTTTGTGATTTATGAAGACAATGATTTGATTTATAAGCTTTATGAACAGTACGATTTTGAAGTGCTTCCGTATTGGCTAACAACATCGTCTCGAAGGTATCAATCCAATGGAGTTTGGGTATTACAGTATCATTTTTGGGTGATTCACCTAAAAAAATTCTTTGGAGCAACTCCGAAGAAACTAGAAGCTTATTATATAAAATATATTCATTAACTTTATAATTCTAAAATTTAAGGGTTTCAACATCAACCTCTAAGAACTAACTCCCATAAACTCATTTAGCATGGAACACATTGCTATTATTGGAAATGGCATTTCAGGTATTACTGCTGCCAGGCATATCCGAAAACGTTCCAATAAAAAAATCACAGTCATTTCTTCCGAAACAGACTATTTTTTCTCTAGAACAGCATTGATGTACGTCTATATGGGACACATGAAGTTTAAGCACACACAACCTTATGAGGATTGGTTTTGGAAAAAAAATGATATCGCTCTAAAAAAAGGATTTGTAGAACAAATTGACACCTTTCAAAAGACCCTTGTTTTTTCGGATGGCGAACATCTATCTTTTGACAAACTCATCATTGCCACGGGAAGTAAACCCAATAAATTTGGGTGGCCCGGTCAAGACCTAAAAGGGGTGGTTAGCCTGTACCATAAGCAAGATTTAGACGCCCTAGAAACCTACGCCCCTAACAACAGCGTTTGTAAACGAGCGGTCATTGTTGGTGGAGGACTGATTGGAATTGAGTTGGCTGAAATGTTTCATTCGCGTCATATTCCTGTCACTTTTCTAGTAAGAGAAGAAAGTTATTGGAATGGTATTTTGCCTCGTGGCGAAAGTAAAATGATTAATACTGAAATTCGGAAAAATGGGATAGACCTCCGACTTGCATCGAATTTAAAACAAATAAACTCAAATGCAGATGGTTCCGTTAAATCGATTGTGATTTCAGAAACAGCAGAAGAAATTGAATGTGATGTTGTGGGGCTGACCGCAGGTGTCTCACCAAATATTGGGTTTTTATCAAACTCTAACATTGAAACAAATCGTGGCATTTTAGTAGATCGTAATCTGCAAACAAACATTAAAGACATATATGCCATTGGCGATTGTGCAGAACAACGTTCCGCCGTTGAGGGTAGAAGACCTATTGAAGCTGTTTGGTATACCGGACGAATTATGGGTGAAACCGTCGCCCAAACTATTTGCAATAAAGAAACTCTTTACACGCCTGGACATTGGTTCAATTCAGCAAAGTTTTTTGACATTGAATACCAAACCTATGGGTGGGTCAATAGCGAACAGCATATAAAACCTAATGAATCTCATTTTCATTGGATGCATCCAGATCAAACAAAATGTTTGACCATGGCTTTTGACAAATCAACCCAACTATTTCTAGGGATTAATACATTTGGAATTCGAATGCGTCACGAAATTTTTAACCGTTGGTTGGATCAAAAAAAGACGATCGACTATGTACTTGAACACTTAGAAATTGCTCATTTTGATCCTGAGTTTTATAAAACCTACTACTTGGAGGTTCTTAAAAAATATAATACTGAAACGAATAAAACCCTTAAGTTGAAAAAGAAAAGTTGGTCACAAATATTTACCCTAAAACCTTAATATGAACAACATAAGAACTCTTGGCTTAGGCCTCCTTTTAGCAGTGTTTGCTCTTTTTATGAGCCTGATATTTATGGGGCACTATAAACTTACGTCTGCTAATTTTGAGGAGATTATAACTCAAAACAACATCACGAGCAACGTTTTTATAAAAAACTTAAAAAGCAGCAGTGTTGATAAAGATTTTTCAACCCCTTTTTTTCTAGCCCATTCAATTGCTGATGCCGTAGAGTCCGCCAATGCGTACCATAAAAAAAACAAAGAATGGGGGAAAGTTATTTGGACCAAACCACACAGTTTAGCTTATCAAATAGTGAAATCATCTGGAACTGGTATTGTAGTTCAAAATAAACTCACTCTCTACCTTTTAAGTTTCGGACTTGCAATATTAGCGGGACTTCTATTTATGCTTCCAGCTATCCCTCTAAAAGGTCCAGCGGGAATTAAAAACAACCATATTTATCAAAGCAGTGCAACCAACAGAGGATGGATCGCCTGGTTTGTATTTGCGTTTTTAATTCTGTTTTACTTGGTCTTATATTTCAGACCGAGTTATATGATCAACTGGATTTATATCGTGGACCCCATCAGTGAATCACTCAGTGGGAATCCCGCCAGTCAGTGGTTTTTGTATGGATTTTTATATTGTGTCATCATGTCCATGATGGCCGTTCGGATGTATATTAAATACCGCCATAACAACTATCAGGTTTTAAGAACGACTTCCGTTTTATTTTTTCAAATTGTATTTGCTTTTTTAATACCTGAAATACTCGTACGCTTTGAAAAACCATGGTATGATTTTAAAAATGCATTTCCATTAGATTATGATTTTTTCTTTCGATGGAACTTAAATGAGCTCCTAGAAAATGGTGGATTTGGTTTGTTTATTTTAGTGTGGGGTGTCTTATTGACTTTGGTCGTAGTACCGGTAATGGTTTACTTTTTTGGAAAACGCTGGTATTGTTCTTGGGTCTGTGGCTGTGGCGGCCTTGCAGAAACTTTGGGAGACCCTTACCGCCAACTATCAAGTAAATCCTTGTTTTCTTGGAAAGTCGAACGATGGCTCGTACACGGTGTGCTTGTATTTGCACTGGTCATGACCAGTTTGACATTGTATGGTTATTTTTCAGAAACCTACAAAGTATTTGGAATCAAAGTACAAACTATACAAGACATCTATGGCTTTTTAATAGGTTCAATATTTGCAGGAGTAATTGGTACTGGATTTTATCCTATTTTCGGAAATAGAGTATGGTGCCGATTCGGGTGTCCCTTAGCCGCTTATATGGGAGTGATTCAACGTTTTAAATCACGATTTAGAATCACTACCAATGGTGGTCAATGTATATCATGCGGCAATTGTTCTACGTATTGCGAACAAGGGATTGATGTACGCGCTTATGCTCAAAAGGGTGAAAATATTGTGCGTGCGAGCTGTGTGGGTTGTGGTGTTTGTAGTGCCGTTTGTCCTAGAGGGGTTTTGAAATTAGAAAATGGACCTGAGGAAGGGCGTATTGGAAGCAGTGCTGTATTGCTTGGTAATGAGATGAATTTAATGGATCAACTCAACGAAAAATAGATCCTATTTTGAACACACCCAATCGCAATCAAAATATTATAAAAGTTATTATCCCCGCTTATAATGAAGAAGATTCAATAGCTAAAGTGATAAAAGACTTACCGCCTTTTGTGGATGAAATTATCGTGGTCAACAATAACTCAACCGATGCTACAGCAAAAAACGCAAAAGAGGCTGGTGCAACCGTCCTAACAGAACTTAAATCGGGTTATGGCAATGCCTGTTTAAAAGGAATTGAATATATAAAACAGCAAAAAAAAGATACAGATATTGTCGTGTTTTTGGATGGAGATTACAGTGACTACCCAGAAGAACTCACCAAGATTGTGGCACCTATGATCGAAAAAAATATTGATTTTGTAATTGGAAGTCGTGTTAAAAAGCTTAGAGAAAAAGGAGCGATGCAGCCTCAACAAATTTTTGGAAATTGGCTTGCAACTAGCTTAATGGCCTTGTTTTTTAAATCAAAATTTACAGATCTCGGGCCGTTTAGAGCAATTAAGTTTGATACGTTGATGCGCTTACAAATGGAAGACCCCACTTATGGATGGACGGTTGAAATGCAATTAAAAATATTAAAACAAAAATTCACATACGAAGAAATCGCTGTAAAGTATCGAAATAGAATTGGAGTTTCAAAGGTTTCTGGTACGTTAAAAGGTAGTATATTTGCAGGAATTAAGATATTAACTTGGATAATTAAATACAGTTTCAAATAATGCTATTAGAAATCATCATAATTTGCGTTTACTCTATTGCGCTCATACTCATATTTATGTATGCTTTAGCTCAATTGAATTTGTTATTCAATTATCTAGGATCTCAAAAAAACAAAGAAAACAGTCCTGAGTTTGATTTTTCAAATACAGAGGAGATTCCTTATGTGACCATACAACTTCCAGTATTTAACGAGATTTATGTGATGGATCGCTTATTAAAAAATATCGTCCTTATTGACTACCCAAAAGATAAATTAGAAATACAGGTGCTTGATGATTCCACAGATGAGTCTGTAGAATCTACCGCTACTTTAATAGAAGCTTTACAAAAAGAAGGCTTTGACATTCAACACATTCAAAGAACAAACCGTGAGGGGTTCAAAGCTGGAGCGCTCAAAGAAGGTCTGGTCGATGCAAAAGGGGAATATATTGCCATATTTGATGCCGATTTTTTACCACAAACAGATTGGCTGAAACGTACAATACCCTTTTTTAAGGATGAAGCCGTTGGTGTAGTACAAACTCGTTGGGGACATATTAATCGTAATTATTCAATCTTAACAAGAATACAGGCTTTTGCCTTAGATGCTCATTTTACATTAGAACAGGTAGGAAGGAACTCAAAAGGACACTTTATCAACTTTAATGGCACGGCAGGCGTTTGGCGTAAAACTTGTATTATTGATGCCGGAAATTGGGAAGGTGATACCTTAACTGAAGATCTAGATTTAAGTTACAGAGCGCAACTAAAAGATTGGAAGTTTAAATATTTAGAGAACGTTGAAACTCCTGCAGAATTACCTGTTGCAATCAGTGCTGCAAGATCTCAACAGTTCAGATGGAACAAAGGTGGTGCGGAGAACTTTCAGAAAATGATGTGGCGTGTCTTAAAAAGTAAAAATATTTCTGCAAAAACAAAACTGCACAGCTTACTTCACCTATTAAATAGCACCATGTTTTTGAATGTCTTAATTGTAGGAATCCTAAGCATCCCGATGCTTTACATAAAGAATGAATATGCACATTTAAAAATGTATTTTTATGTGATGAGCTTTTTTGTGATTAGCACACTTATCTTCTTTATTTGCTATTGGTTTATGTACAAAAAATCACATGGATCAAGTCTCAAAAATTTTGTGCAGTATATCATCCTGTTTTTTACATTTTTTTCGATTGCAATGGGGTTCTCATTACACAATTCAATTGCAGTACTAGAAGGTCATTTTGGCAAACGTAGTGATTTTGTGCGAACTCCAAAATTTAATATCAATGCGCTGACTGACACATGGAAAACTAATAAGTATCTCAAAAAAAATATCTCTACAAATGTCATATTTGAAGGGATTTTGATGCTCTATTTTGGTTTTGGAATGTACAGTGCATTTATTGTTGGCGATCAAGGTGGTGATTTTGGATTATTTCCTTTTCATCTGATGCTTTTCCTAGGTTTTGGATTTGTATTTTTCAAATCGCTTTCATCTAAAGTTTAATCACTTACCCCCTGACTTGTGGAATTCAATAGGTCAATATTAAATTCAAAAAACATCTTATTTCTTTGGGGTGGTCTTAGCATGGTCTTATATGCACTTTGGGCATACGATTTAGAACGTTTCGAACATTTCACGCTTCTCACGCTATATAGTGTTCTTTTCGGTTGTTATTATTTAATCTTGAGGCAAGTTAAAATAAAAGAGCAGCATCTAACGTATTTAGCTCTTGCTTTGCGATTGGTTTTTATAGCTGCAATTCCAAATTTGTCTCAAGATTTTTACCGCTTTATATGGGATGGGCGGTTAATTTTATCAGGGCTCAACCCCTATTTGACGACTCCTGATAATTTAATGATTTCCCAACCCAATTTGTTTCCACAAATGAAGACCCTTTTTGAGGGCATGGGAGCGTTAAGCGCAGAGCATTATTCCAATTACCCACCCCTACACCAACTACCATTTATATTGGCTGCGATAATTTCTAAACACAGCATTTTAGGGTCGGTTGTCATACTGAGACTCCTATTAATTGGCGCAGACATAGGAATCCTCTTTTTTGGTAAAAAACTACTCAGAAAACTACAACTGCCCACAATGAATATCTATTGGTTTATATTAAATCCTTTGGTGATTGTTGAACTGACGGGTAATCTGCATTTTGAGGGGTTGATGTTATTCTTTTTTGTCATGGCACTGTATTATGTGCACACACAAAAATGGCATTTAGCGGCCCTAACAATGGCATTGTCAATTGCTGTAAAATTAGTGCCTATACTAAGTCTTCCTTTATTTTTAAATAAATTAGGGTGGAAAAAAAGCATTCGATTTTACTTAACTGTTGGAATTGTTTTCATGCTGCTTTTCGCTCCCTTTTTAAAGGATAACTTTTTTGAAAATTACAGTGCTACCATTGGTCTATGGTTTTCTAAGTTTGAGTTTAATGCAAGTTTTTATTACCTTTTAAACTGGGGGGTAGAAACAATCTTAAATTTTGAACTAATTCACAGCATGGGTGTCATCGTTGTGAGTTTTATAGGTCTGCAAATAATCTACCAATTGCTGCAAAATAAAACTAAAACAACAGCACTTATTACCACTGTTTTATGGGTGTTTACAGGCTATTATTTAATATCTACAACGGTGCACCCATGGTATATCATTAGCCTGTTGTTACTCTCTATTTTCACACCCTTTAAGTTTGCTAAGGTTTGGAGTTACACCTTGATTTTAAGCTATTTTGCTTACCATCAATTTAGTGTGGAAGAAAAAGGGGTTATTCTATGTTTAGAATACCTTCCTGTTTTGGGTGTTTTAGCATGGGAGTTATGGAATCAAAGAATGCTAAGAAAATTAAAGCATCATTAAATTGCTTATTTCTTGCTCTGTAAGATGTTTCCAATGTCCTCTTGGTAAGTCTTTTTTGGAAAGGGGTCCGATAGTTACACAATCCATTTTAACAATTTCGTACTTAAAGTGATCAAAGATCAGTCTTAAAATAGTGTTGCCCGTGTTTTTTATTTGAAGTCCAATTTCGTTTTTAGAGACTCCTTCGATATAACTAATCGCCTCTACAGAAACTAACTTTCCTTCATATTTAAAGCCTTCTTGAATGCTTTTTAAATGCTCAAACTTTAAAGGCTTATCTAATTCCATATGAAACAAACGAGTCACTCCATGTTTAGAGTTTGTAAACTTAGCATGCATTTGTTCATCATTAGTAAATAGAATCAGTCCGAGAGAGTTTCTCCCTAGACGTCCTATAGGTCTAATTTTTGCATCTGTAGCATTGGCTACTAAATCCATCACTGTTCTCCCTTTGCCTTCACTTGTGGTGGTTGCAAAACCTTTGGGTTTATTTAATAAGACATACGCTTTTTTCTCAGGATTGATACGTGCACCATCAAAACGAACCTCGTCTTCCAAACGGACCTTATATCCCATTTCGGTAACAACTTTTCCGTTGACCATAACACTCCCAATACTGATATGCATATCTGCTTCACGACGTGAACACATCCCAGAATTTGAAATGTATTTGTTTAAACGAATTTCATCGGACTTAGAGTTCGCCTTTGACTTTGAAGGCGTTGACTTTTTCTTTGCGTATGAAGTTTCAGGCGCCTTCAATTTTGATGGTCTCGACTTTCCTACACGTTTATCTGAATGTTTATTCGCTTTTGCCATGATTAATTTTTTGCAAATGTAACGCATTCATTGGCAATGAGTGTTATTTTTTTACTTATAATATCTTTGACAGAACAAGTGTAGGGTTTAATAAAACAATGCTAAAAACGCCTAATAAAATAAGGACCTTTAATAGATTGTGAATTCTCACATACTGTCGTTGACTCTGGGCTAGAAACACAAGAAGAACAACTATAGAAAGTAAAGTCATACTTCCATAAAAGAAATAATCCATCGTGCCCAAATCGTATGTAGTTACTACAAATAATGTCACTAAAATATTAATCGCCACTAAAAGTGCTATCATAATTTTAGCTATTTTTTCTCCATAAACAACGGGGATGGTTTTATAATCTAAAGTAAGATCACCTTTTAGGTTTTCTAGATCTTTTACGAGTTCTCGCATCGACAGAATAAGAAACAAATAAAACCCAAAAACAAATATCAAACCGCTATAGTTCTTATAATACAAAAAGATTGCAAAAAAAGGGGTGATCGTTAAAATTGCTGAAATCAAATTTCCAATAATTGGCATTTTTTTGATTTTGTGAGAATAAAACCAGATTGCGAAAATATAAATTGAAAAGAATAATACCGACCGAAAGGATACATAGCTTGCGATGAATACAACAATAAAATTAATTATAAAATAGAGAACTAACTTTGTGTTTTGACTGACATATTGCTCTAGAGTTGATTTACGAGGACGATTGATACTGTCTTTTTCGCTGTCGTAAAAATTATTGATAATATACCCTGATGCAATAGCTCCGACCGTTGCGGAAATTAATGCAAAAAGAGGACGATCGAACAAAATTTCATAAAGGGATTGAGAGGGGGGTGCCATAATAAAAACAGCCGTAATATATTGGGCAATCACAATAAGCGCAAGATTAAAACCTCTCACAACTACAAACATGCTAAATAACTTTAGCATCATCTGTTTTTGAATTGGCGTAAACATAGTGTAAGTTTAGAAGTTATATACGACTTCTAGTTTATGACCTATAAGTGCTTTTTGAGCTGCTTGAAAGTCTTCTGTAAATCCTAAAATATACCCTCCTCCTCCAGATCCACAGAGTTTGAGATAATAGGCATTTGATTCAATACCCGCTTTCCATATTGTATGAAATTGCTTCGGAATCATGGGCTTAAAGTGATTTAAAACGACTTTAGACAATTGTTTGGTGTTTTTGAAAAGGGAATTAACATCTCCTTTTAAAAAATCTTCAACACAAGCATCTGTATGTTTGATGAATTGATTTTTAAGCATTGTTCTGAAACCTTCTTGCTTCATTTTCTCCATAAAAATACCAACCATCGGGGCGGTTTCTCCTATGATTCCGCTATCAAGTAAAAAGACGGCTCCTTTGCCATTAGTGTTTTGAGAAGGAATACCTGTAGCTTCAATATTGTCTTTAGAATTTATAAGAATCGGAATGCTTAGATAACTATTTAGTGGGTCTAAACCAGATGATTTACCATGGAAAAAAGATTCCATTTCCGAAAAAATAACTTTGAGTTTTAATAATTTTTCACGGGTAAGATTTTCTAAAACAGTGATTTTATCTTGAGCATATTTATCATACAACGCAGCAACCAATGCACCACTACTTCCTACCCCATAGCCTTGTGGTATTGAAGAATCAAAATACATTCCAGCTTTAATGTCTTGTTCTAATTGAGCTATATCAAACGTCACCAAATTAGTGTCTATATTAGATAAGTACTTTAGAAATTTCTTTAAATTACGATTCGACTCTTCCGCTGATAAACTAGAGTTTTTATCCATTTTCAGAGCACCATTATAAAAATTATAAGGGATAGATAGTCCTTTAGAATCTTTTATGATTCCATACTCTCCGAAGAGTAAGATTTTAGAATAAAAAAGTGGTCCTTTCATTGGATTAACTTAGACTTCAAATATACATTAAATTTTTATTGGTTGTGCACCTTGACCCAACATGTCTTCAATAAAATGTCCATTTTGACAATGTACTGCCAACTCAGTTTTTATAAATTCTTGAATTTGTTTGGCTTCAGATTCAGGGAACAACACATGAACATTGGCACCAGCATCCAGTGTAAAACAAATATGGAGTCCTGTTTTTGCTCTGAATTCCCATAGTTTATTTATGATTTGGAGGGTGTTGGGTTTCATTAATATAAAATACGGATCACTGCTCATCATCATGGCATGAAGCGTGAGTGCTTCCCGCTCTACGATGCTAATGAATGTATTTAAATCTCCTGATTTTAAAACTAAAATTAAGGCATCCATATTGGAATGTGCTTGTTCAAAGCGTTGTTCAGCAAATGGATGGTTGTGCATTAAATTATGCCCTACAGTACTGCTCACTTGCTTCTCGCCTTTATCGACTAAAAGAATTGTATCGTGGTAATTTTTAAAGTTCTGGTGGACCTCATATGGGTATTTTACCCCTACTAAATCTGAACTTCCTTTAATGTTTGCATGAGCGCCCCATACAATCAAATTGCCTTCTATACTTCGACAGGCACTTCCAGATCCTAAACGTGCTAAGAAGGATGCTTTTTTATTGAAAAATTCTTTTGAAATAGTTGGATTTAACTGTTGTTCTATCTGCATTAAACACAATGCCAAAGCACTCATTCCTGAAGCTGAAGATGCAATCCCTGAACTGTGTGGGAAAGTATTTGAAGTTTCAATCACAAAATGATACGCACTTAGAAAAGGAAGATATATTTCTATTCGACTGAAAAACTGTTCGATTTTTGGCTTGAAATCTTCTTGTATAACGCCTTCTAAAAATACATCAAATGAAAATCCTTCGGACGTCTTTTTTTCATACTTAAGAACGGTTGTCGTTTTACAGTTATTTAAAGTGAAACTGATAGATGGATTGGCAGGGATTTGATGTGCTTTTTTTCCCCAGTATTTCACCAAAGCAATATTACTCGGGGCGCTATAGGCAGCAATTCCGCGATCTAAAAGATGTTGATATGGTTTTGGAATGAATTCGTTTACAATCATAAAATTGGCATGAAGGACAAAGATACTAACTTCCCTTTATTTATTTGTTATTTACATAACTGTTGTGACGCAATAAACGCACTAGTCCAGGCATTTTGGAAATTGAAGCCACCAGTTACTGCGTCAATATTTAAAACTTCTCCAGCAAAAAATAAATTTTTAAACTGTTTGCTCTCAAAGGTTTTAAAATTGACCCCTTTCAATTCTACACCCCCTGCGGTGACAAATTCTTCTTTAAATGTGCTTTTGCCATCAACATTGAATACTGCTTCTGTTAGTTGACAGGAGAGTTCTTGTAATTGTTGTTTGTTAATTTCAGCCCATCGAAGATCGCTCGCTAGATTTGAAGCAATTACCAATTGTTCCCACAAGCGTTTTGGAAGATCAAATTGAGACGATTTTAAAATTGTTTTTTTTGGAAACTGCGATTTGAATTCCAACAACTGTTCTAAACATTCTAAAAAATCATGTTTGATAAAATTAACTTTAATTTGAAATTTATAGTGTTTTTCTGCCAACTCCAAAGCACCATAAGCGGATAGTTTCAAAATGGAAGGCGCACTAAGCCCTGTATGTGTTACGAGCAAAGGACCTTCAGATTCCAAATTGCTATTGACCACAGAAATATGAACATCTGGAGCGACAACTCCAGGTATTGTTTTCAGACGAGAATCTTTAATATTAAACGTAAACAAAGAAGGTACAGGAGAAATTACTGTATGACCAAGTGATTCTAATAGTTTCCAGATTTTAGGATTGCTTCCTGTGGCAATTAATAATTTTGGCGCTCTAAAAACGCCTTTGGTCGTATCTAAACTCCACTCATCATTACTATGATCAATCCCTTGAACAGAATGATTTAATAATACGTCGATTTGATGCGTTTTGATTTCTTCTAAAAAGCAATCTATGATGGTTTGTGACGAATTTGAAACAGGAAAAACACGGCCATCATCTTCAATTTTTAAGGGTACCCCACGGTCTTCAAACCATTGCATGGTATCGCCTGTCATATAGTTATGAAAGGGACCTCTCAATTCTTTCTCGCCACGAGGGTAATTTAAGACCAGTTCGTTGGGGATAAATTCGGCATGAGTTACATTACAGCGGCCACCTCCAGAAATTTTAACTTTAGAAAGCACATGAGAGCCACGCTCTAAAATAGCAATGTTAAGACTCGGGTTTTGAATCGCTGTATTGATCGCTGCAAAAAAACCTGCTGCACCTCCACCTACAATTAATACGTTATAATTATTCACACTGCAAAAGTATAAACTAAAGCGGGATTTCCGCTACAGAAATCCCGCTTTAAATAAACTTAACAAATACTTACGCAATACGAATCAGAGGACCGAAGTTTACGGCAACGAAAAAGTAATTGATTCTGAAGCGCCAAATTCACCTCCTTGACCTAAAATAGTCGAACAATTTGGTAATTCTACTAGATATGAACCGTCTCCGTAACTACAACATATTCCGTCTCCATAAATATCAGTTATTGTAAACGTATAATTTCCATCAGGAAGTGTGTAAGACGCTTCAAAACTTGTTTCTCCAGGATAAGGCCCTCCAGATTGAACAACTGAATTTGCAGAATCTGTGATCCGCCATTCTGTTTCTTCTGGGTAATTATCAAAAATAAGTTTTACCATTACATCATTAGAAATACAAATTTTTGTGTAAGAAATAGTAATTTCTTCAGAAGTTGACACTAACCTAAGAACAAGGTCTTGGGTTACACCTGATGGTATATTAGCCAATTCAAATCCTACCATGGTAGAGCCTGTGAGTTCACCTGCTCTAATTTCTACATTTCCACTAAAACTATATTGAAGTGCACTTCCTGTTGAGGCGTTGGTCACTTCAATTGGAAGAGAACGGTCCGCTGTATATGCTTCTGAAGCTGTAACAACTATTTCAAACGAGCTGGAGAGGGGGTTCACAATTATTGATCCCGATTTTGTTTCAAACGAATCGGATGGTGATACTGCTTGAAATTCTTCAGTATTTGTATCACATGAATTAAATACTAAGGCCATTGTTAATAAGGCCAAAAAATAAATTTTTTTGTTTTTCATAATTAAAATTTTAGATTTAGGTTTAAATTAAAATACAGATACCGTTGGAGCATCTTGTAAACTCAACAAAAGATACCGAAGAAGCTCTTGAACTTTTACAAGACACGAGTGCCATTTCAAATATTATTTTATTAGACTTAAACATGCCTGAAGTGAGTGGTATTGAATTTTTAACAATTCTAAAGAAGAATACAGATTTAAAACACATCCCTGTAATTATTTTAACAACATCTAACAACCCTAAAGATCTTATAGAATGTTACACTATTGGAATCTCTGGATATATTTTAAAACCTTTAAAATATGAAGATTACGTAAAGAAGATTGATAGAGCTATAGCCTATTGATGCACAAACGAATTAATATGAATTTAACATGAAAGGAATCGTTTTTACAGAGTTTCTCGAACTCGTAGAAAAAAATTTATTACAAAATGGATTTTTGACATTGAAATATTTAAAAGAATCACTTTACATTTTGGCTTAAAAAAAACAAAACAACTACTTTGCGAGCAACCTTTAAAAGGGTGGATTCATGCCGATAACTCAAATCTATCAATAAAGGATTCAATTAAAATTGTGTGGCAATTAGGACAAATTGCATGGGCTTATAGACGAGAAAACAAAACACTTTCAAAACTGCGATACCTTTATAAAAGCAAGTCTGTGTCAGTTTCCTAAAAACCAATGAAAACTAGTATGAAAAAAGGAGTCATCGTCGTGTTTTCTAATAATGAAAAAGAGATTAAAGAATACCCATTTAATACGCTTTTAATTAAGGATATTCAAAAGATATGTTCTGTAAATAACGCAAGTAAGGACAGCACCTTGGACAAACTAAAAGAAATTAAATCCTTTGATAATGGATCTGTCATAGATGTAAAAAAAAACAAGGGAGTAAAAGCAGCTATTAAAGCGGGTGTTAGGTATCTTATTAATAATGAAGATCTACAGTTAATTATTTATTTAGAATTTTATAAAAACAACAACTTTGCAAACTTAGATCAAACGCTTAATCTTATTATTGATAGTAATAAAAAAATAATCGACCTGTTTACAAATACAAACAATCGTACTATGTTACAAAATGTCTTTTCATCAGAACAGCTTATTAATAAACTTAGGTTTGAAAAAATTAAATAAAAAAAGCTTCTCAAAATGAGAAGCTTTTTTTTGTTTAGTGCGGGCGGGGAGACTCGAACTCCCACACCTCGCGGCACTAGATCCTAAGTCTAGCGTGTCTACCAATTCCACCACGCCCGCTAAACATCCCTAGTAATAGGGACGCAAATATAAACAATAGTTTATAAATACAAATAGTAGATCGAACTATTTATTTATGAGGATTTTTGTAACTTTACATTCACAATTTTCAAGCTATGAATTCATTACAATCTTATCTAGAATCAAATAAAGACCGCTTCGTTCAAGAACTTTTCGAACTACTTAGAATCCCATCAGTTAGTGCGGATTCTGCTTACTCAAAAGAGGTGTTTAAAACCGCTGACTTTGTCGCTAACAGTCTAAAAACAGCAGGATGTGATGCCGTAGAAATTTGTCAAACAAAAGGGTTTCCTATTGTCTATGGCGAAAAACTGATAGACCCTAAACTCCCAACAATTTTAGTGTACGGTCATTATGATGTGCAACCCGCAGATCCTATTGAATTATGGGACGCTCCAGCTTTTGAACCCATTATTAAAAAAACCGAACTCCATCCCGAAGGTGCCATATTTGCACGAGGAGCTTGTGATGATAAAGGACAAATGTATATGCACGTCAAAGCGCTTGAATTTATGACCTCAACAGATCAACTGCCGTGTAACGTTAAATTTATGATTGAAGGCGAAGAAGAAGTTGGAAGTGAAAATCTAGCTGAATTTGTCAAAAATAATACTGCCAAACTAAAAAATGACGTCATCTTAATTTCGGATACCGGAATGATTGCGAAAGACACACCTTCTATCACAACAGGCCTTCGAGGTTTGAGCTATGTAGAAGTTGAAGTTACAGGACCTAACAGAGACTTACACTCTGGAATTTACGGGGGAGCCGTGGCTAACCCAATCAATATATTAGCAAAAATGATTGCCTCATTACATGATGAAAACAATCATATTACCATTCCTGGTTTTTATGACAAGGTCGAAAACTTATCTGATGAGGAACGTGCAGAAATGGCAAAAGCACCGTTTTCATTAGAAGACTATAAAGATTCTTTAAAAATTAATGCCGTCTATGGCGAAAAAGGCTACTCAACCAACGAACGTAACTCCATTCGTCCCACACTAGATGTGAACGGTATTTGGGGTGGCTATACAGGCGAAGGTGCCAAAACTGTTATTGCAAGCAAAGCTTACGCAAAAATATCAATGCGTTTAGTTCCTAATCAGGACTGTGAAGAGATTACGTTACTTTTTAAAGCTCATTTTGAAAGTATCGCTCCAGATGGAGTAACCGTGAAAGTGACTCCACATCATGGAGGTCAAGGCTATGTAACACCCATAGATACTGTTGGATATAAAGCGGCTGCGATGGCTTATCAGGATACGTTTGGAACCGCACCCATTCCACAACGTGGGGGGGGAAGCATCCCCATTGTAGCCTTATTTGAAAAAGAATTAAAAAGTAAAACTATTTTAATGGGGTTTGGGTTGGACAGTGATGCCATCCACTCCCCTAATGAACATTTTGGACTGTTCAATTATTATAAAGGAATTGAAACAATCCCGCTGTTTTACAAGTATTTTACAGCCCTTCAGTCTTAATTTTTAAAATATCTTAGAATCTAATTACCAATCACTATTTTTTGGGAAAACACCTTTTTATTTTGTGTCAGTCGGGCAAAATATGCTCCTTGAGCAAATTGACTGATATTTAATTTTGAGCGTTTTTCTGTTAAAACTTTTTGGAGAATCTTCTTACCATCTAACGAGAACAACTCAAGCGTCAAATCCTCATTCAAAGAATGCTCAATGTTCAATGTGGACGAAGCAGGATTCGGATAGATTTTAATTGTATTTAATTTGAATGTGTCGGAACCTAAAGATGTATAGTCTACACATGAACTTAATTCCGTACAAGAGCCTACAGTCACTTCAACGGCGTAACTACCACTAGCTGTAGGAGAAAAGGATTGACTAACCTCAGAAATTAATGGAAGGTTTGTATTGCAATCTACCCATTGATAGCTGGCATTATTCATGTTTGAAGTCAAAGTCGAAGAACTCACTGTTAGTGAATTGTCAACAGAAACCAAACTCGCCTTGGTCACCATATATGACATAATCAATTTAGCTAACTCATAAAAATACGGCAAATCCAAAGTGCTTAAACGATCCGCAGATGAATGGTAGTAAGGTGTCTGATCACTATTTTCCCAAGACTCTCCAACCAACACCGCAGAAAATCCTTGATCCCAAAAACGTGCATGATCACTAGCTGTCGTTCCTGGGTTCACCACATTAACGTTTAAATTAAAATTATACGTAGACAATAAATTGACAAGATCATCTTTCATTGCTAGAGAGTTCGCAATAGGACGCACATCAATATCAAAATCATCATCACCATCACCATCATACCCCATCATGTCAATATTCAAAACACCCAATATGTTATCCCCATTATTATTGGCTTGAGTGGCATAAAAATTCGCGCCTCTTAGACCAATTTCTTCTTCATCCCATAAAGCATAAACAAGCGTATTATCCATACATTGTGTCGATAAAATTCGTGCAATTTCTAAGACGGTCGCTGTCCCAGAAGCATTGTCATCAGCACAGTAGTCTGCCACTGTATCGTAATGGGCACAAATAATATAAATATCGTTTGGATTGGTTTTTCCTAGCTGCGTCGCAATGATATTACGTCCGTTGGTATTAAAAGCTTGAGTATTGACAGATAAATTATCCATCGCATTGAATTTTTCTACCAAATAATCACCTGCAAGTTCATTGTTAGCTTGCCCTCTGTTTAGTATTGTCACACTATTACCCCCAACACTTGTTGCTACTTCTCCAGTAAACTCTTGAAGTGTTTGACTTAAAGAATCTAAATTGACGGCATTAATAAGGTCTAGCTCTGTTTGAGCAAACAGCGTACTCATTACAGATACGCTAAGACTTAAAAGTGAAAATAGTTGTTTCATAATGCAAGAAATATCGTTTCTCCAAAACTACATAAATTTAAATAAAATAAGGTTTTCTAAGGAACTTAAAATCTTCTGTTGGGATGGTAAGGACTGATGTCTAAGGAACTTTTTTTATTGAGAATTAATTCCGATACTAATTTTCCTGTACCAGGGCCTAACGTCCAACCCAACATGGCGTGTCCAGAAGCAATGGTCATGTTTTCACAGGACTGTGGTTTTCCAATATAAGGTAAGCCATCAGGTGAAAGTGGACGAAGTCCACATGTGACCGCTTCTATTTCGGATGTTGATAATTTAATAGAAGGATAATACTGATGGACAGCTTTCGCTATCACTCCCACTCTTTTTCTGTTTATATTGTGATTGACACCGGCAATTTCCATCGTCCCAGCAAAACGGGTAAAACCATCCATGGGCGACACAGCCACCTTAGCTTCTGCTAAAATAGTTGGAATACTAATTCCTGTTTTGTATTCTGTTTGCATGCTGTAACCCTTCCCCGCTTGAAGCAGTAATTTTAAACCTATTTTTTTACATAAATCTGCTGACCAAGAACCGGAAGCCATTACAAATTCATCTGAATGTAGCGTTTGTTTGTCTGTGACTACACTGTCTATTTTACCCTGTTTCATATTAAAATCGAGAACACGTTCATTGGCAAACATATGGACGCCTTTAGACTTTAAATACGCTTTTAATTGCTGCATAAAATCACTTGGGGTGCTGTGATGATCATTTTTAAAATACACTCCTCCTAAACCATTGATTTCAATAGAAGGTTCCATAATTTTAAGCTCTGCTTTTGATATTTCTTTAGCATGCACGTTGAGACTGTTTGCCAGGGTCAGAATCTCTAATTCTTTTTCCAATTGTCTATCGGTTTGACACAACATCAACAATCCTTTTTTATCATACTGAAATGAAAACTGTTCCTCTTTTTTTATAGTTTGAAATAACTCTTGACTGAATATTGTAAAATCTCGAAGGTGAATGGCATTTTTTTGAACAAGGCGTGAATTCGCAGACTTATTAAAAGCCCATGCCCATTTTAAAAAGTCCCTATTTAAATTGGGTTTAATATACAAAGGACTGGAAGCATCCAACATCCAACGCAGTCCACTACGCACAACACCAGGGGCTGCTAGAGGGATAAAATGACTCGGGCACACATACCCTGCATTAGAATAAGAAGCCCCACTATTCATATTAGAGCAATCGACAATGGTTACCTCACAGCCTTCTTTTTGCAAAAAATACGCTGTACTCAACCCAATGATTCCTCCCCCTATGATTGTGACTTTTTTTTGCATCGCTATAAAACTTGAAATCCATGAGCATACGGATCATCGGAATCAATACTAATCGTATTGTATCCATAAATCCGTGCCCAACCTTGAATACTTGGCACTATAGCCTTGTGGGGTCCAACAGAACTGACCGCTTCAATACAGCCCGTGAATGTACTTCCTATATAACTTTCATGAACGAATTTTTGACCTCTTTGTAATTGTCCTTTAGCATAAAGTTGCGCCATACGTGCTGAAGTGCCGGTGCCACAAGGGCTTCTATCAATGGCCTTATCTCCATAAAATACAGCATTTCTCCCTGATGAACTTGGATTCAAAGGCGTTCCTGTCCAAAGGATATGAGACACCCCATTTATTGTAGAATTCTCGGGATGTATAAATTGATTTGGATAATTTGAATTGATTTGTGTTCGTAATTTTTGAGAAATTCCAATCAGTTCTGAAGCCGTAAAATCTTGAACACCAGAAAAGTTTTTTTGAGGATCCACAATGGCATAAAAATTCCCTCCATACGCGACATCAAACGTTAGCAATCCTAAATTGGCATCTTCGATACTTAATGCCTCTTTTGCTAAATAACTTTTAACATTGGTGATTTTTACCCACTCAACTTTAGAGCCTAGTTGTGAATACTCAATTTCTACGAGTCCAGCAGGTGCTTCCATTTTAACTACTCCTGCAGTTTTTGGAGTGATCAGCCCTGCTTCTAAAGCGACAGTAATAGAGCCAATGGTTCCATGGCCGCACATTGGCAAACAGCCCGAAGTTTCGATAAATAAGATTGCAACATCGTTGGAAGGATCGTGAGGTGGATATAAAAAACTCCCACTCATAAGGTCATGACCTCTAGGCTCAAACATCAAGCCTTTTCGAATCCAATCAAATTCATTTAGAAAATGCTGACGTTTTTCACTCATATTGGCGCCCACCAAAGGAGGATGACCTGTAGTCACCACCCGAACGGGGTTTCCACAAGTATGGGCATCAATACATTTGAATTCAGCTTTGCTCATTAAAATTTAAATTAAATACGTGTTTGCTTAATACCCAGTGGATTCAGTTCTTTTAGAGCCTCTGGAAGTAGACTGTCTGGGAAATTCTGAAAGCTAAAAGGACGAACCCAACGCTTGATCGCGTGGACTCCTACAGCAGAAAATCGACTGTCTGTAGATGCTGGATAAGGACCGCCATGGACCATCGAATTACACACCTCAACTCCTGTTGGAACTCCGTTAAAAACAAGACGTCCTACACGATTTTGAAGTGCGTCAATAATTTCAAAACTGGCTTTTGCTTCCTCTTCAGTTGCTATTAATGAAGCTGTCAACTGCCCATCTAAATTCATAATGATTGATTTCATTTGCGCCAAAGACTCACACTCCACAAGAAGCGTATAAGGCCCAAAGACTTCCTCATGCAAAATACGGTTCTTTAAAAATGCACCGCCATCAACTCTTACAATACTTGAGAGTGCATAATTAGAGTTTTTAGCGAAAGTTTCATCGGTCAAAACTTCTAGTTCCGGTTGTGATTGTGCTTTGTTTTTATTGAATTGAAAGCCTTCAAAAATAGCAGGATGCAACATACAATTAGCATCTATTTTTTTGATTTCAGCTACTAATAAATTAGTGAAGTTTGTGAAAACCGATCCCTTTAAACTCAAAATTAGACCTGGTTGAGTACAAAATTGCCCTGCGGCTAAGGATATCGATTTTGCATAAGCTTCTGCCCAATAGGCAGTATTTTTTTCAAGTTCTTTACTAAACATGACAACAGGATTGATACTGCCCATTTCGGCAAATACCGGAATCGGTTCTGGACGCTGTGCTGCCAAATCTAGCAGAGCACGTCCCCCTCGAATACTTCCTGTAAACCCTACCGCTTTTACTTTGGGATGTGATACGAGTTGCTGCCCTACTTCAATCCCACTGCTGTTCAAATTAGAAAATACTCCGTCTGGCATGCCTGTTTTTTTGGCTGCTAAAGTAATGGCTTCCGCTACTAAGCTTCCGGTACCTGCATGCATCGGATGTGACTTAACAATGACAGGACAACCTGCAGCAAGGGCTGAAGCGGTATCTCCTCCAGCTGTAGAATAAGCTAGTGGGAAATTGCTCGCTCCAAAAACTACAACGGGTCCTAAAGGGATGTCCATTCTTCGTATGTCTAATTTTGGAAAGGGAGTGCGGTCTGGATTGGCAACATCAATTGTGGCATCGACCCAAGAACCTTTGGATACTAAATTTGCAAAACTTTGCAATTGAAAAATAGTACGTCCACGCTCCCCTTTTGCACGGCCTTCGGGAAGACCTGTTTCTTGACAATACATATCAACTAAAGTATCACCAAGAGCTAAAATTTCGTCAGCAATTGTATTTAAAAAATGAGCTCTTTCTTTGCTTGAAGTGTTTTTATAAGCGTCAAAAGCGATTGCAGCTAGTTCAACTGCGGTATCAATTTCTTCTGATGTTGCTTCCGTAAAAGAAATATCATTCGCCTTATTTAATTTTGGATTGAATGTAGTAAACGTTTTACTCCCTGTAGCAGTGTACGTAAGTCCGATAAGATTTTTTCCTAATTCCATAGATCTAATTTTGTCTTTAATAGTTTGGCAAGGTCGGTCTTGATTTCAAAGCCGACTCAATAATGTTCTGAACTTTTTGGCGTTCCGAACCAAATAAAGGTAAACGTGGGGGTCTTACAAATTCGGTTCCAATTTCGGTATATACTTCTGCCAACTTAATATTTTGGACTAATTTAGCATTAATATCCAACTCTAACAAGGGCATAAACCAACGGTATAGAGCAATGGCTTCTTGAATCCTTCCTGCTTTTTGAAGTTCATAAATAGCGACTGTTTCTTTTGGGAATGCACACACCAGACCCGCAATCCAACCACTTGCACCCATAATCAAACTTTCTAAAGCAAGCGTATCAACCCCCGTCATGATTTTTAGACGGTCTCCAAATTGGTTAATAATTCGGGTCACATTTGTAATATCTCGTGTGGATTCTTTTACGGCTTGAATGTTATCATGTTTAAGTAATTCATCAAACATTTCTAAGGTAATTTCAATTTTATAATCGACGGGATTGTTGTATATCAAAAGAGGTAAAGACGTGTTTTTAGCAACTTCAGAAATATAGGTGACTGTTTCTTTTGGACAGGCAGTATAACGCATTGGAGGTAGCAACATTAATCCATTGGCACCATGTTGTTCTGCTAACTCTGCTGCAAGAATTGCGGCTTTGGTAGATTGCTCGGCAACATTCATTAGTACAGGCACCTTATTGTTTACCAATTCAACAGTAGTTTCAATCAAAGTCTTTTTTTCTGTTTCTAATAGCGTACTGGCTTCACCTAACGTTCCGCCTAATACAATTCCGTGTACACCAGCATCCAATTGTGCTTTGATATTGGTTGCAAACATCGATAAATCTAATACGTCGTTTTCAGTAAACTTAGTGGTCACTGCTGGCATCACGCCTTCCCATTTGATTGTCATAATTCTTTTATTTATTATTTTAAAGAGATAAAACTAATTCCTTTTTCAAAAACATTATGGGCTGTTTTAATCAATAGTTGATGCTATATTATCCATATTTTTAAATTAATTTCTATATTAGAATAGTATTTTGTTAATTTGAAGTATGAACATTGTTTCTTTTATCATTCCTAAAACAAAAGAATCAACCCTCATCTATCAGCAAGATGAAGGATCATTTTTTTATGAAAAATTGCACCAACACGAAGAAATTCAAATATGCCATATCTTAATCGGAGAAGGCACGCTTGTGCTTGGAGATTCCGTTAATCCCTATAAAAAAGGTGATATCATTGTGATTGGGAGTTTTATACCGCATGTTTTTAAATCGGATATTGAGGCATCTTCCGCCTCAAAAATGAGATCTCTTTTTTTTACAAAAGAATCCTTTGGAACTGATTTTTTTGATTTAGAAGCGTTTGATGAATTGCACTCATTTTTTGATAAATCGAGTTATGGCTTTAAAATTTCTAATTGTAAAACTAGGATCACGAGCTTATTTACCAAAATTCATAAAGCCAAAAAACTGCAACAATTTATACTGTTTTTAGAGCTTCTTAAAATTCTAACTACCGCAGAGCACCAACGACTCACATCTTTTGTATATGACAAAAAATATAGCCCAATTGAAGGAAAAAGAATGACGGATGTTTTGGAATATACATTTGAAAATTACAATAAGGAAGTGTCTCTTGAAGCGGTGGCCGAAGTAGCTGCCATGACGAAGAATTCGTTTTGTAAATATTTTAAAAAAGTAACCAATAAAACCTATTTTGAGTTTTTAAAAGAAATTCGGGTAGAACATGCATGCAAACTGATTCGGAAACAGATGGACTTGAGGATTATTGACGTTGCTTATTTATGTGGATTTAAGAATGTTTCTAATTTCAACAAACAGTTCAAAACGGTTACTACACTCAGCCCTTCAGCCTTTAAAAAGTTGATTTGAGTTGACTACTTAGTTTTTTGGGCATGTTTTTAACCACCATCGTATAGCTATGGTCAATGAGTTCAAAAAGAAATTGAGGTGAGAACCCACAGTCGCTTAAATAAATCGTGTTCCAATGTCGTTTATTGGTATGAAATCCTGAGTGAATGGACTCGTAATCGTTGCGGAGTTCATCAGCATAATCTGGATCACACTTTAAAGTAATTGAGGGATTGCCTTGCTCCCATGCTTCTAACGGACAAAGTGCAAATATTTTACCTAAAACCTTATATACCAAAGTACTTTCATCAAAAGGAAATTCTTCAGTGGTTTGTTCTTTTTTTAAACAAAAGGATTGAATGGCATCAATTGTAATCATCAGGGTTTTGGAGTTTCTTTGTCGTATAGTTTATACAGGATTGGCTTGCTTGGCGAAGCATCATTTTCAAAAGGGGCTATTAATATGTTTAGAATATACTTTCCGTCTAGCACTGAATTAGGGACATAAACAAGTTCTGTAATTGTTGCATCCATACGCATTTCACCTCCTACATTCCAAAAGGCTTTATGTGCCAAAAGTTGACCATCATCTTTTTCTTTATCGACACTTGGCGTATCAACTAACAAGTGTTTCACTCCTTTTTCACGGAGGTAAATAGCCGCAGCTTCCGTGAGGTAAGGCGGATTTGTATGTGCATATTGTCGGCTTAATTTATCGGTTGTGTTGGGAAGTGTTCGAATCACAACAGCTTCTCTTTTTTTGTTACCAATCGCATATCGCAGTTGTTTTTCGGAGATAATAAAATCGCCATTTAAAGGTTCTGGAACCACCGTAATGACTTCCGCTACAAATAAAAATTGTGTCAAACAGCTATTAATTGTATGAACTTCTTCAGTGATATGCCCCACACACTCGGTATGAGTTCCGTGGGCGTGTGGATTAAATTCGATGGTATTAAAATTAACTGCTGCGCCTTCTTTAATACTTCCAGTCCAACCTTTCACTTTGGCTGGATATATTTTTGGAGGTGGCAAATACCAGGCATTTACATTCTCTTTTGAAGCACGAAATGGAATTGAAATATCCAAAGGCTGATCGATATAAATAGTATAAGTACGGCTGTTGGCTTGTATAATTGCTTTCATGTTTCTCTTATTTTTTTAACGTTACATGTCCCTTCGAGCGCTGTTAGGTTCGCTATAAATCATCCTCTTAAACGACAAAGCTATCAAGTTGTTAGGTTCATGTGGATAAATATAATCAAACTAAAAACAAATCGGAAGCAATTCCGTCCGAAAGAAATTTTCCTGTTTTTGTGATTTTTAAATGATTTTTTTCTAAAACTAGCATCTTAGAAATTCTCAGTTTCTTTGAATTCTCTAACAATTGCTCTTTGATGGGAGCGCCAAAATCGGTTTCAATTTTATCCAATGAAATACCCCAAATGGTTCGCAGGCCTGTCATGATATATTCGTTGAATCTATTTTCTACAGATAATACTTCCGATTCAAACGGTCTTATATTGGCTTCTAAGGATTTAATATATTTCGTATTATTTGAAAGGTTCCAACTTCTACTTTTCCCATCAAACGAATGTGCCGATGGTCCCACACCCATATAGGTTTTACCTAACCAATAACTTGTATTGTGTCTTGAAAAGTATTCGGGATGTCCAAAACTACAGGTCTCATAATGAGTCAATCCTTGTGCCAATGTCTCTTCCAGTAACACTTCAAAATGTTGGGCTGCCAACTCATCGTCCATTGGCGGGTGACTTCCTTTTTTAATAAAATGCTCTAGAGCTGTTTTTGGTTCAACCGTGAGAGCATAACAAGACAAATGTTTGATTCCAAATTCAAAAGCGGTTTGTAAATTTTGTCGCCACTGTGCAACTGACATCGTGGGCATTCCAAACATTAAATCGATAGTAATATTGTCAAAATAGGTCGTGGCAATTTCTAAACATTTTTTAGCCTCAGTAGCATTATGTGCTCTGTTCATAGCCGTTAAATCCGATTCATGGAAGGATTGAATTCCAATACTTAATCGATTTATTTTTGTGTTTGAAAGTGCTTTTATTGTTTCAATATCCAGATCATCCGGATTGGCTTCAAGGGTGATTTCAGCTGTATCGGACACTTTGTAATGTTTATACACAGTCTCAAGAATTGTATTTAGCTCCAAAACTTCTAAGACCGAGGGCGTACCCCCTCCAAAATAAATCGATAGGATTTCATCAGAAGTAACTTCTGATTTTCGAAGCACCAATTCCTTACAAACCGCTTTTATGAATGCTGATTTGGAATTTTGATTCGTCGAAAAGTGGAAGTTACAATAGTGACATGCTTTTTTACAAAATGGAACGTGGATATAAATACCTGACACTAAAATAAAATTTTTGATTAATATTTGAATGCTTTCGCATTGATAATGTGTTGTAAATGATGGTTGCAATGCCAAGCATATATGGCCAAGCTCTCATGCAAAGAAATACATTCATTTCCTTCTGGATGCATATAAGTTCTCTGTAATTGTGAGGTTTCTAATTGCTCTAATAAAAACACCCATCGTTGATGAATTCCAGCCAAAAGCTTAGTCGAACTTTGAATGCTATAATCTACAGTATCATTCAGTACTGCCCACTGAGCTTCTTCGTAAGGTTTAATTGTTGGATTGTCTTCCGTGAGTGCCAATTTAAAACGAGTGATGCTATTCATATGGCTATCAATACAATGACCAACCACTTGTTGAATCGTCCAGCCTTCGGGACGGTATTTATAACGAAGTTCTTTATCGGTTAAATGAGTCACTTCTTTTGTCACAAGCAAAGGAAACTGTCTAATAGACTGTATCCAACTTTCAATATGAGTGGGCTCAATTTTAGCAGGAATTTTAGGTTTCCCAATTGGATATTTGAGGGTCTCTAGGTCCATAGTCGAGGATTTATTTTTTAACTCTGCTTTCGTTTTGCTTTACAAAGGCACTCCAACCTGTATAACTTTTACCACCGGTAACTTTTCCTTGGTTATAAAAATGGCAAACGGCTGCCGCCAATCCATCTGTGGAATCAAGATTTTTAGGCAATTCTTTTAAATCCAAAAGACTTTGTAGCATTTTAGCTACTTGTTCTTTACTTGCATTACCATTGCCTGTAATGGCCATTTTAATTTTTTTAGGAGAATACTCAGTGATTGGAATTTCTCTAGAAAGTCCAGCAGCCATCGCAACCCCTTGAGCTCTCCCAAGCTTTAACATACTTTGTACGTTTTTACCAAAAAAAGGGGCTTCAATCGCAATTTCATCAGGATGGAATGTATCTATCAATTCAATGGTACGTTCAAAAATAAGTTTGAGTTTCAAATAATGATCGTCATACTTTTGAAGTAATAACTCATTCAATTGTAAAAACTCCATAGTTTTTCCTTTGACTTTTATCAATCCAAATCCCATGATAGTAGTTCCTGGATCAATTCCTAATATAATTTTGTCTTCAGCCATTAATCTACTTTAAGAATTATTGGCAATTGAAATGCCGTTTGCACTTGCTGACTTCTTTTGATAGCAGGGTATAATTTAGGAAGCCCCTTTAAACTACGAATTAATATGGAGTCCAACATTGGAATTTGTTCCCTTGTGAGCTCTTGTGTTTGTATTTCAGAAATTTGAAGTTCTCCACTTTTAGAAACCACTAAATTGATGGTGATTGTGTCGCTCACCGTTTGTGTGACGATGATATTTTGTATTCCGAAATATTCAGATATATGCGTTGTAATCGTTTGTTCAAAACAATTTTTGCTATCCTGAAAGTCTATAGAGTTTTCACAATTTTCAAAATTTGGATAGCGATCAACTTCATTCCAATTAAACGTTTTTAATTCCTCCATTAAAATCGTATCAGAGTCTAACTTCTTTTTTTCATAATAATTACATGAATAAAAAGAACAGAAAAGCAAGACAAAAGCTAAATACCTCATTGGTTCATTGTGAACCCTAAAATTACAATTTTTTATTTTTTAAATAGACTAAAACCAAATTAGATTAGACTTTTGGTCCTCCAGCCATAATTTCATCATTGGCAAAGCTTTCAAATTTCTTAAAGTTGGCTTTAAAAGAGGCTGCTAATTTATGAGCTGTTTTATAAAACCCTTCATCATTTTTCCATGTTTTTCGGGGACTTAAAAATTCTGTTGGAACATTTGGGCACACTCTGGGTTGAAGTACACCAAAAACGGAGTGTACATGGTAGTTGTCTTTATTAGCAGTCTCTAAAGAGCCATCCATGGCTGCATTGATCATCGCACGCGTGTACTCTAATTTCATACGCGTTCCAATTCCATAAGGTCCGCCCGTCCAACCTGTATTCACCAACCAAACATTGACGCCAGTTGCTTTCATCTTAGTACTCAACATTTCGGCATATTTTGTAGGATGTAAGGGCATAAAAGGCGCTCCAAAACAAGCTGAAAAACTAGGAACAGGTTCCGTAATGCCTGCTTCAGTGCCAGCAACCTTAGCGGTATAGCCAGAAATAAAATGATATGCCGCTTGTCCAGGCGTAAGTTTAGATATGGGAGGCAAGACTCCAAAAGCATCTGCTGTGAGAAAGAAAATATTTTTAGGATTCTTACCAATTGAATCGGGTTGAATATTATCTATAAAGTGAATTGGATAACTCACTCGCGTGTTTTGTGTGATGGTTGTATCTGAATAATCGACTCCCCCTTTAGCATCCATGATCACATTCTCTAGAATGGCTCCTTTTTTAATGGCATCAAAAATTTCTGGCTCTTTATCTCTAGACAAATTTATAACCTTTGCATAACAACCTCCTTCAAAGTTAAAGATCGTATTTTCACTAGTCCAACCATGTTCATCATCTCCAATCAAATGGCGGTGATGATCGGTGGATAGTGTTGTTTTTCCAGTCCCAGAGAGCCCAAAAAAGATGGAAGTATCACCCTCTTTTCCAACATTGGCACTGCAATGCATTGGGAGGGTGTTTTTAAATACTGGAAGTATGAAATTTAAAGCTGAAAAAATACCTTTTTTAATTTCGCCTGTATATCCAGTACCGCCAATAAGTGCTATTTTTTTAGTGAAATTTAAAATCGCAAAATTATGCTGACGGGTACCGTCTTTGCTTGGATCTGCCATAAAACCAGGTGCATTAATCACTGTCCACTCAGGAGTAAAGGTTTTTAGTTCAGAATCCGAAGGTCTTAAAAACATGTTGTAAGCAAAGTAATTACTCCAAGGATATTCGTTAATCACTCTAATATTGGTACGGTAAGCAGGATCGGAACACGCATAACTGTCCCGAACAAAAATTTCTTTATCTGATAAATAGTTGGTTACTTTAGCATAGAGCGCGTCAAAGTCGTTCGTAGCAAAAGGGATATTTACATCGCCCCACCAAATACGATCTTTGGTTATGGCATCTTTAACTATAAATCGATCTTTTGGAGACCGCCCTGTAAACTCACCCGTTTGAATTACTAAGGCACCTGAGCTAGTTTCATGACCTTGTTTTTTTGTGATTGTAAGAGCATGCAGTTGATCTGGGGAAAGTTGATAATAAACTTTTGTAGATGTTATAGCATATTGGTTTAACGAAATCGTTTTCGTAATTGGTTCTGGTTGTGGCATAATTATCAAATTATTTAATACCACAAAAGTATTGAATAATATTAAATGACTAATAAAGATGAGTTAAAATAATTGCATTTATAATTAAATACAATTTAAAAAAGTTGTAATTATATATTTAATTTCAATATATAACGTATCGGATAATATAGTATTATTTTAAGTTAATATACTATTGAAAAGACTCATGATTTAGGATTATGTTTGCATAATAAGAACGATTAAGTGGTTTAAAATGAGTATGCTAGCTACTCATATAAGAAATACTAAATACCACTTATTTTACGGACCTAAATAAATTTAAAACATTAATTATGAAATCACAAATTTCAATTAAGAAATTAGTTTTGGTAGCATTATTTTTAGGTGCAATTGGACTAATAAATGCCCAAACAACAGCTGTTCCTGGGCCTCGAGATGAAATAAAAATCCCATCCTCAAGTTGTCAGTTTGAAGGACAAAGGACCAGCCTATCTAAAATAATTGATGATAATTCAGGCAGAGGGAATCTGGAATTGAATTTAGCCACTGGAGTTTATCTCGTGAAATTCATAAATCTTGACGATAATAAAACAGTAACTAAGAAATTAGTTGTTTTATAGAAAAATTACTTTTATTTATTTTTATTAAAAGGCTGTCTGTGAAGGCAGCTTTTTTTTATGAATTTAGACTGTTCTAAAATTATTTTTTCTTAAAAAAATACACAAACAACAAAAGCCACGAAGCAATCAAAAACAAGCCTCCAATAGGTGTAATAAATCCAATAACCTTAAAATTAAAGGAAGTCAAATCATTGGTCGCTAACAAGTAGATAGATCCTGAAAATAATAAAACCCCTGTCAAAATAAGTTTAAATAAAATCGATTTATGGCTGGGCTTGAGGTGTGTTGATACTCCTACAAAAAACAGCAAAAAGGAATGATACATTTGGTAACGAATTCCAGTATTAAAACTCTCAAATGACGAACTACTAAGTAACGGTTTTAAACTGTGCGCTGCAAAGGCTCCAAAAACAACGCCAAGTCCTCCTATAACACACGCTAATAAAAATATTTTCCTGTCCATTTTGTTTTATAAAGTATTAAATTTTCTACTTTAGTCCTCAAACTAATCACAAAAATAAGAATCTCTTATCAATATGCGAAACATTTTAATCATCGGAGCAGGGAAGTCTGCATCATACCTTATAAAATATTTTTTAGATAAATCTATTACAGAGAATTTAAAAATCACCATCGGAGATCTAGATACTTCAAACGCACTTAAGTGGATTGGAAACCACCCAAATGCAAGCGCCTTAAAACTTGATATATTTGACAAATCCACACGTGAACAAGCCGTTCAAAATGCTGACATCGTGGTTTCTATGCTTCCTGCTAGATTCCATATAGAAGTAGCCAAGGATTGCTTGACATTTGGCAAGCATCTGGTCACAGCTTCTTATGTCAGTAAAGAAATGAAAGCATTGGATGCAGAAGTCAAAGCTAAAAATCTAATATTTTTGAATGAGATTGGATTGGATCCTGGAGTAGATCATATGAGTGCGATGCAAGTGATCGACCGAATTACAGCGGCTGGCGGAAAGATGTTACTTTTTGAATCTTTTACTGGAGGATTAATGGCGCCTGAAAGTGATACAAACCTTTGGAATTATAAATTTACATGGAATCCTCGCAATGTAGTATTGGCAGGTCAGGGCGGAGCCGCAAAGTTTTTACAGGAAGGAAAATTTAAATACATCCCGTACCACCGCTTGTTTAGGCGGACAGAGTTTTTAGAAGTTGAGGGTTATGGGCGTTTTGAGGCCTATGCAAATAGGGATTCGCTTAAATATCAAGAGGTCTATGGATTAGAAAACGTTCAAACTTTGTACCGTGGAACAATTCGCCGAGTTGGCTTTAGTAGAGCTTGGCAAATTTTTGTATTGCTTGGGATGACTGACGATAGCTATACGATTGCAGATAGCGAAAACATGAGCTATCGTAGTTTTGTAAATTCGTTTTTACCGTACAGCCCTACAGATTCAGTGGAATTAAAATTAAGATATCAGTTAAAAATTGATCAAGACGATATTGTATGGGGGAAACTCGAGGAACTCGATATCTTTAATGATGATAAAAAAGTGGAGTTGAAAAATGCCACCCCTGCACAAGTTCTTCAAAAAATACTTTTAGACAGTTGGACTTTAAGTCCTGAAGACAAAGATATGATTGTGATGTATCACAAATTTGGCTATGAATTGGATGGTAAAAAACATCAAATTGATGCAACTATGGTGTGTACGGGCGACGACCAAACATTTACTGCGATGGCAAAAACCGTGGGATTACCCGTTGCAATTGCTACTTTAGCTATACTAAATAACAAAATACAAAGTTATGGTGTTCAAATCCCAACTAAAAAAGAACTATATACTCCTGTTTTAAATGAATTAAAAGATTTTGGTGTCATATTTAATGAAAAAGAGATTGAATACTTAGGATATAACCCCTTAAATCAATAATTTAGTTATAAATTGAAATAATTTGAATACTTTTGACGTATAAATTAGCATATTCTAATAAAAAATGAATAAAATCACAGAAATTGACGGCATTGACAAAACGATTCTAAGAGCGCTTATGAAAGACGCAAGAACTCCAGTACTCGAGATCGCGCGTACTGTCGGAATTTCGGGGGCTGCCATTCACCAACGTTTACGTAAATTAGAAAACTCTGGACTTATAGCAGGTTCTAAGTTTGTAATAAACCCAAAAGTTTTGGGATATACCACCATGGCATTTGTAGGAGTCTTTTTGGATAAAGCAAAGAACAATTCTGACGCAGTCAAACAACTCAAAAAAATCCCTGAGGTATTGGAATGTCATTATACTACTGGAAACTGGAGCGTCTTAATCAAAATCCTATGCAAGGACAATGAACACCTAATGTCTGTCTTAAACAAGCAGATTCAACCAATTTCAGGTGTTTCAAGAACAGAAACCTTCATTTCTTTAGATCAACAAATTGATCGACAAATTAAAATATAGCTAGTCTCTTCCAAAAATTTGGAAACCCCAATATACTAAAGTCGCTAGCGATCCTAGTGCGGCCACCAAATACGTTCGGGCAGCCCACTTGAGCGCATCTTCAGCTCCTTTAAATTCTTCTTGAGATAACATATGTTTGCTTTTCAACCATGCCAAAGCACGGTTACTCGCATCATATTCCACGGGTAAGGTGATAAAACTAAAGACTGTAGCTACAGCCATGAGTACAAAACCTAAAACAACGACCCAATAGCCTAAGCCAACACCTGCTCCAAACCCTAAAATCAGACCTCCTATAATCAACCACATGGATAATTTTGAAGAAATATTCACGGCAGGAACAAGAGTTGAGCGCAATTGCAACCAACTATAGGCTTGCGCATGTTGAACTGCATGTCCACATTCGTGAGCTGCCACGGCGGCGGCGGCGGAATTTCGCTCGTTATAAACCGCTTCGCTAAGGTTTACCGTTTTATCACTAGGATTGTAGTGGTCTGTAAGACGACCTGGAGTAGAAACGACTTTCACATCTTTAATACCATGATCCAAAAGCATTTTTTCAGCAATTTCAGCACCACTCAATCCATTGCGTAAATGGATTTTTGAATAGGTGGCGAATTTTCGTTTTAAAGTTGAACTCACAAGCCAGCTCACTAAAGCAATGACTCCAAGAATAACATAGTAGGATCCCATAAGAATAAGTTTTAGATTATATCAAATATAGCACCAATTTTTAAAATTTAAAAATTGGTGCTATGTTTTAACGTTTTCTGTACTTGTAGATAAATACCAGCAATGCAAATGACGAGACTACAGTAATTGAGTTTGCCAAGATCATTGATAGGCTGTCTTTTAAAATACCATACACCAACCAAAAAACAATTCCCACAAAAAACAAAGAAAAGGTAGGCAATGAAAAGCCTGAAACATCTTTTGTTTTCCATGTTTTATACACTTGAGGCAAAAACGCGTAGGTGGTCAAACAAGCCGCAATAAGCCCTATGACCTCGATATAATCTATATTATCCAACAATGTTTACGATTTTTCCAGGAACAACAATTACTTTTTTAGGGGTGCGACCATCCAATTGAGCTATCGTTTTTTCATCCGCCATTACTACTGCCTCAATGTCATCTTTACTTAAATCTAATGACAATTCAATTGTAAAACGCATCTTACCATTAAAAGATATTGGATAGGCTTTTGTGCTTTCTATCAAGTGACTGGCGTCAAACTCTGGAAATACAGCCGTTGTAATGGATTCCGAATGCCCTAATTGCGCCCACAATTCCTCAGCTATATGTGGAGCATATGGTGCAATCAGCACCAATAACGGTTCCAAAATTTCTTTGGAAACACAGCCTTGAGCAGTGAGCTCATTGACTGCAATCATAAAAGTAGAGACTGACGTATTAAACGAAAAATTCTCTATGTCTTCCGTAACTTTTTTGATGGTTTTGTGAAGGGTTTTTAAATGATCTTTTGAAGGTTCTGAATCTGTGATTTTAAGTCCGTCTTGACCCACATATAGTTTCCATAATTTTTTAAGGAAATTATGAACCCCTGTAATCCCCGAAGTATTCCACGGCTTGTATTGTTCTAAAGGCCCTAAAAACATTTCATACAAACGCAATGAATCAGCACCATATTGTTCGCAAATCGCATCGGGATTTACGACATTGTATTTGGATTTAGACATTTTTTCGACTTCTCTTTTTACTTTAAAAAGACCTTCATTACCTGTTATAAATTCAGCATTCTTAAACTCTTCTCTCCAAGATTTAAAGGCTTCAATATCCAACTCATCAGAGGCATTTATAAATGATACATCTGCATGAATCCACTGAATAGATTCCGTGGTAATTTGATCTACAGACATAAAAGTGCGTGTTCCTTCAACTCTTCCAACAAACGCACTAGTTCCTAAAATCATTCCTTGATTGATCAATTTTTTTGCAAATTCATCTACAGGAACAATCCCTAAATCAAATAAGAATTTTTGCCAGAAACGTGCATATAGCAAATGCCCCGTAGCATGCTCACTACCTCCGATGTACAAATCGACTTCTTTCCAATAATTCAGGGCTTCGGAGCTTGCAAATTCGTTGGGGTTGTGCGCATCCATGTACCTGTTAAAATACCAAGAACTACCGGCCCAACCAGGCATTGTATTGAGTTCTAAGGGGAATACGTTTTTATGGTCGATTTTAGAGTTTTCTACAACACCATTAAGAGTCGTATCCCATGCCCAAACCTCGGCACGGCCTAATGGAGGCTCTCCTTCTTCGGTTGGTAAATATTTTTCAACTTTTGGCAAACTGATTGGCAAGTGATCGGCAGCAATCATTTGTGGCAATCCATCCACATAATAGACTGGGAATGGTTCGCCCCAATACCGCTGTCTGGAAAAAACAGCATCTCTTAATCTATAGTTTGTTTTTCCTAAACCATGACCCTTAGATTCCAAAGCTTCAATAGCTTGTTTTGAAGCCTCTTTATATCCAAGTCCACTTAAAAAATCACTATTAGTAATTGTTGTATTTGCTTTATCTGCATACGCTTCATCACTAATGTCGACCCCTTCAAAAATATTTGGAATCGCTATATTAAAATGTTTTGCAAAATCATAATCGCGTTGATCTCCACAAGGGACTGACATCACAGCACCTGTTCCGTACCCTGCTAAAACATAATCGCCCACCCAAACAGGAACAGGCTCTTTTGTAAAGGGGTGTTCGGCATAAGCTCCTGTAAATACTCCTGAAATGGTTTTTACATCTGCCATCCGATCGCGTTCACTACGTTTTGCAGTTGCTAACACGTAAGCGTCTACTGCTGGTTTTTGTGCCGTAGTGGTAATTTGACTCACCAATTCATGCTCGGGTGCGAGGGTCATAAATGATACACCAAAAATAGTGTCTGGCCTGGTTGTAAAGACTTCAATCGTTGAAGTGTATTCTTTGAGATTAAACACTACTGAAGCTCCTACTGATTTTCCAATCCAATTTCGCTGACTTTCTTTTAAGGCGTCTGTCCAATCAATGGTATTGAGCCCTTGTAAAAGCCGCTCGGCATAGGCAGAAATTCGCATGCTCCATTGGGTCATTTTTTTTCGAATTACAGGGTAGCCTCCGCGTTCGGAAACGCCGTTGACAATTTCATCATTTGCTAAAACGGTTCCCAATTCTGGACACCAATTCACTTCAGTTTCTGCTAAATATGTTAATCTGTATTGTAATAAAATTTGTTGCTGACGCTTCGAAGACATAGCATTCCAATCCTCAGCAGTGAACGCTTCAATAGTTTCATCGCAGATCGCATCTACAGTTGTATTTCCTTGGTTAGAAAACAGCTCCATAAGTTGGTCAATAGATTCTGCTTTATTGGAGGAATTATTATACCAAGAATTAAACAATTGGATAAAAATCCATTGCGTCCATTTGTAATAATCTGGTGAGGATGTACGCACTTCTCTAGACCAATCAAACGAAAACCCCATTTGATCAAGTTGGCGGCGGTAAGTTTTTATATTCGCCTCCGTGGTAACCGCAGGGTGCTGCCCCGTTTGGATGGCGTACTGTTCTGCAGGCAATCCAAAGCTATCATATCCTTGAGGATGTAACACGTTAAACCCTTTATGGCGTTTGTATCGTGCATAAATATCGGCCGCAATATAACCAAGAGGATGTCCGACATGAAGGCCTGCCCCACTAGGGTAAGGAAACATATCTAAAACATAATATTTGGGTTTCGGAGAATTATTATCAGCATGAAAGGTTTTATTTTCAGCCCAATATTTTTGCCACTTGGCTTCAATTTCATTGAAATTGTACATCATATTATCATCATTAATAGGGGCAAATTTACGGTTTATTTGGGAAGTAAAAAACTCTCCCCGACGAAACAATACTACTAGGAAATGTTAATTTGTTTTCAGAAAATTAATAGCCATTTAAATAAGTTTTTTTATACTTTTACATTCATAAGACATTTACTATGAGTTCATCATTTGAAAAACACCAAAAACGCCGTTTAATTTCGTCCTATTTTTCAGTTGTATTAAGTATTTCTTTGGTGCTTTTCTTATTAGGAATTTTGGGGTTGTTGGTGCTCAACGCAAAATCCGTATCGAATAATTTTAAAGAACAGGTGATTCTCACCATTTACTTAGAAGATACTTCTAAAGAAGTTGAAATTAAACAGCTCGAAAAAAGTTTGGCACTTTCTGATTACGTAAAACAAACTAAATTTATTTCTAAAGAGTCTGCAGCCGATTTTATGAAATTAGAATACGGTGAAGATTTCTTGGATGATGTTGGTTATAATCCTTTAAAAAATTCGATTGAAGTCAATCTCAAAGCCGATTATGTGACCGCACGTCGTTTGGATAGCATCACAGATAGCACCATGAAAAAGAACTTTGTGGAAGACATAAAATATGACAAAGATTTAGTGTCTCTAATGAACAGCAATGTAAAACGTTTAAGTTTATGGATTTTGATCATCAGTGGGATTTTTACGGGGATCGCAGTACTCTTAATAAATAGCTCCATTCGATTGGCAGTGAACTCCAAACGGTTTTCAATCAAAACCATGCAAATGGTAGGGGCTACCAAAAAATTTATCCGCAAACCTTTTCTCTGGCGCAGTATTCGGCTAGGAATTATTGGTTCACTGTTAGCTCTTACAGGCATGGGAGTGGTCGTTTACTATGTTGACAAATCATTTCCTGAATTTAATTTAATTCAAAATCAATTGCCTATTGGCGCTTTGTTTGGATGTGTGTTTTTAATTGGAGTTTTAATTACTTGGTGGAGTACATATTTTGCAACACAGCGTTTTCTGAACCTTAAGACAGATCAACTTTATTATTAATTTACACCACTGCCAAAAATAATTCACAATACAATTTCAGGTTAAATGAAACCTTTTTCATTCACAAAATTTAATTAATTATGGGAGAACAAAAACGAAAAGAAACCGCAAAGAAGAATTTTATTTTCGGAAAACAAAATTACAAGTGGATGTTCATTGGTCTCATACTTATCGCTTTAGGTTTTATCCTTATGGCAGGTGGTGGTTCTGACAACCCTAATGTGTTTAACCCTGAAATATTTAGTGCTCAAAGAATTCGAATAGCTCCTACCCTTATTCTGATTGGGTTTGGGATTCAGATTTATGCGATTCTTAAAACATTCAAAAAATAAATGGATCTTTTAGACAGTATTTTATTAGGAATTATCCAAGGACTTACGGAGTTTTTGCCGGTATCTTCAAGTGGACATTTAGAGATTGGCAAAGCTCTCTTGGGTGACAATTCCATCCCTGAGGATAGTTTAATTTTTACGGTAGTCCTTCACTTTGCAACTGCATTAAGTACCTTAATTATATTTAGAAAAGACATCGTCACACTGGTTGCTGCTTTATTCAAATTTGAATGGAATGAAGACACTCAGTTTATTGTTAAAATAATGATTTCAATGTTGCCTGCTGGTGTTGTCGGCATTCTGTTTGAGAAGGAGCTAGAAGCACTTTTTGGAAGTAACATTTTACTTGTTGGAATCATGCTGATTGTGACAGCCTTGTTATTATTTATGGCGGATCGCGCTAAAACAACCGATAAAAAAGTGGGGTTTTGGGATGCTTTTATTATTGGAATCTCACAAGCCATTGCCATGCTCCCAGGAATCTCACGCTCAGGTGCAACAATTTCAACATCTGTATTGTTAGGAAATGATAAATCAAAAGCAGCACGCTTTTCTTTTTTAATGGTAATTCCTCTCATTTTCGGGAAGATCGCTAAAGATGTTATTAGTGGCGACTTAAATTATAATGCTGAAAATTTTGGCACGCTTTCCGCAGGGTTTTTAGCGGCCTTTGTTGCAGGACTATTCGCATGCACCTTAATGATTCGTTTGGTCAAAAATAGCCAATTAAAATACTTCGCATACTACTGTTGTATCGTTGGAGTTTTAGCAATCATTACAACCTTTTAACTCAAATGAAAACGGCTCAAGATTATTTAGATGGTCAATTACTATTGATAGATAAACCCTTAGAATGGACATCGTTTCAAGTGGTTAATAAATTACGTTGGCACATTCGTCAAGCTTTCAGTTTAAAAAAAATTAAAGTGGGCCATGCAGGAACTTTAGATCCCTTAGCAACTGGGCTTTTGGTGATTTGCACTGGCAAAATGACAAAGCAAATTGACACTTTTCAAGGACAGATAAAAACGTATACAGGTACATTTGTTTTGGGGAGTACAACACCTTCCTATGACCTCGAGACAGCGATTGATCAAGAGTTCCCTACGAACCATATTACACCTGAAATGATCCATGAAGCCACTCAAAAATTTATTGGAGAGATTGATCAATTTCCACCTGTATTTTCAGCATTAAAAAAAGAAGGCAAACGCTTGTATGAATTTGCGCGTGCTGGAGAAACTGTTAAAATTGACTCCCGGAAAATTACCATTAAGGAGTTTAAAATCACCAAAATAGAGGGCTTAAAAGTTGACTTTAGCGTCACTTGCAGCAAAGGGACCTACATACGGTCTTTGGCTTATGATTTTGGAAAATCACTAGAATCAGGAGCGCATTTATCCGCACTCAGACGAACAAAAATTGGAGACTTTGATATAGAAAAAGCCATTTCAATTGACGAATTTATTTCTGAATTGAGTTAAGACTGAAAAAGTTTAGATTTCGAAAAAATAAAAATTAATTGGTTTTTCGTTCCTTTTAGAAATGAGTTTTTTATAACTTGAGGGCATGATAAATCAAAAACAACGCTGTGGATGGTGCGTTGGCGACCCGCTGTATGAATCCTATCACGATGTGGAGTGGGGCGTTCCCGTGTATGATGATTTAAAGTTGTTTGAATTTTTAATTTTAGAAACTTTTCAGGCGGGTTTAAGTTGGATTACTGTCCTACGAAAACGTGAGAATTTTAGAGTTGCTTTTGATGCCTTTGACTATACAAAAATTGCACAATACGATACTACTAAATTTGAATCTTTAATAATTGACAAAGGGATTATTAGAAATAAATTAAAAATCAAAGCAGCGATTTCTAATGCTCAAGCCTTTATTGAGATCCAAAAAGAGTTTGACAGTTTCAGTAACTACATTTGGGCATTCGTAGATGGAAGTCCAATAAAAAATAAGGTTAAAGATTATAAAAAAGCACCTCCAAACACACTCTTGAGCGATCAAATAAGTAAAGACTTAAAAAATCGTGGGTTCAAATTTGTTGGCAGCACTGTTGTATATGCACACATGCAAGCTACAGGAATGGTCAATGATCATGAAACAAACTGCTTCCGATATAAGGAGGTTTAATTATTATAGGGTATCAATTCTAAAAGCTTTTCGATAGATTCTACTCTCGCTTTACTTTTTTTGTTTGCACCAATGATATACCAAGGAGCAATTTCAGTATTTGTTTGTTCAAACATCTTAGCTTTGTAAGAGGTGTAATTATCCCAAAGTTCCAGAGCAGATTCATCAACTTTACTAAATTTCCATTTCTTGACAGGGCTTGCTTTGATGTCTTCAAAACGTCGTGATTGTTCGTCTTTGGTGATAGAGAAATAAAATTTCACAACTCGAATACCAGATTCGATGATCATTTTTTCAAATTGATTCACTTGATTCATAAACACTTCATATTCGCTTTGCGTACAAAATCCATTTACGGGTTCTACAACTGCTCTATTATACCAACTTCTATCAAAGAAGGTTATTTGACCGTTACGGGGTAAGTTTTTGATATAGCGTTGAAAATACCATTGGTTTTTTTCTTCGTCTGTTGGTTTTGAAAGGGCGACTACATTTAATTCTCTTGGATTTAAATGTTGAGTAATCCGTCGAATAGCACCCCCTTTACCAGCTGCATCTCGACCTTCAAATATAACAACCAATTTCTCTCCTTTAGCCTCAACCCATTGTTGGAGTTTGATTAGCTCTTCTTGTAATTTTTCAAGTTTTGATTCATGATTCAAAATTCGTAACGCTTTGGAAACGGTCATATCATCTTGGCTTAGAAACAACTGAAGGCCACGTTTACTATTGAGTTTTTTTAAATTTTTCGGTGATAATTCTTCCATAACTAATCGATTTGGGTAATCATTCTGTGATAGCGCTGCACTACATTAGGATCAGGAAGAACTGTTGTATGAGAACTTCCTTTTTGATCATAATCAAATTGTGATAATACATGTCGAATGCTTTCTAATCGCGCTTGTTTTTTATTGTTTGTTTTTATAATAATCCAGGGACTGATTGAGGTGTGTGTTTTACTGAACATTTGTTCTTTGTAAAAGGTATATTTGTCCCATCTGTTTTGTCCTTCTTTATCAACAGGGCTAAATTTCCATTGCTTTAAAGGATTTTTCAATCTAGAATTGAAGCGTCTCTCTTGCTCTTGTTTTGAAATTGAAAACCAAAATTTAATAATAATCACACCATCTTCATAAAGCATATGTTCAAATTCGGGTACTTGCAACATGAACTTCTTGTACTGTTCTTCGCAGCAAAAGTCCATTACGGGTTCAACTACCGCACGATTGTACCAGCTTCGATCAAAAAATACTAACTCACCAGGGTCTGGCAATTCTTTTATATACCGTCTAAAATACCATTGTCCTTTTTCAATTTCTGTTGGTTTCGTAAGTGCTACAACACGCATAGATCGCGGGTTTAGGTGTTCCGTAAAACGGCGTATAGCTCCTCCTTTTCCAGCCGCATCCCGACCTTCAAAAAGTACGCAAACACGTTTTTTGTGTTTTGCAGTCCATTGCTGGAGGTCAACTAATTCTGCCTGAAGCTTTACCAACTCTGACTCATAGTTGATGGTTTCAACTAGCGAATCATAACTGGAATTCGACAGTGTAGATTGTAGTTTCTTTTTAAATGATTCTGGTCCAGAATACGATTCAAAATCTTCTTGTGTGATCATAGGCAAATTAATATTAATTGTTTATGTAGTGATTTGAGGTTTAATATATTCCATAAATTTTGATCTTGATATAGCTTCCGCACCTAAGCTTTGAAGGTGATTTGTATGTAATTGACAATCTATAAGTTTATAGTTTGAATTTTGAACTAAGCTTATAAACCCAATTTTACTAGCGTTGCTTACATAGCTAAACATACTTTCACCACAAAAAATTGTGTCATTCAACTCAATTCCATATAATCCTCCTACCAATTTCTTGTTTTGCCACACCTCAACAGATTTTGCAATTCCTTTTTGATGTAGTTTGCAGTAGGTCTCAATCATTTCGTCTGTGATCCAAGTACCAGATTGTGCTTCTCGCTTTACCTTAGCACAGGCTGTAATAACATCTACAAAATTACGATTCATAGTAATTTCAAAGGAGTGATTTTTTAAAATTTGTTTTGTACTTTTTGAAACCTTCAATTTATGAGGATACAACACAAAACGAGGATCAGGGGCCCACCACATGATGGGTTGATCCGATTCATACCAAGGAAAGATACCATTTTGATAGGCGTACAAAACGCGTTCCGGAGATAAATCTCCACCAACTGCCAAAAGTCCTTCTGGGTTTGTTTTTGTCAATGGTGGAAATTCTATGGTTTCATTAAGCCACTTCATACGTTTTTATATTTGAAGTGTTCCTTGATTGACGTGTATTAAAACGGCAGGTCATTTGGTTCGTCTGCTGTCAAATCAGTAGCAGGTTCAAAGGCTTGTGCAGGCGCTACAGGTGCGGCATTGGCAGGTGCGGCTTGCTGTAAATTTTCAATACGCCACCCTTGAATGGCATTGAAATACTTTGCTTCTCCTTGTGGGTTGATCCACTCTCTACCACGTAAATTAATACCTACTTTAATCTGTTGTCCAACTTGGTAGTTGTTTAAAAGATCTGTTTTGTCTTGAACAAATTCCACCATAATATGTTGTGGATATTGTTCTTCTGTGGTCACAACCAATTCACGTTTTCTAAATCCATTAGAACCAATAGATTGTGTTTCACCGATAAGTTTGATTTTTCCTTGTATTTCCATTTTTAATTTTAAAATTGACTATTAAAGTAAAGAATTTTCTAAATATATACAAACTTAACAAATTATGAGTCCAACTAAAAGAAGAAAGCAATAATATAAAACAATAAATTCCCTATAAATACATTATATTTAGGATTGAAAAAAAAATAGCAATGAAAATTTCATCAAAACAACATGTTTTACGCTGGGTAATGATTGTCATTTCATTCCTTATTATTTCATTAATTTTATGGAATACCTATCGCTTTTTTCAAAAATTTAAAGAAGAAGAACGCATCAAAATGGAGAATTTTTCTCAAGCACAAATCGAGCTTGGAAAGGTTATTGACCTTAACGGAAATATCAGCGATTTTCCATTAAAAATAATTCAAAGCAATACTACGACCCCAATGATTATTAAAACTTCTGAAGGAAGGTTTCAATCTAAAAATATTCAACAACTACTAAACAATAATCAAGAATATCTTAAAAATTTAAGCTTAAAGTTTAGCAATGAAAACACTCCAATTGAAATAATGTATGAAGGGAAAATACTTTCGACAATCTACTATGGGAATTCCGACTTGCTTAATAAATTGAAGTATTATCCCTTTGCACTTGTCTTGATTATTTTATTGTTCAGTGGAGTTGTTTATTTCTTTTACAAGAGCTCAAGGAATGCTTCTCAAAACAAACTTTGGACAGGAATGGCTAAAGAAACGGCTCATCAAATTGGGACACCCCTTTCGTCACTCATAGGTTGGACAGAACTATTAAAAACAGAAGCTGTAAACCCTTCTTATGTGACTGAAATTGAAAAAGACATTCATCGTTTAGAAATCATTACAGAACGCTTTAGTAAAATTGGATCTACCCCTTTACTAAAGCCCACTAATATTGTGAAGGCTACAGAAGAGTCTTTTGACTATCTTGAATCTAGAAGCAGTAAATTGATTGTCTTTAAAATGAACGCTCCACAAGGCGAAATCCTAGTCGATTTGAATCCCGAGCTCTATAGTTGGACCATTGAAAATTTGGTTAAAAATGGAATTGATGCCATGAAAGGTGAGGGTCATATTGAATTGTTTATTCAAGCAACAGACTCAATGGTTTCGATAGATATTAGCGATACAGGAAAAGGACTGTCGAAAAAATTATTTAATAGAGTTTTTGAAACAGGATATACGTCTAAAAAACGCGGTTGGGGATTAGGGCTTTCTCTTTCAAAACGAATTATTGAGGAATATCACAAAGGGAGAATTAAAGTACTTCACTCTGAAGTTGGTGAAGGAACTACAATGAGAATTAGTTTAAAGCGCTTACAAGAAAGAGCTGATTTTTTTGGCTAGTGCTTGAAGTTCTTGTGGAAGCAATGTTTCTTTTTTAATGAACTGAGCGTCCTCCATAGCATTTAAAGGAATTAAATGCACATGCACATGTGGCACCTCTAAACCAATTACAGTCATGCCAATGCGCTTGCAATCCACTGCTTTTTCTAGAGCTAAGGCAACTGTTCTTGAGAAGTCCATCAATTCTAAATAAGCTGATTTGTCTAAATCAAAAATCTTGTTGACTTCTTTTTTTGGAATACACAGGGTGTGACCTTTCGCATTGGGATTGACATCTAAGAAGGCTAAGAATTTTGCGGTTTCAGCGACCTTATAACATGGAATTTCTTTAGCAACTATTTTAGTGAAAATTGAGCTCATGAGTTGTTTGTAATAAATTGTCTATCTAGAAATGTTCATGATTTCAAACTTCAAAATACCATTAGGCACTTGAATTTCAGCAACATCTCCAACACTTTTCCCTAACAATCCTTTTCCTATTGGTGAATTTACAGAAATTTTTCCGGCGGCCAAGTCTGCTTCTCCATCAGCCACTAGAAGATAATCTAACTCCATTCCGTTAGATTGATTTTTTATTTTCACTTTAGATAGCACCAATACTTTTGAAGAATCGAGTTGAGATTCATCAATCAAACGGGCACCGGCCATGGTGTCTTCAAGTTTTGCAATACGCATTTCAAGCATGCCTTGTGCTTCTTTAGCAGCATCATATTCAGCATTTTCACTTAAATCGCCTTTGTCTCTTGCTTCCGCAATAGCTCTTGAAGCTTTGATGCGTTCTACATCTTTGAGTTGCTTTAACTCGCTTCTTAATTTTTTTAATCCTTCGGCTGTGTAGTATGATACATTACTCATAACAGATAATTTTTAAAGTAGTCGTTCATTTGGTGTTTGAATAGTCTAATCAATATTTTAGAGCTAAACGAAAAAATCTCGTTTTCACGAGATTGCATTACAAATATACAAAATATTTATCTTACTGTAGTTTTTGTCGTAAATTGAGCGCTTAAATCGTATGAACTTTAGACTTTATTAAATGTTGCATCTATATATAAAAAATAAAATTAATTTACTGAATCTCTGTGCTATGATGCTCATCGTTTGTATGGGGTGTTCAAAAGACAATAACTCCAATCCAAATTGTAATTTTTTAGTCAATCTAAATGTATCAACTTCATTGAACCTAAATCTTTCTCAGTACAACCAATTGACATTTCCTAATAATCCAGTGTATGTCCCTAATGAAGGAAATGGAGGGCTCATTGTAAATAATACAGGGACTGGTTTTGTAGCCTTTGACGCTGCAGACCCCAATCATGTTTTTAGCAATTGTTCGGTGCTTTCTATCAATGGACTTGAAGGAATTTGTGGATGTAACGATGCTAATAAATACAGTCTATTTACAGGGCAGCCTTTAGAAAATACTGAGCTCCGTTGTGGACTTACAACCTATTTTGTAGAAAGTAATGGCAATACACTTTATATTTCTTCCAATTAAAAAAATAGCGCACTGAAGTACGCTATTTCTAATTTTTAATATCTTCTTTTAAAACTTCAAGGTCAGACCTACTAAGAAGTTTCTAGTAGCTTGTGGATAATATCCTGCCCCTTCAATGGTTGTCACTTGACCAGGAACAGACCAATCGTCATCATACGTATAATAATATCCATTGGATACATATTCCTCATTAAAAACATTATTTATAAGAGCCGAAACAACTACAGATGTAAATATTGATTTCGGATTCCACTGATAGGAAATATTAAAATCATTCACCACATAACTTTCTAATTTTGAGGCTGCAGTATCTGTATTTCCCATATATTGTTCTCCTACGTATTTGGTTAAAAAATTTAAACTTAAATTATTTAAAGGACTGTAAACAATCATATTTGAAGCTACGATTTCTGGTGAAAAAGAAATGTTTGTGGTTCCAAAATCTTTAAGAACTCCATCTACTTGAGAAAAAGTTTGTTTATTTTTATTTGAACTCAATGTGACATTTGGTTGCACCCTAAATTTATCGGAAAACGCATAAACAGCCTCAACTTCTAAACCAAGTCTATAGCTGTCACCACTATTTTTTCTTACAGGTGCTCCCACATCATCCAATGCACCTGTGAGAATTAATTGTTCGTTGTATTGCATGTAATAGGAGTTGACATTCAACAGAAGCGCCCCTTTTTTGTAACGCCATCCAATTTCAAAATCATTTAACTGCTCTGGTTTGATCTCTGGATTGCTTTCAAAATCACTACGACTTGGTTCTCTATTAGCTCTTGCATAAGACGCATAAATATTAGAATGAGCTGCCAATTGAAAAGTAACACCAACTTTAGGGTTAAAGAAACTATAAGATTCATCAATCAACATATTGACTAAATCAGATGTGATACCAGAGGTTTTATAACCTACATTTCTAAGTTGTAAATCTCCAAAAATATCTATTTTAGAATTTAATGTGTAGGTCGCTTTTGCAAATACACTGAAGTCGGTTTTTTTGCCATTTCCAAAATAATATTGATCTCGAATTGACGCATTTTCAGCAAATTGTTGTGCCCAAATTACTTCTCCAAAATGATCGCCGTCATAGGCGCTATAAGACCCTCCAAACGTAAGGTCTAGTTCGGTCGTTCTATAATTTGCAGTCGCATTTATCACATAATAATCATTTTCTAACCAACGCCTTCTAATTAGGTCAGTAACAGGCGTACCATAAAAATCAACTCCTGTTGCTTCTACTATCCCACTATAGTCACTCACGTCGTCATCGGCTCTAAATTGCTCGAAATAACCACGACCAAATGTATAATTTAAGCCTAGATTAGTGGACCAATTTTGATCTATTTTTTGATTCCAGTGGAGTTGATAATGATCTTGTTTGTAGTTGTCAATTTCATTTTCATAGGTATATGGGTTTTGTCGACGGTTCTGCTCTATTTCATCTTGAGTCAACCCAAACCAAGACTGATACGTTCTTTCGTGCCCTCCAAAAGCCAAGGCTTTAATGAGTGTTCCATTTTTGTTGTATGAACCTTGTAAAAAATAAGATTTAAGATCTGAAAAAGCCCTGTCAACATACCCATCAGATTTGATTTGCGACAAACGCCCTGCAACTTCAAAAACGTCGTTGATTTTGCCTGTACTAAATTTAACTGTATGCTTTCGTGTGTTGTAACTTCCAAAAGTGTTTGAAATTTCAGCAGACGATTTATCTGATATAGCATCTGTTAAAATATTGATACTCGCCCCAAAAGCACCCGATCCATTTGTGGACGTCCCTACACCTCTTTGAAGTTGTAAGCTTTCTACTGATGATGAGAAGTCAGGTAAATTTACCCAAAAAGTACCCAGTGATTCTGCGTCGGTATATGGAATTCCGTTGATTGTAATATTGGTTGATAAAGGACTGACGCCTCGAACCCTAATTCCCGTGTATCCAATGCCCGCTCCAGCGTCACTAGTAGTCACTACCGATGGCAAATAATTTAATAAAATTGGAAGGTCTTGACCTAAATTCCGAGGCTCTAATTGAGCCTTAGTTACATCGGAATGCGTAATCGGCGCATTGGGTTTTACTCTAACAGATTGAACTAAAACCTCATCTAAAGTTTGTGTTTTGGTAGAGTCGGTTTGTACTTGATTTTGTTGTGCTGTCATTACTGATATTGTCAATGACAGTACAATTAAAAGGATAGATTTTTTCATACGATAAAAATTATCGAATAAAAGAGGTTATTATTCTTTATAAATTGGTTACTAATTCTTTTGAAGCAAACACTTCGTTAAACTTTCAATTAAAATATTAATTGAAACTCACATCCCTAAACAGCATTATCTGTTCTAGGTTCAATGGGTATGATCTCAGCCGATATCGGCACCCCTTTTTTGAGAACAGTGCAAATATAGTTTAGATTTGAATTATTGAAAAGAATTTTTAAAATTATTTTACTTGATGTGTAAACTTTAAAAGATCATTCACTCTTTTAACAGGATTAAAGGTAATAATTGGGACTTCCACAAAAATTGTACTCCAATCAGCCATACTACCATTCCATAAACCCGGTCTTTCTAGTGTTTTAAGCTTTCTGCCATGTTTTGTTTTAGTCGTCACAAAATAAGTGTTAGCATCTATAAACTCTTCTAAATCATAGGCTTCACCTTTGTGGTTTTTAACTCCGCAAATAATATCGACAGGATTAAAATGCGTTGCATTTGTCAAAATAGCTTTTTGTTTTTTCAGGTTCACATCAACTTGACTTGCTTCTACTATTTGCAATGACACTTCTCCATTGTCATGCTTTACCCAAAAGGGACCACCTCCAGGTTCACTTTCATTCTTAACCATTCCACAAACGCGAATAGGTCGGTTAATTTTAGATTTTAAATACTCAATTTTATGTTTATTAGCATATTTTCCGAATTGAGAATTAATGACAATATTTAATTTTTTGGTTAAAAAACCTGCAATTTCTGCTATTTCATTTTTAGAAATGTCTTTAGATTCCAAAGCTTTCGCATAAGCAAACGCTTGCTTCTGTGTATTCAATAATAGGCCTGCAAGAGCTTTTTTATAACGTGCTATCTCCTCCAAATATTTATTAACAACTACATTATCAATGTTTTTTACAAATACAATGTCTGCATCAATTTGGTTTAAGTTTTTTATCAAGGCACCATGCCCCGACGGTCTAAACAGAAGCTTATTGTTCAACCTGAAAGGTTGGTTTTTTAAATCTACAGCTAATACATCTGTAGTCGATTCTTGATTGGAAAAGGTGATGTCAAATGTAGTGTTGGTTTTAGATTCTACAGATTTTTGAATCGCCGCTAACCTACTTTCAAATTGTTTCAAATGCGCTTTTGAAATGGTAAAGTGCAGCACTGCTTTGCCGTTAACGCAAGCGTATTTTGCCGCTTCAAACAAGTGCTCCTCAAAAGCCGTTGATATATGTTTTTTGTATTTATGAAATGGCAATAATCCTTTGGGAATGTTTGAATAGTTTAAGGAAGATTCTTCGAGGATTGTTTTTACAAACAAAAGACGTTTTTGATCTAAATTAAGTAGGTCATAATCGGGCTTGATTTTACGCATCTGGATGACTGCTTCGTCATGAAATGGAAGTTTCTCAATGGTTACAAAAAACAAAAACAATTCTGTAATTTTATTTTTATTTATATAGGAGTTGATGGACTCTTTTTGAGGGTTATATTCAGACAAAAACTCATGAAGCATTTTAAACATTCTAGAAGCTGCCCCAGAAGCTGGAGTAAATTTTACAACAGAAAGCGATGCTTTCCGTTCGTCATAATATTCAATTAGCCCATTTATCTCTAAATCAGAAAGTTTCATAATTCCGTTGCCAAGGGTTGCAGAGGATTTTAAATTCACAAAGCCTGGAGGAAACTTATAATGATCTAATTGTTTATCTACATCTGTGAAACTTAATCCTAAGCTTTCAATGTATAATATGTCGGAAGGAGAATAACTCAAATTTTTGGTGTTAAAAGTTCATTAATGTGGATGACTGCATTTTTCAATCGCTCTGATTTAGAGCCACTCAAAATCACATAAGGGAGTTCCTGTTTTTGCAAAGCTCTTTCAAATGTTAAAAACATTTTTTTTCGTTCATTCGGTTTGTCTCTCAAATCATCTGCTACCCAAGGAACGTCAATATCGCATAAAAAGTACAAACTATAACAATTTATTTTTGCATAATAATCAATTATGGGGTCACAGTACCCGTCATAGTATGATTCAGAATACACTTTTGTTTCCAAAAGATTGGTGTCGCAAAACAAGAGTTCGTTGGTTTTGGCTGCAATAGTATTTTCTAACTGCATTTGTCCAACTGCTATTGGTAATAAATCAGATGGCTCGCAGGTTTTTTTTTCTAAATCCCATTTATTCTGAAGGTATTCACGCGCATACTCAGCAACCCAAAGGGTACCAAAGTGGTCTGCCAACGCTTTAGATAAGGTTGTCTTTCCTGTAGATTCTGGACCAAATAAAACTACTTTTATGCAGTTTGAAGGCTGTTGTTCAAGTGCTTTTTCCATGATTTATATCCTTGAAAGGCTAAAAAAGTAAAAATGATATATTGAATAGACAACATCCCTAACCCTCGATATGCATATAAAGGAATTGTGATGACATTTGCAATGATCCAAAGTGTCCAATTTTGAAGTTTTTTATTGGCCATGTACCACATGGCTGTGAAAAACAAACCAGAAGTAAAAATATCTATATAGTTTGGCAATAAAAGAGTGTAAGCAAAAATTTTATACACCAAAAAGGTAACACCCATCGTTAATACACATAAAATAAATCCGATTTTTTTATCTCTAAAGTTGGCAGTAGTTATGTTTAACACCTTATTATTGTTCGAAGTTTGAGACCAATTCCACCATCCGTATAAACTCATAATAGAGTAATAGCCGTTCATCATCATATCCCCGAAGTACTGATTTATATATAATAGATAAACCGTAATAATGGTACAAATAATTCCCGTAGGATATACCAAAATATGAGCTTTTTGTGCGTAATAAACACTAACAACTCCAAACACAAAAGCAATCGCTTCTAATATAATTAAATGCATTGGCGTTTGACTATAAGCTTCTAGAAAAAAAGACGTCAAATTATTCATATTTCTGGCGTTGTTATTGCACAACCGAACCCTTCAAATTCCATGAAGATAGCCTTATACTTGGTCTTTTGATTCTTTTCAATTATCCAAGCCGATGTACTATTGGAAGCGGTTCCAAATGGCAAAACCAAAAAATGTTTTTTAAACACCATTCCTGGAGTTGCATATAGTTTATAAAGCGATTCTTTAATGCACCAAATCCAAGTTAATTTCTGAATCAGTGTAGGGTCATTTTCGCTTAAATAAGTAGTTTCATAGCCAATGAATTTTGGAGCTATTTTGATAATTTTTTCACGTTGTTTTTCAATGTCAACTCCTACTTCCCTTGAGCTAACTACCACAGCCGAAAATATATAAGAATGCGTAATAGAGATGTGTTTTCCATCTTTCAAATGCGGTTTCCCAAATGCATCATATACCAAATCTTCATCAACATATCCAAATTCAGCAAGTAACATTCGAACACTTAGAAAGCCTCGTTGATGCAATTCACTTTTCATCCCGTTGACACGCTCTAAACTCTCTGGTTCCAACACGAGTTTTTCTGAGAAAAAATCTTTGGATTCCGTGATCTTCCAGATTTTAACAATAGTTTGTGAGTTTAAAACAAGTGATTTATAAAGTGGCATTTAATTTTTTAATAGTTAATAGTTATCTTTGCACCGTATAACAATTTAAAAACGAAAATACGCTAATTTATAGGTTAAAACCAAACGAGTGTATTTAAAAAAATGCCTTATGACCGTAAAAACAATTCCCTACACTCCTTTCAAAGTAAAAGATATGTCTCTTGCAGATTGGGGGCGAAAAGAAATTGATCTCGCTGAAGCTGAAATGCCAGGCTTAATGAGTCTTCGAGAAGAATACAAAGACAGCCAACCACTAAAAGGTGCTAGAATTGCAGGTTGCTTACACATGACCATACAAACAGCAGTTCTGATTGAAACCCTTGTAGCACTTGGTGCAGATGTGACATGGAGTTCGTGTAATATCTTTTCAACTCAAGATCAAGCAGCTGCAGCAATTGCCGCAGCCGGAATTCCTGTATATGCTTGGAAAGGTTTAAATGAGGAAGAATTTGATTGGTGTATAGAACAAACACTGTTTTTTGGAGAAGACCGTAAGCCATTAAATATGATTTTAGATGATGGTGGTGATTTAACCAACCTAGTATTTGACCATTATCCAGAACTAATTGAAGGTATCAATGGATTAAGTGAAGAAACCACTACAGGCGTACACCGTTTGTATGAGCGTATGAAAAATGGAACTTTATCTATGCCGGCAATCAACGTGAATGATTCGGTAACAAAAAGTAAATTTGACAATAAATACGGTTGTAAAGAAAGCGCAGTAGATGCTGTACGTCGTGCAACAGATATCATGCTCGCTGGAAAAAGAGTTGTTGTTTGTGGCTATGGGGATGTAGGAAAAGGAACTGCAGCTTCTTTTCAAGGAGCTGGAAGTATTGTTACAGTGACAGAAGTCGATCCTATTTGTGCGCTACAAGCGGCAATGGACGGATTTGAAGTGAAGAGATTAGAAACTGTATTGCCTACTGCTGATATTGTAGTGACGGCAACAGGAAATAAAGACATTGTTCAAAGCATTCATTTTGAAGCAATGAAAGACAAAACTATTGTTTGTAACATTGGTCACTTCGATAATGAAATTGACATGACATGGCTCAATGACACTCATGGGGCTACTAAAGTTGAAATCAAAGCACAAGTAGATAAATATACTATTGACGGCAATGATATTATTGTACTCGCTGAAGGGCGATTGGTTAATTTAGGTTGTGCTACGGGACACCCTAGTTTTGTGATGAGTAACTCATTTACAAACCAAGTTTTGGCTCAAATTGAACTCTGGACCAATAGAAGTGCATACAGCAACGAAGTGTATATGTTGCCAAAACATTTAGATGAAAAAGTAGCTAAATTACACCTTGCTAAAATTGGTGTGGAGCTTACAGAGCTTCGATCTGAACAAGCAAGTTATATTGGTGTAGAAGTACAAGGACCTTATAAGCCAGAATATTACCGCTACTAATAACACAACTTATAAAAAAGCCAAAGCACGAATGCTTTGGCTTTTTTTTGATTAAAATTCATCTAATAATAAAACAAAATGATGAAACTTCTACTTGCCAAAAAAGGGGATCTATCCGAAATAATGAAACTCATTGAGCAGGCTCAGGCATACTTGGCTGCACAACATATTGAGCAATGGCAAAATGGATATCCTAACGAACAAGCAATTTTAAAAGACATCCTGAATAACGAAAGTTATGTTGTAAAGCTAGAAGACTCTAACCTACTAGCTACGGCGATGTTCACCACAAGAAATGAGCCGACTTACAAAAGTATCAAAGGCAATTGGATTACTGAATCCGATGCTAAGTATGGCGTGATTCATCGTATGGCTGTTGGAGAAAAATTTAGAGGGACTGGAATCGCAAAGTTTATTTTTAATCAGTGTGAGCAGATCTTAAAACAGACTTCCATTCAATCGATGCGCATCGATACACACGAAGACAACCTCGGAATGCAAACGTTGCTCAAAAAATTAGACTATATATATTGTGGAGTGATTTACTTAGAGAATAACGATAAGCGTTTGGCGTTTGAAAAACTAATTCACTGATTTTTTGACATAAAAAAAGCCTCGCAATGCGAAGCTTTCTTATAGAATTAATTGAAAATTATGCCTCAAAAGGAACAATAGACACATAGGACTTATTGTCTCTCTTTCTTGCAAATTTTACTAAACCGTCCACTTTAGCGTGAAGGGTATGATCTTTTCCAGCATACACATTCTCACCAGGATTATGTGCAGTACCGCGTTGTCTTACGATAATGTTACCAGCAATTGCTGCTTGTCCACCAAAAATCTTTACGCCTAGACGTTTTGATTCTGATTCTCTACCGTTTTTCGAACTTCCGACTCCTTTTTTATGTGCCATTTTATTTCGATTTTAATATGTTATAAATTCTAACTTAAAGCTGAAATTAAATCTGATTTTTTCATTGCTGAAATTCCAGAAATTCCTTTAGCTTTTGCTAATTCTTTTAATTGTGCAACAGTCATTGCAGATAAATCTTGAGCAGCTTCTACTTTTGGTGTAGCAGCTTTTGCAGCTGGCTTAGAAGCTTCTTTCTTTGCAGCTGGTTTTGCTTTTGGCGCAGCAGCTTTGGCTGGTGCAGCTTTTTTAGCTCCTGAAGCAGCAATGCTTTCGATTTGGATTTCAGTTAAAGATTGGCGGTGGCCATTCTTAACTCTATATCCTTTACGTCGTTTCTTTTTGAATACGATCACTTTATCACCCTTAAGGTGTTTTAAGACTTTAGCTCCTACTTGAGCTCCGTCTATAGCCGGGGCGCCAACAGTAACTTTGCCACCATCTGCTAAAAGAAGTACATTGTCAAAAGTGACTTTTTTTCCTTCTTCAGTTTGCAAACGATTCACAAAGACTTTTTGGTCTTTTTCAACTTTGAATTGATGCCCTGCTATTTCTACAATTGCGTACATAGCGTAACGTTTTTATTAAATTAGATTAAATTAATCCGCTACACCTGAAAGTATAGCGGCTGCAAATATAATGCTTAATTCTTACTACACAAACAAAATAGTTTTATTAAGACAAATTTGGCGCTATCAGCTTAATTTTAAGATGTTTGTCTTATTTAAAAATGTTTTTTTTAATTTTTATTCGTAAATTTGTAAAATCCAAATCTAAATAAACTATCATGAAAACTACCTACATTATTTTCACGATGCTGTCTTGTAGCATTGTATTTTCTCAAGAGTACCTAGAAAGTCAACCCATAAACCCTGAACCAGGCAAATGTTATGCAAAATGTGTAACCCCTGACGAATTCAAGGATGAAACCATTAAAGTCGAGAGTGTCCCTAGCTATAAGAAGCTAGAAATTGTGCCTGCTATCTACAAAACAATTTCAGTCGATGTTGTTTTGAAACCGAGTTCTAAAAAATACGTAAACATCCCTGCTGTGTATAATACAGTTGTAGACACTGTATGGATTAAAGACCCATACAATAAAATTACGGTAAGCGAAGCTCAGTTTGGATCTACAAAAAAACAAGTAGAAATACTACCTGCAAGTGAGACTTGGGTGGCTGGTGAAAAAGACCCAGACTGTCCTTCTATCGACCCAAGTGATTGCCGTATATTTCATTACCGAAAAGACCCAGCTCTTGTAAGAGACGTCCCAGTGAGTACAATAAAAACTGCTGCCTCGCTACAGAAAACAACCATAAAAGGCAACTACAAACTGGTAAAAAGAAAAATTGAAGTTAGCCCAGCCACAACAAGGGTAGAATTAATCCCTGCATTAACAGAAAAAATTAATAAGAGAGTTATTGTAAAGGATGAAACAACAAAAGCAATAGTAGTTCCTGCCGAGCATGTAAATGTCACTAAAAAAATATTAGTCAAAAAAGGGGGCATGACTGCCTGGAGAATGGTTCCTTGTACAATAAAACGTGCTGGAGTTGTTCCAATATTCTATGCCTCAGGAAGCGCCGTCCTAACTCAAGAGTCGAAACGATTAATTGACAAATACATATGGTCAATTTTAAAAGATGATTCAACTTCAATTATAGAAATAGGATCCCATACCGATTCTCAAGGAGGTGAAAACTCAAATATGAAATTATCTGAAAAAAGAGCTAAAATAGTGGTTGATTATTTAGTGAATAAAGGAGTAAATCCAGAACGTTTAATTGCCGTTGGTTATGGAGAAAGTAAATTGTTAAACGATTGTGATGACTCAAAAAAATGCTCTGATTTGAAGCACAAAAAAAACAGAAGAACTGAATTTAAAGTATTCTAAAATTGATACTTAATTAAAATTTAAAAGTAAATCTTAATTAATAAAATTTAGGTTTTCTTTTTTATTAATGAACTATAATTTAAATTAAATAATTATTTTTGGGAACAAAATGTAACAAAATTTGACTTTAAACGTCTAATTGAATATTATAAACTAAAAATTAACTCATGAAAAAATGCTTATGTTCTTTAGCTTCTTTGCTTCTGATGACTTTAACAATCTCAGCACAAGAAGTTAAATTTGAAGAGTACGATTTAAGTAACGGTATGCACGTTATTTTACATCAAGACAACACAGCACCTGTTGTGACAACTTCCGTTATGTACCATGTTGGTGCAAAAGATGAAAATCCTGAACGGACTGGATTTGCACACTTTTTTGAACACTTACTATTTGAAGGAACTAAAAATATTCCGAAAGGAGAATGGTTTACGATTGTAACTTCCAACGGTGGAAGTAACAATGCCAACACAACTGATGACCGAACTTACTATTATGAAGTATTCCCTTCAAACAATGTAGAGCTAGGACTGTGGATGGAATCTGAGCGTTTACTTCACCCTGTTATTAACCAAGATGGTGTTGATACGCAAAATGAGGTTGTAAAAGAGGAAAAAAGATTAAGAGTTGACAACAGCCCTTATGGAAAATTCCTTGAAATGATCAAAGTTAACATGTTTAAAAAACATCCATATAAAGGAACTACAATTGGAAAAATGGCACACTTAGATGCCGCGACTCTTGAAGAGTTTCAAGCATTTAATAAAAAATTCTATGTTCCTAACAATGCTGTTTTAGTGGTCGCTGGTGATATTAATGTTGCAGCGGTTAAGGTAATGATTGAAAATTATTTTGGACCGATTCCTAGAGGTGAAGACATCGTTAGAAACTTCCCAAAAGAAGACCCTATTACAGAGCCAATGCGTGCGAAAGCTTATGACTCTAATATTCAAATTCCGGCTGTAATGGCAGCATATAGAACGCCTTCGTTCAAAGAAAGAGACTCTTATGTGTTAAGTATGATCTCAACTTATTTAAGTGATGGAAAGACATCAAAACTTTACAAGAAAATTGTTGATGACAAAAAGATGGCTCTCCAAGTAGGTGCACTTGATTTTAGTCAAGAAGACTACGGAACCTACATATTATACGGATTGCCTTTAGGGGATGTTTCACTAGACGACCTTATTGTTGAAATGGATGAAGAAATTGCAAAGCTTCAAAATGAACTTATTTCTGAGAGAGACTACCAAAAAATTCAAAACAAGTTTGAGAACAACTTTGTAAGTTCAAACTCTAGTTTTGAAGGGATTGCAAATTCATTGGCACGTTACTATATGCTGTATGGCGATGTTAATTTAATTAATAATGAAATTGACATTTACCGTTCAATAACACGTGAAGAAATCAAAACGGTTGCAAACAAATATCTAAATGCTGACCAACGATTGATATTAGAATACTTACCAGAATCCGATAAGGAATAACAACTAAAAGATTTAATAATGAAAACTAAATTATATATATTAATTGCCGTGTTTTTTATGTCTCTAGGAGTGAATGCTCAGATTGACCGCTCACAGCAACCAAAACCAGGACCTGCTCCAATAATTTCATTGGAGAAGCCACAAGAATTTGAATTAAAAAATGGCCTCAAAATATTGGTCGTTGAAAACCATAAACTGCCAAGAGTATCTTTCAATATCGCTTTTGACAGAGACCCAGTTTTAGAAGGTGAAAAAGCAGGCGTAACAGCACTGTTAGGTGCCATGTTAGCAAACGGGACCACAACTATTTCAAAAGATGATTTTAATGAAGAAATTGACTTTTTAGGGGCACGTTTGAATTTTGGTTTTGGCGGAGGTTCAGCAGGATCAATAACAAAATACAGCAATCGTATGCTGGAGTTATTAGCAGATGCCGCGATGAACCCTCTACTTACTGAAGAAGAATTTCAAAAAGAAAAAGAAAAACTTATTGAAGGTATTAAATCAGATGCCAAAAGTGTCGATGCAATTGCAGGACGTGTTGGCGGTGCATTAGCGTACGGAAAACAACACCCTTATGGAGAATTTGTAACTGAAGAATCTGTTGAAGCTGTAACTCTTGCAGACGTAAAAACTTATTTCGATACATACTTTACTCCTAACAATACGTACCTAGTAATTATTGGAGACGTAAACACAAAATCAATTGTGAAGCTTGTAAAAAAGCATTTCAAGAAATGGGAAAAAGCAGCGACTACAACAACTGTGATTATAGAACCGAATGCGAATCCTGAATCCTTAGAGATTGATTTCATTGACATGCCAAACGCTGTACAATCAAACATTTCATTGACTAGCAATGTAAAGCTAAAAATGAGTGACCCTGATTACCATGCAGTTCTTATTGCTAATAAAATATTAGGTGGTGGATTTAATAGTTACTTAAACATGAACCTTCGTGAAGAGCATGGTTACACATATGGCGCACGTTCTTCTGTTGGAACAGACAAATATATCTCACGTTTCAGAGCTGGAGCAGCCGTAAGAAATGCAGTCACTGACAGTGCTGTTGTTGAAACGATAAAAGAAATTAAACGCTTTCAAGCCGAGCCTGTAGAAGCGGATGCTTTAGCAAATGCCAAAGCAAAATATGTTGGTGATTTTGTATTAGCACTAGAAAGACCAAGTACAATTGCTCAATATGCAATCAATACTAAAATCAACGAATTACCAGCAGATTTTTATGCAACGTATTTAGAAAAAATAAACGCGGTATCTATTGAAGATGTAAACCGAGTTGCAAATCTCTATTTTACTGCAGATAACGCTCGAATCGTGGTGGTTGGTAAAGGAAGTGAAGTGATCACAAACCTTGAAAAAACAGGGATTCCAATCAATTACTTTGATACGTTTGCAAACCCTGTTGAAAAGCCTGAATTTACAAAGCCAATTCCAGCAGGAGTAACTGCTGCAACGGTACTAGAAGGTTATATTATAGCCATTGGAGGCCTTGAAGCTGTCAATGCTGTAAACTCTGTAATGACTGCTGCAAATGTAACGATCGAAGGTATGCCGTTTAAACCAACTGCTGTATCGAAAACTATGACACCAAACATGTCATCAATGGAAATGTCTATTGAGGGAATGGGAACTGTCATGAAACAAAAGTATGATGGTGCAGAAGGATATGTAGAACAACAAGGAATGCAGCAACCAATGTCGGAAGACGAGCTTGCTGAAAAAGCAAAAGAAAAAGGCTTATTTCCAGAAACTTATTTAGATGCAAGTACCTTAACGCTGGTTAGCTTAACAGCGATTGACGGAGTAGATGTTTACAAATTAAAAGTTGAAGATGACGCTTATCGTTATTATGACGCTGCTACAGGTCTTTTAGTGAGAACTGAAAAATCACAAGAAATGCAAGGTCAAAAAATAACCTCTGTTCAAGACTTATCTGATTATAGAGAAGTGAATGGAGTTTTATTTCCATACGTTCAGAAAATAACTTCAGGTCCACAAGTGATTGGGATGGCAGCAAGTGAAATTGTCGTTAATGACGGCGTTACTGCTGAAGATTTTAAATAATCTAACTTTTATAAATTCTAAAAACCGAGGCATTAGCTTCGGTTTTTTTTTGCTTTTTTATTCGCTAAATAAATTCCACATAAAATAAGTAAAGAGGCTAACCCTTGGTCTAAACCAAAAAGCTCTCCATCAATCAACCCCCAAAGCAGCGCTACTAGCGGCATTAAATAGGTAACAGAAGAAGCAAATACAGGACTCGAAATCTGTATAAGATTATTGAAAATAATTTTCGCCATTACTGTTCCAAAGATTGCCAAGGTTGACACATACCCTATCGAAGCATAAACAGCTTCATTTTCAAAAGTCTTAACAGTAAAAAAATCAGAGAAAATCAACACCAATAAAGCAGGTATGAATATAGCGACGAAGTTTCCTGTAGCAATGGCAATCGGCTTAACCTCCTGAAGGTAATGTTTAATAATATTCACATTAAAAGCATACATAACAGTTGCCAAGACTACAAAACCAGCGTATAAATAATTTTGATCAGGATTGAGTTCCATACTATTAAAAATAAGCATTGAGGCTCCGACAAAACCCAAAATCACACCTAATATTTGCATCTTTGTGGATGTAATTTTAAAAACCGCTAGACCTATTAAAATTGCATTTAATGGTACTAAAGCGTTTAGAATAGACACCACGCCACTGTCAACCTCTGTTTCTGCAAATGCAAATAAAAAGGCTGGCAAAAAGGTGCCTATAAAACCAGATAAAACAATCCATTTCCACTGACCACTAAGAATCGTTTTGAGAGACCTATAACCAATCAGAAAAATAAAAAGAGACGAAATGACCGTTCTCAAACTCCCCAATTGTAAAGGCGTCAAAGCAATTAAACCCTTTTTGATAAGAATAAAAGAACTTCCCCATACAATCGCTAGTGTAAATAAGTACACCCATTTTCTTTGTTCTTGATTCATTTATAGATTATTAATTTTTCACAAAATTGAGCAATAAATTAGAATAACACTGAATTATTTTTAAATTTGTTTAAATACCTAAATAAAATACTATGAAACATTTCAAAATTATCTTAGCCTACGCATTTCTATTTATGTTCTTTTTAGCTTGTAAGAACGAGCCAAAAACAGAAACAATAACCGTAGAAACCAGCGAAGAAACAACCAAAAGCTTAGATTCCAATGCGACCTATTCCAAAGCAGAATTCAATATCAAAGGGATGACCTGCGAAATAGGATGTGCTAAAACCATTCAGAAAAAACTTTCGAATATGGAAGGCGTAAAATCTGCAACCGTCGATTTTAAAAGCGAAATGGCGATGGTCGAATACGACGTTGCCAAAGCAAATCCAATGAGCATTAGCAAAACGGTGACTTCTGTAGCAGACACCTACTCGGTAGAAAACATGAAAACTGTAGCGGAATTTTCAGGTGCTAAAAAATCATGTGAAAAAGAATGCAAAAAAGCATGCTGCAAAGACAAAACGAAAGCCGACAAAAAAGCTTGTGCTGAAAATTGTAAAAAAGAATGCTGCGCTAAAAAAGCTTAATTTTTTTGCATCAGAGTTTCTATTTCATCTACTTCAATAGGGATGTGTTGCATTAAATTTAAAGGTGGGCCTACAGCTTGAATGACAACATCGTCTTCGAGTCGGATGCCCATTTTTTCATTAGGTATGTAAATTCCAGGTTCCACTGTAAACACCATATTTTCTGTCATAGGCGTTTTTAAAGGACCAAAATCATGCGTATCTAATCCCATATGGTGCGATGTTCCGTGCATGAAATATTTTTTATAAGCAGGCCATTTTGGGTCTTCATTTTGAACATCAGCTTTATCAATTAAACCTAACCCCAAAAGTTCAGAGGTCATCATTTTTCCAACCTCAACATGATAATCTTCCCAAATAGTGCCAGGAACTAATAACTTAGTTGCCTCATTTTTAACATTTAAAACCGCTTGATAAACAGCTTTTTGGCGTGCCGTAAATCGCCCATTAACAGGGATCGTTCGAGTCATGTCACTTGCATAATTTGCATACTCTGCTCCAACGTCCATGAGTAACATATCGCCATCCTTACAAGCTTGATTGTTTTCTATATAATGCAACACACAAGCATTGTATCCCGATCCGATGATTGGAGTGTAAGCAAATCCTTTCGAACGATTTTTGAGAAATTCGTGAGCGAATTCTGCCTCAATTTCGTACTCCATAACGCCCGGCTTTATAAAAGCCAAAGCTCTTCTAAACCCTTTTTCTGTAATATCACAAGCAGTTTGCATCAACGCAATTTCTTCTGGCTCTTTAACACCACGTATCGCCTCCATAATTGGAAAATTAGGAGCAATCTCGTGATTTGGATAGGTGGATTTAATCATTTTTAAAAAGCGATCGTCCCGAGTTTCCATTTCAACTGCTTGGCGGTAATGATTATTATTATTAAAATAAAAAAGAGTCGCTTCTGCCATCAATTTTGGGAAAATCGAATCAAACTCTTTTAACCAATACACCGTTTGAACTCCCGATGCAGCAGTTGCCTGAGATTTACTAAGTTTAGAGCCTTCCCATACTGCAATGTGATCATTTGTTTCTTTTACAAAAAGAATTTCTCTATGTGCAGCTTCGTTTGCAGTAGGAAATATAATTAAAATACTTTCTTCTTGGTCTACCCCACTGAGGTAAAAAATATTCCGGTGCTGTTCAAATGGTAGTGTACTATCTGCACCTGTAGAAAAGACATCATTAGAGTTAAATACAGCGATTGATTTAGGTTGCATTTGCCGTGAAAACTTTAATCTGTTTTTTGTAAATAACTGAGAACTAATAGGTAGGTATTTCATCTATTAAAATTTATTGTTTTTAATGATCACATTCAACATTTAAATAACCATCTGCTTTGCGTGTAAAGTTTTAGATTTGGATGTTTAGCAATCTTAAGTATTTTCCTCAAATTTAGAAAAAAATTTATAATAATACGCCAAATTTAAAATGTTAAACCTACTCTATAACAATCTGTTAATTTAAAATAATTATAAATAAAAAAATTAACACTAATGTTATTGCCTAAAACGTTGTCGTAGATTACCTTTGCGAGGTTAAAAAATAGCATCTAATTATGAGTGGATTTTTAAAGTCTTCAATTGGGAAAAAGATTGCCATGGCGCTCTCTGCATTTTTCCTCATGTTTTTCCTTTTACAACATTTCGCCATTAACATTCTATCGATTTTCAACCCAGATACTTTCAACGAAGTCTCGCACTTTATGGGAACGAATCCATTGGTTCAATTTGTTTTACAACCCGTTCTTATTTTTGGAGTGGTTTTTCATTTTGTAATGGGATTTGTATTGGAATATAAAAACTACACATCTCGATCAATTAGCTATGCCAAAAACAACGGCAACGCTAACTCAACTTGGATGAGCAGAAATATGATTTATAGTGGGTTTGCTATTTTGGCATTCGTTGCACTACATTTTATTGATTTTTGGTTCCCAGAACTTAACACTAAGTATGTCATTGGTGATATGAGTGGTTTGCACAATGGTGAGTTTAGATATTATCATGAATTGGTTGAGAAATTTCACAACCCTGCAAGAGTAGGCGCATATGTAGTTGCTTTTATATTTCTTGCCCTCCACCTATTACACGGGTTTAACTCTGCATTTCAATCAGTTGGAGCAAATAATAAATATACAAAATCACTAAAAGGTTTTGGGAAAGTATACGCAATAACCATCCCTTTAGGATTTATTGTCATCGCCCTCTTCCACTTTTTTAACAATACACACTAAAACATAGGATTATGGCTTTAGATTCAAAAATACCAGAAGGTCCTTTAGAAGATAAATGGACCAAACATAAAAATAACATTAACCTTGTAAATCCTGCAAACAAGCGTCACATCGACGTGATTATTGTTGGAACTGGACTTGCTGGTGGATCTGCTGCCGCGACCCTTGCAGAACTTGGCTACAACGTAAAAGCGTTTTGTTTTCAAGATTCTCCGCGTCGTGCACACTCCATTGCTGCACAAGGAGGCATCAATGCCGCAAAAAATTATCAAGGAGACGGCGATTCTACATACCGATTATTTTACGATACGGTTAAAGGGGGCGATTACCGTTCACGTGAAGCCAACGTACACCGTTTAGCAGAAGTGTCCACCAACATCATTGACCAATGTGTTGCGCAAGGTGTGCCTTTTGCAAGAGATTACGGAGGACTTTTAGACAACCGTTCTTTTGGAGGAGTTTTAGTTTCTAGAACCTTTTATGCCAAAGGACAAACAGGTCAACAACTATTGTTAGGGGCCTACTCTGCTATGAACCGTCAAATTGGACGTGGGAAAATAAAAATGTACAACCGTCACGAAATGTTAGACGTCGTAATTGTAGGCGGAAAAGCACGTGGAATTATTACTCGAAATTTAGTAACTGGAGAAATTGAACGCCACTCAGGTCATGCAGTCGTTTTAGGAACTGGAGGCTACGGAAATGTATTTTATCTCTCTACAAATGCAATGGGAAGTAATGTAACAGCTGCTTGGAAAGCGCACAAACGAGGTGCTTATTTTGCAAACCCATGTTACACACAAATTCATCCTACTTGTATTCCTGTTTCTGGAGATCACCAATCAAAATTAACCCTGATGTCTGAATCCTTAAGGAATGATGGACGTATATGGGTTCCAAAAAAATTAGAGGATGCCAAAGCGATTCAAAATCGCGATTTAAAGCCTACGGATCTCGCTGAGGATCAACGCGATTATTTTTTAGAAAGACGCTATCCAGCATTTGGCAATTTAGTGCCAAGAGATGTTGCTTCGCGCGCTGCTAAGGAACGTTGTGACGAAGGTTTTGGTGTAAATAAAACAGGTGAAGCGGTCTTTTTAGACTTTGCTGCCGCAATTATCAGATACGGAAAAGAAAAAGCACACGTCAAAGGATTGAATGAAGACGATGCTGCACTGATACAAACTTTAGGAAAAGAAGTCGTTAAAAGTAAATACGGCAACCTATTTCAGATGTATGAGAAGATAGTAGATGAAAATCCATATGAAACTCCAATGATGATTTATCCAGCCGTACACTACACAATGGGTGGTGTTTGGGTTGATTATAATTTACAAACAACCATTCCGGGACTTTATGCGATTGGAGAAGCTAATTTTTCTGACCACGGTGCCAACCGTTTGGGGGCGTCAGCATTAATGCAAGGACTTGCAGATGGCTATTTTGTATTGCCATACACCATTGGAAACTATTTATCTGATGACATTAGAACTGGCCCAATTCCAACAGACACTGTCGAATTTGAAGAAGCGGAAGCCAAAGTAACTTCAGAAATAAATCACTTTGTAAATAATAAAGGAACCAAGCCTGTGGATTATTTCCACAAACGTCTTGGGAAAATTATGTGGAACAAATGTGGAATGGCTCGTAACGAAAAAGAATTAAAAGAAGCTATTGAAGAGATATCTGCACTTCGTGAGGAGTTTTATAAAGATGTACTTGTACCAGGTTCTGCGGATGAATTTAATGAAGAATTAGCAAAAGCAGGACGGGTTGCAGATTTCCTTGAGTTAGGAGAACTGTTTGCAAAAGACGCCTTGGTACGTGAAGAATCTGCTGGTGGACACTTTAGAGAAGAACACCAAACCCCAGAAGGAGAAGCACAAAGAAGAAAAGAATTTCAGTTTGTGGCTGCATGGGAATACAAAGGAGAACCTAAGGATGCTGAGTTACATAAAGAAGCATTAGTTTACGAAAATATTGAAGTTAAAGAACGCTCATACAAATAAGAACTGCTATGAATTTAACATTACAAATATGGCGACAAGAAAACGCCACTACTGAAGGAAAAATCGTAGAATATCCAATTCAGGATATTTCACCCGACATGTCATTTCTTGAAATGTTGGATATATTAAATAGACAACTTATTACTAATGGTGATTCGCCTGTCGCATTTGATCACGATTGTAGAGAAGGGATTTGCGGATCTTGTTCTTTATACATCAATGGAGAAGCGCACGGTCCAGACCGACTGGTTACTACCTGTCAACTACACATGCGTAAATTTAAGGATGGTGATACCATTTTTATTGAACCTTTTAGAGCTGATGCATTTCCTGTTATTAAAGATTTAATTGTAGACCGTTCGGCTTTTGACAGAATCCAACATTCTGGAGGATTTATTTCGGTAAATACTTCTGGAAACACACAAGATGGTAATTCAATTCCAATTTCAAAACACGATGCTGACGAAGCAATGGATGCTGCAACTTGTATTGGTTGCGGTGCTTGTGTAGCCACTTGTAAAAACTCTTCTGCAATGCTATTTGTAGGAGCTAAAGTATCACAATATGCCCTACTGCCACAAGGTCAAATTGAAGCCACAGACCGTGTTCAAAATATGGTAGCACAAATGGATTTAGAAGGATTTGGAAACTGTACCAATACGGGTGCTTGTGAGATAGAATGTCCAAAAGGAATTTCATTGGAAAATATTGCACGAATGAATCGCGAATTGATTAAAGCTAGTTTGAAGCCTTAATCTTCTAAGATAAATTCTTCAATCGTATCCCATCCTGCGCGAACCTCAACAGGTTCTTGAGCGTAGCTCACACGTTCTGGTTGGACCTTGTTTAAATAATCTCCAGAATCATAAACACCGTTTTGATTCGAGTCAAAAACAACTCTTAAATAATAGATACCTGGTGTAACCTCATTGAAATCTACTGGTGAAGCTTCTAGCGATAAAGACGATTCGACGGCAATGCCTTTATCATCTGTGAGCTCGACAATCAAAGGATACACTCCGTTGCGAATTTCTATACGAACATCTCCATAAGACGATCGTAATTTAGTTGTTACTTTGAAATTTAAAGTGTCATTTTGAGCGCCATAGAAATCTGTAAAAGCGCCTGGAAGCATTTCGATAGTGTAATTATTTTTTTCAGTTTTTTCAAAATCAAAGTCAACCGTATTAGCAAAGGCGTCCAAGACCATTGTTGGATTCTGAAATAACGAATCCTTATCCTTAATTCGCACTTTGGTTGCATCTATAGAATCTAATGGAACCGTAGCGCTTAGCTTGTAAGTCTCTTTTAATTTGAGTGTAGAATTAAGAGATTTAAAAATCAACGAATCCGACTTAAAATCTTTAATCTTCACAACCGTTGTATCAATAGTTTTATTATTAGTAAGTTCAAAAACCAAGGAATCTACTTCTAGTTTTGGACGGAACCAATAGTTGAGAGTATCTTTGTCGGCCTCTTTTGTAACAATGGAAGCAAACCATTCTGGAACGTCTGAAAGGAGCTTAATATCTAGCGACTCTCCATCGCCCTCATATCCAAAGGCAAGCTTGCTAGACGATACTTGTTTGGCACGTTTGAATTTGAAATCAATCGTTTCTTTAAACATTTTTAGAACATAAGCCGTATCCGAAGGCACTGTTATAAACTGCCTTCTATACCCAATTTTATCTGTTTTTGGTTGAAAGGTATAATTAGGGTTTTCTTCATTGAGAGCTGCTAAAAGGTAAGTACCCTCTTTAATGTTTTCTAAATTAAACCCAGAAACGCTGTCTGTATTTGCTATATATTTTGGCTTCTGTTTATAAAGAATTGAATCAGTAAAAGCAGAGTCCACTTCAAATAATAAGACAGCGATACGATCGTCAACATCTTTGTTCAAAGCATCTGTAACGATTCCAGAAACAGAAAGCGAATCAATATAATCCCCAGTAGAAAACACATATTTATAATACGGAAATATATTTCCTTCGTTGTTGTCCGCGATACTTTCTCCAAAGTTAAAAGCATAGGTCGTATTTGCTTGAAGTGTGTCTAGTATTTTGATCTTAATATACTTACTAGCACTACCAACTGGGGTGATTTCTGGCTCAGGATCCATGAGTGGTGAAATAAGGAGCTGCTTTTGCAAATCTTTCATTTTGATGTATTCATCAAAATAAATAATGATTTCTTTTGAATCAAAGTTTAATGAAAAATTCTCTGGAATCGATTTTATAATCACTGGTGGCAATTCGTCTTTTGGACCTCCAGATGCTGTACCTTTATTGGCACAGTGTGAGAAAATCAAACTGACAACAACTAAAAACCCTAAATTGGCTAACTTCTTACCCATTAATACTGCATTTTACGCAAAGTAACAACATATTTTAGTACTAACGAAAAATGGAATGCGTAATTGCAATTGTTGCAACACTTAATCGAATCTTATTCTCTGGATTCAATACTAAAGCACATGCCTCTATGGTTGCTCCAGTAGTAATAATATCATCTACAAGTAGTATATGTTTAGTTTCAATCGTATTTAGATTTTGAGCATAAAAACTATCTGCAACAGATTTAAAACGCGCTTCTCGGGACTGAAAAACTTGGGTTTTTGTGTTGATGGATTTCAAAAGCACATCATCTACGTAAGAAGCCTTTAATGCTTTAGCAATCTGTTGTGCAAAAAGTGTCACCTGATTATACCCTCTTTTTTTTAATTTTTTTGAATGTATAGCAACTGGAATTACAACATCAATCGATTCAAAATATGGAGACTCCAAAAGTTCAGCACCCAACCAATCTCCAAAAATACGTCCAATCTCTTCTTTGCCTTTGTATTTTAGACGATGTAACAACTGTTGAACTCTTCCACTTTTATGAAAATAAAAGAGTGCCGTTGCCGCTTCTAGATGTACCCGACCATAAAAGATTTTTTTCACTGTTTTGGGGCGCTCAAAATGGTATTTTGTTAACGGCAATTCATGCCGACACCCCACGCAAATATCCGGTTCATTGTCTGTTAAAATCGTCTCACAAGCATGGCAAGTTTTCGGAAAAAACAAATTAATTACAGCAGAGAGCATACAAAGTACATTTAGGAGAAATAAAATTATAATAATATTTTATATTTCATCCTAACTTTAAGTTTAATTTAAAAAGCGTTTTCTATTTTTGTAACATGACAAATCAAGGGGAAAGTTTCAAGAAAGTTATATCACACGCCAAAGAATACGGATTTGTATTTCAGAGTAGTGAAATTTACGATGGCCTAAGTGCAATTTATGACTATGCACAAAATGGTGTAGAGTTAAAGAAAAATATTCGTGACTATTGGTGGAAAGCCATGGTTCAGATGAATGAAAACATCGTTGGTTTAGATGCTGCTATTTTTATGCATCCTACAACTTGGAAAGCTTCGGGTCATGTTGATGCTTTTAACGATCCTTTGATTGATAATAAAGACTCTAAAAAACGCTACAGAGCCGATGTTCTTGTAGAAGATTATTGTGCTAAAATTGAAGGCAAAATTGAGAAAGAAGTCAAAAAAGCTGAAAAACGTTTTGGAGACAGTTTTGATAAAAGTGAGTTCATTTCAACAAACGGAAGAGTCGTTGGCTATCAAACTAAAATAAACAGTATTTTATCTCGACTGGCCAAATCCTTAGAAAATGAAGATTTAGCAGATGTTAAAGCACTTATTGAAGAGCTTGAAATTGCAGACCCTTTAACTGGAAGTAAAAACTGGACTGAAGTGAAGCAATTCAACCTCATGTTTGGCACTAAACTAGGGGCTTCCGCAGAAAGTGCGATGGATTTATATTTACGACCTGAAACAGCCCAAGGTATTTTTGTGAATTTTTTAAACGTTCAAAAATCGGGACGCATGAAAATCCCTTTTGGAATTGCACAAACAGGAAAAGCTTTTAGAAATGAAATTGTAGCACGTCAGTTTATTTTTAGAATGCGTGAATTTGAACAAATGGAAATGCAGTATTTCATCAAGCCTGGAACTCAAAAACAATGGTACGAGCATTGGAAAGAAGCCCGTATGAAATGGCATTTATCGTTAGGGATGGGCGCCGACAATTACCGATTCCACGATCATGAAAAATTAGCACACTATGCAGATGCTGCTTCCGATATCGAATTTAGATTCCCTTTTGGATTCAAAGAATTAGAAGGTATTCACTCACGTACCGACTTTGATTTAAGTCAACACGAAAAACATTCTGGCAAAAAACTTCAATATTTTGACCACGAAGAAAATAAAAACTACACTCCTTACGTTCTAGAGACATCCATCGGATTGGACCGTATGTTTTTAGCCGTATTTTCAAATGCATTGACCGAAGAAACCTTAGAAAACAACACCACTCGAACTGTATTAAAACTGCCCGCAGTCTTAGCACCTATTAAAGCCGCAATTTTACCCTTAGTGAAAAAGGATGGATTGCCTGAAGTTGCAAAAACGATTTTAGCTGATTTGCAATGGGATTTTAATGTGGTATACGATGAAAAAGATGCGGTTGGAAGACGTTATCGCCGTCAGGATGCTTTAGGAACTCCGTTCTGTATTACGGTGGACCATGATTCTTTGGAAGATCATTGTGTCACCATCAGACATCGAGATTCTATGGAGCAACAACGTGTGAAAATAGAAAATTTAAAAACAATTATTGAAAATCAAGTAGCCATGAAACACTGGCTTAAGAAAATCAACTAGAATAAATTTAACCAATTTTGAACTTAAGCATAAAGCGTATTGTATTTATACTGATATTTTTAAATAGCAGTACTTTTTTTGGTCAAATAAATGAACCCCCAACAGTGACTGCTATTGGAGATCAAGTATATTGTCCACTAAGCCAACAGCCGATTGTAACCTCTTTTAACATTGTCGATCCAGATGATACGTTGATTCCAGCTTTTTTTATTCAAATATCTTCAGGTTACATTTTAGGATCAGATCAACTGCTTTTAACAGGGTCACACCCCACTATAGCAGCCACTTGGAATGCAAACGAAGCCAAATTAACATTGACGGGGCTCAGTGGTGGCTCTGCAAGCTACACAGATATTATTGCAGCAGTTTATGATGTTGTTTTTATTAGCAACAACCTAGATGTGGGGGCTAAGACCTTTTCATTAACTGCGGGGTCTGCGAATTATTTAGCTTCAACAGATCATTATTACGACTATGTACCCTCAAATTTGATTAGTTGGACTGATGCCAAAACGACTGCTGAATCGATGAATTATTTTGGATTACAAGGCTATTTAGCCACCTTAACCACCCCTGACGAAGGACAAATTGCCGGGGAATTATCGCCTGGAACGGGCTGGATTGGCGCCTCAGATGCAGCAAGTGAAGGCGTCTGGAAATGGATGACGGGTCCTGAAGTAGGATTAACGTTTTGGAATGGTGATGTTGGAGGGTCGGCACCTGCAGGAATATATTCGAATTGGAATAATGGCGAGCCAAATAATGCTGGTGATGAAGATTATGCACACATTACAGATCTTAGCGTAACCACCATTCCTGGATCTTGGAATGATTTGCCTGAAAACACTGCTGGCCAACCCTCAAATTACCAAGCCAAAGGTTTTGTCATTGAATACGGAGGAATGCCAGGAGACCCTAGCTTAAGCATCTCTGCGTCCACAACTTTCAGTCCGCCACAAATTTTATCAACAAGCCCCACTGTAAGCTGTGAAAATGACCCTGCAAACCTTTCGGCGACTTCAAATACCACTGATGTTTTATGGTATGACAGTCAAAATGGAGGTACTCTTTTATTTACAGGAAACAATTATAACCCCATTTTAACCACAAATACTACCTTTTGGGTTTTAGCGTCTAATAATGGCTGTACCACTGGAACCAGAACCGCCGTGACTGCCACGGTTAATTCCGCTCCAACAGTGGACACGCCAGCAAATGTATCTTCTTGTGATAGCTATAGCTTACCAGCGCTCACCAATGGGAACTATTTTACAGCTTCCAATGGGAGTGGAACTTCTCTAAACACAGGGGATGTGATCTCAGCTTCCTCTACCTTATTTGTATATGTCGAATCGGGAACAACACCTAATTGCTTCAATGAACATTCTTTTGATATTGTAATTAACGCATCGCCTGCGGTAGATTCACCAGCAGACATCTCTGAATGTGATAGCTATACACTGCCAGCACTTACAAATGGAAATTATTTCACGGGGTCTGATGGCGGTGGAACGCCTCTAAATGCAGGAGATGTGATCTCAGCTTCCACTACCTTATTCGTGTACGCCGAAACAGTAACTACACCCATTTGTAGTGATGAACGTTCATTTGATATTACTATTAATACAACACCTATAGTAGATACACCAGCAGACGTTTCTATATGTGATAGTTATACGTTACCAGCACTTACCAATGGGGACTATTTCACAGGGGCTAACGGCAGTGGAACCCCACTCAATGCAGGAGATGAAATCACAGCTTCCATTACCCTATTTGTGTATGCCGAATCCGCCACAACCCCTAACTGTAGCAGTGAACATTCTTTTGATATTGCAATCAATACAACGCCTACAGTAGATACACCAGCAGACATTTCTGAATGTGATAGTTATACGTTACCTGCGCTTACCAATGGGAACTATTTCACAGCCTCCAATGGCGCTGGAACAGCACTTAATGGTGGAGATGTCATTTCTACTTCCACTACCCTATTTGTGTATGCAGAATCCGCGACAACCCCTAACTGTAGCAGTGAACATTCTTTTGATCTTTCAATTATTCTGACTTCTAACGCTACATTCACACAACTATCACCTATTTGCGAAGGCGATTCATTAACACTCCCTACGACTTCCATTGAAGGCTTTACAGGAACTTGGTCGCCTGTTTTTGACAATACAATTTCCAATACTTACAACTTTACACCTGATGCGAATCAGTGTGCGATTGGCACTACAATGACCATTACGGTGAATCCTGTTTTTATTGCAACTTTTACTCCAGTTGACACCATTTGTGTTGGTGATGTTTTATTGGATTTACCTACCAATTCAAATAATGGTTTTAGTGGTACTTGGTCGCCTGCCGTAAACAATACCGTGACTACAGAATATACTTTTACGCCTACACCCATTACTGGGAGTTGTTTTGAAGAAACCAAAATGACCATTACAGTTTTAACACAAACAACACCACTTTTTACGCAAGTTGACCCCATTTGTATTGGAAGTCCTTTAACAACTTTGCCTACAGAATCAAATAATGGCTATACAGGTTCGTGGAGTCCGGCTGTCAATAACTTCGCAACAACTACTTATACATTCACACCAGACATTGGGCAATGTGCGGATACCACCACCATGACCATAGTGGTAAATCCAATCAGTATTTTAACGATTACTGCTACAAATATTTCGGAAGATTTTGAGGCAAATCAAATTATTTCAGTATCTGCAACAGGGGGGAGTGGAACGTATGAATACCAATTAGATAGTGGGTCTTGGCAAAGCAGTCCAATGTTTGAATATGTCATCGGATGTCAAGAACACACCGTGTCTGTACGTGATGCACTTGGGTGTAGTACACTACCTGTAGCAAGGATCATGATTATGGAATTTCCAAAATTCTTCACCCCAAATGGCGATGGCTATAACGATACTTGGAACATCAAATGTTTGAGAGATGACCCTTCGGCATTGATCTCAATTTTTGACCGTTTTGGAAAATTAGTGTTTCAATTTAGACCCGGCCGAAATGCATGGAACGGCATATTTAACGACTCCATGTTACCAGCAACCGATTATTGGTTTGTAGTCAACTACACAAACAGTAATGGCGTACAAACGCAGTACAGTTCTCATTTTTCTCTAAGACATTAGAAAACAATAATTTTTTAGCTAAATAACAGACAATCACATTCTTTTGTGAGACTAAAATAATTGCTTTTTAAAATATTTTTCTGTACTTAATTACATATTTCGTAAATAAATCGTCAATTTATGAGGATAATTTAATTATATTCACTACCTTTTGCAGTAACCGAACTTTTAAGTAATATATTGATATTTTATCGTAATAACGCAGCACTTGTAGCGTTGTTTATTTTTACCGTTATAAGCTTTCAAAATTTATCTCATGCACAGTTAAATACCGTAACTGCTGGCAGCGCCACAGACTTAGGGGGTAATTGTTTTGAAATAACTCCGGACCAAAACTACCTTTCTGGTGGGGTATGGTATGACAACCCTATAGATTTTGCAAATGACTTTACAATTTACTACCAAAATAATTTTGGAACTAAAGACACGAATGGTGCAGACGGAATGGCACTGGTTTTTAAAACAGATGCCACATCTGAAATTGGAATTGTTGGGGGTGGAATTGGGTATGAAGGGATTTTAAATTCCTTAATTATAGAATTTGACACCTATAAAAATAGTAATCGAGGGGATCCAAATGAGGATCACATCGGAATTATGTCAAACGGAGTCTCTATTCATTCTGCAAACTCAAGTCTTGCAGGACCTGTTCAAGCAAGTTCAACAAGTGTAAACATTGAAGATGGTATTGACCATAATATTAAAATCGTTTGGGTCGCAAACACCAAAACTTTGGAGGTGTATTTTGATTGTGACCTAAGACTTTCTGTAACTAAAGATGTTAAAATTGATATTTTTGGGGGTGACGATTCTGTATTTTTTGGTTTTGTGGGCTCTACTGGAGGAAAATCCAATTTACATCAAGTTTGTTTTAACAGTGTCTCATTTGTTGAAAACTTAAACTTGAATGACACGACCATTTGTTACGGGGAAACAGTGTCTTTAGATGCTACAATCCCGAGTGGCATTGCCTATTCTTGGAATCCTACAACTGGTGTTAATGATCCTAATAGTGCGAATCCAACAGTCGCACCTAATGAAACAACTACTTACACCGTTTCAATTACCGATGTTTGTGGGGATATTACAACAGAGGATGTTTTAATTTCCGTCAACCCCATTACTACACCTACGTTTAGTCCAATAAATCCTATTTGTAAAGGTGACATTTTATTAGAGTTACCATCCGTATCAAATAATGGAATTAGTGGCAGTTGGGCTCCAGAATTAAATAATATGGAAACAACCGAATACACTTTTACCCCTACCCCAATAACAGGGGTTTGTTTTGAGGAGAGTAAAATGACTATTACCGTTTTATCAAAGGTAAATCCGGTATTTACTCAGGTTGATCCCATCTGTAATGGAAACACAATAATGCCTTTACCCACGACTTCCAATTGTGGAGTTACAGGTGCATGGACTCCTTCTTTAAACAATTTAGAAACCACCATTTATACATTCACTCCAGACCCAGGGCAATGTGCTGAATCAACAACAATGACCCTTATAATAAATACAATTAACCCATTAACAATTAGCGTTACCAACCTATCAGAACAATTTGAGGCCAATCAAATTATATCAGTAACAGCAACAGGGGGGAGTGGTATTTATGAATATCAATTGGATGGTGGTATTTGGCAGAGCGAATCAAGGTTTCAGTTTGAAGACGGCTGCAATGAGCACATTCTTGCCATTAGAGATGTTGTTGATATGTGTAGCTCGCAGCCAGAAACAACAATTTCGCTTATGACATACCCGAAGTTTTTCACTCCTAATGGAGATGGATTCAACGACACTTGGAATATTAAATGTTTAAGTGACGACCCCTCAGCAATGATCTATTTGTACGATCGTTATGGAAAACTCCTGTTTCAATTTAAACCAAGTGAAAATGCATGGAATGGTACGTTCAACGGAAGATTATTAGCTGGTAATGATTATTGGTTTGTAGCTGATTATCTAAACAGTAATATGCAGGAAACACAGTACAAATCACATTTTTCTCTAAGGCATTAAAAAAGAAATTCAGAGTAGTGTTTTATTAAAAATGAGTTTCTAAAAATACGCTTTTAACTGCACAGTCCCTGTGTGAATAGTGCGACTGGTTTCACTCTTTCTTCCAAAATAATTTAAGTTCAAATCTAAAAACTTCGTCAGTTTTTTTTGTGCGATCAATGACCAAGTAAAATTAGTTCCAGGCTGTAAACCTTCCATCATTTGGTAAGCAACTGGGGTATTGGCACTCCCTAAAAAATCATTTGAAAAATAATTAAACTCACCCGTAATTGCCGCCTTCTGATTTTGCGTAAGCGTAAAAGACATACCATATTTTTGTTGGATAAGCTGTTCCAAATCTCCTATAGAATTGTTCTTGTTTTGATACTGATAATACATATCAAACCGCTTATTGTTATCTAGTAAATAGGATAATTTTGGATTTAGAAGCGTTTCATTGAGCTGATAGTTTTTGGAGGAGAAATTCTCACTTGCACTCCAATTTTTATCTAAATTCGTTTGAAGGCTGAGCAACCATTGCTCTTTAATTTTATGTAAAAAATTCAATTGATGACTGAAAGTCTCTTGTTCTACATATCCAAATGAAAGCACATTACGCGCCTTGGATTCCGAATAACTATACGAAATCGTATAGTGCTGCTTGCCACGGTTGTAAAACAACTGGTTTCGGAAATTCGATTGCAAGGCCAATTGATCTTCAGCAGTTGAATGAAACGGATTCAAGCGAATGGATGTACTATTATTTTTATCTTTTCGATCAATTAAGAAAGTCGTTTGATTATAAAAATGAGACCAAAACCGTTTAGTCGCTTGTGGCGAATTGGCCCATTGAATTGGGTTTAAGGTCAGTGATTGACTCAACTTATTTTGATGCGTTCGAATGTAAACCTGATTAGGCAGCAACACACGAATATAGGTCGCTTGATCTTGAAACTGAGCTGTCTCAAATTCTTCTAATTCCTGAATACCATTCTCATTATAATCAAACCAAACAAAACTCCCTTGACCAGGTTCTACTTCAACGTAAGTGAAATCCTGTTGCGGCAAACGCCCTGCATTAGTCTCAAAAAGAGTGTTCCAAAAGATGCCGTTATTGAATATCTTTTGACTGTACTGTAAGCGTGAGTTGATTGATTTTTGGAGCGGAATGGATGCATTTGTAGATTTAAAAACGCGGTAATTTGCATAAAGACTCAAGTTTGTATTTTGAGTTTGAACCCATTTAGAATCCAAGTAATAGGTGTCTGATGTATTCACTTTTGCAAGGCGATTGTTTTGTAAACTGTCGTTGATTCTATGCACATAGCCTAGTTTCGCAAATACCTTTGTTGAATCACCAACCCCCGTAAATACTTCATAGGCTTGAAACTTCTGGCTGACGGGGTCTAACTGATCTAACTCAACACTCTTTTTTTCATTGTGTTCTGTTGAGAACTTAACTCCTGACCAGCCTTTCGTATAACTGTATTTCAATCGGTTTTCAGACCTGTAAAAAACAGAGTTTGAGTTTAGCCCATCCGTTTCTAAGAAGCTAGAATTTGAGTAAACTTGAAAATGCTCTAAGTTAAGTTTTGTAAAAAACACATGACGACTCCCTTCATAATTGCCCTTAAAATTCAAATGTTGAAATTCATAGCTTAAGTTACCTTTATCTGGATGCGAAAACTGGGCTCCTGCTATAGCAAAGACTTGATCCCCGAGGTTTGATATTCTCTGATTTCCAGAAAGTGTTTCGACATTCCAATCCCGATTAAATTCAGGCTTATAAAGTCTCTGAATCGTTCTGAAATCATTTTGAATATAATCAATGTCGGAGTTTACATCAAATGCCCAGCCTTTTGCTGTTTTAAGAAACTGATGGTTTATTGATAGTTGACCCGCAACCCCTGTATCATTTTCATCATCGAGTGTTGAATATAAATTTAAATCGTTATTACTAGCGGCAAATTCAAACTCAACAGTCGTTTTTTCTGTTGGCTTAAAAACTCCATTGATAACTGCAACTTGTAATTTAACAGGCGCAACAAGTTGTACAATCGGTTCAAAATCTCCTTGTTTGACGCCTGAAATAGGCGCTATATATTCATAGATATTTGAAATCGCATTGGAACTCATGATCCTATAATTGCCTTGTTGTGATCCTACGGCTGTAAAATTGACAAGGTATAATTCATCGTCAGGATTATTTGAAAACTCAAAAACTTCTACACCATTATCTATGTTTTTTTTGTATAAGATTCGGTTTTCATTATATACTTCAGAAGTCGCTGAAGGTGCTGTCATTAATGATAAATCATCTCCTGCACTAGACAAAATTGCAACTTGATCCGAGCTTAGAGATTGTTGAAGGGGTTGATTTTTTAAATCGTTTTCATTGTAAACGGACACTCCTAATGTCCATTTATCATTTTTATAACGACTGCCAGCATAGCCGATAAAACGAGAATAATTCCGTTCACTGAATTGATAATCGACGGTGATTCTCATTTCTGAAGTAATAGGATACGTCGCATTAAAAATTAGTTCACCAGCATTATAATCGATAATATAATCTTCTGTAGCCCCTCGTTTTAAAGGGATTCCATTCACAAATACCGTTTCACTTCCAGAAACAACTAAAACATACAATTCATTATTAGGACCTTTTAGTTTATAAGGACCTTGATTGCCTTCTTGCCCAACAAATTGACTTGATGAAAATTGACCCCGAACCAAGGCTCCCGAAGCAAAAGCCGTAAACTCAGAATCGTCATTCTTAAAATTAGTAGTCAAAGAAAGTCCTTGCACCCGTTTAGAAAATTTAGAAAAATAGGATTGTGAATCTTCTAAATCAATGTCTCCAGCTCTAATTCCCCATCGCTCACTAAAAACCTCAATAAAAACTTGATCAAATTCATCCAACTGTTGAGAATAACCACTCTCCTGCAACGGAATGTTTGAGTCTTGAATGGACGCCCGCAAAGTCACTTTATCATTTAACTTCCCACTAATTTGCAGATCTAATTCACTATTTAAAACCGAATTCTGATTGTTCCCAATGGTCACACCTCTAGAAATACTTCCTGAGGATGCCAAGCCATCAAATGGAACCACCACCCGTTTTGAGCTTGGTTGAGATAGTTTGTATAAGTTTTGGAGATCCCCAGTACTATTCACAATGATGCGCTCGTCTAATTCTTGATACGTTTTGGTGAGAAAACGTGGGTAACTTAAATACGTGATTTTAATAGAATCTGTTTGCAGCGGAGTATCAAACGTAAGCAATGCATTTTCAAAATCTATGGTATAGGATGAGGAAGGAATTGGTTCATTTTTTAAATTTGACAATGAAAACTTAGAGGGATTGAGACTCACACTGTCAATTTTGATCGAGTCCGTCACCGCTAATTTTTTTACCCTATACAGCGATGACACATCTTGAGACCAGGAATGTGTAAAGGATAAAAGGAGTAAAATGGTAAAACAGTACTTCATCATGACTCTTAAACTAAAAACAACCTAAAATATTTTGTTGATAGTTTTCATTAAAACAAGACTAAATATTTAGGGTAAAAGTACTCTATTAATTATTTTAGCTGAAATTATTACCATATAAGATGAAAATTATTTCTTACAACGTTAACGGGATTCGAGCTGCACTCAAAAAAGGATTTATAGAATGGCTGAAAAGTGCAAACCCCGACGTGATCTGTTTACAAGAAATAAAAGCGCAAGAAGATCAACTCGATTTGAGTGTTTTTGAAGCTGCTGGCTATGCGCATAACTATTGGTTCAGTGCTCAAAAAAAAGGATACAGCGGAGTGGCTATTTTATCTAAAACAAAACCAAATAATATAGTTTTTGGAACTGGCATTGAATCTATGGATTTTGAAGGGCGCAACATTCGCGCAGATTTTGACGGTGTTTCAGTGATGAGTTTATACCTACCCTCAGGAACAAATTTAGCACGTTTAGAACACAAACTAGAGTATATGGATTTGTTTCAAGACTATATAAACACGCTTAAAAAAGACGTTCCTAATCTTATTATTTGTGGGGATTATAATATTTGTCACGAGGCCATTGACATTCATGATCCCGTGAGAAATAAGAATGTATCTGGGTTTTTACCTGAAGAACGCGCTTGGATGAGTCAATTTTTAAAAAATGGATTTGTAGATGCTTTTCGCGAATTTAATACAGAACCTCATAATTACAGTTGGTGGAGTTACCGTGCGAATTCACGAGCCAACAACAAAGGATGGCGACTGGATTACACATTAGTTTCTCAATCTTTACAAGAAAAGTTAAAACGCGCCGTTATCCTTTCTGAAGCAGTACACAGCGACCACTGTCCTGTTTTGGTTGAATTAAACTAAAAATAATTTATAAACTAACATACAATGATCAAAAGACTAATAATTTTAACACTTGTTATATTTACCTCTACTTCTTGTGTATCCTCTAAACTGTACAAAGAACTAGAAGGGAAATACACGAATCTTAAAAATGATTATGACTCCTTAAACGCCGATAGCGAAAGTGTTTTAAGTGATAAAAACGCACTTCAAAATCAATTTGATCAATTACAAAATGAGTACGATGCGACGGTTTTGGAACGAAATCAACTACAACAAGATGTAACTGCACTACAAAAAAAGTACGACGCACTGAACGACTCTTATACAGCCTTGGAGCAAAACAGCTCTAAAGCCATTGCTGATAATGTGCAAAAAAATAGAGAGCTTTTAGCACAGCTAGACGCTAAAGAAGTGGCCTTGGCGGCAGAGAACAATCGACTTTTGAAATTAGAAGCCGATATGCAAGAACGTTCACAACGCATTGCAGAATTAGAAGCTTTAATCGCATCGAAAGACCAAGCTATGCGCGACTTAAAAGATGCTATTTCAAAAGCACTGACCGCTTTTGAAGGCAAAGGACTCACCGTAGAACAACGCGACGGAAAAGTCTATGTATCCATGGAAAATAAATTGCTTTTCAAATCTGGAAGTTGGGCTATTGGACCTGAAGGCCGCACAGCTATTGAGCAACTCGGAACCGTTTTAGCAGACAATCCTGACATTGCAGTACTCATTGAAGGACACACCGATAATGATCCCTTTTCTAGTGGTGGGCAAATTGCTAATAACTGGGATTTATCAACAAAACGTGCAACAGCAATTGTTCAAATTTTGAATGAAAACGAAGCCATCAATCCAGAAAGTTTAACGGCTGCTGGACGCGGAGAATTCGCTCCAATTGCATCCAACGAAACTACAGAGGGCAAAGCAAAAAATAGACGTATTGAAGTGGTATTAACTCCAAAATTAGACGAAATAACAAAGCTTTTAAATAACGATTAATGAAATATACCAAACTTCCAAGTACCGATATTAAAGTAAGTGAAATCTGCCTCGGCACAATGACCTGGGGCAATCAAAATACAGAAGCTGAAGGCCATGCCCAAATGGATTATGCCTTAGACCACGGAGTTAATTTTATTGATACAGCTGAATTGTACCCTGTACCTGCCACCGCAGAAACTCAAGGGCAAACAAGTAGAATTATTGGAACTTGGCTCAAAAAAAATAAAACAAGAGACAAGGTCATTCTGGCAAGTAAAATTGCAGGGCCTGGAGACTACACTGCCCATATTCGAACATCGGGCTTTGGTGCCGACTCCATCAAAGAAGCATTGGACTTAGAACTAGCACGCTTACAAACGGATTATATTGATTTATATCAATTACATTGGCCAGAACGACAAACCAATACGTTTGGCGTACGCGATTTCAAACCCAGTCCTAACGATCCGTGGGTTGATAATTTTAATGAAGTTTTACACACTTTAAAATCTTTTGTGGATGCTGGAAAAATTAGAGCAATTGGACTGTCTAATGAAAAAGCATGGGGTGCAATGCGCTGTGCGGAAGAAATTCGAAAAGATAATTTAATTCCGATTAGCACCACACAAAATGCCTATTCGATGTTGAATCGAGTATTTGAAGGGGATTTAGCAGAAGTGTCTTTGAGAGAAGACATTGGACTTCTAGCCTACTCTCCTTTAGCATTTGGAGTTCTCTCTGGAAAATATATAGAAGGAACCGCTGCAGACAATGCACGTCTTAAACTATTTCCACGTTTTGCTCGCTATAGCAGTGAACAATCCACTGAAGCCACAAAACAGTATTTACAACTCGCAAAAGATTTGGGTATCAGCCTTACAACACTGTCTTTGGCTTTTGTCAACCAAAGACCTTTTGTGACAAGTAACATTATTGGAGCTACAAACTTGGAGCAACTAAAAGAAAACATAGAGAGTATCGATACAGAACTGTCACAGGAAACTTTAGATCGTATCGACGCTATTCATGCAGTCATCCCTAATCCAGCTCCTTAAGAAGTTTAAAACGATTTTTTTAAGCCTTATTAGCGAGTTGTCCGCACGCAGCGTCAATATCTTTACCTCGCGAACGACGAACAGTAACCGTAATGTTTTTAGCTTCTAACATTGAAACATACAAATCGATAGCCGTTGTACTGGCTTGTTGAAACACCCCATCATCTATAGGGTTATATTCTATAAGATTGACTTTACTAGGCGCAAATTGACAAAACTTAATTAGTGCCTCAATATCTGTTTTAGTGTCATTGATGCCTTCCCAAACCACATACTCATAGGTGATAATTCGATTGGTGGCTGCGTACCAATGTTGAAGTGCTTCTCGTAAGTCTTTCAAAGGAAAGGTTTCATTAAATGGCATGATAGAGGTACGAACACTGTCAATGGCTGAATGGAGCGAAACAGCTAAATTAAACTTCACCTGATCGTCTGCCATTTTTTTAATCATTTTAGGCACTCCAGAAGTGGATACAACAATACGTTTTGGCGACATCCCAAGCCCTTCTTTGGAAGTGATTTTATCAATCGCTTTGAGTACGTTGTTATAATTCATTAACGGCTCTCCCATTCCCATAAAAACGATATTAGAAAGCGGACGGTTATGGTACAATTTACTTTGTTTATCAATCGCAACAACTTGATCGTAAATCTCATCGGGGTTGAGGTTTCGCATGCGTTTGAGACGTGAAGTCGCACAAAATTTACAGTCAAGACTACAACCAACTTGAGAAGACACACAAGCCGTAGAGCGCTTGGCTGTAGGAATGAGCACAGATTCTACAATCATTCCATCGTGAAGTCGAATCCCGTTCTTAATAGTTCCGTCTGAGCTTCGCTGCATTGAATCCACTTCGATATGGTTGATGCTAAAATTTTCATCCAACATCTGACGGGTATCTTTGGACAAATTAGTCATATCCTCAAAGTGATGGGCTCCCTTTTGCCAAAGCCACTCATAAACCTGAGTACCTCTAAAAGCTTGATCACCATGGGTGGTAAAAAAGGTTCTTATTTCCTCTTTGGATAGTGCGCGTATGTCTTTTTTGGTGGAATTCATATTGAACAAAACAATTGATACATAAAAAAAGCCTCTTTTGAGGAGGCTTTCAATTTTTAATTATATGATAAGCATAGCGTCACCATAGCTATAGAATTTATACTTTTCTTTCACTGCCTCTTCATAGGCTCTCTTTACAAAATCATGACCTCCAAAAGCAGCGGTCATCATTAAAAGTGTTGATTTAGGCGTATGAAAATTAGTAATCATACAGTTTGCAATTGAAAAATCGAAAGGTGGAAAGATAAATTTATTCGTCCATCCTTCAAATTCATTTAGGTTGCCTTTAGAAGATACCGAACTTTCTATCGTACGCATAGCGGTTGTTCCAACGGCACAAATACGACGTTTTTCAACCAATGCTTTGTTGATAGTCTCGGCTGTTTTAGCAGGGATAATAATTTCTTCACTGTCCATTTTATGTTTGGATAAATCTTCTACTTCGACAGAATTAAAAGTACCTAATCCAACATGCAACGTAACTTCAGCAAAGTTTACGCCTTTAATTTCTAAACGCTTTAATAAATGTCTTGAAAAATGAAGTCCGGCGGTTGGCGCAGCAACTGCACCTTCATTTTTGGCATATATTGTCTGGTAACGCTCTTCATCTTCTGGCTCAACATCTCTATTGATATATTTAGGCAAAGGGGTTTGACCGAGCTCTGTTAGTTTTTTTCTAAATTCTTCATAAGAACCATCATATAAAAAACGAAGGGTACGCCCTCTTGAAGTTGTATTATCAATCACCTCAGCAACCAAAGATTCATCTTCCCCAAAATAGAGTTTATTCCCAATTCTAATTTTTCGAGCTGGATCTACTAATACATCCCATAAACGTTGTTCTGCATTGAGTTCTCTAAGAAGAAAAACTTCAATTCTAGCGCCTGTTTTTTCTTTATTACCGAATAAACGTGCTGGGAAAACTTTGGTGTCATTAAGAATCATTACATCATCCTCATCAAAATAATCAATAATGTCTTTAAACATTTTGTGTTCGATGGTTTGCTCTTTCCGATTTAAGACCATGAGTCGTGACTCATCTCTGTTTTCGGCAGGATACTCTGCTAATAATTCGTCTGGTAATTCAAAGTTAAAGTGCGATAATTTCATACTTGGTTTTTAATGTCAAGCTGCGAATATACGACCTCAAAATAGGCGTTGTCAAGTATTTGAACCTTTATTTTTGAGATTTAGAACTATTGAACCCTAATTCTGCTAAATTCTCCCAAAAATCAGGGAAGGATTTTGAAACCACTTCAGCCTCGTTTATAGAGAATGATGTTTTGAGCGCTAGGGGCGCAAATGCCATCGCCATGCGATGATCGTTATAGGTTTCTACAATTGCTCCCGATATTAAGGGTTTAAAGTCTGAGAGGTGTAAGCTGTCATCCGTAATATCAATGGAGGTTCCGAATTTATAAATTTCATTTTTCAATGCTTCTAAACGATCGGTCTCTTTAATTTTCAGGGTATGCAAACCTGTAAGCTTACACTTTATTTGAAGCCCTAAACAGGTCACCACTATGGTTTGTGCGATATCAGGCGCATTGGCTAAATCTAAATTTAAACTATCCGGTACTTTGGTGTTGATTTTTTTTAAGTTGATAGTAGCTCCTTCAAAAGTTGTTTGAACCCCTAAGTTCGTGTAAATCTCTTGCAAAACTGCATCGCCTTGTAAACTGTCTTTTTTGTAGGTACTCAAATTTATTTGAGTCCCTACTGGACTTAAGGCAACAATGCTATAAAAATAGGAAGCGGACGACCAATCAGACTCTACAATAAACGTTTTTGAAACGGTCTCTAAATAAGGTTTCACCTGAATTACCTGACCTTCAAAACTAGTTTCAACGCCGAGTTGGTCTAATAACGAAAGTGTCATTTTTATGTAAGGAACCGAAGTGATTTTCCCCTCAAGATGTAATATCAATCCATTCTTTAGTTTGGTTGCCATTAACAGCAATGCGGAGATGTACTGACTACTCACATTCGCTTTCATTCGGACTTCGTCCTTGAGCAGAGTTTTTCCTGTGATTCGTAAGGGTGGATACCCCTCTTCTTTGTCATATTCTATGTCTGCCCCTAATGCTCTGAGCGTGTCCACTAAAATTTTAATCGGACGTTCTTGCATTCTTTGTGACCCTGTTAGTAGGGTTGTTTGACCTTCTAAAGTCGCAAAATAAGCCGTCAAAAAACGCATGGCGGTACCTGCATGGTGAATATCTACAGTAGAATTTTCAGAATCTAATGCTTTTAGCATATACTGACTGTCATCAGAATTGGAAACGTTCTGAATTTCTAAATTTTCAAAAAGTGCTTTTAATAATAACAGTCGGTTCGACTCACTTTTAGACCCAGTAATCGTAATATTAGTACTTGGGTTTATGGTTGAATTTTGAAGGAAAAGATGCAAAATCTATTTTAGTTTTTCGTTGCTATGATGACGGTTATGATCCCGTTTGGTTTTTATCTCTAGCTTTTTGTCAAAAGCGTCTTGCAAATTTACACCAGTTTGATTGGCTAAACAAAGAACTACGAATAAAACATCTGCTAATTCTTCGCCTAAATCTTTGTTTTTATCGCTTTCTTTTTCGCTTTGCTCTCCGTATCGTCTTGATATAATGCGCGCTACTTCACCCACTTCTTCTGTGAGTTGTGCCATATTGGTGAGTTCATTAAAATAGCGAACGCCATGCGCTTTGATCCAATTATCGACTGTTTTCTGTGCGTGTTGAAGGTCCATTTATAGAAAATTATTGAAGGACTAAATTAGTCAATGTTCAAAAGAAATCAAATTAAATTAGTTAAAATAACAGTATGTAAAACAACTCCTTATTCTCGAGCTTTAGAATCTATAATAATGGTAACAGGACCATCATTTAAAAGTGCCACTTTCATATCAGCACCAAACGCACCCGTTTGGATGGTTTGTCCTAAATCTATTTCAAATTGACGTACAAATTGCTCGTAAAGTGGTTTCGCTACTTCAGGTTTGGCTGCTTTGATATAACTGGGGCGATTACCTTTTTTTGTTTGTGCATGCAGAGTAAACTGACTTACCACAATAGCCGAACCGTTGCTGTCTTTTAGTGAGGTATTCATAACTCCATCTGTATCATTAAAAATACGGAGATTGGTCAGTTTGTTGCTCAACCACTGAATATCTTCTGGAGTATCTGAGTCGATAACCCCTAAAAGCACTAATAAACCAGAAGCAATATCTGCCACTTTAGTTCCTTCTATGGTAACACTTGCTTTGGAAACTCTTTGAATCACCGCTCTCATTTTGGCTCGTAGTTATCCGTTCGGTAATGTTCGTCATCACCTTCCAAAATTTGTGTGTAGCTTTTATAACGTGATGCTGCAATTAGATCGTTTTCGAGTGCTTTTTTGACCGCACATTGGGGTTCGTGTAAATGCAGACAATTATTAAATTTACAGGATTGTTTTAAAGCGAATAACTCAGGGAAATAATTATCGACTTCGGCAGGTTCCATATCCACGACACCAAATCCTTTAATTCCAGGTGTATCAATAATTCGGGCATCAAAGCTCAAATCAAACATTTCTGCAAAGGTGGTTGTGTGCTGACCTTGTTTGTGTTGCTCTGAAATTTCTTTTGTTTTGATATTCAATCCAGGCTCAATAGAGTTAACTAAAGTAGATTTCCCAACGCCTGAATGTCCCGCAAACATACTTGACTTTCCAGTCATCAAGGTTTTAACAGCTTCAATATTCTCCCCTGTTTTGGCAGAAATACTTAAACACTGGTATCCAATGCCTTCATAAAGGTCAGACAATTCTTGTACAATTTTCTGAGTAGTTTCGTCATTAACATCCACCTTATTAAAAAGCAAAACAGCTTTAATGGCATAGGCTTCTGTAGTTGCTAAAAAACGATCAATAAAACTTGTGAATGTCGGAGGACTATCAATGGTGATTAATAAAAATACTTGATCGATATTACTCGCAATGATATGGGTTTGTTTAGACAGGTTCACAGATTTCCGAACGATGTAGTTTGTACGGGGATGGATTGTTGTAATAACTCCCGTTTCGGTATTGTTACTTGTTTCTAACTCAAAATCTACACAATCACCAACTGCTAATGGGTTGGTGCTCTTAATACCCTGAATTCGGAATTTCCCTTTGATACGGCATTCATAGAATGCGCCTTCATGGGACTTAATAGAGTACCAACTCCCCGTAGATTTATAAACAATTCCTGTCATTCTTAATTTTAAATATCTAAACAAAGAAACACATTTCTTTTTAATATATTTTATTATACCTTTGAAATCCAATTTAACTTTAGATATGAAAAAAACAACACTATTTGTTTTGTTACTTACAGTAGCATTACAATTCGCTAATGCGCAAGAGGTTATTACTAATGCCTCGATTATTCAAATGAAAGAATTAGGTTTCGATGAAACCATTATTTTAAGTAAAATCAACTCTTCAGATGTCGATTTTGATGCTTCTATTTCGGCCTTATCAAAACTAAAACAGTCCGGTGTGTCTTCTGAGGTAATTGCCTTGGTTATGCAAAAAGCTGAGTTTAGTACAAAATCTAAAACAGGAATTTATTATCTAGCTGCAGACGATTCGCTTAAACCAATCTTAGCTTCTGTTTTTTCAGGAACAAATCAAAATGCAGTTGCACAACAATTAGTTTCTGGTTTAATAAACGCAAAAGTAAAATCGCAGCTGCCAAAAAGAACTTCTAATAATGTGATTACATCAAGATCTCCTGAATTCACGTTTATTTTTGATCCTGACACTAGTGCCGATAACATGCAAAACTTCCAAGGAAAAAGTCCAAATTTATTTAACTGGTGGTTTAGAGTTGCAACCTCTCCAAATGAATTTGTATTGGTAAAGATGAGAGTGAAAAAGTCCAAAAATTTAAGAGAAGTGATTACTTCTAAATCAAATATGTTTACAAGCAGTAACGGAATCGATCCAAAAGCATCTCTTCCATTTAAGATTGAAACGATTGGAAACAACAAATTTACAGTTGTTCCTGAAAGTTTAGAGCCAGGTGAATATTGCTTTATTTATCAAGGTAACGTACCTAACGGACGTACAAATCAATCTGTATTTGATTTTTCTATTAAATAATACACCACATAAACCAATAAAAAAAGGCTCGCATCGCGAGCCTTTTTTGTTTTACTTATTCAAAATCAATTCTTGGTGATTGATCGATTCTTGGTGTACTGCTTTAAACAGTTTGAGAATAAACTCTTCACTCAAGTTGTGTTGTTCTCCTTCGAGAACCATCTTCCCTAAAATTTCATTCCAACGTTTGCTTTGTAAAACAGCCACATTTTCTTGTTTTTTAAGAGCCCCGATACTTTCGGCAGCTTTCATTCGCTTCCCTAAAGTTTCAAGCAACTGATTGTCCATCACATCTATTTGAGCTCGTAAATTTTTAAGTTGGTCGTTGTAAGCAACTTCTGGAGTCGATTCTTTTCTGATTTTTAAATCTTTCATAATTTGAATCAATGACGCAGGTGTGACTTGTTGTGCCGCATCACTCCATGCATTGTCAGGATCAAAATGGGTTTCAATCATCAGTCCATCAAAATTCAAATCCAATGCGGTTTGAGAAACATCAAAAATCATATCACGTTTTCCTGTAATATGAGAAGGGTCGTTAATTAATGGAAGGTCTGGAAACTTTGTTTGCAGTTCAATTGCCATTTGCCATTCTGGTGTATTTCTATATTTTGTTTTTTCATAAGAGGAAAACCCTCTGTGAATGACTCCTAAATTTTTAATGTCAGCTGTTGCCAAACGCTCAATTGCTCCTAGCCATAGGGCTAAGTCTGGATTGACAGGGTTTTTAACCAAGACTACTTTGTCAGTCCCTTGTAAAGCATCTGCAATTTCTTGAACAATGAATGGGCTCACTGTAGAGCGGGCACCAATCCATAGCAGATCAATATCGTGTTCTAAAGCCAATTCAACATGGGCTCTGTTGGCAACTTCGGTCGCTGTTTTTAAACCTGTTTCAGCCTTTACTTTTTGAAGCCATTTTAGACCCAATGCGCCTACGCCTTCAAAATTTCCTGGGCGAGTTCGAGGTTTCCAAATTCCAGCACGGTAATAGCTTACATCCGTATCTTTTAGCTCATGCGCAATTCTTAATACTTGTTCTTCTGTCTCAGCACTACAAGGGCCAGCGATTACTAAAGGGTGGTCGAGATTCAATTCGTTCAACCAATTTCCTAGTTCTTTTTTGTTTTCCATTTTTATTGTTATTAAGCAATTCCTTTTAATATTTGTTTTATATGATTCGTGTTTTTCATTTCGTTATGTACTGCATCAAAATCATCTTTTTCCATATAGGCCTTAAATTGATTCAAATTTTGAATGTATTCTGTAAGCGTTTCTATAACATTGACTTTGTTTTGTTCAAAAATTGGGGTCCACATATCGGGCGAACTTTTAGCCAATCGTACTGTAGATTCAAATCCACTGCCTGCCATATCAAAAATATCTCGTTCATTTTTTTCTTTGTCAATAACTGTTTTTCCTAACATAAAAGAGCTGATATGTGATAAATGCGATACATACGCAATGTGTTTATCATGATCATTTGCGGGCATAAAACGCAAATGCATTCCCATTGTTTTGAAAAGAGTTAAAACCAATTCTCCTAAGGCTGGTAAGGTTTTCTCGACCTCACAAATGATATTTGTTTTGTTCTTAAACAGGCCATGTATGGCAGCGGAGGGGCCAGAAAATTCGGTACCTGCTATGGGGTGTGTTGCTAAAAACTGGGCGCGTCTGGGATGGGTGGATGCAGCTTTACAAATGGCTTCTTTGGTGGAGCCCATATCTATCACTACCGCTTGGTCTGAAATTAAATTTAAGACCTGAGGCAATACCTCCAACGCTGCATTTACGGGAATTGCCAATACAACTAAGTCTGAATGTTTAAGGGAGTTTAAATCCCCTATTTGATCCAAAATACCGAGGGTTAAAGCTTCTGTTAAATGCGTTTTATTTTGATCTATTCCTGTGATCTGAATTCCTGGAATGTGTTGTTTTAAATCCAACGCAAAACTCCCGCCAATTAATCCAATCCCTATGATGCTTACCTGTTTCATGAGACTCGTTTTATAGCGGATTGAATACTTTCTTTTGGTGCACATAATGAGAATCGGATATAGCCTTCTCCATTACTTCCAAATATGGTTCCTGGTGCAATAAATATGTGATGCTTTTGCAATAGGGTGTCAATAAAAGTTTCTGATTTTAAATCCGATGGTAATTTGGCCCATACAAACATTCCTGAAGTTGTTGTTTCAAACGTACAGTTAAGAGCAGTGGCTAATTCCCACACGAGTGCACGACGTTCGGCATAGATTTTATTTAAATCCTTGAACCAGTTTTTGGAACTGTTTAGAGCTTCAATAGCGCCTTTTTGAATTCCGTAAAACATTCCCGAATCCATATTGCTTTTAACTTTAATCACATTCTGTAAATGTGTCGCTGAACCTGTTAACATTCCCACACGCCATCCAGCCATGTTAAAAGTTTTACTCAAAGAATTTAGTTCTAAACAAACTTCTTTTGCCCCTTCAACATTAAAAATACTAGAAGGATTGTCATTTAAAATAAAACTATAAGGGTTGTCATTAATGAGTAAAATAGAATGTTTTTTAGCAAATGTAACCAGTGTTTTTAGGATTGTGTGATCTCCAAAAGTTCCTGTTGGCATGTGTGGATAATTGACCCACATGATTTTCACCTTGGACAAATCCATCGCTTCTAAAGCCGCTAAATCTGGTTGCCAATTGGAGTTCGCTTTTAAGTCGTAAAAAATAGGGTCTGCCCCTACTAATTTTGTAACCGAAGTATAGGTTGGATAGCCAGGATTTGGAATTAAAACGGCATCGCCTTCATTGAGATACGCCATAGAAATATGCATAATCCCTTCTTTACTTCCAATTAATGGTAAGACTTCGTTTTCGGAGTTTAGACTTACATTATAATGGGTTTGGTAAAAGTCTGCCATGGCCGACCGTAGTTCTGGCAACCCTTGATAGCTTTGGTATTTATGTGCTGACGCATCCATCAGACAGTCAGTAATCGCAGAGATGACGGTTTTTGGTGGTGCCAAATCAGGGCTTCCGATGCCTAAATTGATGATGGGCGCACCGGCAGCTTTCATGGCATTGACTTCTCTTAATTTTTTAGAGAAGTAGTATTCTTCAACGGTATGTAATCGATTGGCAGTGACCATTATTTTTTTGCGTTTTTATATTCCCCTAAAATCTTAAATTCTTCAGCCATAAGTTTCATAATGGCTTTTCCCTTTTCATAATCGGAGAAATTCTCAAAAGTAATATCCACAAAAAAGGCGTATTTCCATGGAGTATCAATTTTTGGTAAGGATTGTATTTTGGTTAAATTCAAATTACAATCGCTCATTACGTTGAGCATTGCTGATAAACTACCGCGTTTGTGATCTAATAGAAATTTAACCGAGGCTTTATTAATTGTGGCTTTATTGTGTGTAGATGGGGTTCTTTCTACAACGACAAATCGGGTTTCATTGTGCTTGATTGTTTGAATACTATTTGCCAGAATTTCCAAATCAAATAGTTGCGCGGCTTGTACACTCGCAATTGCAGCGACGCCTTGAAGTTGGTTTTCAGAAATTCGTTTGGCAACCTCAGCAGTATCAGTATCTTCGATTAATTTTATGTGGGGGTGTTGTTTAAAAAATTCTTTACACTGTAATAACGCCATGGGATGCGAAAACACTTCTTTTATATCCTGAATGGTTTGCTCTTTGAGTGCCATCAGATTGTGTTGAATTTCTAAAAAATACTCACCCGTAATATGTAAATCCTGATCATTGATGTGTGCATAATTAGGAATAATAGAACCCGCAATTGAATTCTCTAGCGCCATGATAGCCACGTCCGAGTTGTTAGACATTAAGCTCTCCACAACTTCGCTAAATGAAAGGTAAGGTTGCACCGCAACAGCTTCCTCAAAATATGTTTGAGAAACGATGTGATGGAACGACCCTTCAATTCCTTGTATGGCTACTTTTTTTGTCATAAAAAAAAATCCCGATGATTACATCGAGACTTATATTTAAAATTTATATTGATAAATTACATACACAGTGCCTCGATTTCTTTTCTAAAAAAGAAATAATAAAAGCTATAAAAAATGTAATTTACGGATGTCATAGTTTTGTAATTGGAAGCTAAAGTATATATATTTTCTACAAAAAAAAACTTAATTTCTTTTTTTTGTGACTTGTTTAGAAAATTTATAGATAATTCAACGAAAATAGGCCTGAAATCCATAAATTATATTTTTAAGGGCTTATTTTAGGAAATTAATTTAGGGGGGCGTTATTCAGAATAGGCTTAAAATGTGCTGATTAGTGAATTTCTATCAATCCAAAAACAGCAGTCGACCCGTATAGTACTCCTCAACCTCAACCACAGGCGGCGTGTTCATACTAATCACATTGCCTACACTTCTGATGTCAACTTTTAAAGATTGTTGTGGGTTTACTGTAATGTCATGGCTGCTTCTTTGAAAGATAGTGACGTGTTGTGCTATAAAATCCGCTCCTTTAAAGCCACACAAGCCGGCAGCGAAATATACAGACAATGTTTCTGTGGAACCGGAGATTGTGAATCCTGATAAATTATTAGCGACGACTCTCAAACTTTGAGTGTTTAGGGTCATATTAAAATCTCCTGAACTTATATAATCCGAGTTATAATTCTCAGAAATAAGGTATAGATCTTCAAAGGTCAAGATCCCTTCTGAAGACGTTAAGTATTGAGTACTACTCCTAATTTCTTTAAGAATTGGAGTGGTTACAATCATCTTTGTAAGTCCATAATCTCTCACAAAGTTACAACTGTTTGAGTTGGTTAATTGTAGTTGATTGTCTAGTACGATGACTTCAATCGTATCAAGTAAGTTTTCCGCTGTTTGAATTTCAACTTTATACTCTACTCCTTCTTTTACGACCAATTCAATATCTCTATTGACAAGGATTTTATCAAAAGCATCAACAATCAATTCTTGAGTTATGGGCGCACCTGAAGTTTGAATGCAGTCCCAAGCATCTTCTTGATCGCATGAGAAGATAGAGAGCAACACCAGTAAGTATTCTAATTTTTTCATGTTATAATCGTATTCCAATTCCAAATTCAAGTGTTTCAGCCTTAGCTAGATGGGATTTAACAGAAAACGCTCCAAACCACTTTTTACTAAAATAATATTTTAAACCAAGTCTATTATAAACACGGCCTTCAAAATCATAGGGGTAATATAGATAATACCCCAGCTGAGTGACAATCGACCAGTTATTTACAAACAATTCATACCCCAAAAATCCTCCTACCCGTTTATAATCGGCATTAGGATCTGAAGGGTTTTCGGGGAATGCAACACTTCGATAATGGATTTCTTCTTCTAAAGCCTTTGAAAAAAAAGCTTCTACCCCCAATTGAAATGCACTGAAAAAATTAATGCGTTTGTCCGCATAGGCAGAAAGTGTATAAAATGGAAATTGCGCACTCCCTACCACATCTGTTTGACTCACCCCTGAGCGTATTACAAAATTATATTTGAACCCTTTGTAATCAGTGGGGTTTTCGGTAGGCTCCTCATAGACGACTTCCTTGGTATCTAAATCATAGTTGACCCCAATATTTAATGAAACTGTGTTCACACTAGTGTTGGGGGCTTTAAAATTTCCGTTGGAAGCATGAAAGAACACCAAGCCCGTTTGAAGTCCAATGGGACCTAATAGGTTTGGTTTTTTATAGTTCAACATTAGATAAGGGCTGCCTAATAATTTGGATCCAAATGCAATGTTTTTGGGGTTTGAATCTTTATCATATGGATTTGATGCTACCACAATACCTTGCCCTACACGCAACATGAATCGGCGTTTAAAAAAGTAAAAATTAAAGTGTCCGTAGAATCCAAATGTGTTCCCTAGCGCTTCATTTTTTAAATCTTGATACATAAAAGAGGCTCCATAATCTGGATAATTATAGCGCTGCTGCCACTCCTTTTTTCCATTTGTTCGGCGGTTCCAACCTAGAATTACTCCCTCAGGGTGGCCTTTTATAAGGTGTAATATATCAGGATTGTGAAGTGGAATGTTTCCTTTAAAATAATTAATATCTATAAAACTACTGCTAAGATTTTCTTGCGAAAACCCAAAGAAAACCATACATCCAAAAAAAAACCCTAAAATCTGATTCATTACAAAATAATAAGACCGTAAATGTAAAGTAAATATTTAAATACCTTTTGTAGAGATATCGGTTATCTCTTTTTTATTAATTCTATATTTAGTAAGTTTGCAGTATAATTCCGAGGACAAATTTGATCTGATTGCAACCTCAATAAAAAAAAGCTAAAGCAGTACACACTACTCCACTAGCCCTGCAATCCTCTTTTTGTTCTCATAAAAAAACTGTTTATGAGTTATTTATTTACATCCGAAAGTGTTTCAGAAGGCCATCCAGATAAGGTTGCCGACCAAATTAGTGATGCTTTAATCGACCATTTTTTAGCTTTTGATCCAGATTCAAAAGTGGCTTGTGAAACCTTAGTAACAACTGGTCAAGTGATTCTGGCAGGTGAGGTTAAATCTAAAACCTATCTGGATGTACAAAAAATTGCACGCGATACGATTAACAAGATTGGCTATACCAAAGGAGAATATATGTTTGATGGCAATTCTTGTGGGGTGCTTTCCGCAATTCATGAACAGTCGGAAGACATCAATCGTGGGGTTGACAGAGGGGCTGAAGAACAAGGTGCAGGCGATCAAGGGATGATGTTTGGATATGCTACAAATGAAACCGAAAACTACATGCCTTTAGCATTGGACTTATCGCACCGTATATTGATTGAACTCGCTGCTATGCGTCGCGAAAACTCAGACATTACCTATATTAGACCCGACTCTAAAAGTCAGGTGACTATTGAATATGATGATGACAATACGCCAAAACGAATTGATGCAATCGTTATTTCTACACAACACGATGATTTTGACGAAGAGACTGCTATGTTGGCAAAAATTAGAGAGGATTTAAAAACAAAATTAATCCCTAGAGTGGTTGCAAAACTACCTGCACATATTCAGGATTTATTTAATGATAAAATTACATATCACATCAATCCAACTGGGAAGTTTGTGATTGGAGGACCACACGGCGACACAGGCCTTACAGGACGAAAAATTATTGTAGATACCTATGGAGGAAAAGGGGCGCATGGTGGGGGTGCGTTTTCAGGGAAAGACCCTAGCAAAGTGGATCGTAGTGCTGCTTATGCCACGCGTCATATTGCCAAAAATATGGTGGCAGCAGGAATTTGCTCTGAAGTTTTGGTGCAAGTAAGTTATGCCATTGGCGTTGCTGAGCCTATGGGTGTATTTGTGGATACCTATGGTACAAGTCCATTTAATTTGACTGATGGTGAAATTGCCGATAAAATCTCAACATTATTTGATTTACGCCCTGCAGCTATCGAAAAACGTTTAAAACTTCGAAGTCCTATATACAGTGAAACGGCTGCTTATGGGCATATGGGTCGTGAACATAAATCAGTGACCAAAACATTTCATCAACCGAATGGAGAAAGCTTAACTTTAGATGTTGAATTGTTTACATGGGAAAAACTAGACTATGTAGCGGTCATTAAAGACGCTTTTGGAATTTAAAAACAAGTTAACTAAGCATCCAGGCTCCTAATATTACCATAAACATAGAAGTTACATAATACCATTTAAAGCGTTCTTTTAGTACGATTACAGCTAGTATCATAGTCAGTATTGGGGTGGTTAAACTAACAATACTAGAGATAAAAGGATTGGTGGTTTTTAAGCCATGCATGCCAGCAATAATTGCAATGGCAACTATCAAGGCCATCAACATAATGTAATCAAATTTGAAAAATGTTAAGACTGGCTGCTTCAGATAACGAATTAAAATACCTGCAATAATCAAAACTTCAATTTCTTGATGTACCGCAAGAAAAACCACATCATATGTTTTTAAATTATACCATTGCATAATTCCCGAAACAGAAAAACAAAGCGTCATCAGCGTCAAATAGCGGTGGGTAGAAAACTGAACAGCTTTAGAATTAAACCGTTGATTCCATAAAAACGCACAAAAACCCAAAGCGATACATAGAATACCTAAAACATAATTTTTTGGAATAATATCTTCAAAAAAATAAAGGTAAGAAGCCGTGCCTATGCTCCCTAATAAACTGTAATGTATAAAATTATTAAGAGTACTTTCTTTTAACGCATAAATCATAAACACTAAACCCAACGCGCCAATAATACATGCCAAATTAACAAAGAGTGCCTCACTAAGAGTGGTGTACATTGTAAAATTAGTCGCAACTAAAACAACAACCCCAAATAGCGTGGTAATCATAGAGCGCTTGACAATTACTTGTAGAGGCAAATAGTCTGCAACAACCCACTTCCATAATACATTATTAATTGCAAAAAACAACGAGGATAAAATCAGATATTCCATAAATACTTAGCTAATATTTTTTTAATAGGGTTAAATTAAATCGCTTGAATCCGGTAGTTTTAACCAAGGATTGATAATCCTTTTGCAGCGCTAGAAGAGTGTCAGAATTAGCCGTTGTATGTTTTTCTAATTGATAGGCTGCGATACTGTAAAACAACTTTAAATAGTGGAAATACGAATTGGAGGTGCTCACGTTTAAATCGATTTGATTAAAACTATAAAGAGCATCTTTATAATTCTGTTTTTTTAATTTCACTAATACATGAGCAATCAAAAAGATGTTATGGGATGTATAAAACCGCCAAATAGGGGTGCCTAAAAGTTCTTTTTTATAACGGTCAAAAATTGTTTCTAAAGTCTCTATTTGTTTGGTAAATATAAGAGCCGAGACGACTTCAATATAAAAGAACACTTTCGGATATTGCTTTCCTGTTTTAAGGATCTCAGATAGTATTTTGTTAAGGGGTTGTTTGTGTTTAAAGTGCTGTGTTAACAGCTGATACCCCAGTAAGCGCCCGTGTAATACGGAAAACATTTTCAGATTTGAAACCTCCGGCTGGTAGATTTCAAAGGATGATTTTCCTGCTAAAAATAGATGGTAGTTTTTTATCAAATTGATAAAAACTCGCTGAGTGGGTTCTGTGTCACGCGCCAATCTGGCCGTATTCAGAAATCCATAGTAGCCATTGAAATGCGTATAATCAACATGAAAATCTAAAATATGTGTTTTAAAAACATAAGTGTCGGACAGTAAAACTTCTAGACCTACATAACTGCTTTTTGGGAGCGTTCTTAAAAGTCCCCCTACAGCGTATGCTAACTTATCAAGTTCACCAACTTGGGTGTTGATGTCAAAGTGGATTTTGGGGTTTGAAAATATAATTTTCAATAACTCAATTCGATTTCTACGAATAAATGTTTTTATAATGTGACTTAAAAACAGTACATAATCAGGGTGTGATTTTAGAGCAATTAGTTGTTGAATTTGAGCGGGATCGATTGAATCCAAATTTTCAAAATCGTTCACAAAAGTCCAATGAAACCAGTTTTGATCTTTATTAATGAAATTTAAAAACCTCGAATAAGACTGATAGCCCAAATATTGTGCGAGGACTTCCAACGTTTGAAGTTGTGGCGCTCTTTCAGGTAAAAACCCAAAAAAACGACGCAACGTATTAAAACCAATAGTTAAATTATTTTCATAAACGATGCATTGATGTAAATACCGCACATCGGCTTGACGCCGAATTTCAAAACCCAGTTTTTGATAAATTTCTTGTTTTAATTGCCCAATCGTAGCCTTCATGAGCTCAAAAATAATAAAAATATTAGTTATGGGCTTTAGTTGGGCTAAAATTTTAATTTATTTAATCTAATTTTGTAGATATAAAATTATAAGAACTTTTATGAGTAAAATTATATAAAATTGAATTTAATAGAGTCAAAGAGGGCAATCTAATTAAACTCAGTTTCGCAACCAATACCCTTTTAGCAGTGGTTGTTTTAAGTTAGTCTGTTGAAAGAAAAACCCGGCCCACAGTCGGGTTTTTGGGTTTAAATAGTTAAACGGTCGTTACAATTCATAACGCACCCGAAAGGTTACATAACGGGGTTGAATGAAATATTCTGTTGCACTTACCGATATATTAGAGGCGCTACTCTGATTTTGAGAGCGGGTGTCTAACAAGTTCGTCGCTTTGATTTCGTATTCAAATTTGGCATCTTCATCTTTTCTATAAGATAAAGAAGCATTCCAAAATTCATACGTATTAATCGATCGGTCTTCATCACTAAAATCATTATAAGAATAATCTGTTTTGAGCGTAAATGATTTTAAAATCAGAGCATCCACTTCTATAGAAGGGCTTTTTGTAAAAAATTTGGTGGCATTCGTCCCAAGGTTATTATCCTGAATAGAGTATTTATAACTTAAATCGACATTGGGTGCCGTTCTAAAGTTGGTGCGTAATTGTGCTCTATAGGTCTGTGAAAAACTTTCATTCACTGTTCGCCTGTCTTGTAGGAACTGATTAAATTTAGAGTAATTCAAATTTGCTCTGACAGACGCACGCAACTTTCCGAAGGTGCGCTGAAAACGGCCACTGGCAGATAAGCTTTCATCGGCAAAATCTGAATTGAATGGTGTTGATACACGAATGACACTTCCGGGTACAAATTCAGAAACCGTTCTAACATTGTCAATACTTTTATTATAATTGATATTCGCAAAGACGTTGGTATAGTTAAACATATTAAAGCTGTAATAAGACAAGTTGACATTGTGAGAAAGTGCACTTTGTAAATCTGGCGAGCCCGAGAATAAGGAGTTATAGTTATTCAGAACCAAGCCACTTGCAAATTGTGAAACATCTGTGAATTGTGTTTGCATACGGTAACTTAAATTCAAAGTTTCACTCTTTTTGATTTGAAAAATAACATTCATATCAGGTAAAAATCTAAAGAAATTATCCGTGGTCTTTGTACCGACCTGTGTGTTTGAAATTGTGTAGGCATGCGCCGCTACTCCTGGTGTAAAAGTAAATTTACCAGATTTCAGACGGTAATGAAATCCTAAATATACGTCCGAAAAGTTATAAGCAATATCATTCGTTGCCGCTCCCCCTACAATTCCAGGGATTGGACTACTTTCAGTTCGGTCGTCCATGAATTGAAAGATATTAGAGTTAAATTGTTGGTGACTCAAAATCGTTCCAAGGGTCAGATTAATATTACTTTTTTTGTTTAGAATATTCCAATAATCCAATTTAGCATCTACCTGATTGGACTGCACGCGTTTTTCTTGACCAAAGTCATAATCAAGTTGAGCTCCATCTAAACCAAGAATGTTCGCTGTGCTTTCATAATTGACTTTATCCTCAAGAATCGCATTGTAAAAAGGGTCTTCATCTTTGATAAGATGCTGGGCTTCAAATGCGAAAATATTGGTCTCATTCAATGTGTAATAATAGTTCAAACTCTGATTGAAACTAAATGGATTGGTGTTTTCTAACTGATTAATAGCTCCATTTAAAGAGGAATTGAAACGTTGATCTTGTGAGCTTTTAGATAAATTCCCAAGGGCTTCATACTCGAGTTGGTTGCTTGCGTTTGGCTGGTACTTGGTAGTTAATTTAAGCATTCCCAAATCATTATTCTGCGAGGTATTACTCTGTGTGTTCTCATCTGAAAACCCAGGAGGTGCATCAACATACTGAACACTCCTGTTTTCTTGTAGTTCATTTTTACTGTTTGAAAAAATAGCAAATCCGCCAATATCCAAAGTCTTTTTTGGGGACCAACTAAAATTAGCAGCACCAAACTTTGTGGAGATGTCCTTGGCACGGTTATTTTGAAGCAATAGAAATCCAATATCATTGTTTCCTAAACTCAAACTTGTTCCACTGTTTTGACTGGGCGATCGAAAGCCGCCAGAAAAATTGAAATAATCTCGACGTGAGAAAGCGACCTCTCCTATATTATTAATATCTCCGATGAAATTTACACTGTATTCAGGGCTGTAGTAAAAGAGTTTGGGTTGTAGTAAATACAGTGAATTTGCCTCTGAGTCTCCCGCTCCAGCAGTAATGTTTCCAAACCAGAAATTTTTCTTCCCATCTTTTAGTTTAATGTTTATGGCAATATTGTCTTGGTTATTTGTAACACTTCCCAATTGCCCTACTTCAGAATAGTTTTTTAATACCTGAACTTTATCCACCGCACTAGAAGGAATGTTTTTAGTAGCTAATTTAGTGTCGCCATCAAAAAAATCTTTGCCTTCAACCATCAATTTATTTACAACTTTACCTTCGACCTCAACTTGACCGTCGTCATTGATTTCAACACCTGGGAGGTTTTTAAGGACATCTTCTAATTTTCGTTCGGTACCTGTATTAAAGGAGTCTGCATTGTACACTAGAGTATCTCCACTAATGGTGACTGGCATTTCATAAACCAACTCTACTTCATCCAAAGAGTTGTCCTCAAAAAGAATAAAATCTTTGGTGATATTTTCTTCTTTTGTTTCTAAAACCTCGTCTAAAGATTTCATTCCAATATAACTGGCTTGGATGGTATAAGTAGTATTCTTTTTTAAATCCAAACGAAACCGTCCTTTATCATTGGTGATTCCATAGGAGTCTAAGGATTTTGTCGCTTTGTTAATGGCGATGACATTTGCTAACTCCAGAGGACTTCCTAAGCTATCTTTAATGACACCTTCTAGTTTCACTTGAGAAAACCCTGCAATACTCATTGACAGGAATATAATTGTAATAAAATTTTTCATGCGTGTTGTTTATTTTTTTTAAGATCACATGTAACGTCCACTTCAACAATTTCTTGCGAATCAATTCTCAGTCTTGGATGTTTCATGAACTATTGGTTAATTTGGATCCGTTTAATTTCTACGTTTGTTTCTTCGACCCCCGTACATGGAGCGCATTTCTTCCATTTTTTTCTTGACCGTTTCATTGTACTCTTGACGTGAAACGACATCGCCCTTTTCTGGCGCTTTAATTTGTACTTTTTGTTGTGGGTTCATTATAATTTTTGAACATAAGATAGTGGTCTTATCTGTGTTTACTTCAAGAATTAACCCTGGAAGTCCCCAAAAATCACCGGGACCTTGGCTCACAGGAATCTGTGGGGTGTACCATGCTGTGACTTCAATTTGTTTTGGTATTTCTATGTCCTCAGAAACTGAAGTTGCTGTAGAGTCTTTTTGAACTTCACCTTCTTTGACTTCTTTAGATTTTGGTTTTCTTCGCATGCTACGCCAATCAAATTCATCTACTGTTTTAATAGCCGTTGCTTTCATACAAAGGTATTGACCAATTTGTTTTGTTTCAGTTCCCAGTTTCCAATCGAGTTTAGACAAAGAATCTGTGATTAAAAATTGCTTTCCAAAAAACTCTTGGTCTTGCAAATACTGTTGAGATTTAATGTTTTTGTATTGCATTCCTGCAGAGAAACTACTGCCCCATTTTCCAAAACCACCTTGTCCACCTGGCGCTTCCAAGACCTCTTCTTCTTTGTATGTGGAAGCCTCTCGATCAAAGTTCAAAATATACGTTTTTTCAAACATGCTGCGCATGCGGTCTGCAATTTGTTTTTTTTGATCTTCACTCATTTTCCGACCGCCCCAACTATCCATATCAACAGATGTTTTAGAAAAGTAATAGGCTTTCCCTTGAAAGTTTTGTGCGGAAGCTACTGCTGAAAATAACAAGGCCATACACCCTATCAAAAAGAAGTTTTTTCTTAGAATCATACTTAAGAATGTTAATTTAAAATCTAATTTATTGGCACAAATTACGGATAGTTTAATAATATCTCGTTAAAATAAAACTAATTTCCTATTTCAATTTTGAAACTATTACCATCTTCATCATCGCGACCGTATTGAGATTCCATTTCTTTCATCTTTTTATCCATAATGGCATCGAATTCCGACTGGCTTACAGAATCTCCACCAGTGGGCTCTTTAATCTTAATTGGTTTTGAAGGGTTAAGTGAAATCTTACTACATAAAATGGTTTGAGAATCATAACTTAGTTCTAGAATAAGTCCTGGAAGTCCTTGAAATTGTTCAGGACCATTGCTAACAGGGATTTGTGGCGTGTACCACGCTGTCACCGTTTGTGTTTCTTTAGTGACCTCATCCATTTCTGAAACGGACTTTACTTCACGCTCCAGAGTTGCTTTAAAGCAGGTATAGGTGCCAATGTTTTTGGTCTCGCCTTGTAGTTTCCATGCGTTTGTTTTTAAGGAGTCTTGAATTAAAAACATCTTACCAAGCAAGTCACTTTGTTGGACATAACGCTGTGCTTTAATGTTTTTGTATAACTCCCCTGAACCACCCATGTTAGAAATAAATACCATAGAGCCACCTACAGAAGGAGGCGCTAGAGATTCTTCTTCCTTATAAAGAGATTCCTCTTTGTCAAAAGTTAAAATATATGTTTTTTCAAACTGTTTTTTGAGCATTGCCATGATTTCATCTTGCATGCCACCAGCCTGAGTACTGTCTATTTTGATATCTAACTTACGCTGGGTTTTGTAAGTGGCTATACCCTGAAAATCTTGAGCTATTAATGAATAAGTTGTAAAAAAAAGTAAAAATATAATTTTGATGTTTGTGTTCATTAGTTCTAATGTGTTTTAAATTTAGACGACCTAAGTCCAAAAATGTTTCAAATGTTTAATAAAAAAATTTGTACTTTTCATGACTGAATGAAACATGCTTTATATTTAATACTATTTTTTAACCTTTTTGGGTTCGGCCAAACCTCTATTAGCGCTAAATTGGTAACGTCCACTCCTTTTGAATGGGACACCTTTGTGGGCATTGATTCATTTGAATCTGTTTATTTTTTAAAATCTAATGTGCTTTTTAAAAAAAACAATCAAGGCCTTCAAAATTACAGCAACTTAGACAAAGGGGTTATTAGTAAAGTTTCTGTGTTTAACGCCCTCAAGCTTGCTTTGTTTTATAAAGACTTTAATAGCGTCACCCTATTAGACAATCGTCTAGCGGATCTGATTACTGTTGATTTTAATGTCTTAAGTCCTTTAAGAACGCTATCGCATATTTCAAATGGTAATGACACTACCTTTTGGTTGTTTGATTCTAACGCACTTCAGTTGGAATTATTTGATTATAACTCTTCTAAAATTCGTGTGAGAGCAGCCACGTTCCAAAATGAGATTCTGGCTCTAGATAGTGATTACAATACTTGTTGGGTGCTTACAGAAAAAGAGGTACAATGTTATAATTATATGGGGAGTTTAATTTCGAGACTCCCGCATGAAGGATTTACAGATTTAAAACTTTGGAATGGCATCTTATTTTTAATGAAAAACAATACTATTTACTATAAACAAAAAACCAGTGATGCGTTTTTGATGTTAAACTTACCTAAAGTTTTAGTTAAACAGTTTTTTGTAACCAACCAAACCTTGTATATTTATGACGAAGAATTTCTTCATCACTACCAACTAATAAACAATTGATATTATGCATGTTGCAATTGCCGGAAATATTGGGGCAGGTAAAACAACCTTAACCCAATTACTCGCGAAACATTATAACTGGGAAGCCCAACTAGAAGATGTTGTGGACAATCCTTATTTAGATGATTTTTATAACCAAATGGAACGTTGGAGTTTTAACCTCCAAGTATATTTTTTAAACAGTAGATTCCGTCAGGTATTACAAATTCGCGAAAGTGGAAAAGATATTATTCAGGATCGTACCATCTATGAAGATGCAAATATTTTTGCACCTAACTTGCATGCGATGGGGTTGATGACCAATCGTGATTTTGAAAATTATGCGTCACTTTTTGGTCTTATGGAGTCTTTGGTACAAAGCCCAGACCTTATTATTTATTTGAGAAGTTCTATCCCAAACCTTGTGTCTCAAATTCACAAGCGTGGACGTGATTATGAAAACTCTATTAGTATTGACTACCTTAGTCGTTTAAACGAGCGCTACGAAGCTTGGATTTCTGGCTACTCAAAAGGAAAGTTACTTATTATTGATGTGGATGATTTAGACTTTGTTGAAAACGAAGAAGATCTTGGTTTTATCGTCAACAAAATTGATGCTGAAATAAACGGTTTATTTTAAAAACAGGCTTATTTATAAACAAAAAAAATCACCTCAATGAGGTGATTTTTTTTATGTTGTAATACTAATTTATACTTACAATTATTTTTCTTTTAAAAATTTATCTACTGCATCTTCAACTTCTTGTTGTGTCCCTTTAAAGGTTTTGTCAACAACAACTACAGAACCGTCAACTACTTTACTGTAAGTAACAGACGCTTTTGCTGAATCTACTGAATTATCACTTATAACTTCTACACTCACATCTTGTGTGTGTGCAGTTTCTAAAGAGTGTCCTCCTAAGATCGGTGCAATTACAAGTCCAATAAGACATGTTAATTTAATAAGGATATTCATTGATGGTCCAGAAGTATCTTTAAATGGATCTCCAACTGTATCTCCTGTCACGGCTGCTTTGTGAGCTTCCGATCCTTTGTAAGTCATAACACCATTGATTTCAACACCTGCTTCAAAGGATTTCTTAGCGTTGTCCCAAGCACCACCTGCATTGTTTTGGAAAATAGCCCAAAGTACACCACTAACAGTCACCCCAGCCATATAACCTCCTAGCATTTCAGCAACCAACATATTGTTGTCTTGATATACTAACTTTCCTACTAGTACTACTAATATTGGGAACCCAATTGTTAAGATTCCTGGAAGCATCATTTCCTTAAGAGATGCCTTCGTTGAAATATCAACACATTTATCGTATTCTGGTTTTCCAGTTCCTTCCATAATTCCTGGAATTTCTTTGAACTGTCTTACCACTTCGTTTACCATTTCCATAGCTGCTTTTCCTACCGCATTCATTGCTAATGCTGAGAATACTACTGGGACCATTCCACCTACAAACAACATCGCTAATACGGGTGCTTTAAAGATGTTAATTCCATCAATTCCTGTAAATGTTACATAAGCAGCAAATAAGGCCAAAGATGTTAAGGCTGCAGAAGCAATTGCAAATCCCTTTCCTGTGGCAGCAGTTGTGTTACCAACAGCATCTAAAATGTCTGTCCGTTCTCTAACAATTGGATCTTGCTCACTCATTTCAGCAATACCCCCTGCGTTATCAGCAATGGGTCCAAAAGCATCGATCGCTAATTGCATCGCTGTAGTTGCCATCATTGCAGAAGCCGCTAATGCTACTCCGTAAAATCCAGCTAAAGCATAAGATGCCCATATCGCAGCTGCGAATAATAATACAGAAGAGAATGTAGAAATCATCCCTGTTGCTAAACCAGCAATAATGTTGGTTCCTGCACCAGTACTTGATTGTTGTACGATTTTTAAAATTGGCTTAGAGCCTAATCCTGTGTAATATTCAGTAAAGGCTGAGATTCCAGCGCCTACTACTAAACCTACTAAACAGGCATAAAATACGCGTATTGAAGAAATTTCTTGAAGGCCTTCTCCAAAGAATTCCATTTGCATTGTTGCTGGTAACATCCAAGTTACCAATCCAAAACATGCTGCAGCAACCATTGCAATAGATGCCCAGTTTCCTATGTTTAATGCTTTTTGTACGTCTGCTTCTTTTGCGTCGTTCGATGAAATTTTAACTAATAAAGTTCCTATAAGTGAAATGATAATTCCAACACCAGCAATTGACATTGGTAATAAAATTGGGCCAATTCCACCAAAATCATCTGCAATGCTTCCGCCCATATCTTTAATCACATAGTTTCCTAAAACCATGGCAGCTAATACGGTTGCCACGTAAGATCCAAATAAATCAGCTCCCATTCCTGCAACATCTCCAACGTTGTCACCAACATTATCTGCAATCGTAGCTGGGTTTCTTGGATCATCTTCTGGAATATCTGCTTGGACTTTTCCTGCTAAATCAGCACCTACATCGGCAGCTTTCGTGTAGATTCCTCCACCAACTCTTGCAAATAAGGCAATAGACTCAGCTCCTAAAGAGAACCCTGCTAATGCTTCTAAAACAATTGTCATCTGATCAGTATTGGTCCATTCACCACCCATAAATAATTGGTAAAATATAATAAAGAACATTGTTAAACCTAACACTGCTAAACCAGCAACGCCTAGACCCATCACAGTTCCACCACCAAATGATACTTTTAAAGCATTTGGTAAACTTGTTTTTGCAGCTTGCGTTGTTCTAACATTCGTTTTGGTTGCGATTTTCATCCCCATGTTTCCAGCAAATGCAGAAAATATAGCTCCTATAATAAAGGCGACTACGATTAGATATGTAGTGTCCATATAAAAAGCGATTGCTGTTAAAATAAGACTGGCTCCGATTACAAAAAATGTTAGTAATCTGTATTCAGCTTTTAAAAATGCCAAGGCACCTTCATAGATGTGGTCAGAAATTTCTTTCATTTTACCATCACCTGCATCTTGTTTCATTACCCAAGATTTTTTAACTAGCATGTATGCTAATCCTAATAGTGCCATTGCAATTGGCATCCAAATCATCATTGATTCCATAGTGTAATTTTGTTTATTTTTACGGGCGTAAATGTAGTAAAATGATAAGGAACTAAAAAACCTAATTTAACATTATTATAACAGGTGGTTTTTAACCTATTGCACAAGTCAATAAAAAATAAATAAACTTCGTAGTTTCCCTTCTTAAAAGTCAGGGGATATTTTTAATCGGACTCCAAAATTGGGGGTAGAACTGTTTAGGTTAACAAATTCTGAGCGCCATATACAATCAACCCGAAATATTCTTAGGTTTCCGAAACCAATATTTTCAATTCCAAATCCGTATTCATAGTATAACTCCTTGGGAGTATTATAAATAATAGAAGATCGATTGATGCTTCTATTCCGATCTGAAATATTCCCAATAATCCCTCTAAAGGTAACCACACTTCTTAGTTTGAGTTTCTTAATAAGGGGGATTCTATTTAAAATAATGCCATTAAAATGATGTTCAAAATGTCCAACCAAAAATTGATCGACCACAAAATCATAATAATCTAAGAGTGAAAAGGTGTTGGAAACAAGCGAATAAGTCTGATTGGCTGGTGCGGGACTCAGAACAGATAGTTGTGCGTCTCCAAATATTTTACCGGCTGCTAGTGTATTATCAAGAACTCCAAACTTACCAAGCTTTAGAGGTTGGTTGTAGGAGAACAAAAGCTTTGAATAATCTGTCTGTCCTGCGCCAATTTTTAAGCCTTTCTGAAAACTTAATAAAAACGTAGGATAAAGATTTGCACCAAATTTTCTTTCAACTCCATACCCAAAAATATTTCGATTAGGTGTAAACGACAGATACAGCTCTGCACTATTGTCAACTAAACTCGATTTCACCTTTTGATCGGCGTCATCAAAGTAGTCAATTGAAAACTTATCCGGAGCTGCAGATTCGATGTGTTTGTTTGAGTAATTGGCACCAATAATAAAATTCCTGTAAACCTCAACATTTATATTCGCAGATACTTTTTTAATACGAGATAAAAAGTAGTTTTCTCCTCTACTAAAAAGTGAAGAACTGCCAAACCTCCCTGAAGTAGTGCCATAACTGTCTATAATTTTAGACCCCAACTGATCGGTGTCATTTAAATAGCTAAGGCCTACCGATATTCTTGGCTTGTAACTCAATAAGTATTTAGTATCTAAATAATATTTGAACTGCTCGTCTTCAAATCCATAGGCTAATTTTCCTTTAATCCTAAATCGATCGTCTAAACTTTTAAACGATCTAAAGCCCGCAGACAGCTTAACACCTTCAACTTCATTGAATGCGAAAGTATTCCAAATAGATCCAAATTCAATGTAGTTAGAAACTTTAAAATAACCACTCGACAAGGTCCGTATCAAACCTGTTATATTTTTAATTTTTTTATTGCCCTTAAGGTTTGAAAGAACAGACTCGGAATCACTATTATTTATGTTTTCCGGTAAATTCTCCGCCCAAAACTCTTCACTTTTCTCAAACTGGTCTTGCCTGTATTTTACAATTTTTGTGTCATAAAAATCAGCTGTTTTCTTCTTTGAAAAATCGTAGTTTTCGAAAGTTTCTGTACGCTTTACATAGAGCCCTTTTTCTTTATCGTTTTTAGTTAATAAGGTAATATCCGCTTCATATACATTATTCTGAGGCAAAAATACACTGTCATTTTCAATCGAAAATGTTTTTTCAAAATACAAATTTCGAATGAGGTTCAAATTGATTTTAGGGTTGACACGCATGCTGATGGAGTTCACAGCAAAAACACTATCGGTGACTACAAAATTTCCTTCAAATACTAAATCGCCTTCTTTGCGTGGGAAAAAGTAAATTCTATATTTAGTCCTTGAATTTGACACAATACTGTCCTGAAGCACGTAATCATAAGAACCAAAACCTTCGGTTGATAACGGGCTCACGAACGACCTGTTTAAAAGCGCTATATTATTCTCATAAATATTAATCTCTTTGAAAATATTGCTGATACGATCAAACACAAATCCATCTTGTTGGATTCCAATATGTTTTTCTGCCTGTATAAGTTCAATCTTTTTGTTTATGCTATTATCTCCATAAACATTCTGTATCTTTTCCTCTAAGTAGATCGGTACAAAGAATTTTTTGTTTCGCTTATCCTGTTTTATGATTGAGACTACGGAATCATAGTCATCTCTTAAAAGACGTTTTAAAAATTTCTGATCTATATTGTTGAGTCCTATTTCTGTAGAAGCATATTTTTTGTATTCGTACTGCTCAACCAGACTGAGGCCATTCTTCTTTTTATGTGCCCAAATACCCCTCATTATTTTATAGGCAGGGTTTTCTTTCTTTTTTAATCGTTTTTTTGGTTTGTTAACAATCAAAACCTCGTCCAACTCAAAGCCTGTTTGCAAGACAATTTTAAGTCCTGTGCTTGTTTTGGTTTTAAGTTTAAATTCTGCTGTTTCAAAACCTACAAATGACACCACAATTGCTGAATGGTTATTTTCAGATTGCAGCAGAAAGTTACCGTCAAAATCAGAGATTACTCCTTCAGATGAATTCTTAAAAAGAACATTTGCAAATGCAACGGGCTGATTGTCTTGGTCATAAACCGTTCCACTAACTTTCGTTTGTGCAGCAACGTGTATTGAGAGTGTCAATACTATACTTAGTAAGTAGTATCTCATATTTTGTCCTTCATCAACAATCAAACCAAAAAAAATGATAAAAAATTTATTTATACAATACTTTTCTTACAGCCTTTACAACATCATCGCTGTTAGGCAACCATTCTTTCAATAAATTTGGTGAGTAAGGAGCCGGTGTATCGGCTGTGTTGATTTTTATAATTGGAGCATCTAAGAAATCAAATGCTTTTTCCTGAACTTGATAAGTGATTTCAGTTGACACATTTCCAAAAGGCCATGCTTCCTCAAGAATCACTAGGCGGTTTGTCTTTTTGACAGATTCCAAAATAGTATTGATGTCTAATGGACGAACGGTTCTTAAATCAATCACCTCACATGAGATTCCTTCTTTTGCTAATGTATCTGCAGCCGCATAGGCTTCTTTTATTATTTTCCCAAAAGACACAATAGTAACATCGGTTCCTTCACGTTTGATCTCAGCAACTCCGATTGGTAAAATATATTCCCCTTCAGGAACTTCCCCTTTATCGCCATACATTTGTTCACTCTCCATAAAAATAACGGGGTCGTCATCGCGAATAGCTGCTTTTAATAATCCTTTTGCGTCATAAGGATTAGAAGGCACAATTACTTTAAGACCTGGGCAATTTGCAAACCAGTTTTCAAAAGCTTGTGAATGTGTAGCACCTAACTGTCCTGCTGACCCTGTTGGTCCTCTGAATACAATAGGGCACTTAAACTGCCCTCCAGACATTTGTCTGATTTTAGCTGCATTATTTATAATTTGATCAATCCCTACTAATGAGAAGTTGAAGGTCATAAATTCAACAATAGGACGGTTCCCTGTCATGGTAGATCCCACAGCAATTCCTGAAAATCCTAACTCTGCAATAGGCGTGTCAATAACACGTTTGGCTCCAAACTCATCCAACATTCCTTTGGATGCTTTGTAAGCACCGTTATACTCGGCAACCTCTTCACCCATTAAATAAATGCTTTCATCGCGACGCATTTCTTCACTCATCGCTTCACATATTGCTTCTCTAAACTGAATTGTTTTCATTAATTGAATTTTATGAGGTACAAAAATAAGAATAATACTCAATTATAATTACAAGATTTCACTAAAATTTCCTATGCATGCATAGGAAATTTAAAGTTTTTTATTTACTTTCGTAGACTATTATAAATAGAACAAAAAAATGAAACTATTAGTATGTATTAGTCATGTTCCCGACACGACTTCTAAAATTAATTTTACCGAAGGAGATACTAAATTTGACACCAACGGAGTGCAATATGTCATAAATCCAAATGATGAATTTGGACTGACCCGTGCCATGTGGTTTAAAGAAAAACAAAACGCAACAGTTGATGTTATCAGTGTTGGTGGCGCAGAAACGGAGCCAACACTCCGAAAAGCACTTGCCATTGGCGCAGATGCAGCAATTCGTGTAAACGCAGAAGCTGTAGATGGGCATACGGTAGCTACGTACTTAGCTGCAGCCGCAAAAGAAGGTGCTTATGACCTTATAATCGCTGGTCGAGAATCTATTGATTACAATGGAGGGATGGTTCCTGGAATGCTAGCAGCAATGATCGACGCTAATTTTGTAACCAATTGTATAAGCTTAGAAATTGATGGTACAAATGCCACAGCAGTTCGCGAAATTGATGGAGGAAAAGAAACGGTCTCAACCGTTTTACCACTCGTTATTGGTGGCCAAAAAGGATTGGTTGAGGAAAGTGACTTAAGAATTCCTAATATGAGAGGCATTATGATGGCGCGGAAAAAACCACTCACTGTGGTCGAACCGGCTAATGAAGCTTCAGAAACACATTCTGTTTCTTTCGAAAAACCAGCCCCTCGTGGTGCTGTTAAATTAGTAGAAGCCGATAATATTGATGAACTCATCAACCTTCTTCACAACGAAGCAAAAGTTATTTAATTAATTTTAAAAAAAGAAACATGTCCGTTTTAGTATATACAGAATCTGATCAAGGAAATTTCAAAAAAGCAGCCTTAGAAGCTGCATCATATGGCAAGGCCGTAGCAGAAGCTATGGGCACCAACCTAGTGGCACTTACTTTTAACGCAAACGATGCTTCTGAATTAGGAACTTATGGCGTAGAAAAAGTGTTAAACATAAATGCGGTGAGTGCGTTTAATGCCAAAATATATGCAGATGCCATCAAACAAGCTACAGAAAAAGAAGCTGCAACGGTTGTTATTTTAAGCGCAAGCGCCGACAGTCGTTATATTGCACCTCTTTTAGCCGTTGGACTAAAGGCTGGCTACGCATCCAATGTGGTGGCAGCACCTTCAAGTTTAAATCCTTTTGTTGTAAAGAGAACAGCGTTTACAAACAAAGCATTTTGCAATACTGAAATTTCAACAACAATAAAAATCGTAGGGGTTTCTAATAACTCTTTTGGATTGGTAGAGAACACAACCACTGCACAGATGGAAGACTTTTCGCCTAGTTTGGTAAGCTCATCTACAAGTGTAACCTCAGTTGATAAGGCAAGTGACAAAGTCAGCATTGCAGATGCAGAAGTAGTAGTGTCGGCAGGTCGTGGATTAAAAGGTCCAGAAAACTGGGGAATGATTGAAGAATTGGCAGACGTTCTTGGAGCTGCAACAGCTTGTTCAAAACCTGTATCTGATTTAGGCTGGAGACCACACAGCGAACATGTAGGGCAAACAGGAAAACCTGTTGCGACAAACTTATATATTGCCATTGGAATCTCTGGAGCCATTCAACATTTGGCAGGCATCAATTCATCCAAAATTAAAGTCGTCATTAATACCGACCCTGAGGCACCTTTTTTCAAAGCTGCTGATTATGGTATTGTAGGAGATGCTTTTGAAGTAGTTCCTAAATTGATTGAAAAATTAAAAGTTTTCAAAACTCAGAATTCATAAAGTTAAAAAAATACATTTCAATTTGAGCTAATGCCTGCAACTACTTTAATCCAAAAGTAATTTGTCATGGGTTTGGTACTTTACGAATTAAAACTGTTCTTTGTCTTATAACTTATGAGTTTAGTTCGTCTCAACATAAAAGGTATTTCATACAGTCAAACTCAAAGCGGTGCTTACGCTTTGATCTTGAGTGAAGTAGATGGGCAGCGGAAACTTCCAATTGTCATTGGAGCTTTCGAGGCACAGTCTATCGCAATCGCTTTAGAAAAAGACATTGAACCTCCAAGACCTCTAACGCACGATTTATTTAAAAATTTTTCTGATCGCTTTGACATCGTTGTAAAACAAGTCATCATTCACAAATTAGTAGATGGTGTTTTTTATGCGTCTCTTATTTGTGAACGCGACAAAGTTGAAGAAATTATCGATGCTCGAACTAGTGATGCAATTGCACTTGCATTGCGTTTTTCTGCACCCATATTTACCTATAAAAACATTTTAGAAAAAGCTGGAATCATATTAAAAACAGATTCCAGAAAAGAAGATGACGAAGATCAGCCTGAAGATGTATTGTTATTTGAAGATTTAGAGTTTGAAACTGAGGAAATAGAAGTTTCCGACGACGGATATCCCTCTAAATCTATTAAAGAATTACAAGAATTACTAACAAAGGCAGTTGCGAATGAAGACTATGAAACAGCTGCTAAGTTAAGAGACGAAATCTCTAAACGCTAACAACAAGCAGAATGAAAAAATTAATGCTAATTGTATTTGTATTATTTACAAATATTCAATCGATTGCTGCACAGGAATCAACCTCAGAAATCGTATCTAGTCAAGGGTTTACAGTCAATAGCCTTTTTAGAGGACTTCTAGGGATGTTTGTGTTGGTTTTGATATCATACCTCCTAAGTGCCAACAGAAAAGCGATTAATTGGAGAACCGTTGGGTTTGGTTTGGGAGCCCAAATCATTTTAGCGATTGGAGTTCTTAAAGTGTCTTTTGTTCAAACCTTTTTTGAATGGGTCGGTAGTTTGTTTATTGCCGTACTAGATTTTACAATGGAAGGGACAAAATTTCTTTTCGCAGCGTTTTCTACAGGGGAAATTGAAGCTCCTTTGGTAACGTTCGCTATTTCAATTTTACCAACTGTTATTTTCTTTTCCGCCTTAACATCTGTTTTGTTTTATTTAGGCATAATTCAACGGGTTGTAAAAGGATTGGCTTGGCTACTTAGTAAACTCCTTCAAGTTTCTGGAGCAGAGAGCTTGAGTGTTGCGGGAAACATATTTTTAGGTCAAACAGAATCGCCCTTAATGATTAAGGCTTATTTAGAAAAAATGAATAAGTCAGAAATTTTATTAGTCATGATTGGTGGCATGGCAACCGTTGCTGGGGGTGTTTTGGCTGCTTATATTGGATTCCTTGGTGGCGAAGACGAAGTGTTGCGTTTATTTTATGCTAAACATTTATTAACAGCTTCGGTAATGGCAGCACCTGGCGCAATTGTCATCTCAAAAATGCTCTATCCACAAGTGGAAGTAATTGATAATGAAATTCATATTTCACAAGAAAAAATTGGCTCAAACATCTTAGAGTCCATTGCAAATGGTACTACTGAAGGTCTAAAACTCGCGTTAAATATTGGCGCCATGCTTTTGGTGTTTTTAGCATTTATTGCCATGATTAATGGTATGCTGGGATGGGTTGGAGATCTCACAAACCTCAACGAATGGGTCGCATCAAACACGTCTTATAAAGCATTCTCATTGGAGTTTGTTTTAGGGTATGCCTTTGCTCCCCTCATGTGGTTGATTGGAATCGCAAAAGAAGATGTAGCTCTAATGGGACAACTTTTAGGAATAAAACTAGCAGCGAGTGAGTTTGTTGGATATATACAGTTAGCAGACTTAAAAAACCCCTTAAACTTATTGCACTTAAAATATGAGAAATCGATCATCATGGCAACGTATATGTTATGTGGATTTGCCAATTTTGCTTCTATAGGAATTCAAATTGGAGGGATCGGATCGTTAGCACCTGGACAAAGAAAAACACTTTCTGAGTTTGGAATTAAGGCTCTTATTGGAGGAACTATTGCTTCACTTTTATCTGCAACAATTGCCGGCGCAATTATCGGCTAAATAGTTAATAACTTTTAAAATTATTATAAGCTTCAATTTCTTTAGGATTGAAGCTTTTTTTATTTTTATCTTCATAAAATAACACTGAAAATGAAACAATACTTAGACCTTGTATCCCATGTGCTAAACACTGGAAATGAAAAAGGAGACCGTACTGGAACAGGCACTAAAAGTGTGTTTGGACATCAAATGCGTTTCGATCTTAGTGAAGGATTTCCAATGGTGACTACCAAAAAACTACACCTTAAATCCATTATTTATGAATTGCTTTGGTTTTTAAAAGGCGACACAAACACCGATTATCTCACAGAAAATGGTGTGAAAATATGGAATGCTTGGGCGGATGAAAATGGTGACCTTGGCCCTGTTTATGGACACCAATGGCGCAACTGGAATAGTGATGAAATTGATCAAATAACAGAAGTTATTGAAACCTTAAAAACAAACCCCAACAGCCGACGTATGTTGGTTTCGGCTTGGAATCCATCAGTACTTCCAGATACCTCAAAGTCGTTTAGTGAAAATGTAGCAAACAACAAAGCAGCACTTCCTCCCTGTCATGCATTTTTTCAGTTTTATGTAAGTGATGGAAAATTGTCTTGTCAACTATACCAGCGAAGTGCCGATATTTTTCTAGGAGTCCCATTCAATATCGCTTCTTATGCACTATTAACTATGATGATGGCACAAGTTTGTGGTTATGAAGCAGGAGAATTCATTCATACTTTTGGAGATGCACATATTTATAGTAATCACATTGAACAGGTCGAAACACAACTCAGTAGAGAACTACGTCCGCTTCCAAAAATGACTCTAAACCCAGAGATCACAGATATTTTTGACTTTACATTTGAAGACTTCACTTTAGAAGGTTATGATCCTCATCCACATATCAAAGGGGCAGTTGCCGTTTAATTTAACGGAAACCCTTACTTTTGTGCTCTAATTTATTCAATTGAAAACAACAAACGAACCTTCAAATCTCACGCTTATTGTCGCCGTCTCTGAAAATGATGTGATTGGTAAAGACAATGATTTAATCTGGGATTTAAAAAATGATCTAAAACGATTTAAGGCACTCACTTCTGGGCATTGCATTATCATGGGACGAAAAACCTTTGAAAGTTTTCCAAAACCTTTGCCTAACAGAACACATATTGTAATTACAAGACAGCAAGATTACAAAGCTCCTGATGGGGTTATTGTCGTAAATTCTTTGGAAGCCGCTATAGAAAAGGCGAAACAAGATGCTAATCCATTCATTATTGGAGGTGGTGAAATTTACAAACAAGGATTAAACCTTGTAGATACAATCGAATTTACCAGAGTACACCACAGCTTTGAAGGCGATACTTTTTTCCCTGTTATAAGCGAAACAATTTGGAAAGAAATCGATCGCATATTTCATAAAAAAGACGATTTACATAAATTTGACTTTTCATACATCACCTACAAAAGACGTTAAAAACAATAAATAAAAACTTATGAAGGCATATATATTTCCAGGACAAGGAGCTCAATTTACAGGGATGGGATTACCTCTCTATGAAAATTCAGCTGCAGCGAAATTACTTTTTGAGCAAGCCAATGACATTTTAGGGTTTGATATTACATCCATTATGTTTGAAGGGAGTGTAGACGATCTAAAAGAAACTAAAGTAACACAACCTGCAATATTTTTGCACTCTGTAATTTTAGCAAAAAGCTTAGGGAACGGATTTCAGCCAGATATGGTTGCAGGACATTCACTGGGAGAGTTTTCTGCTTTAGTTGCTAACGGTACGCTTCGTTTTGAAGATGGCTTGAAACTTGTTTCTCAACGTGCACAGGCGATGCAAAAGGCTTGTGATTTAACAAAAGGAACAATGGCAGCCGTACTAGGATTAGAAAATGAAATTGTAGAAGATACTTGTAAATCAATTGATGGGGTTGTAGTCGCTGCGAACTATAACTGTCCAGGACAATTAGTAATTTCTGGAGCAGTTGATGCGATTCATTTGGCCTGTGATGCACTCAAAGAAAAAGGCGCACGACGCGCACTTGTACTCCCAGTTGGAGGGGCTTTTCATTCTCCTTTAATGGCGCCCGCAAAAGAACAATTGGCAGCCGCTATAGAAAATACAACATTCCATACACCGGGTTGTCCTATTTATCAAAATGTAACTGCAATGCCGGTTCTAAATGAAACAGAGATTAAAGCGAATTTAATTTCACAACTAACAGCACCGGTCAAATGGACCCAATCTGTTCAGCAAATGATTCAAGATGGTGCAAATGAATTTATTGAAGTCGGCCCGGGCAATGTACTTCAAGGCCTAGTGAAAAAAATAGATAGAGGAATGAACACAAAAGCTGCAACTTTTGAAAACTAAACAGCATGAATACTAAAAGAATTTTAATACTAATTCTCGTCATATTTAATATTGGCTTGGATCAAGTTTCAAAAGAATATGTACGTAAAAATGTGGTTCCAGGTTCGAGAACAGAACTTTTTGGAACACAATTACAACTGATGAATGTAGAAAATTCAGGGGCATTTTTAAGCATGGGCAGCGACTCAAATCCAACCGTAAAGCTGATTTTTTTACTGATCCTTCCTGTAATTGTTTTAGGAGCTGTACTGTATTATGTCTTCACCAATAAAGCGCTTGACACCATGTCAATCATTGGACTTTGTTGCATTGCTGGAGGTGGAATAGCCAATCTTTACGATCGATTTTTATATGGGTCGGTAACAGATTTCTTGTACATAGATTTAGGTGGTGTATTCAAAACAGGCATTTTTAACAGTGCAGATTTATCTGTAACCACAGGAATGATTTTGTTGTTGATGTCGTCCTTTTTAAGTCGTCCTTCAAAAAATACAGAAGCCTAGTTTAGATTTTTAAAAACAACGCCTTCTTTCATTACAAAAATGACGTTTTCTAGAGTAGAAATTTCTTCAACAGGATTGTCTTTGGTAGCAACAATGTCTGCTATATAGCCTGCTTTTAGTTGCCCTAATTCATCAGCTAAGCCAAGAACTTTCGCATTTGTAATCGTTGCCGATTGAAGTGCTTCTATAGGGGACATTCCAACTTCCACCATATACCCAAATTCTTTCGCATTCAAGCCATGAAGAAATACACCTGCATCTGTACCGAATGCAATTTTAACGCCACTCTTATAGGCTTTCGCAAAAGTATTTTGGATTTTAGGTCCAATTTCGAGTGCTTTTGGAACGATGATTTCTGGATAAAATCCTTTAATTTTCGCGTTTTCAGCAACCGCTTTACCAGCCGTAATAGTGGGCACTAAATAGGTGCCGTATTGGATCATTAAATCCATGGTTTGCTCGCTCATCTTTGTGCCATGTTCAATGGTGGTGACCCCGCCAATCACCGCGCGTTGCATGCCTTCATCTCCGTGCGCATGCGCGGCTATAATCATTCCATAATCTTTCGCCGTCGCACATATTGCTTGTATTTCTTCAAGAGTAAATTGTGGATTTTGACCGTTTTTAGCAACACTCAACACCCCACCTGTCGCCGTAATTTTGATGTTATCAGCCCCATTTTTGTAACGTTGTCGCACCGCTTTTTTGGCTTCGTCCGCACTGTTGATAACTCCTTGTTCTGGGCCTGGATCTCCCATTAAAAGTTTTTTCATTCCGTTCGTAGGATCGGCATGTCCTCCTGTAGTTGCGATCGCTTTTCCTGCTGTAAAAATTCGAGGCCCCACAATGTGACCTTGATTAATCGCGTTTCGCAGCGCAATATTGACGCCTGACCCTCCCAAATCTCTTACCGTTGTAAATCCAGCCATAAGCGTAATACGTGCAAAATTTACGGATTTAAAAGCAATATCGGCTTCATTAGCTGTGAATTGATCCATGTATTTTTTTGGATTGTATTCACTTTCCATGTGCACATGTAAGTCAATCAACCCAGGCATAACCGTACTTGATTTTAAGTCAATACTTGAGTCCTCAGGATTAGTACTGTCCACATATCCATTTAAAATGGATTTAATTTTTGTTCCTGAAACTACAATCGTTTTTTGAGTTAAAATTTTTCCATTTTCAGTGTCTACAAGTTTTCCACAATGCAAATACAAATCTTGGGCAGACATGCTCAATGAGAACACAGTCAATAAAATCAAAAAACAATTTTTCATAATTTGTTTATTTAGATAAAAAACCAATGATAGTTGAGGTGATGAAATCTATTTGATCGTCGTCCAATTCGGTATGCATTGGTAATGAAATAACGGCATCGATCAACGTATTTGTGACTTTAAAATCCGAATCATTATAACGGTCATCTGTATAAGCTTTTTGCTTGTGTAATGGAATTGGATAGTAAACCCCACAAGGAATATCTTTAGATTGCAAATGCGCTACAAGTGCATCTCGATCTGCATTTTGTATTTTTAAAGTATATTGATGGAATACATGGCAATCGCAGTTCTCACAAATTGTTTCACATCCGTTGCCCGCTTTTGGTGTAATGATATTATCATGGTTTTTGAACGCGGCATTGTATTTTCGAGCGGCAGATTGACGTGCTATATTATAAGCATCTAGCTTTGGAAGTTTCGCATCTAAAACGGCTGCTTGAATAGAATCTAATCGGGAGTTAACTCCTACTACATCGTGGTGGTAACGTTTGTACATACCATGGTTTACAATGCCTCGTATGGTGTGTGCCAAGTCATCATCATTAGTAAAAATTGCACCGCCATCTCCATAACATCCTAAATTTTTAGAAGGGAAAAAAGAGGTAGATGCCACGTGACCAATCGTTCCTGCTTTGGCTTTTGAACCATTTTCCGACGTGTAAGTTGCTCCAATTGCTTGAGCATTATCTTCAATTACAAATAAATTATGGGCTTCTGCCAGCTCCATTATAGCATCCATATTGGCACATTGACCAAATAAATGTACGGGTACAATTGCTTTTGTTTTTGGAGTGATTGCTTTTTTGACTGCTTCAACATCAATGTTAAATTTGTCGGGGTCCACATCGACCAAAACAGGCGTAAGCCCTAATAGCGCTATGACCTCAACAGTGGCGGCAAAAGTGAAATCGGCGGTAATAACTTCATCTCCTGGTTTTAGACCTAGTCCCATCATCGCGATTTGTAAAGCATCTGTTCCGTTAGCACATGGAATAACATGTTTAATTCCTAGATAGGCTTCCAAATTTACTTGAAATTCCTTGACTTTAGGGCCGTTGATAAAAGAAGCATTATCGATAACTTCTTGAATGGAAGTATTTACAACCTCTTTTATAGATGCATACTGACCTTTTAGGTCAACCATTTGAATTTTGTTCATATGTTTAAGTTACGTTACGAAGCAATACATTTTGCATAAACAAAAATACAAAATTCGCATTGCTTAGTCATAAAATTAATATAAAGAATGTATTTTAGCTCCAAATAATAGCTATTGAGACTTTTTTATAACATCTTCGTTGGGTTCGCTGCAATTGCTGTTCGTCTTTTTGGAGGCCTTCACAAAAAAACACAAAAGGGTCAAGAGGGTCGAAACGAAAGTCTTAAGATTTTAGCACACGAGCTAAAAGAAACAGATAAAGTAATCTGGATGCATTGTTCTTCTTTGGGAGAGTATGAACAGGGCTTACCCTGCTTTGAGCTCCTTAAAACACACTATAAAGACTATAAATTTGTGATGACTTTTTTCTCTCCCTCTGGATATGAAATCAGAAAAGACAATCCAATTGCAGATGTTGTGGTGTACCTTCCTTTGGATCAGAAGTCAGTTGTAAAAAAGTTTTTAGACCTTACCCATCCTGAATTGGTGGTGTTTGTAAAATATGATCTTTGGCCTAATTATTTATTAGAAATAAAACGTCGAAACATTAGTTCTATATTAATTTCGGCACTGTTTAGACCGTCACAAGCGTACTTTAAATTTTATGGCGGTTGGCTTAAAAAATTACTCTTTTCTTTTGACCATATATTTACCCAAGATACAGATTCGAAAGTGTTATTAAACTCTATTGGGTATGATGCCGTTACCGTATCTGGAGATACACGATTTGACCGTGTTGGCAATCAAATAAATACGGACAATACATTGGATTTTATTGCGGAATTCAAAAATAACCAGACCTGTATTGTGGCGGGAAGTACGTGGCCAGAAGACGAAGTGCTGCTGGTTGACTATATCAATAATTGCAAAGACGATGTGAAATTTATCATTGCTCCCCATAATATGGATTTGAATCAGATTAAGTCGATGGCAAAACGGATTAAAAAACCGACGGTGCTTTACTCTAATTTTAAGGATGAAACACTGAAAGACAAAGTCGTTTTTGTGGTGGACACCATTGGGCTGTTAACCAAAATCTATAACTATGCAGACGTTGCTTATGTGGGTGGCGGTATGGGTACTACGGGGCTTCATAACACACTAGAGGCCGCCACTTTTGGTATTCCTATTGTGATTGGCAAAAACCATAAAAATTTCCCTGAAGCAAAAGCCATGCAGACTCTCGGCGGTTTGATTAGTATCAGCAACTATGACGCGCTGCATTCGGCCTTAGACGGTTTTATTAATGATTTGGGAAAAAGAACGGAATCTGGTCAAATAAACAAACAATATATAGAAGACAACAAAGGGGCTTCTGAAATTGTTATGACTGAACTACAGCATATTTTTAAGAAGTGATCTGTCCTCACCTCATTATTTACGGCTATATTATAAGCTGATTTTGGTTACAAGTTTTGTAGTGGAATCGCCACCAACAAAAATTGAAAAGTCGCCTGACTCAAGTACAAAATCGCCTTCGTTGTTATAAAATCCGAGTTCTTTTTCAGTGAGCGTAAAAGAGATTTCTTTACTTTCATTTGGCTCGAGGCTGACTAATTCAAATCCTTTGAGCTCTCTAACTGGGCGGGTAACAGTTGCATAGTGGTCTTTGATATAAAGTTGCACTACTTCTTTTCCTGTGAATTTGCCGGAATTTTTAAGTGTAACGGATACGTTTACTTCAGTATCAGAAACGACTCGAGCTTGTAAGTTACTATACTCAAATGTGGTATAACTTAGACCATACCCAAAAGGATATAAAGGAGTATTTTCCACATCTTGATAATGAGACCAGAACACTCTTCCAGGAGCTGGCAAGCTAGGACGGCCTGTGTTCTTGTAATTATAATAGATAGGGATTTGCCCCACGGCTCTTGGGAAACTCATGGGTAATTTTCCACTTGGATTGTAATCGCCATAAAGGACTTGTGCAATGGCATTTCCACTTTGAGTTCCTAGCTGCCATGCTTCCACAATAGCAGGAAGGTGTTCTTGATGCCAGTTTAAAACTAAAGGTCTTCCGTTATTTAAAACTAAAACAATGTTTTTATTAACCTTGTAAATGGCTTCCAATAATTCTTGTTGTACTCCAGGAAGTCCGAGTTCTGTTCGGCTTCTACCTTCGCCACTTTGGTAGCCAATTTCTCCTAAAACCATCACAACAACATCGGCGGTTTTAGCGACAGCTTCGGCTTGTGGGAATTCGCTTTTATCAGTTGTGTTTATGTTTACTTCCGAAACGAATTTGATTTCACCCAAGCTTACATCGGCGCCTTTGGCATAGGTTAATTGGTTTCCTATATAGGCTTGCATTCCTTCTAAAACAGAGACTGCCGTATTGTCTTTAGCGGCAATTCTCCAACTTCCTAGAGGGCTTGTTTTATCGGACGCTAAAGCTCCAATTAATGCAATTTTTTGTCCTTGTTTTTTAAGTGGCAAGAGTTGATTTTCATTCTTTAAAAGTACGATTGATTTTTTAGCCATATCTAAAGAGGCGTCGTGAAATGCTTGTTGCCCAATGACTTCTTTTTCGCGTTGTGTGTCGCAATATTTGTAGGGGTCATCAAAAAGACCTAATTCAAATTTTACACGTAGGATGCGTTTAGCGGCATCGTCAATATAAGCTTCTTTGACTTTGCCTTCTCGGACTAGACCTGCCAATTCATTGACATATAAATATGATTCCATGTCCATATCGGAACCCGCATTGGCTGCAATTTGAGCAGCGTGCTTGTTGTCTTTTGCATATCCGTGAGATACCATCTCTTCAATAGAACCCCAATCGGAAACAATAAATCCATCAAACTCCCATTTGTCTTTGAGAATATCGCGTTGTAAATAGGTGTTTCCAGTCGCGGGAATCCCATTGAGTTCGTTAAAGGAATTCATAAAGGTTCTGACTCCTGCATCCAAGGTGGCCTGAAAGGGTGGGAAAATAATGTTGTTTAATGTAGATGTTCCTAAATCGGCAGTATTATATTCTCGTCCTGATTCTGCAAAACCATAGGCAGCAAAATGCTTGGCACAGGCTGCAAGTGTGGTGGGTTTGGATAAGTCGGAGCCTTGGAATCCTTGGACTCTTGCAAACGCTATCTTAGAGCCTAAATAAGGGTCTTCACCTGCACCTTCCATAACACGTCCCCAACGTGCATCGCGTGAAATATCTACCATGGGAGCAAACGTCCAGTTAATCCCTGCCGCGGCGGCTTCTTCTGCTGCGACTGCTGCTGATTTTTTGATGGCTTCTAAATCCCAACTTGAAGATTCTGCTAAAGGGATTGGGCTTAACGTTTCATAGCCATGAATGACATCAAATCCTATAATTAAAGGGATTCCTAATCGACTTTCTTCGACTGCAATTTTTTGAATTTTACGCACATTTTCAACACCTCTAAGGTTGAGCATAGATCCTACATAGCCTTTACGCAGGTGTTCATATTTTTTTGCAGCATCACCACTACTAGGCGCAGGTCCTGTAAGATCCCAAAATCCATTGTACTGGTTCATCTGGCCAATCTTCTCTTCTAGAGTCATTTGTTTTAATAACGCCTCCACTTTTTGCTCTATATAAACAACAGAGCTTATTGATGACGCATTGGGTTCAGGGGTATCAGATCTAAGGTTTTGGCTAAAAGTTAATCCAGAAAAGCAAGCTGCTATAAAGACTATTAAATTCTTTTTATTCATTTTATCTATTTTACTGATACACTCTTATGTAATCTACTTCCATTGAATCGGATGTAAAGTTAGGGCTAATAGCGCCGCCATTCGTACCCCCCATTGCTAGGTTAAATATTAAAAAGAAGTTCGCGTCAAAAGGCATTGTGCTGGTTGTAGACATTTCATAAAACAATACATCATCTAGATACGCATTAATACTCCCTTGCCTCCAATCTATAGAGTATGTATGAAATTCTGTGGGCGTACTTAAATTGATTGGGAGGCCATAACTTGCGGTTGATCCGTTATAGTCCCAATGAGTGGTAGATTGAACATAGGTTTTGTCTGCGAATTGTTCCATGATGTCAATCTCGCCACATCTAGGCCATCCGACCGAGCTGAAATTATCTCCTAACATCCACAACGCAGGCCAAGTCCCTGCAACAGAAGGAAGTTTAGCACGAATGTCAATACGAGCATATTTAAAATCGATTTTATTTTGAGTTGTAATACGAGCAGAGGTATAAGTTCCATTCGATTCTTTCACTGCCGTTATTTTCAAAATGCCATTTTCTTTTATAATATTAGCACTACTATTGGTGTAAACTTGTACTTCTTGATTGCCCCAGCCGCCACCGCCAATTTCGTAATTCCAAAATTCGTTGTTAATATATCCATCACCATCAAATTCGTCAGACCAGACTAATACGTCGTTATTTCCAGACCCTTCAATTACAATAGGGTTGGAAGGTGTGTTATTTCGATTTTCATCACTAGAAGAACAGCCTGCAGTAGACAACCCTATTAAAATTGTAAAAAAAAGAGTGAAGATATTTGATTTTTTCATGGTTACGAATTTAAGAAAATTAAAGATGAAATTTCGTTTCTTTATTTTGATTAATTTGAATTTAATTAATTTGATACTTTAAATTTAGGATACTCTGTAAGTTCACCGGCTTCTTGTATGGATTTCACATGTAGTTTTGTAATACTAATTGAAATAATACCAAACACTAAGTTACCTATGTCCCAGCCTATAAAATAGGTTCAGAGAGTTGGAATATGGTCATTCTTTTAAAAATTGACGTCAATTTCAATAAACTGTTTGGAGTACCTTTATAAAATTAAACATCCCCCATAAAAGTTATAAGGGGGATGTTAATTTATTGAAATAAAAGGTTTTTAAACGCCTATTGTCTTGCTAATTTGAAAGACCAGTGTCCACCACCTGCAACTTCGATATCTAATTCTAAAGAATTTCCATCATCAGAAAGTGCCGCGATGTACGTAACTGAATCTGGTGCGTCTCCAGGACTTGCTAATTCACTACCATTGATAGCTTTAGCCAACCCTAAGTAAGCGCCAGCTCCATTAAGTGTAATTGACCCTGCTGCTTCATCGTAAGTATAGGTCGCTGATGCTGATCCATCATGTGGAGCAACGGGTGTACCACATTCTTCTGATGTTGCACCTTGCCATCCTTCTATCCAAGTATCTGCTCCAAGAATATTTTGGAAAGAACCGTCTGAACCAAATACATATTCGTCATCAAATAAACAGGCTCTAGTTGCTACATCATCTGATGTGTTTGACCACCAAGAAACGTTGTCTAATGCTGGACCAACTCCAAGTGCTCCAGATTCTGGTGCTAATTTCCAAGTACCTTCAACACCTTCTGGGATCACATCTTTTACAAGTTTGAAAGACCAGTGTCCTCCACCTGCAACTTCGATATCTAATTCTAAGGTATTTCCATCATCTGAAAGTGCCGCGATGTACGTAACTGAATCAGGAGCGTCTCCAGGACTTGCTAATTCACTACCATTGATTGCTTTAGCCAACCCTAAATAAGCGCCTACTCCATTAAGTGTAATGGTTCCGGCTGCTGCATCGTAAGTATAAGTAGCTGATGCTGTTCCATCATGTGGAGCAACGGGTGCGCCACATTCTTCTGATGCTGCACCTTGCCATCCTTCAATCCAAGTATCTGCTCCAACAACATTTTGGAAAGAACCGTCTGCATTAAATACATAAGTGTCATCAAATAAACATGCTCTAGTTGCTACATCATCTGTTGTGTTTGACCACCAAGAAACGTTGTCTAATGCTGGACCAACTCCAAGTGCTCCAGATTCTGGTGCTAATCTCCATGTACCGTCAAGTGCTGATGGTACTGGGGGTGCATCTTTTACAAGTTTGAAAGACCAGTGTCCTCCACCTGCAACTTCAATATCTAATTCTAAAGTAAGTCCATCATCTGAAAGTGCCGCGATGTACGTAACTGAATCTGGTGCATCTGCAGGACTTGCTAATTCACTACCATTAACAGCTTTAGCCAACCCTAAGAAAGCGCCTGCTCCATTGATAGTAACGGTAGCTCCTGAATATACGTAGGTCGCTGTAGCTGTTCCATCATGTGGAGCAACAGGTGTACCACATTCTTCTGATGCTGCACCTTGCCATCCTTCAATCCAAGTATCTGTTCCAAGAACGTTCTGGAAAGAACCGTCTGCATTAAATATGTACTCGTCATCAAATAAACAGGCTCTAGTTGCAAGGTCATCTGAAGTATTTGACCACCAAGATATATTGTCCAATTCTGGACCAACTCCAATTGCTCCTGCTTCAGGAGCTAATCTCCATGTACCTGTTAGAGCATCTCCTGTTGGTGGTGCTTCTACGATAGTTACTGTGTGTTCTTTACTGATAGAAACATCATTTTGACCAGGAAAAGAAGCCGTTACTGTGATCATGTAAGTAGCTGTCTCGTTTGGATACATATAAACTACCATTGGACCGCTTGTTTGAAATACATCTGTATCGTCATCGGCAGTTGCTCCAAAGTCAACAGTGTAAACTGTTCTGTTGTCTCCAGGAACTGTTGAGGCTAATACGCCTGTTTCATTTCCATCAGCATTTAGTGTTGCAATTACAAAATCTAAACCACCAATGGTGTTTGTCATTTCGTCATCTTCATGACAAGATATCGTAGTGCTTAATAAAAGCACTAGTATCAGATACATTCCGTTTTTTAATAATTTCATTTTTTTAATTTTTTGAGTTAATAATTTTTAATATCCTTGGTTTTGTCCCCATCTGCCTACTGCGTTCGCTAATTCTAGCTCTACCAAAGGAATTGGGAATACTTCGTTTTTGTTGGCTGTAAATCCTGGAATTGCAGCCGCTGCTTTGTTGGTTCTCACAAGGTCAAAGAAACGGTGTCCTTCTCCTGCTAATTCTTTACGTCTTTCTAAATAAATAGCGTCCAATAGATCGCCTTCTGCTGCAGAAAAATCATGACTGCTATCTCCATAAGCTCTTGCTCTTACTTCGTTTAAATAGTTTTCAGCATTGGCTCCACCACTTTGAACATCTGCTTCTGCAGCCATTAATAATACATCTGCATAACGAATAGAACGGTAGTTGTTTGCAAAGTTTAAAGGATCTGATCCTGCTCTATCATCTGCTTTGCGAGGAATGTATTTTCTATTGAATAATCCTGTGTCATCTCTTCCTTGAGAATAGGAGTCTTGTTGATCTCTTAAATCATAAAAAGTAACATCTCTTCTAGAATCGGTAGCATCAAATAAGTCATATAATTCTTGTGATGGTAAGCAAAAGCCCCATCCTGTTACAAACTCTGAGTTGTCATAAGGAGATCTTGGTCCACAAAATTTAGGGAAATAACTTCCTTCGCTACAGATAATACAATTCCATCCTGCTGGCTCTACTCCTGTGTATTGGATTTCAAAAACAGATTCTGAACCGTTTTCAGCACTCGTTTCAAATAAGTTTTGGTAATCTTCTCCTGTTTTTAGGCTGTATTGTGTGCTTCCAATTACATCTGAAAATGTTGACGCTGCATCAGCAAATTTAGAGGCATCAAAAGTTCCATGGTATAAATATACTTTACCTAACAAAGCTTGTGCAGCTCCTTTGGATGCTTTGTATATTTCACTTTGTACTGCTGGCAAATTAGGAATAGCTTCTTTTAAGTCTTCTTCAATTAGGCTGTACGCTGCCGAAATACTTTCGGTTCTGTTGATGTCGTATTGCTCTCCAATAATAGTTCGTTGATCTGCAATTCTAGAGACACCATCACGAGTTTCTACCTTTAAAGGAATATTTCCAAAATGCTTGGTTAATTCGAATGTATAGTAAGCTCTTAAAAAATAAGCTTGCGCTATAATTTGCTCTTTACCATTAAAATCTGTTTTGTCTTTAAATTCTAATAAGTAGTTGGTTCTGTTTAAACCTGCATACATTAAGTTCCAAATGTCTCTTAACTGGTTGTTATCAGAGGGTGTATGAATCATTTGATTCACGTTTTGGATGGTTGGTTGATCGTAATTAAAAGAATCACCACCTGCAGCGTAATCATCTGAAGCGACTACCCCAACTAATACATTCCAAAAAGAGGATTGCAACATATCGTAAGCACCAATTAAGGCACTTTCATATTCTTGTTCATTGTTAAAGTAGCTATCTGCATCTGGGCCGATAGGTTCTACCTCAATATAATCATCACATGATGCTAAAAGCACGAGTGAGAATACCATTACTGTTTTGAATATTTTTTTCATAATATAATTATTAAAAGTTTAAATTAACACCTAATAGATATGAGCTTGCCACTGGGTAAAAGCCTTTATCTATACCAGAACCAATTGGGGCTCCGTTACTTGCTGATGGATCATATCCTAAATAATCTGTGAGGGTATATAAGTTATTTCCTGAAACATAAATTCTAAATTTATCTAAACCTAGGCTCGATAGAACTTTAGGATTAAAAGAATACCCTATTTGAACGTTTTGTAAACGTAAGAACGATGCATCTTCTACATAAAAATCTGAGAATACATCTGTGTTTACAGACGCTCCTGCCACAGCTCTAGGGACTGTATTACTTGTTCCTGTACCTTGCCATCTGTTTAGCATATAAGTTCCTCTGTTGGCATACAAATCTTTACGTTCGTAATCTCTTACCATATCGTTTCCGATAGAAGCGAATGCATTGGCACTAAAGTCTAGGTTTTTGTAAGTAAATCCTATGTTAAAGCCCATGGTAATGTCCGCTAGAGGATCTCCAAGATTTGTTCTGTCATCTGGATCAATATATCCGTTTCCGTTTGTGTCAACGAATTTTAAATCTCCTGGCGCTACAGTCGCATGATAAACTCCTTCTGGTGCGCTTGCGTTTAGAACATCAATTTCTGATTGCGTTTGGTAAATACCATTTGTTTGGTATCCATAAAAATAACCCATTGGCATGCCTGCTTGCATACGAGATGTTGTTTGGCTAATACCAACTCCAAAATCACCACCATTCACAATTCCATTTCCTCCAACGTCGACAGACAATACTTCATTTTGAAGGGTTGTGAAATTAAACCCAACATTAAATTTAAAGTCTTCGGTAAAGTTGTCATTGTAGTTGATACTAAACTCGACCCCTTTATTTTCAACAGAACCTGCGTTTACAATTGGCAAAGCAGAGCCTGGTGCGGCTGCACCTAATAATCCAGAACCATCTGGAGCAATTAGTAATTTCTCAGTTAATTTGGAATAAATATCGGCAGAAATAGATACTTTATTATTAAATAAAGAGGTGTCTAAACCAAAGTTTTTAGATACTTGCTCTTCCCATTGAATGTTTGGGTTTCCAATTAGACCAATGGCAACACCATTAAGTAAGTCTGGAATTCCTGTTGCATTTCCTGGGTCGTATGTAGCTTCTCCTGTTAAAAGAGATGTAAATCCAAATAATCTAATTTTATCATTTCCAATAACTCCATAACTGGCTCTTACTTTAAGGCTATTTAGCCAAGAGCTATCTTTTAAGAAATCTTCTTCAGAAATGTTCCATCCAATTGATCCTGAAGGAAAGTAACCATATTTATTATTTGGTCCAAAAGCAGAAGAACCATCTCTTCTCATTACTGCTGAAAGCAAATATTTCCCTTTATAGTTATACTGTATTCTTGTGAATATTGATGAAAGACGTTTCTCAAAAACATTGTTTCCAACGGCTATTTGATTCGGTTGGAATCGTGGGTTTATAACTTCCATATCCCAAACACTTTGATCTGGATTGTTAGTCGCTATTGAGGTTGCCCCTTGATACCCATAAAATGTACCTTCTTCATGAGATAAAGAGGTTCCTAATAAAACAGTTAAATTATGTTTGTCATTAAACGTATTTTCATAAGTAATATAATTATCCCAAATGTAATCATCATAATCTGCACCATGATCTATAACTTCATTTCCTATTAAATTTGCACCTCTACTTGGGCCATAATTGACTTCTGGTCTGAAAACATCGTCTCTTACATTGGCATGATTCATTTGAAGTTTAGAACTCACTGTGAAGTTCTCTAAGAAAGTATAATCGATACCAAAAGTTCCACTAATTTTAGACACACGACTCGTGTTGTAGTTGTTATCTATTTGAGCTAGAGGGTTAATAATTTCAATTTGTCTGATGTCTTCAACTAAAGAATAGTTTCCGTTTTCGTCTCTAGTTGCTAGGTTTGGATTGATATTGACTGCATTGTACAATACGGCTCCAATACCGCCTTCAGCTAAGTTGTTTTTTTCTGAAACTGTATGGAGAGCAGTCGCCGTAAGTTTCAAATTATCTAAAATATTGTATTGATAATTTAATCTGGCAGTAAGTCTGTTAAAATTAGATTTTCCTAACCCTACAATACCGTCTTGATCTAAATAAGATACACCAAAAGAGTATGCTGATTTTTCTGTTCCGCCACTAGCACTCAAATTTACATTTGATATGATTGCCGTTTCAAAAACCTCATCTTGCCAGTCAGTACCTGTTTGTGGGTACACAAAAAATTCAGTGTCATCTGCAGCATCGTTTACATAGATAGCAAAATCTGTTGGATTTAATAAGTCTAATTTTTTACTCGTCTTTTGAATTCCCGTGTATGAATCAAATTGAAATTTTAATTCCGAATTTTTTCTACCCGATTTTGTAGTAATTAAGATCACACCATTGGCGGCTTGAACACCATAAATACCAGCGGTTGCATCTTTTAATACGTTGATAGATTTAATATCGCTAGGGTTGATTGCAGATAAGTCTCCTACTCTGTTACCATCCACTAAAATTAAAGGTCGGCTGTCTCCATTTGTAGAAACTCCTCGAATTCTAATATTAGATCCTGCACCAGGCGAACCTGAGTTAGAGGTCACATTTACACCAGCCACTTGGCCTTGTAAAGCTTGTTCTACTCTTACTGGGTTTAGCTTCTCAATTGCTTTAGAGCCTAAAACTGTAACAGCTCCTGTGACTTCTTTTTTCTTTTGAGTTCCGTATCCAATCACAACAATCTCATCAAGAGATTCATTGTCTTCATCTAAAGAAACATTCATATTAGCCGATGCTGGTAATTCTTTCGTCTGAAACCCTATATAGGTAAAGACCAAAGTTGCATTCGGTTGTACGTTTGTGATGGTAAAATTTCCATCGAAATCGGACACAGCACCTGTGCTTGTGTCTTTAACTATGACGTTTACTCCTATAAGAGGGAGGCCATCAACGCTAGATTTCACTGTACCGCTTACTGTTGTATTTTGAGCAGTTGCTGTAAAAGCAAATGACAAAATCATCAGTGCGGAATAAAATATTTTTCTCATAAATATTGGTTTGGATTAGTTTGTCATAAAACTACCACAACTAATTGCTAATTCTTTAAAAATTACCGCTACAAAAAATATACAACTCAAAAAAAGTAAACGATGTTTGATGAAATCTTACTTTTTAAGGTTAAAGATGGTGATTTGAAAGTAATATAATATTAGAGGTGCTGGGGGAAAAAACACAAATGTAGGGTGTATGTATGGGTAAAAAAGGGCGTTGTAGGGTTGTTATATTTCTAAAATATAATTTGTTAAGCTAGATTCATGGGGTAAATCCATTTTCTTGCGCAGTCTATAACGTTTCACCTCTACGCTACGTGGGGAGATATTTAATAGTGGTGCTATTTCTTTTGAGGACAAATTCAGGCGCAAGTATGCACACAAACGAAGGTCATTTGGCGTTAGTACTGGGTGCTTTTCTTTGATAAGTTTAAGAAAGTCCTTGTCCGCATTATTAAAAGCTTCTTCGAACAGTTTCCAATCGTCTGTATTGTTTAGGTTCTTATCAATGATCCTTATCACTTTTTTAATGTCCTGCTGATTGTCTTTCTCTTTCAATTCACTTTTGATACTGTTCAAAAACTCGTTCTTTTTAATTAAACTCATTGTAGAAACCGCCAACTCTCTATTTTTGCTTTCGATATCGAGTTTAAGCTTTTCATTTGTTAACTGCATAAATTTCTGAGAGGTTTCAAGCTCTTTAAGTGCCAGTTGCTCATGAGATTTCTGAAGAAGTTGTTGTTGTTGTTTTCTGTAATACCTTTTGTATAGGTTATGAATCAAGACCCATAACACAATAAAGATGATTCCATATATAGTAATTGCAGTATTTGAAAGGTACCATGGACGGTTGATAACAAAAGAATAGGACGCGTTGTTAAGTGTTTCGGAGTTTCCTATTTTACCCTTAACTTCAAATTTATAACTCCCGTAAGGAAGGTTTTCAAAGACTTGATGCGATTCAGATTGCCAATCAGACCAAGCGTTAGACCACCCTGTTAATTTGTAAGAATATTTCTTACTAACGATATTGTCATAATGTGGAATGCTAAAGTTTATATAAATATTATTACTCTTGGAATCTAGTTGTTTTGGGGCTTTAGAATCGAGTCTAAATTTCTCTTCATTTATTTTACTAGCCTCAACAGAATTAATTTTTAAATTATAAAGATGGTTTGGTTTGGGCGTATCTGAATTAAAAATAAAATACCCATAGGCAGAGCCTAAAAGGTACTCATCAGTGCCAATTTTTGTTAAGTTTTCAAAACCAGAAACAACTTTTTTAAAGTTTGATATCGCAACTGGAATGATTTCAACTTTTGGTGTTTGTGTGACACTTCCAGCGCTAATTATTAAAATATTGTCATCTGCAAAGCACCATTTAAGACCTTGAGAATCCTTGACATCCATAATGGTTGTTCGCGTTGAGAAATCCTTTAAAACTTCTTTGAAAGGGTCTGAGTCAGAAAAAGATTTTTCAGTGAGATTGAATTTATACACGTCTTCAGACGAGGTGTAATAATAGTTTTTGGAGAATTTAAGGAAATTTGAACCATTACCCTTGGTCATTGGAGTGATGTTTGAAACTTCAGAAGCTGTTGTTAAATCTTCACTTAAGATAAACTCATGTAAGCCCCTTAATTCATGATTAACGTATATTTTATCTCCAATGTATTGATAAAAACGACTCGATATGTCAAACCCTTTAATTCTATTTCTATAACGCCATTTGCCTTGTGTTTTCTCTAAGAGACTTAATCCATTATAATTACCTTGTAATATAATGTTTGGATTGTCTTCAAGGGGTTTAAAGTCCCACGTTCCAAGCGATTGGGTTATACTGTATTGTAACGTTTGATTTTGGATTATTAAGGTTCCACGGTCATGGCCGCAAAAAATTTGGTTGTCAATAACCTTCAGGTTCCACACTTGACCATTTGTACCCGGCACAAAAGTGAAGTCTGAGTTCACTCCTCTTCGTTTATAAAATAGACCTTGATTTGTTCCTAAGTATAAATAGTTTTCAAATAATACAGAGGTATAGACCGTTCCGATAGCTCCTTTTGTGTCATTGCAAACAATAAACTGAGAGGAAAGATTTATATGGCTGACTCCAATATCGAGCCCTAACCATAGATTATTTTGGTAATCCTCAAAAACAGATAACACAGTATTGTTACTGAGGCCTTTCTCAAAGTTAAGGTCATACTTAAGCGTCCCTTGTGGACTCAAGTGATAAAGCCCTTTAGATACAGTTCCAATCACTATACTGTTGTCACTTAACTTAGTGGAACTATAGATTGTAAGTGCATTCAGGTTCACTTTAGGGTCTATTTTCCAAGGAGTAAGTTTGTTATTATTTAAGAAATAAAAACCATTAGATGCGGTCATTAGAAGGAGTTGATCCTTGTGTTCTATTAAGCCAACTAGATTGTCAGAAGTTAACCTTGGGTCATCACTAACTAGCTCTACATTTCCATCTAGAATCTTATAAACTCCTTTATTTAATTTATTAAAAAACAAAACTCCTTCCACCTCAAAGATGTTTGAGATGACATGATCAGACTCTATAAATGTTGTTTCTTTTGTGAGTTCATTGACTAGATAAATTCTAGAAAGAGATTGAAATATTAACCAATCATCTAATTTTATAATATCCCAAAACTGTTCATCTTCAGCGAGTTCAATATCCAACTGTTGAACTAAAGAAGTGTACTCTAAGATGCTTTTATCATTTCGTTTCCAAACACCGAAATCCATATAACTCCCAGTGTAAATTTGGGCGCCAATTGCTTTTACAGATCTTACGATAGATTTATCTGGGACAGGATAACTGTTCCAATTCATGCCATCGTACTCTAATAAACCAGAGTTGTTAGCAAAATACATAGTTTGATCAGATGACTGAGAAACACTCCAGTTCTGATTTTGACCTCCATAGGCGTCTGGATTATAAGACATTACGGGGGGGTGCTCTTGCGCAGAGATCACCAAAGTGGAGAATAAAACTAAAATATACTTAATAATCCTCATATTAATTCTAAAGGCACAAGGTAATAAAAATTTGAAATTTGAGCTAATTAGAAGTATGGATTACGCTAAAATCCATCTGTAAGACTAAGGGGATGGTTCTAAAACCAAGATTACTTAATATTTAAGAAGGACACTAAATCTTCTTTTCTTCGTTTGGCAACGGGCAATATAAGATTCCCAACAAGTTCACAGTTACTGCCATCGGCATTATTAATATTTACAATATATTTTAGGTTTATAACGGCTTGCTTAATTAAAAAAGCAATTTCATTTCATGGTTTCGCAAACAAAGAAAAGACGCCTAAGAGAAAGATACTAGCTTAATGTAACAAACGGCTGTTTGATGTAACAAACGGCTGTTTGGTGTAACGAACGGTCAAGTCAATTTATTAAAAAACAACCTTAAAGCGTGTTTGTGAGCGCATGTCGAATGTAATAATCATTGAATCAACAATTTAATTACATTACAACTCCACAACTTTCAATATGATTTTTTTGGTTTCCAAATTTTAAAAACAAAAACCCATTTCTGTACAAACCAACAGACAGAATTGGATGTTTTGAAGGTTTATCAGGGTAAGACTCCTAATTTATTTTTTTATATCTTTAAAAAGTGAGAGATTTAAAATATCTATTTGCTTATACTGTACCTCTTTCGGCGTTCATTTCATTTGAATCCATGGGTTTGGGGACGTATACTTCTGTTATTTACGCTTTTATTGCACTTCCTTTCCTAGATCTAATTATAGGAAATCATACTGAAAACCTATCCAAAGATGAAAAGGATAACATCGCATCAAAATGGGTTTTTGATGCGATGTTATATTTAAATCTTCCGATTGTTTTTAGTCTTTTGTATTTGGTTTTTACTAAAATTGAAACACAAGAATACGCTGTTTATGAACTTATTGGACTTGGGCTCTCTGCAGGAATTTTATTGGCAACTAACGCCATTAATGTAGCGCATGAACTAGGGCATAGAACCCCTTACTTTGAGCGATTTATGAGTAAATGCCTATATATGCCCTGCTTATACATGCATTTTTATATAGAGCACAACTTTGGACATCACATGAACGTTGCGACCCCAAACGACGGCGCAACAGCAAAATATAACCAGACAGTATTTTCGTTTTGGGTTACCTCGGTAACACGACAATACGCAGATGCTTGGATACGTCAGATAAAACTTTTAAAAACTGAAAAACGCCCTTTCTTATCTGTGAAAAATGACATGCTTTGGTATCATTTGATTCAGCCAACCTATATATTTGGAGTGTTCTACTTCTTTTCAATTAATGCTATGTTGTTTGCCATCGCCATTGGAGTTGTGTCATTTCTGTTTTTAGAAAGCATTAATTATATTGAGCATTATGGATTGAGGCGGTTTAAAACATCCTCTGGAAGGTACGAACGCGTACAGCCTCACCATTCATGGAATTCTAATTTTAATATTGGAAGAATTGTTTTGTATGAATTGACAAGACATAGTGACCACCACTTTAAGTCATCCAAAAAATACCAACTGTTAAATAGCTACGACCAAAGCCCTACATTACCTTTTGGCTACCCCGCATCCATTCTATTAAGTTTGGTTCCGCCGCTTTGGTTCAAAATCATGAATCCATTAGTGCCCAAAGAAATGAAAGAAAAATAAAGATCGTTTTATTTACTTCTAATTACTTGTAATTTAGGAGCATTAAAGACATAAAAAACGGGATAATTCTCAAAAGAGAATTATCCCGTTTTTTGTTAAATTATGGTGAAAGCCAAAAACCAAATGATCATAGTTTAAAAAAACATATAAACTTACGGCTTTGCTTTATTTAATCTTCCAACAACGGCAAGATCACTTTATCTACAGCATGAACCACACCATTCATAGCTTGAACATCAACGACAATAATGTTTGACACTCTATCATTTGGATCTGTGATATTTGGTTCTGTGATTAAGGAAAATGTAATATTCTCTCCCGCAAGTGGCACTCCCACCATGGCTTCTTCTAAATCTGTAGATCTTACGTTTGCCGATGCAATAACATGCATTTTTAAAACACTTTCTAACAATGCTGGGGCAATTGAGTCTAAGGAATCAAATCCAAGCTCAGAAAGCAAATCCCCAAAAGCAGCATTCGTAGGAGCAAAAACAGTAAATTGAGCTAATGTGTCTGAGGAAGACAGAACTGATAAAAAATCCGTCTCTAAACCCTCTTGGGTCAGAGCGGCAACAAGTGTTCCAAATGTAGGGTCCGCTGCTGCAAATGTTACAACAGTTGGAAGTCCAATAACAGCATCAACAACATGTACAACTCCGTTTGAAGCAGTAACATCAGCAGCTGTGACGCTAGAGATTCCGTTGAATACAACTCCATCTGAGGTATTAAAGTATAAACTTAAATTGTCACCATCAGCATTGGTTGCATTGGTTGTAGAATACCCCGCACCAAGAGTCGCTAAGTCCGTAGAACTAACCGATCCTGCAATTACATGATTGAGCAAAATATTAGCTAATAAATCAGTTGGAACATCCCCTAAAGTTGCAAAACCGTTCTCAGAAAGAAACATTTCAAAGGCAGCATTTGTAGGTGCTAGTACCGTAAATTCTCCACCGCTTAAAGTCGTAACTAAATCTCCATCGGCAGCTCCAAGTGCAGCAACCAAATTACTTAAATCGGGAGTGTCTATCGCTATTTCAACAATAGTTCCCAATTCTGGGGTTGAGGCAGGAGTATCATCGTCGTCACTGCAAGAAATCGTCATGAGACCCAAAAATAGTAGGGATAGTAGTTTGTAGTTGTTCAATAAATTTTTCATAGATATATATTTGTTTGGACTACAAAAAAATAATATTTATTGTAATTTTTGTTTAACTTTTTGTTAAAAAAATCCCACAAAATGATGTATTATGATTATTTTAACTTTATAAGTTGATTTAACGCAATGAATTAGTTAATTAAATACTAATAAATAGTTATTACTGTTAATAATTAGAGATTAGTTCTGGCAATTAATTACAATATATTTCCGTAAAAACTGATTTCATGCTGAGATACTCAACTAAGCGAAGGAAATTTAAAAGAGTTATTAGAATACTACTAAGTTCTTGAAAAAGGATCGTTATGTTTTCGCTTGTTCTAAATTTATTCGTTCCAGGAAACAAAAAAGCCGAAACATTCGTTTCGGCTTTTCATTTGTACTGAAGACGGGACTTGAACCCGTACGTCCTAATGGACATTGGATTTTAAGTCCAACGTGTCTACCAATTCCACCACTTCAGCATCTTGGTATATTTTAAAAAAGTATCAGAGCGAAAGACGAGATTTGAACTCGCGACCCCCACCTTGGCAAGGTGATGCTCTACCCCTGAGCTACTTTCGCAATTTTTTAATGAACGCTTCTCTACTATTATATAGAGAGGTGCAAATTTAACACAATTCTTAGAATAGCAAAGTTTTTTTAAACTTTTTATGCTCTTTTCTTTTTGGTCAACATCCGTTTGATTTCATTCAATTTCATTAACGCCTCAACGGGTGTTAAGGTGTCAATATCAATCGCCTCAATATCTGTTTTTAATGCCTCTAACATGGGATCGTCTAAATTGAAAAAACTCAGTTGCATCTCACCATCTAAATCTTTGACTTTGGCAGTCAGCTCATCACTCGAATGTGATTTTTCCAACTGTTTCAGAATTTGTTGTGCGCGGTGTAAAACTTGTGGCGGCATTCCTGCCATCTTTGCCACATGAATTCCAAAACTGTGGTGACTCCCTCCCTTTACCAACGTTCTTAAAAACAAGACATTGTCTTTCAGTTCTTTGACAGATACATTGTAATTTTTAATGCGATCAAAAGTTTCAGTCATTTCATTCAACTCGTGGTAATGGGTTGCAAATAAGGTTTTGGCGTGTGACGGGTGTTCGTGCAAGTATTCGCTAATCGCCCATGCAATTGAAATTCCATCATACGTACTAGTCCCACGTCCAATTTCGTCCAACAACACCAAACTGCGTTCTGAAACATTGTTTAAGATCGAAGCGGTTTCATTCATCTCTACCATAAAGGTCGATTCGCCCATGGAAATATTATCACTCGCCCCTACCCTCGTAAAAAGCTTGTCAATCAATCCAATACGTGCGCTTTTAGCAGGTACAAAACTTCCAATTTGAGCCAAGAGGACAATCAAAGCCGTTTGCCGTAAAATGGCTGACTTCCCAGACATATTGGGGCCTGTAATCATAATAATTTGTTGGGTGTTTCTATCTAAAAACACATCATTCGCGACATAGGATTCACCTAACGGCAACTGCTTTTCAATCACTGGGTGGCGTCCTTGTTTGATCTCTAAATCAAAAGACGCATCAAGTTCTGGATACACATAGTTGTTGTGTTGTGCCAAATGCGCAAAAGATCCCAAACAATCCAATTGGGCAATCAATTGTGCATTTTGCTGCACCTCTAAAATATACGAATGCATCCAAAGAACCAACTCAGAGAACAGCGTTTGTTCGATAACTAAAATGCGATCCTCAGCGCCTAATATTTTACTTTCATATTCTTTGAGCTCTTCCGTAATATAACGTTCGGCATTAACCAAGGTTTGCTTTCGAATCCAGCTTTCTGGCACCTTGTCTTTATGGGAATTTCGAACTTCAATATAGTAGCCAAATACATTGTTTGAGGCTATTTTTAAAGATGTAATTCCTGTGGCTGCGCTTTCGCGTTCCAGCATTTTATTTAAATAGTCTTTTCCAGAAAACGCAATGGCACGTAAACTTTCCAATTCTTCTGATGCAGCCGAGGCGATGCTGTTCCCTTTCAGGATATTTACAGGCGCATCTTCATTAAGTGTTTCTTTAATTTTTTCTCGCAGCAACTCACAGCCTTGAATCTGCTCGCCGAAGCGTTTTAAATCGGCATTATCACAGTTAGACGCCAAAGCTTTGATGGGTACAATCGCTTCTAAAGAATTTTTTAACTGCACCACTTCACGTGGATTGACTTTTGCAGTCGCCACTTTTGAAATGAGGCGTTCCAAATCGCCGACTTGTTTGATGTAATTTTGAATCCTCTGAAGGGCCTCTTCATGGTCCAAAAAATACTGCACCACTTCGTGGCGTGCTTTTATTTTTTCTTCCGATTTTAAAGGCAATGCCAACCAACGTTTCAAAAGCCGTCCACCCATAGGAGAAATCGTATGGTCGATCACATCAATTAAAGTCACCGCATTGGTATTGGTCGAATGGTAAAGCTCTAAATTTCGAATGGTAAACTTATCCATCCACACATAATCGCCTTCTAAAATACGTTCAATCGCGGTAATGTGTTGCAGCTTGTGGTGTTGGGTTTCTGCCAAATAATGCATGACCGCACCTGAAGCCACAATCCCTTGCGCCAACACTTGAATTCCAAAGCCTTTAAGGGTTTTGGTTTGAAAATGTTTACAAAGGGTTTCGTTCGCATAATCGTCCTGAAATACCCAATCTTCTAAATAAAAGGTGTGGAAATCAGCCCCAAAGGTTGTATTGAAAAGCGCTCGTTTTTGCTTTTCTATAAGAACTTCACTCGGATTAAAATTTTGAAGGAGTTTACCTATATATTCGGCGGAGCCCTGTGCAGTGAGAAATTCGCCTGTGGACACATCTAAAAAGGCCACACCGATGGTTTTTCCAAAATAGACGGCTGCTAAAAAGTTGTTGGATTTAGAGCTTAATACCTCATCATTTAGTGCGACTCCTGGCGTAACAAGTTCAGTAACCCCACGTTTCACGATGGATTTGGTGAGTTTTGGATCTTCTAATTGGTCACAAATTGCAACCCGCTCCCCAGCTTTGACCAGTTTTGGCAAATAGGTATTGAGCGAATGGTGTGGAAATCCTGCCAATTCGGTTTCACTTTCGCTGCCTGCACCACGCTTGGTCAGAATAATATCTAATATATTAGCCGCCTTGACCGCGTCACTTCCAAAGGTTTCATAAAAATCGCCCACTCGGAATAACAGCAACGCATCAGGGTACTTGACCTTGATGGCATTGTATTGTTTCATTAGAGGCGTGACTCTTTTAGCTTTTTTTGCCAATGGATTTTTGATTTTTATACCTTACTTTTGTGTAGCAGTACGAATGCTAAAGTAATTAATTTTAGTCTTTTTATAAAGCCTAAGGTCTTAAGATTTAAAACACGAATGCGAAAGTTAGAAAACAGCGAGTTAGAGCGCTTATCAGTAGAAGGATTTAAGGCGGTTGAAAAGACCCCTTTAATTGTGGTTTTAGACAATATTCGAAGTTTAAATAACATTGGAAGTGTGTTTAGAACTAGTGATGCCTTTCGGATTGAAAAAATTTACCTCTGTGGCATTACCGCCACTCCGCCACATAAGGACATTCAAAAAACAGCTTTAGGAAGTACGGAATCTGTCGCTTGGGCGTATGCTGAAAGCACCATCGAGCTTGTTCAGAAATTACAAGCCGATAGCGTTCAAGTTCTGTCCATTGAGCAAGCAGAAAATACTACGATGCTTGATAAATTCACGCCTAAACCCAACCAAACTTATGCTTTGGTTTTTGGAAACGAAGTGAAAGGGGTGTCTCAAGAGGTGGTGAATTTGAGCGATGGTGTGATTGAGATTCCGCAGTATGGCACCAAACATTCGCTGAATATTTCGGTGAGTTGTGGGGTGGTTTTATGGGATCTGTTTAGCAAATTAAACTAAGCGCAAATTTGCTCTAAAATCCAGAGATAATCGACTCTGTTTTTAATAAAATCTCGGTTCGAAATATCAATAATTTTTACTTTAAACTCAGGATGCTTTTGTATAAACTCCAAATAGCCAGAATTAATTTTATCTAAATAACTCGACTCAATGGTTTGTTCATAATCGCGCCCTCTGAGGCGAATATTCTCCTGTAAACGTTCGGTGTTTTGATAGAGATAAATGTATAAATCGGGACGTGCAATATCTTTATAAACTTGATAAAATAACTTACGGTACAACATAAACTCATCTTCACTTAGCGTAATCTTAGAAAAAATAAGCGACTTAAATACATCGTAATCACTGACAATAAAATCTTTAAATAAATCTAATTGCGATAAATCATCTGATATTTGTTGGTAACGATCGGCCAAAAACGACATTTCTAAAGTAAAAGCATAGCGAGTCGCATCTTCATAGAATTTTGGCAAAAAAGGATTGTCTGCAAAACGCTCCAAGATTTTTTTGGCATTAAAATCATGAGACATCATATGGGTCAAACTGGTTTTTCCTGCACCAATATTCCCTTCAATAGCAATAAAATTATAGTTTGAAAAATTAAAGGACTGCATCGGATTTGTCAACTGGTCCTCTAAAGTTGTCAACTGGCTATCATCATTGCAGTTTTCTAGCAGTTTACTAATCGTGTCTTTTAAGACAGGGTGTTCAAAATTGGGGGCAATATCCGCTAAGGGTTGCAGTACAAAACGACGTTCATGAAGCCTTGGATGTGGCAATTCTAAACGCTCTGATTTGGAAATCAAACTGTCATAAAACAACAGGTCTAAATCAATAGTGCGGGAGTGGTACTGGCCGTCACCGTGACGAATTCTTCCTAAATGTTGCTCAATAGCCAATAGTTTGTCCAACACTTGTGAAGCTTCAAGTTGCGTGGATACTTTTAAGCATCCATTTATAAAATCTGCACCTTCGAATCCTAAAGCTGGCGTTTGATACACCCTAGAAATCTGATTGATACTTCCAATTTGAGTATGGATCGCATCTATAGCCGATTGAAGGTGATTTAACCTGTTCCCCGTGTTGCTTCCAATCCCAATTAAAACCGTTTTTTCGTGCGTCATATGATCTAGCAAATTAAGTAAAAGAAAGATTAATATTATATCTTTACCAAAGTATTTATTGACAATTTATATGACGATTAAAGATAAGGTTCTCGCACGACGCATTTATTTACTTCTTGGTGTATTATTTATCACCTCTTTGGTAGTGTCTAATTTAATTTTTAAAAAATTCTTTTATTTCTACCCAATAGAAACGCCCGTCTTTGGAGCTAAACTATTTGAAATATCGGTGGGAATCCTCCCCTATCCTATCACCTTTCTAATTACCGATTTGATCAGTGAAATTTACGGCAAACAAAAAGCGAATGAAGTGGTAGTTGGTGGTGTTTTAGCCTCTATTTTTTCTATGGGGATTATTTTTGTCGCAAATATAGTGCCTGCAACAGACTGGTCTCCCGTATCAGATGGGATGTTTTCGGAAGTATTTGGCAGCACCTCAATTGCCGTATTGGCCAGTATGCTTGCTTATTTATTTGCGCAATTTATAGACATCCAGATTTACCATTACTGGAAACAACTCACCAAAGGTAAATACCTTTGGTTACGAAACAACTGCTCTACATTTTTATCTCAGTTTATAGACACGGCTACTGTTTTGCTACTGCTCTGTTTATTTGGAGAAATTGAATGGGATTTGTTCTTGGGATTGCTCATTGCTGGCGTTGCTTTTAAAGTAATCATCGCCGCCTTGGATACACCGTTTTTATATCTCGGCGTGTATTGGTTTAGAAAACGATTTAAGCTAGAAGTGAATGAAGAAATACAGATCGACTAAGATATATTTAGACCTATAACCAAGCCTTCATTACTTCGTACATTAAAGACCGTATTGTCCTCAAAAATAAGGTACTGACCTTTAACGCCTTTTAAAACTCCCGAATACACAGGGGTTTTGGTAAGGTTTAAACTTTTTGGTTTCTCTGGGTATTTGTGAACAGGGAATTCTAGTTTTAATGATTTTTGATTGGCTAAAAAATAGGGTTTTATTTCTTCAGGAATGTAAGTTTCTAAACGCTGTCGCCAGTCTTCTAAGCTCTCATCTGTTGCCGTTCCTTTGAGCATTTCACGCCAATTGGTTTTATCGCTAACATATTTTTTAAGCGCAACTTCAGTGACTCCTGCCAAATAACGGTTCGGGACCTCTACGATTTCAAGGGCTTCTTGTGCGCCTTGATCGATCCAACGTGTGGGCACTTGAGTTTTACGCGTGACGCCTACTTTGACATTACTAGAGTTTGCCAAATAGACGATATGAGGTTGTAACTGTACCCGTTTTTCATAGTCTAAATCGCGTTCCTCTTGATTGAGATGTGCTTTGCTTAACTCTGGTCGCATGATCCAATCGGCGGCTTGAGGGAGTTCAAAAAAACACGATTTACAAAAGCCTTGTCTAAAAATAGGAGCTTCACTACTACAATTTAAACACTGGTATTTAACAAAAGAAAGTGTGAGTGTCTTATTTAGTAACTGATTCATGTTTAGGATGTCATTTTCAAGCACTAGAAAATATTGAATAGGCTTAGAAAGCTCCGTTTCCATTTTAGTCAAAACACCTTGATACAGCATTAGCAGATTTTTATTACATTTAGCATTGTAAATATATGCAATTATATGGCAATTCCATTAGTAAATTCTGTGGCATCATGGGTTTTAAAGAAGCGATTTCATCAAATTGATTTGTTTCTAAAATATCCTCATGAGGTTCAAAATGAACTTCTTATGAATCTTTTGATAATTTCAAAAGATACCGAGATTGGAACTACTTATGATTTTAAATCCATTCGTAATTACCGCGAATTTTCTCAGCGTGTTCCTGTTTCGACGTATGAGGATTATCAAAACCTGATAGAACGTTCTCGTAAAGGGGAACACAATATATTTTGGCCAAAACCAATCAAGTGGTTTGCAAAGTCGAGTGGAACAACCAGTGCAAAAAGTAAATTCATCCCTGTTAGTACAGACTCACTTGAAGATTGTCATTATGCAGCGAGTAAGGATTTACTGTGTATGTATTTGAATAATAATGAGGACTCTACACTTTTTAATGGGAAAAATTTACGTTTGGGAGGCAGTAAAAAACTCTATGAAGAAAACGGAACCATATTCGGGGATTTGTCCGCAATTCTAATTCATAATATGCCTTTTTGGGCTGAGTTTAGCAGCACACCTAGCAACAAAGTTTCGTTGATGAGTGATTGGGAATATAAAATGCAAGCCATCGTTAATGAAACAATTAATGAAAATGTGACCAGCCTTGCCGGGGTTCCTTCTTGGATGTTGGTACTACTCAATAATGTTTTAGAGACTTCTGGAAGTAAAACGATTTTGGATGTATGGCCAAACTTGGAAGTGTACTTTCATGGAGGGGTTAGCTTCTTGCCTTACGTTGATCAATTTAAAGCCATTATCCCTTCAAAATCAGTGAAGTATTATGAAATATACAATGCTTCTGAAGGATTTTTTGCCATTCAAGACCGCAACCATTCTGACGAACTTTTATTGATGTTGGATTACGGAATTTTTTATGAATTTATTCCTATGAATACCTATGGAACAGCTACTGAAAAAGTCATTCCGTTATCCGAAGTTGAAAAGGGTAAAAATTACGCGATTATTGTGACAACCAATGCAGGCTTGTGGCGTTATAAAATTGGGGATACTGTGAAGTTTACCTCAACATCTCCTTATCGCATCAAAGTTACAGGAAGAACGAAACATTTTATTAATGTTTTTGGCGAAGAATTAATTATTGAAAATACGGATAAGGCGATAAAAATCGTCACTAAAAAAACCAAAACAGAAATTATCGATTATACGGTAGCGCCCATATTTATGAAAGGGAAATCTAAAGGTGCTCATCAATGGATCATTGAGTTTAAAACCCCTCCCAAAGATTTACACTATTTTATAGAACTATTAGACAATTCTCTAAAAGCTTTAAATTCTGATTATGAAGCCAAACGCTATAACAATATCACCTTGAATATGCCTAAGGTTGATGTGGCTCAAGAAGGGTTGTTCCATAAATGGATGAAAAAAAACAATAAATTGGGAGGTCAACACAAAGTGCCACGCCTGTCAAATTCGCGGCAATTTTTGGAAGAACTCCTAGAAATGAATTAAGAAACTGCTTTCAAACGTTTTATTTGAGTGCGTGTCAAGTGTTTTTTAACATAGGCTTCATCGACAACCAAAGCTGTTTCATCACTGCTTGGAAGCACAAACATGGCATCGGTTAAAATTTCTTCACATAACGATCGTAATCCTCTTGCACCAAGTTTATATTCAATCGCTTTTTTCACAATAAAATCTAAAGCATCGTCCTCAAAAGACAAGGCAATTTCATCCATTTCAAAAAGCTTTTTGTATTGCTTTACAAGGGAGTTTTTAGGCTCTGTTAAAATCGCTCTTAACGTTTCTTCATCCAACGGATTCATATAGGTAAGTACGGGTAACCTTCCAATAATTTCTGGGATGAGTCCAAAATCTTTTAAGTCTTTTGGAATGATGTATTGTAATAAATTTTCAGTGTCAATTTGCTCTTCTTCGTGAGAAGCTTTGTAGCCTATGGCTGACATATTGAGTCGCTTGGAAATATGACGATTTACGCCATCAAATGCACCTCCAGCGATGAATAAAATGTTTTCTGTATTGACTTCAATGAATTTTTGATCTGGATGTTTTCGTCCGCCTTTGGGTGGCACGTTTACAACGGTTCCTTCTAATAATTTTAGGAGTGCTTGCTGCACACCTTCCCCAGAAACATCGCGAGTAATGGAAGGGTTGTCGCTTTTCCGTGCAATTTTATCAATTTCATCAATAAATACAATGCCACGTTCTGCTTTTTCTTGATCGTAATCTGCTGCTTGCAGTAAGCGTGTGAGCATACTTTCAACATCTTCACCTACATAGCCGGCTTCAGTTAATACGGTTGCATCCACAATGGCTAATGGAACGTTGAGCATTTTTGCAATGGTTTTGGCCATCAGGGTTTTTCCAGTCCCCGTTTGCCCTACCATTATAATGTTACTTTTTTGGATTTCAATATCGTCCTCATTAGGGGGTTGCAACAAACGCTTGTAGTGGTTGTAAACGGCAACAGACATCACTTTTTTGGTTTGTTCTTGACCAATAATATAGTCGTCCAAAAAGGCTTTGATTTCTTGAGGTTTTTTGAGCATGACATCCGAAGTAAGTGCACTGCCTTTATCTTGCTTAGCTTCTTCAAGGACGATTCCATTGGCTTGTTCGATACAGCGATCACAAATGTGCGCATCAATTCCTGCTATGAGTAAGTTTGTGTCAGCTTTTTTCTTACCACAAAACGAACAGTCTAATTCTTCTTTTGCCATAACCAGTTTGGGATGTTATTTAACTTCGTGTTAATATTTCGTCAATCATTCCGTATTCTAGAGCTTTATCGGATTTCATCCAATAATCACGGTCACTGTCAGCATATACTTTATCATAATCTTGACCGGAGTGCTTACTGATAATCTTGTAAAGTTCCTCTTTTAAAATTAAAATTTCACGTGCTGTAATTTCAATATCACTTGCTTGACCTTGCGCACCTCCTAAGGGTTGGTGAATCATCACTCTTGAGTGTGTCAATCCACTTCGTTTTCCTTTGGCGCCTGCACACAATAATACAGCTCCCATAGAGGCTGCCATACCTGTACAAATTGTTGCTACATCGGGTTTAATCAATTGCATTGTGTCATAAATCCCAAGTCCTGCATACACACTTCCTCCAGGTGAGTTGATGTATATTTGAATGTCTTTAGTGGCATCTGTACTTTCTAAAAATAACAGTTGTGCTTGAATAATATTTGCAACTTGATCGTTGATTGCTGTTCCCATAAAGATAATACGATCCATCATCAATCTTGAAAATACATCAAAAACAGCGACATTCATTTGACGCTCTTCAATAATATTTGGGGTCAAACCCATTGGGGTCATACTGCTTACTATTTTATCGTAATAAGTGCTGCTAATCCCTTGGTCTTTGATGGCGAATTTTTTGAATTCATTTCCGTAATTCATAATGCTTTATTTAGGTTTTTAGAGTGTAAATATAAAGCTATTTATAGTTTTATACTTGTTTTAAAGATATAAAAAAACACTTCCTAAGAAGTGTTTTTCACTGAATTATTTATAAAAACTACTTCCCATAAACTTCTTTAACGAAGGCGTCATAGGCTAATTTTTTGTCTTTAAAGTTCGCGTTTTCTTTATAGAAATCTAATAATTTTTGACTCGTTAACTGTTCAGAAATACGTTTCACTTCTTCTTGGTTTGATAGCACACGTGCAACGATATCTTCAATTTCTTTTTCTGTTGGGTTCATTTGGCCGTACTGTGCCATTTGTGCTTTAATCATCTCTGACGTGTAGGCTTTTAAGTCCTCAAAATTAACCTGAAGATTGTTGTCAACAATAAGCTTACTTTCGATTAATTGATAACGCATGCTTTTTTCTGACTTTTCAAATTCCTCTTTTGCTTGTGCTTCGTTTAGTTCTGTTTCACCAGCTGTTTGGATCCATTTTTGAAGAAATTGAACTGGTAAGTCAAATTTTGTATTTTCTACAAGATGTTCTGTGACATCGTTCAAGAATTTTTGATCTGATTGTTGTACAAACTGTTTTTCAGCATCTTCCGTGATTTTAGCTCTCAATTCTGTAACTGAAGTCACAACTCCAGGTCCAAATAATTTGTCAAATAAATCTTGATCTAAATCTGCTAATTCTCTTGTGTTAACTTCGCTAATTGTAAAGGTTACTTGCACATCAAGTCCATGAGCTGTATCGTGATCTACTTTTAAATAGGTCATCAAATCATGTGAATCATTAAACAATCCTTTGGTCTTTAAAGTCAAAACATCATCAACATTCGCTCCTGAAAACGCTTTTAGATTTGATTTCCCTTTTAATTTATCTAAAGTCAGAGTAGCTGTTGCCTCAATCCCTTCTTCATCATTAAAAAATACACCGGTTACTTCATCTTCATCGCCAACCACTGTTTTGGAAACAAGTTTTCCATATTGTTTTTGAATGTTGATCAATTGATCGTCAATCATTTTTTTATCAGCAGTAATCGTATATTTAGTAAGTGCTTTTTTAGCTTTTAGTTTGATCTCAAATTCTGGACTTAATCCGATTTCAAATTCAAAGGAAAAATCTTCACCTTCCCAATCCAAATCGTCTTGAGCAACTGGCAGTGGATTTCCTAATACATCTAGTTTTTCATCTGTAAGATATTTCCCTAAAGCTTCTTGAAGTGTCTTATTGACTTCGTCGGCCAACACGGATTTTCCATATTGCTTTTTAACAAGACCCATTGGGACTTGTCCCTTTCTAAAGCCAGGAATATTAGCCGTTTTACGGTAATTTGTTAAAATTTTCTCTACATTTTCAGAATAATCTGCTTTGGTAATTTCAATCTTAACCACGGCATTTAACGTGTCAATATTTTCTCTTGTAATATTCATTGTAATGAAATAAAAATTGGGTGGCAAAAATACAATATTTTTAACGCCTTACAAACATTTTTAAACTTATGTCTATCAAGTGATAAACGCACAAACAGAATCGAAGAATTCCACGGGGTTTTCGGCATGCAACCAATGGCCTGCATTTGAAATTGTTTTGATGGCTGCGCTTGGAAATTGATGTTTTATAAGTGGTTCATCTTGCGTGGAAATATATTCTGATTTATCCCCTCTTAGAAATAGTGTTTCCTTTTGAAATTTTAATGTTGACGGTAAGGATTCTCCAACTTCAGAAACATGAGTTTTAAGTGTTTCTAAATTTATTCGAAGCCCTAAAACTTCTGAAGAGACTCTATAAATATTTTTCAATAAGAATTGGCGCGTCCCAACTTCATGAACATATTTGGAGAGCTGAATTTCTGCTTCTTTCCTTGACTTTATTACTTCAAAATCCAATGAAGATAAGCCTTCTAAAATAGCGTCGTGGTGGACTGGATAAAATCGAGGTGAAATATCTGCTACAATTAATTTTGAAACAGTTTCTGGATAAAGCGCTGCAAAAAGCATGGCTGTTTTTCCGCCCATTGAGTGCCCCAAAAGAACGATATCTTCTAAGTTACGAGAACTGCAATAGACTTTTAAATCTTCGGCTAATACCTCATAGTTAAATTCTGAGTTGTGAAAACTGCGTCCATGGTTTCGTTGATCTACGAGATGAACTTGAAAGCCTAAACCTGAAAATTGCTTTGCAAGTGTTTTCCAATTATCGCCCATTCCCAAAAATCCGTGTAGAATTATGAGCGGATCGCCCTCTCCTATAATATTGGAATGTAGTTCCATTATTTTAATTTATTCAAATACATGTTAATAACGTTGTCAACCCCTAAATACAAGCTCTCTGAAATAAGTGCATGCCCAATAGAAACTTCTAGAAGTCCAGGAGAATTTTCTTTAAAGAATTGAATATTATCAAGTGACAAGTCATGGCCTGCATTCAGTCCTAATCCTAGTTGCAAAGCATGTTCTGCACATGCTGTATAAGGCAACATCGCCTCTTTATTTCCGAGTGAGAATTGATGTGCAAACGCTTCGGTGTATAACTCAATGCGGTCTGCTCCTATTGCCTTCGCGCCTTCCACTTGTTTGAGCGTTGGGTCTAAAAACACCGAGGTTCTAATGTCATTTTGTTTAAATTCTTGAATGATTTCGGTCAAAAACTCTTTGTGCTTGAGGGTATCCCACCCTGCATTGGAGGTGATTGCATCTTCTGCATCGGGAACCAAAGTTACTTGCGTTGGCTTGATTTTAAGGACCATATCAATAAAGTCTGGAATGGGGTTTCCTTCAATATTGTATTCGGTATAAACGACAGGTTTTAAATCGTAGGCGTCCTGATAACGAATGTGACGTTGGTCTGGACGGGGATGAATTGTGACTCCTTGAGCTCCAAATTCTTGTACATCTTTGGCAAACTGAACAACATTGGGAGTATTGCCTCCTCTAGAATTTCGTAGAGTTGCAATCTTATTGATATTTACGCTTAACTTGGTCATTAAAAATTAAATTTGGAACAAAAATACAAAGTACTTAACGCTTAAAGTATATAATTTTTGATTAATTTGCATCTGAATAAAATGAACCTATGCCTTTAAATCAATTTATAATAAACGATCTAAATCCTTCAAGTCCAGAAACACTTGTTGAGGAGTTACAGACTGTTTTTAAACAATTAACCTATTCACATATTCCTATTTTGAAAGAACAGGTCTATCTGGGTTGTTTGTCAGAAACAGATGTGTATTGTTTTGAACCCAAACAAGCCGTTTCAGAAGTACTCTATGCTATTGAAGGTTTTTTTGTGCGAGATTCATCCACATGGCTAGATATTTTGGAAGCATTTGCTCAAAACAACTGCAATATCATGCCTGTTTTAGATGCTGAAAATAATTATGTTGGCTATTATCAATTAATTGATATTATTTCATTGTTTAATAGAACTCCATTCTTTTCAGAACCAGGCGGGATTATTGTAATTGAAAAAGGTCAAAATGATTTTTCATTTAGTGAAATTAGTCAAATTGTAGAGTCCAACAATGCCAAATTATTAGGTGCTTTTATTTCAAAAACCGAAAATGATTTAACTCAAATTACGCTTAAAATTGGAAATGCGGGCTTGAGTACTATTTTACAAGAGTTTAGACGCTACGGATATACTATTATTTCGGGGCACGAAGACGATACTTTTTTACGAACGCTCAAAGAACGATCGGCATATTTAGATACCTATTTAAATCTTTAAGCGATAAAACCAATTCAAATGAAAATAGCTGTTTATGGCCCCCTTTATAATGAGCGCTCAAAAAGCACGATTCAAACTCTTATTGCCTATTTAAAAAAACGAGATGCCATTGTTGTTTTTGAAAAAACCTTTTACACATCTATTGTATCAGATTCTGATATTGATATTAACACCTATTTTTCTGATACTTTTGAAGTTTTAGATGCCTCCTTTGATCTATTAATCAGTATTGGTGGCGATGGAACTATTTTAAGAGCCATTACATTTGTAAAAGATTTAAAAATTCCAATTGTAGGAATCAATACGGGGCGTTTAGGGTTTTTGGCAACCATTCCTATGAATACCATTCATGAAGCGATGGATGAAATTTTTGAAGGGAATTATAGAATTTCCAAACGCAGTTTATTAACCATTGAAGTGGACGCCAAAGACACGTCTTTTAATTTGGACTTTGCATTGAACGAAATTGCTGTGAGTCGAAAAAATACAACTTCCATGATTTCAGTTGAAACATGGTTAGACAACGAATATTTGACATCTTATTGGGCCGATGGCTTGATTGTTTCTACACCTACTGGTTCTACAGGTTACTCGCTAAGTTGTGGTGGACCTGTCATAATTCCAGAATCGGACAGTTTGGTATTGACTCCTATCGCACCTCATAACCTTAATGCTCGACCGCTAGTGATTTCGAGTGATAAGGTTATTAAACTGAAAGTCAGTGGACGTGAAAATCAGCACCTAGTTTCATTAGATTCAAGAATTAATACCTTAGAAAATAACACCACAATCACCATTCAAAAAGCGCCGTTTTGCATCCATATGATTGAACTAACAGAAGATGGGTTTTTAGAAACTCTTCGGAAAAAACTATTATGGGGAGCAGATCCACGGAATTAAGCAATATATCTTTAGAAATCAAGTTTAATGATTAGTGAGAAAACAAATCACCTGTTCCATCTCGAAATTATTATATTTGCATTCTTAAAATTACCATGAAAACAATTTCATTCCTCATATGTTTCCTTTTTATTTCGAGTTTGAGTTTTTCTCAGACCTATGAAATTGGTGGATTTTTGGGTGGCAGTAATTTTATTGGAGATGTAGGCTCAACTCAATTCGTCAATCCAAACAAACTTGCTTTTGGCGGCCTTTTTAAATGGAATAGAAGCCCAAGACACTCTTTTAGAGCAAGTTTGACATATAGCACGCTTTCCGCCGATGATGCGTTATCAAGTGATCCCCGAAGAAACTTACGAGCTTACAGTTTTAATGCCGATATTTTAGAAGCATCTGTTGGCATAGAGTTTAATTTTTTTGATTTTGATTTACACGCAGCAACGCCTATGTCTACTCCTTATATTTACACAGGAATCAGTATGGCCAATCATCCAAATTTTTATTTCACAAATATTGATTTTGTTTCAGAGAAAACTAGAAGCAATGCCTACGGAATTCCGATCACACTTGGTTTCAAGACAACTTTAACCCGTTACATTATACTTGCTTTAGAAGTTGGAGCACGTTATACGTTTTCTGATGAGTTAGATGGAAGTGAGCCTGACACAGAGGAATTAAAAAAAATTGTGCGTTTTGGGAACTTTAATAATAATGATTGGTATGTATTTAGCGGTTTTACATTAACTTACACATTTGGTAGAAAACCTTGTTATTGTAACTTTTAATATGAGTCTAAAATCTAACATACATCCTGAAAACCTTCCGAAGCACATTGCCATTATCATGGACGGTAATGGACGTTGGGCAAAAGAAAAAGGCTTTCTTAGAGTCTTTGGGCATGAAAACGGAACAAAATCGGTTAGAACCACTGTGGAAAGCTGTGCTGAACTCGGAATACAGAACTTGACATTGTATGCGTTTTCGACTGAAAATTGGAATCGACCAAAATTAGAAGTGAAAACATTGATGCAGCTTTTAATTTCTTCTTTAAAAAAAGAAATGAAGACGATGCAAAAAAACAGCATTCGGCTAAACGCAATAGGAAATATTGAACACCTTCCAGCTAGTGTTCAAAAAGAATTATTGCATGTAATTGATGAAACTAAGAACAACACACAGATGACTTTAACTCTTGCATTGAGCTATGGTTCTAGAGATGAACTCGTAAATGCAACCAGACAAATATGTGATAAAGTTAAAAATAATATAATTTCAGTAGAAAACATTGATGAAACGCTAATTAATCAGCATCTTTACACCCAGAATTTACCAGATGTGGATTTATTGATCCGTACAAGCGGTGAAAAACGCATCAGTAACTTCCTGTTATGGCAGATTGCCTATGCAGAATTATATTTTACTGATGTATATTGGCCAGATTTTACAAATGAAAATTTGTATGAAGCCATTATAAATTATCAAAAAAGAGAAAGACGATTTGGAAAAACAAGTGAACAGCTTCATTAATAAAGCTTTTAGATACAGAAACACACTACTTTGCTTTAGCTTACTATTAAGCAGTTTTGTAACATTCTCACAAGAAACAAAACTAAAAACATCAACTTTTAGCATCGCTGACATTACCGTCACTGGAGATACGTCTTATGGTTCTGAAACCATACTTACCTACTCTGGACTAAAAAAAGGGGAGGCTGTGATTATTCCTGGAGGCGTAAAAATAAGCGCTGCCATTAAAAAATTATGGGATTCTAACTTATTTAGTAGTATTGAAGTGTTTGCAACTAAAACGGAAGGAAGTAATGTTTACTTAGAGGTTGCCTTAAATGATTTGCCAGAGTTGAAAGACGTCAAAATTGTGGGTGTCAAAAAAGGGAAAATTAAAGAGATTATTAAAGAAAATAGCCTTACATCAGGTGTTAAAGTCACTGAAAACCTTATTACAACAACCAAAAATTATCTTGAAAATAAGTATCGAAAACTTGGCTTTTTAAATGCCAAGACTACCGTTACTACGTCCAAGGTTGTGGATTCTGTTAAAAAGTCTAGAGTTGATATGCTTGTACGGATTGATAAAGGACAAAAAATCAAAGTTAGAAATATTGCTTTTGATGGTACTGGAAAACTAAGTGCCAAACAACTTCGTAAAGCAATGAAAAATACGAAGCAGAAAAATGTATTTAGAATCTTAAAACGTTCTAAATATATTGAAGCTGATTACAAAGAAGATTTACAAAGTGTTGTCGATAAGTACAAAGAAAAAGGATACAGAGATGCACGTGTTGTTTCTGACACACTCACCACAAACGACAACAATACAATCAGTTTAAGTATCGGCGTAGAAGAAGGTGAAAAGTATTATTATGGATCCATTAATTTCTTGGGAAATACGATCTACTCAGACGACCAACTAAACCAAGTTTTAAAAATTAGAAAAGGAGATACCTACAATGGTATTGAATTAGAAAAAAGAATCGCAGATAACTCTGACCCTGATGCCTTTGATTTGACAAATCTATACCAGAACAATGGCTATTTATTTTCAACAATTACACCTGTTGAAGTTAGTACTGATGGAAATATCATTGATATGGAAATTCGTGTTACAGAAGGAAAACCGGCTTATTTCAAAAACATCAGTGTTTCTGGAAATGACAAAACAAATGATGCCGTTATTTACAGAGAATTGCGAACGCGACCAGGACAGCTATACAGCAAAAGTAATATTGTAAGAACCATTCGTGAACTTGGTCAGCTTGGCTATTTTGATGCTCAGCAAATCTCACCAGATTTAAAGAATGTAAATCCTACTGACGGAACTTTAGATGTAGAGTATACTGTTGTTGAAAAAGGCGCGAGTCAAATTGAATTACAAGGAGGTTATGGAGGTGGTGGATTCATCGGAACCTTAGGTCTTTCATTTAATAACTTCGCTATAAAAGATATTTTTAATAAAAAAGCTTACAAGCCATTTCCAATGGGTGATGGGCAAAGTTTAGCATTGCGTTTACAAGCCAGTAGATTTTATCAGACCTATAGTTTATCATTTACAGAACCTTGGTTAGGCGGTAAAAAACCTGTTCAATTTTCTTCCTCACTTTCTCAAACAAAACAATTTTTGTACAACCCTGCGACAAGAGATGCGGATAAAGATAGAAGTTTTAACATTACTGGTCTTACCATTGGTGTTGCTAAAAAACTATCCGTTCCAGATGATTACTTTGTATTATCGCAAGCGATAAGTTTCCAATACTATGATTTGAGTAATTATAACACGGGGCTATTTACATTTGGAAACGGAAATTCTAATAATTTAGCTTACACTGTTGGATTGAGTCGAAACAACACTTTTAACGACCCTATATATCCCGAAGGAGGTTCTAGTTTTAGCTTAAGTGCAAAATTCAGTTTCCCATACTCTTTAGTTAATAATGTAGATTACGCTGCTTTGAAAAGAGATAGAGAAGCTCAAAATGATCTGATCCAACAATATGCAACGACAAATCTTCCTGAAACTGGAGAGATTTTGAACGCAGCTTCTGAACGCATTGGAGAGATTGACCAAGAACGCTACAAGTGGTTAGAGTTTTATAAAATTAAATTTAAAGGAGAATGGTATACAAAACTCGCTGGGAAGTTGATTTTAAAACCAACCTTTGAATTCGGATTCCTAGGGGCCTACAACAACGACAGAGGTGTGATTCCTTTTGAACGTTTCTTTCTTGGAGGAGACGGTTTAGGAACGTATAGCCTTGATGGTAGAGAAGCCATTGCGTTAAGAGGGTATCCAAATCAATCGCTCTCAAGTCAAGATGGTGGATCAATTTATAATAAGTTTTCTTTAGAACTTAGACACCCAATTACGCTTGCACAACAAACAAAAATATATGCACTTGCCTTTTTAGAAGGGGGGTCTTCTTATAATAATTTTGATGATTTTGATCCCTTTGCAATAAAACGATCTGCTGGGGTTGGCTTACGTTTATTTATGCCCGCTTTTGGTTTATTGGGAATTGATTTTGGACATGGATTTGACCCATTACCAGGAGAAACTATTAAAAGTGGTTGGCAAACCCACTTTATTATAGGACAACAATTTTAATGTTTGGCACGGTAATTTCTATAAGCAAACAGAATGAATGGAGTTGAGTTGAAATAATTTAAAATTAATTTCGTTAATTTGAAAAACACATATCAAAATCCAATTCCAATAATTTGAAACCATTGTAAGATGAATTTGTTAACTTTAAAATTATTAAAACTGACGCCATTTAAAAAAGCAAGTATTTTGTTCTTTTTATGTCTAATGGGCACATCTATATATGCACAAAGAAGCGTACGAATCGGCTATATTGACACCGAGTATATTCTAGAAAATATCACTGAATATTCCAATACTAGTGCACAATTAGATTCTAAAGTCCAGCAATGGAAAAGCGAAATTGAAAACCGATTAACGGAACTAGAAGATCAAAAAAAACAACTTAACAACGAGCGTATTCTTCTTACGAACGAACTCATTTCTGAACGCGAGGAAGATTTGCAAATCATTGAAAACGAAATTATTGAGTATCAACAAAAGCGTTTTGGCCCAAATGGGGATTTAATGATTCAGAAACAGCAACTCATACAACCAATTCAAGATCAAATTTTTGCAGCGGTTCAAGAAATTGCTGCTACCAAAAAATATGATTTTATATTTGATAAATCTGCCGACGTCGTTATGCTATACTCTGCAGACCGTTATGACATTAGTGAACAGGTATTGCGCACTATAAACAGGTCTTCAAAGAGAACGCAAGTTGACTCTAGAAAGAAACGTAAAGAAGCAGAAGAAGAAGAAACTATCGTTGAAGTAGATAGTACAAAAGATGAGCGTCAAAAATTATTAGACCAACGAAAAGCTGAACGCGAAGCATTGTTAGAAGAAAAGCGACAAAAGAAATTGGACGCTCGTGAAGCAAGAAGAAAAGAAGTGGAAGCTAAAAAACAAAAAGCACTAGAAAAGCGTGCCAATGCAAAATCTAGTAAAACATCTACCACTCCAGAAACCGATACAGAAATTAAAGTTGATAATAAAAAAGCTATAATACCTGAAAGTACTGAAAAAATAGACCCAAGAGAAGCTCGTAAAAAAGAACTTGCAGCAAAAAAACAAAAAGCATTAGAAGCACGTGCTAAAGCTAAAGCTGCAAAAACAACTCCCAAAACAACATCTGTAAAAGGTGCTGAAGTCGTCAATGATAGAGAAGCACGCAAAAAAGCATTGCTAGAAAAGAAAAAACAAGCATTGGCAGAGCGTAAAGCACGACTTGACGCACAGAAGAAAAAAAGAGACAGTATTAGAAACAATAAATAAATTTAAATCATAAACACAATTACAATGAAACACTTAAAATCACTTTTATTAGCAGCTACACTTTTTGTTGCGACTAGCTTTACAGCACAAGCTCAAACAAAAGTTGCGCATATTAATACACAAGAATTAGTAGAAGCAATGCCAGAAATGCAAAGTGCAAAATCAGAATTAGAAAAATTGGCTAAAACTTATGAAACAGACATTCAAGCAATGGCCACTGAATTACAAAATAAAATAAAACAATACGATGGTGAGTCTGCTACCAAAACAGATGAGGAGAATGGAAAGCGTTTACAAGAAGTTCAAGGAATGGAACAGAGTATTCGTCAATACCAAACACAAGCACAACAAGACTTGCAGAAAAAAGAATTTGATTTATTAAAGCCAATCACTGAAAAGGCTAAAAATGCAATTCTTAAAGTTGGGAAAGCTAAAGGATTCGATTATGTACTGGATGCTTCTCAAGGGCAAGGCATTATTTATGCTGGTGGTACTGACTTATTAGTAGATGTAAAAACTGAATTAGGGTTTTAATAAAACACCTCTCAAATAATTTATAAAAAGCTGCCTCTATTAGAGCAGCTTTTTTATTTTTGTAATATATGAGTTCAAAACCCATTGGTATATTTGATTCGGGCGTCGGAGGCCTATCTATTTGGAGTGAAATCCATCAACTGCTGCCTATGGAATCTACTATTTATCTTTCGGACTCAAAACATGCCCCCTACGGACCTAAAGGTAAAGAAACTATTATTAATCTTTCTGTTAAAAACACAGAGTGGCTCATTAATCAAGGCTGTAAACTCATTGTGGTAGCTTGTAATACTGCCACAACCAATGCCATTGAAACACTAAGAAAAAACTACCCCATTCCCTTTATTGGTATTGAGCCGGCGATTAAACCAGCAGCACTACAATCAAAATCCAAAGCCATAGGCATTTTAGCGACCAAAGGGACGCTTAGCAGTCAATTGTTTCACAAAACATCACAACTCTACTCTAGTGATTTATTAGTGATTGAACAAGTGGGAGACGGCATTGTAGAGCTCATTGAAAATGGCGCATTGTATTCTGATGAGATGAAACACTTACTTCATAACTACCTCCAACCAATGCTTGATGCTAAAATCGATTGTTTAGTTTTAGGTTGTACACATTATCATTTTTTGACCCCTATTCTAAAACAGCTACTGCCTAATCATGTTAAAATTATTGACTCTGGGAAAGCGGTTGCCAGACAAACAAAAGCAGTCTTGGAAAAGACCAAATTATTAAGTGCGGAAATTCCTGAAAAAATGAATCGTTTTTACACTAATGGTGAAGAAAAAGTCATTGCTTCACTTCTAAAAACAGAAATAGCTGGTATTACAAAACTAGAGTTTTAGCTTTAATTTACACTTGGGCAATTACAGTCGTATTTTTCTTTCTTACACCCAAAGTTAAACCCTAAAGTCACTTGGTGATAGCCTCCGTTATTGAAAACTATCGAATTGGCTTGATATGAGTAAGTATAAGCAAATACAAAGTTATTATACTCCGCTCCTAGGATTGGTGTGAAATACTGAAGTTTTTGACTGCTTACTCCTGAATCTGTGGTGAATTCTGCGCCATCAAAACTTCTTCTGTAAGAGATTCCGGCAAATAGTTTTCCGAAATCTAATTCTTTGTATGCTTTGAAGTTAACGTCAATAAACGATTCTTTTGTAGCATCTTTATAGGCATACATCAAAGAGGGCTCAAAACTCCATTCACTGCCAAATTTAGAAAACACATTCCCTGCAGAAAAGAGATAAGTTCGAAGGTTATCATAGCTTATCCCCTGTTCGTTGATATTAATGCCTTCATTTGCCAAAACGTTTTTAGCGGTCGCATGGGCATAGAAATTTATGAAATGGTAAGAAAATCCAAAATCAATATTAAAATCAGACGCACTTTGTTCAATTCCTGCAATAATTGGATCAAACTCCAAAAAAGCAGTCTCATCTAACTTATATTGAATCAATCCAGCACTCAAACCAAAAGACAACATATTTAAATCAATCGTGTTTCTAGAAAACATAAGGTGATGAGCATAGGTCAAATAAGCTCCTGTTTGGGAATGGTATCCATTTTTGTCATTAAAAAAAATGGCCCCAACTCCAGATGAAGATTCTCCGACACGTCCATTTATACTCATCGTTTGAAGACTTGGAGCGTCTTCATCACCAAACCATTGTTGACGGCCTGTGAGCCTAATTTTATTACAATTAGAAACACCTGCCATTGAAGGATGAAGCAAATAATAATTATCCGTTAAATAATCAGAATAAATTGGTAACCCTTCTTGAGAGCTTATTGACTGACTGAACAACCCTGTAATGGCAATAAGCACAAGTTTCTTAAATACTGTCATAAATATTATCTTTTGAGCGTAAAATTTGCTCTTAATTGGTTAATTTCACCTGTTACTGGTTCATTATAATCTAACACAAACCAATAATCACTAGATGGTAGGCGCTCTCCATTAAAAGTTCCATCCCAGCCCTTACCTGTAGGACTGATTTGTTTTAATAATTTACCATAACGGTCAAATATATAAATTTTTGAGCTAGATTTCACTGTCATTCCTATGATATTCCATGTGTCGTGGTATCCATCGCCGTTTGGTGTGAAAAATTTTGGGTAACCTATCACTATTTTCTTCTGACTAATCGCATTACAGTTTAATAGATCTCGAACATAAATAATGTGGTCGCCAATCCTAACATTTGTAAATGTCGGTTCCTGCTGCCAGGGTCCAAAATCAATACGGTACTCATATATGCCTGTGCCTACAACGCTTACTTCTAGTATGTTATTGTCTGAAAATAACGCTGATTTTATTTCGACTCCGATGCTTTCGGGAGGATACGAACTTACGACTTCGGTGCTGGCTGGTATGCGACATCCTGAAGATATATTGGTGGCTAATACGGTATAGGTGCCTTCTGAACTTGGAGAAAAACTGGCGCTGGTGGCGCCGGGGATTATATAATTGTTGGGGGTTAAATCTACTTGTTCTATACTGCCTTTATACCATTGAAAACTATAAATGGAGGGGCTTAGTTGGGTGTCGATGGGGGGGTTGGTAAAAAGAGCTGGGTGACTGCACTGATTACCTGGTCGTTTTTGTTTAGACAGATCATGTAGCGGTCTAGTATGCCTATTTCGGGAACGGGATTAACAATGATGGTTAATGGAACGATGACAAAACAGTGGTTTGTTTTTGGTTGGAGGCGGACATATATTTCCTGGGTTAGAATGATTGTGTTTTCAAAGTTGGTGGGGTCTGGTATGGTGTTGGTGTTGCCGGATTGGGCGTCTATTTCATCTTCATAGTAGCTGATGTCAAAGTCTGTGGCGGTTAGCCCGTTTAATATTTGTGATTCTCTTAATGTGAGGTCAAAGTAGTCAAAACCGTTGTTGTCTATTTCACATTCTTCTAATGGGGGTGGGGTTTTGTTTACATTGGCGTAGAGGATGGTGTTTAAGTCTAGGGGGATTGTTTTTGTACATTGGTTGGTGCCTGTAGCGAGTACGGTAATGGTGTTTATCAAGGTGGTGCTGGTGTAGGTGGATGGGGATGGGATGGGATTGTTGTTGGCTAAATCGAGTTGGGTTTCAAAGTAGGTTAATACAATGGTGGTGTCGTTGTTTGTGATTTGGGATTCCCGAAGTGTTAAATCATAAATGGTGCTTATTTGATCGTTACATTCTATGATTGGGTCGGGAGTGAACAGAACGGGGGTTAGGTTTACTTGTAATTCAAAGTGCATGTCGGTGCGTACGCATTCACGCGCATCTAAATTCATGTTGTTGTCTGGATCAAATTGGGCGCGTACATAAATGGTTTGTGGATTGGAGGTGTTTGAATACATGCTTGGATTGGGGATGGTAATATTGTTTATTGCGTCTTGTTCACTTAGATGATAACTGATTAAAATTGGGGTGGTTTGACTGCCTATAAGTTCAGCTTCTTTGGTGGTTAAATCAAAGGGGGTTTGGGTGGTGTCGCTACACAAAATATAGTCGGTGATGGTGTGTGGCTCTGGGAGGGGGTCAACGTTTAGGGTGATGTGGTGGCCAAGTCCCAAACAGGCATTAACGTCGTTGCTGTCAACGCGTACATAGATGTTTTGGGTGGTGGGACTTGCGGTGTTTCTGTGTTTGGAAATGTCTGGAATGGGGTTGGTCTCGGCCAAAGCGTCGGCTTGTGAGATGTAATAGGAGACGGTTAGGTTTTGATTGGTGGGAAGTTGTGCTAGAACTTTGGCGGTGGCATCACTAAAATCAAAGGAGGCAACGCCGTTGGAGTTGTTGTTATCGGTGTCGGTGTCGTCGCAAACAAAGTATTTTAATTGGAAGGTGTTTGGGTTTAAAAGAGTGGCTCCGACTACTAAGTTGACTTTGGAGGTTCTAAAACAGCCGAAGGTGGTTTCGACTCTTGCATAGACGGTACTGTTCACAGGGGTTGGGTTGGTGTAAATGATGGGGGTGGTTATTTGATCTATTACAAAACCTGAATCTGCCTTAGATTGGGTAAGGTAATAGCTGAAGGTTTCTGTTGCGTAATTCATCGAGATGAGTTGATTGGCTTGGGTTAGGTTAAAATCGGTGATCCCATCGGTGTCGGTGTCGCATTGTTTGAGAGTGACTTCTGTAGTTATTACGGGAAGGGGGTTGACTATGAGTTGAAAACTGGTGGTGCCGTAACAGTCGATATTTAATTTGTTTTCTAGTCTTGCAAAAATAGGTTGAGGATTTGAGGTGTTGGCGATGGGGGTGGTAATGTCTGTACCCGATACACCTAAATCTGCAGCGGCCTGATCGTAATAAAACTTAACGGCATAGGCCGAAGACGATTGAGAACCTAAAACCTCCGATACCTTAGTGCTTAAATCAAATTCTACAATCCCATTGGTGTCATCGCCATCAATAGAATCATCGCAAAATATTAAATCACCGAGTGAAGAAATTGAAGGTGCTGAAAAAAGATTTAACATGAACGAAACAGTCTCATAACACCCTGAATTCAAATATTCAAAGCGCCCATAAATGACTTGACCATTAGTACCGGTAAAGGCTGCAGCATCAGTAGCTGATATTGGATTTGTATCCGCATCAGCTTCCGCTTGAGAAGTGTGATACGTTAAAACAAAATCGGCTGGGTTCGGATTCGGAGCAAATATGATGGGGTCATTTTGAGTTAGATCAAAAACATAAGAAGTTGCTCCAGTGGGGTCACAAATTAATAAATCATTAGGATTTGCATGAATGAGTTCTGGGAAAACTTCTATACAAACATCCTTTGTGTATTCACAGCCAAAATCATCCATGACACGATACGTATAACAAAATATTCCATCGGATGGTGGCTGCACAGTAATGGTATTTCCAGAAGTATTGGTAATTGTATTATCCGCATCCCAGCCTTCTGAAGTAATTGCAGGAGTAAAAGAAATATTTGGGGGTAGAATTAAAGGGTCAAAGTTTATAACCCATGAAAATATATAACCATTGTCGGAAGAAATATTATCAGTAACCCGAATCGTCCAACTCCCATTTAGGGTAGAGCCCAGAAGACCATCAAGTGGATTTAAAGACGAATAGTCTCCTGCGGACACAAAGGAATCCATATATGTTGCTGGTCCATTTCCGGCAACAAACGTACCATTTGTTTGTACTCCTGCTGTTAATGTAGGTAGAGAAGTGTTCGCAACGAAACAATAATTAAATCCTTGACCAGCTGTCAAAACACTACTTTGACTGTCAACAGGTGAAGTGGCCCACGGTATTCCTAAATTTGCAGAATCTCCTCCCTGATTGTGAAGCCTTACAGATTGGCCTGAAGGAGAGATGATATCGATGTCTAAATCTCCTAGATATGAGTGCTCCATTTCCAAACAGATTTCAGACAAGTGATTGATGTCATCTAAAGTTTGGGAAGACTCAAAACAATCTACAACAATTGATGTTTCATATACTGCTCCATTTCCATCTGGCAGAAACGTTACGCCACTCACGGGGGGCGTACAAAGGGTTAGAAAAGGAGTTTCATTCGCAACTCCTGTAATCGTAGTTGATTCTCCAAAACAAAGCGACGCTTCTACAGCAGCAGTCCCCATGAAATCAATCGCGGTGGATACTTGAACGACCTGATTTATTAAATTTGAATTTTTACATCCAGAGGGATCGTTACTAGTATTAGTATCAGAAATATTTAAATTCACATAATAAACTCCGGGTGTTGTATATGAAAATGTAGCTGTTTGGCCGTTTTGGGTGGTTCCATCACCAAAATCCCACTCATAAGAAGCTCTCACTCCACTCGTCCCAAACTGACCACTACCCGTTAAGCTGATTTGTTGGTTTGGACAGACTCTTATATACCCATCTGTGTTAGGGGCTGGGACCGCTGAATCAATTTGAGAAATGATGGTTTGACAGGGCTCATAGCATGAAATATTTGCCGCCCAACCATTGGAGTTAGTAACAGTACTACTGATAAATTGCAAAGTTATACAACCGGAGGAGGAAGTTGCTTGGATGATTCCTGGACTCATGGTACCAGAATAACTCCCAATGGTTGGGTCTGAAGTAGTTTGACCGTCAAAAAAAGTTAAAACATCTTCTGTGGACTGTGTGTCAAAGGATGTAAAGTCTAATTTTATAGTTTGTCCTGCGTTTTGCGGACAAATTGTAAGGATAAAGTTCTCATTGTTCGAGTAATCAGAGTTTCCACCAGAGTCAAATAAAACTCCGCTACATCGTGTAAATGTACCGTTTTGCATATTGATATCTTGTGCGAAAGTAAAAAAGCAAACAAGACCAAAGAACGCTGAAAGTAGGAGTTTCATTCTTTATATTTATTTGGGTGCTCTCCAAATATACAGAAATTTCTTTATTATCTTTGCAAAAATTATAATGATGAAAAAAATAACCGTTTCAGTTCAGGAGACAAGCAATACAAAAATCATAAAATTTGAAACGGATTCATTTCTTACTAAATATGAGAGTTTTGAATTTTCAAATATCGATGAAGCTAAAAACTCTCCCTTAGCGCAACAACTTTTTCACCTTCCTTTTGTAAAGAAAGTGTACATTTCAGGTAACTTTGTGGCAATTGAGCGTTATGACATTATTGAATGGAGTGATGTCCAAAAAGAAGTTAGCGAAGAGATTGAAAACTACTTAAATGAAGGGGGAGTCGTTATTTTAAATGAAGGCAAAAAGAAAAACCCAATAACAATTTATGCGGAAAGCACTCCAAATCCAGGGGTACAAAAGTTTGTTGCAAATAAAAGTTTAGTGTCTCAGACATTTGAATTTACATCAATTGAGGAAGCAAAGTTATCTCCTTTTGCTACAGCTCTCTTTCAGTTCCCTTTTGTAAAGGCCGTTTTTATTGACAAAAATTATGTGTCAATCACAAAGTATGACATTGTAGAATGGGAAACCATTACTCTTGATCTAAGAGAATTTATGAAGTCTTATATCGAAGACGGAAAAGAAATGGTATCCGCATCTGCGGCAAAGGTTTTAGAAAAAACAACTGCCCAGTTGGATGGCGCTTACGAAGCTTTGGACGACACCTCAAAAGAGATTATCAATATTTTAGAAGAACACATAAAGCCAGCTGTCGCCAGTGATGGTGGGAACATTCTATTTGAGTCTTACAATGCCGCAACAAAAACAGTAAAAGTCATTTTACAAGGCGCTTGTAGTGGTTGTCCATCCTCCACCTATACGCTAAAAAGTGGTATTGAAGCCATGCTAAAAGAAATGTTAGCAGGAAGAGTGGAAATTGTGGAGGCTATCAATGGATAACTATCTAAGTTAAAAGTGAACTGTTTTTAAAAAAAATCTGCTACTTCCCTTCCAATAGTACTGCCGATTGCAATACCCATGCCTCCCATTCGGACTCCACAATACACATGGTTAGATAGTTGCTTTACAATTGGTTTTTTTTGAGAACCAACGCCCATGATCCCAGACCATCTGTGTTCGATTTCAAATTCTCTGTTGGATAAAATTGTGTTTTTAAGCAGCGTTTCTAAAGCATTTTGAATCCGATCCGTTTGAGAAAATTCAGTGGTGTTTTCTGAGTCAAAATCTAAATTTCGTCCGCCACCTAAAAGAATACGGTTGTCAATATTTCGAAAATAATAATATCCACAATCTAGATGAAACGTTCCTTTTATGTTTAAGTTTTTTATCGGCTTGGTAATTAAAGCTTGTGCGCGGGCGGGCTGCACATCTTCATTAATCAATTGTTGTGCAAACCCATTAGTGGTTAAAATCAATTTTGCGGAAGAAAACTCAAAATGATTTGTTTTGATAGCGACATTATTAAACTGTTCGGTGTAAGTTTCCACTGTACTATTATTCAAAATAATAACTCCTTGTTTCTGAACTTTTTTAATTAATTCCTGCATCATTTTCCCGGTATCAATTTGACCTTCAAACTGATTTCGTATATAATTATTTTGAACGCCTTTGAAATCAAAACTGTTGGGTACATTTGAAAATACTGCGTCTTTAAAAATTGGTTTTAGTAGGCTGTTAACTTCTTTCATTTTTTGCAAACAGTTATCATAAAGGCTGCTGTCTTTTTCTAAAAACAATTCATACCCTCCCAACTGCTGATACGATAGTGCTTCATCTCCAAGGGTATGCCTCAAAAGTTGAAGACCCTTTTGCCGCTGGTTGACAAGTTCTACAACTTCTTCTGTTGTATGTGATTGTAAATCTTGTAAAATTTCGCTTAGGCTACCAAAACAGGCGAATCCAGCATTTTTAGTACTAGCTCCTTGAGGAAACAGTCCTTTTTCAAGAATAACTATTTTGGCATTTGGCGCCTTTTTTTTAAGATGAAGCGCAGTACTTAAGCCTACTATTCCACTCCCAACGATTGTATAGTCAACATTGTTTAGCCAAGTTTTAAGTTCCCAATAGGATAAATTCATGAGCTAAAACTACAATTTTTATTGGAGTATTTTAGACCAGATTTAGAATAAAAAAAACTCCGAATTAGATTCGGAGTTTTTATTTTAAGCGTCTTCAATAACTTTTATTTCGAAGTCTTCCATGAATTTAGTGGTATAGTTACCCGCTATATAATCTGGATGATCCATCAACTGACGGTGAAATGGAATGGTTGTGTTGATGCCTTCAATTACAAACTCATCTAAAGCACGTTTCATTTTGCTAATCGCTTCTTCTCGTGTTTGAGCCGTTGTAATCAGCTTTGCAATCATAGAGTCATAGTTCGGAGGAATACTATATCCAGCATATACATGCGTATCTAAACGAACTCCATGCCCACCAGGCGAATGTAGGGTTGTTATTTTGCCAGGAGAGGGTCTAAAATCATTAAACGGGTCTTCGGCATTAATTCTACATTCTATTGAATGTAATTTTGGGATGTAGTTTTTTCCAGAAATAACTACCCCAGCCGCTACGGATATTTGTTCACGTATTAAGTCAAAATCAATCACTTGTTCAGTGATTGGATGTTCTACTTGGATACGTGTATTCATTTCCATGAAAAAGAAGTTACGATGTTTATCCACTAAAAACTCAACAGTCCCAGCGCCTTCGTACTTAATATATTCAGCTGCTTTGACAGCGGCTTCTCCCATCTTTTTTCTTAGGGCTGTCGTCATAAAAGGTGACGGTACTTCTTCTGTTAATTTTTGGTGACGACGTTGAATCGAGCAATCTCTTTCAGATAAATGACAGGCTTTTCCATTAGAATCACCTACAATTTGAATTTCAATATGTCTTGGCTCTTCAATGAGTTTTTCCATATACATATCATCATTTCCAAATGCTGCCTTGGATTCTTGTCTTGCAGAATCCCATGCATCTTTAAGGTTTTCTTTTTTCCAAACAGCACGCATCCCTTTTCCTCCACCACCGGCAGAAGCTTTCAGCATTACAGGATAACCGGTTTCGTTTGCTATTTTTATACACTCTTCAAAAGTCTCAATCACACCTTCACTTCCAGGAACACAAGGAACCCCTGCGGCTTTCATAGTTGCTTTGGCATTGGCTTTGTCTCCCATACGATCAATCATATCTGGAGAGGCACCAATAAACTTGATTCCGTGTTCTTCACAAATTTTTGAAAAACGAGCATTTTCAGATAAAAATCCATATCCAGGATGGATTGCATCAGCATTGGTGATTTCTGCTGCTGCAATAATATTAGAAATTTTTAAATAGGATTCGCTACTGGCTGCTGGCCCTATACAAACAGCTTCATCTGCAAATTTTACATGCAGACTTTCAGAGTCTGCAGTGGAATATACAGCAACTGTTTGGATGCCCATTTCTTTACACGTTCTTATAACTCTTAGAGCTATTTCGCCACGATTGGCTACTAGTATTTTTTTAAACATACCTTTTTAAGCTTTAAAAATGTAACTTATTATGATGGATCCACTAAAAATAATGGTTGATCGAATTCAACTGGGCTTGCATCATCTACAAGAATTTTTACAACCTTACCAGAAATTTCAGATTCTATTTCGTTGAAAAGCTTCATGGCTTCAATCACACAAAGCACATCACCTTCTGAAATTGTTTGACCCACTTCTGCAAATAATGGCTTGTCTGGTGAAGGTCTTCTGTAAAAGGTTCCAATAATTGGAGATTTTACCGTAATGTATTTTGAATCTTCGGATGCAGCTGCTGCTGGAGCTGCCGCTTGAACTGGCGCAGTCTCTTGTGGGACTGCTACAATAGCTGGTTGTTGCATTGGAACAGCAGTCTGTTGAACAACAGTCGTTACTGAATCCCCAGATCCTGTTTTGATGGTGATTTTGAAATCATCCGTTTCTAATTTTACTTCACTTGTACCCGATTTAGCTACAAATTTGATTAAATTTTGAATTTCTTTTAAATCCATAATTACAGTTTTATTGTTTGGTTAGTTAGTTTATTACATTTAGGAATTATATGCCCACTTTAGGTATATAGATCCCCAATTAAATCCGCCACCAAATGCAGCGAATATCAGATTGTCTCCTTTTTTTAATTTTGATTCGTAATCACTTAATAATAGTGGAAGGGTTCCCGATGTTGTGTTTCCATAATTTTCAATATTCATCATCACTTTATGGGAATCCAGATTAATTCTGTTAGCGGTAGCATCAATAATCCGTTTGTTCGCTTGATGTGCTACCAACCAATCGACTTTATCGTTGTCCAAATTATTACGTTCTAATATTTTTTCTGTGGCATCTGCCATATTAAACACGGCGTTTTTGAAGACTGTTTTTCCATCTTGAAATACAAACTGGGACTGGTCTTTTAATGATTCTTGTGTAATAGCATTGGCTGAGCCACCATGAGTGGCACGTAAAAATTCACGTCCAGAACCGTCACTTCTTAGGTATTCATCTTGAACTCCAAAACCTTCTTCGTTGGGTTCAAAAAGAACAGCTCCTGCACCATCTCCAAAGATGATACATGTAGCGCGATCTTCATAATTAATCATTGAAGAGTTTTTATCTGCTCCTATTAAGAGTACTTTTTTATACATTCCAGAATCTATATAACGAGAGGCAACAGACATCCCGAATAAAAAACTGGAGCATGCAGCGTCTAAGTCAAATGAAAAAGCATTGGAAGCACCAATTTCAGATGCTGTATATGCAGCGGTTGAAGCCGCCTTCATGTCGGGGGTTGCAGTCGCAACGACTACTAAATCTATGGTGGTTGGGTCTAAATTATTTTTTTGGATAAGATCTTTAGCTGCTTGGATGGCTAAAAATGAGGTGCCTTTATTGGCCCCTTTTAGAATTCGGCGCTCTTTTATGCCCGTTCTTGACGTGATCCACTCATCATTCGTGTCAACCATCGTTTCAAGTATCTTGTTGGTTAAGACGTAGTCTGGTACATATCCACCTACAGCGGTTATTGATGCTGAGATTTTGCTCATAAATTCCATTTTTAGATTGACTGGTTTGAAAGCAATTACGCCAAAAACAACCAAAAACGTGTCAAAAATACTCAATTTTGATTAAAAAAGAGTTAAAAATTGATTTTTTTGCGTTTTTAAAAAATATTGTTAAACAAAAAAAAACGCTCTTAAGAGCGTTTTTTTAATACTGTATTGTAGTACTGTCTAACTAGGCTGCGTTTTCTTCCGCTGCTGTCGTATCTACTAAGACTTGACCTCTGTAGTATAATTTACCTTCATGCCAGTGCGCTCTGTGATATAAGTGCGCTTCTCCTGTCGTTGGGCAAGTTGCTATTTGAGGCGTTGTTGCCTTGTAATGGGTACGTCTTTTATCTCTTCTTGTTCTGGAGATTTTTCTTTTAGGATGTGCCATTTTCTATATTATTTATCCGTTAATAATTTTTTTAATGTGTCCCAACGAGGATCTATATCTTCTTGTTGGGGTTTATTTTCTAAGCTTTTTGGGCTTAATGTTTCAAGTCTTTCAAGTATTTCTGAGTCTAAAGTACCGTCTTCTACTCCCGGATGAATCCGTTTTTGAGGAAGGGATAGAATAATTAATTCATAGATGTGATGTGCAACGTTAATTTCGTATTCGGCATGGGGAATTATTAAAATTGCCTCATGTTCGTTGTTATACTCATCTCCAAACTGAACAACTAAATCAAAACTGGCGTTTACCGGCAGATCAAAAGGTTCGTTTGTTAGGTCACAATCTACGTTAATCGTTCCTTCTGCAGAAAATTTCAACTCTAAAAAGGTTGATTTTTTTTCAAGGTTCAGAACAATTTTAACGCTTACATCGTTAAAGTCATCATATTCAAAATGCTCAAAGAACTTATAATCAATTTCATACTCATAAACATGCTTCCCAAGCTTTAGCCCTACAAACTGTATGTCAAATGCTTTTAGTGGCTTCATTGTTTCGCATATTTGAGCCCGCAAATATATAAAATTTTATTTATGTGAACCTCAAAGCGAAGGTTTTTTTATCTAACGCTTTCTAGATTGCTTTAATAATGGGTTTGACGTAAGTTTTTGATTCATCTTTCTGTTTCTAAAAATAGTCATTCCAGAAAAAATAGCTTCCTTAAAAGAGGTGATATCAGCCACCCCTTTTCCTGCGATTTCATAAGCGGTTCCATGATCAGGCGAGGTACGAACTTTGTTGAGTCCTGCGGTATAATTAACTCCGTTTCCAAACGCAAGGGTTTTAAAAGGAATCAATCCTTGGTCGTGATATGTTGCTATGATTGCATCAAAATTCTTGTAATTTTTAGAGCCAAAAAAACTATCAGCAGCGTAAGGACCATAAACAAGTTGACCTGTGCTTTTAATTGTTTCTAATGTAGGTCTTAAAACTGTATCATCTTCAGATCCAATAACACCATTATCGCCTGTATGGGGGTTAATGCCTAAAATAGCTATTCGAGGTTTACGAATGTTGAAGTCATTAACTAAGGAGTTGTGAATGATTGAAATTTTCTTTTCTATGAGTTCTGCTGTAATTTGACTTGAAACTTCACTTACAGGAACATGGTCTGTTAATAAACCGACTTTAAGATCTTCAGATACCATAAACATTAAGCTATCGCCTTGCAGTTCTTGGGCTAAATAATCGGTGTGTCCAGGAAACTTAAACACATCTGATTGAATGTTATGTTTGTTAATTGGTGCCGTGACCAAAACATCAATTTGATCATTTTTAAGATCTTCAACTGCTGCTTGAAGTGACTTTATAGCGTACTCACCAATTTTTTGGTCTTCTTCTCCAAAATTTATTTTAACATCTTCGTGCCAAACGGATACAACATTTATTTTAGAGTTCACTGCTTGACTTGCCTTTTGAATCTTATTGAATTCAAGATTGCTTTTAAAATGTCTTTTAAAAAATGTCACAGATTTAACAGAAGCATAAATAATAGGTGTACAAAATTCAAGCATGCGGTTGTCTTCAAAAGTTTTTATGATCAACTCGCCTCCTATCCCATTTAAATCCCCTATAGAAATTCCTATTTTTATTTTTTCTTCTTTTTCCATGAAAAGTGACGTGTATGTTTGTAATTTTGAATTCACAAATTTAACGAATTAAAAGCATGTTTACAGGAATTATTGAAGATTTAGGGATTGTAAAAAATTTAGTCACCGAGAATGACAACTTACACTTAACGATTGAAAGTGTGTTAGCTCCCGAACTAAAAATAGATCAAAGTGTGTCGCATAACGGAGTGTGTTTGACTGTTATCGCGTTGACCGAAAACAGTTATACTGTAACTGCAATCAAAGAAACGTTGGACAAAACAAACCTCAACGTTCTAGAAATTGGAGCGACTGTAAACTTGGAACGTGGACTGAAGCTTGGAGCCCGGTTGGACGGACATATGGTTCAGGGGCATGTGGATCAAGTAGGGACTTGTACTGGTGTGGTAACCCAAAATGGAAGTTGGGTCTATTCTTTTAAATATGACGCATCTATAGGAAACCTCACGATTGAAAAAGGCTCTATTACAGTGAATGGCGTGAGTTTGACAGTTGTAAATTCTAAAAACGACGGTTTTAGTGTAGCAATCATTCCCTACACCTATGAGCATACTAATTTTAACCGATTTGAAGCAGGGACGGTTGTGAATTTAGAATTTGATGTGATCGGAAAATATGTTGCACGTTTACATAATGCACGCTAACTTATTTTAGGAGCTTTTTATTCTGAACTTCAAGCAATTTTTTGATGTCAGACAACAATTGAATTTCTACTGGGGTCGGAACGGTAACATCTTTCACATCGTCTGCTTTTGTTTTGAGTTTGTTGATGAATTTCACTACAATGAAAATAGTGAATCCAACGATTAAAAAATCGAGAATGGTTTCGGCAAATAATCCATAATCTATAGACACCTGACTGGTAGTTTCTGTCGCAGACCTTAAAATAAGCTTCTTTTCTTGGAAATTAATTCCATCTGATAAAAGTGATAAGGGCGGTAAAATAATGTTTTTCACCAAAACATTAATCACGGCGTTGAAAGATGCTCCTATAATAATTCCTATGGCCATATCTATCATATTGCCTTTGACCGCAAAATCTTTAAATTCTTTAAATAATTTCATATATTTAATTTATTGATGATTACTTCGTCTGGAAACGTGATTTTCTAAAGCATCGATTTCCATTTGAGAGGTAAAATTAGTGTTTAATTTTTAAGGTCGCAATATGCAATCTTAAAAATCAAATCTATGATATTTCTGTTGTTTAGGACAGTGTCCCCATTTGTAAATTAACTTGAACAACGGAGGGGTTTAAATAAAAAAAACCTCCCAATATTATTGAGAGGTTTGATACTATAAGGTTTGGCGTTGATTACTTTGAGTAGCTAAATACTTTTGTTTCGGGATCCATTCCTCCAATATAAGTTAAGATTTCATCGCTATGAGAGTTAATCGCTGACCAGAATTTTTTGTCATCTTCTGTCATTGGACCTCCTAAGTTTGCTTCTTCATAAGCTGCGAAGTCTGACCAAGTATTGTAAACTTGGTATGTTTGCCAGTCTGCTCCAGAGCCATAAAAGTGACGACTTGCGTAAGCTGCTACTGCAAACCCACTTTCTTTAAGCGTCTTTAAACTTCCGTTTTTAATACCTTCAACGAAGTCTTTGTTTTTTCCCCATTTGGTGTTATAAGTACTTACAACTACCACTTTTTTAGTGCTCCAGTCTAATCCCTCTGCTTCAAACGTCATGTCTTCTAAGCCTCTGCTTTGTCTGATTTGGTCAGAGTGGTTGTGAACATACATCCCAACATAACTTTGGTATTCAGCCATAAGTGCTTCTTTTGCTGCGTCGTCTAGGTTCAAAGCTTCTACATTGGCTTGCATGGCTGCATCTGCTAGAGCTGGATCATTTACCAAATCTTGTTCATTGGCGTAAAAGTCATAAATAGCAAACGTATAATCCCCTGCAAACGCATGTGCAAACATTCCACCGCCCGTAATTTTTCGGTCATCAGAAATTGAAAGGTTGGCGAATTTTTCATGAAGCTCTAAGAAAGTTTCAGAATTTTCTCTGTCAACTGAAACGTATGTAATGTTAGCGACTTGTGCTGTCACTGCAAATCCTACAGTTAAAAATAATGCGGTAATAAAATTTTTCATAATTATTATATTTAGTTAAAATTAATTGTTTGTGTTATTTTTTGATTGTTTTCTTGAATTGATTCCACTGAGTAACTTTTCCATCAACAATGTGGTAGTATTCGTAGTAAATTTCTGAATCAATGTCTGATTCTGGATCCGTAATTTTTGTTGTAAACTGTGCATGTACCCAATCGCCTGTATCTATAGTTGTTTCTTCAGACCCATCATCAGTAAGTGTGAGTGCAAAGGCATAGTTTGTAACCCATTGGTTGTCGCCTCCAGTTTCAGATGCCACAGCGTCAGCTTTAATTTTATCTACAAATTCTTGTGGGGTTGTTGCTACAAATCCATCGTCAAAACTAAGAGATGCTTCGTCCGCAATAAATGTTTTCAATGCTTCATAATCGCGTTTTGCCCAAGCAGTATCTAATTGATTAAAAACATCTACAGCACTAGAAGAGCCCATCTTTACTTGAAAATCCGTGTCCGTTAAAAACCCATTTGTTGGGACATCACAAGGAGTTTTTTCATTGCAAGATGTAAAAGTAAGTGTGCAAATTACTGCTAAAATTGAAAGTGTATTTTTCATGGAATTATAAATTGGTTAGTATCAAATTTATGAAAATTAATTGTAAACAGCAAGTCAATTTATTTGCTCTAGATTGCTTTATAGCAAGAAAAAACCCACCGATCAGGTGGGTTTTAGTTAAAATTAATGCAGTATAACGGTGGTACTAGTGGAGCCAAGAGGAGTGAAGTCGAACTTTTTTAGGTCTGATTTAGCTGTTTTTAGAAAAAATTATTCCCAAGAATAAAAAATTATTCTTGGGAATAAAAAGTGGAGAATAGAGGAGTCAAGTCACACTATTTCAATGAAGATTTAAAGATTTTAACAATAATAGCTTTCTCTACCTAAACACAATTATTTTTTTATTCATTTGTGAACCATCATCCATTTCAATCTTTAGTATGTAAATACCTTTACTCAGAGTAGTTACATCTAATAGGCGCTCCGCATTTAGATACTTTTTAACTATCTGACCATTTATTGAAATCATTTGTAAAGTTTCTATTTTACGGCTATTATCAATTACATCTATATGGATTTGGGTAGAAGCAGGGTTTGGGTATATTCTTATGCCTTGCATACCCTCCTGTGGTACACCAAGGATCGAAAATTGTTCAGTGGCTTGGCAGTTATCAAAATCTGTAACTGTTACCGTTTGTGTATCACCATCTATATCAATTATTATGTCATAAGGCTCTACACCACCTATTACAATTACTTGTTCATCTATAATTTCTATACTCATAGTATCTAATAGGCAACAAACATCTGGAATATCGTTAGATGGTTCTCCATTTGGGTAATACAGCTGAAGTATATCTTGAAGAATATTTGTTCTCTGTTGCGCTTCTGTGGTATCGTAAATCAGCGATTTTTGGTAATGCCATCCCACACCATAATCTGCAGTAGCGGTAGGTCCATCTGAGTATAGATTTGGATATACACTTAAGGCATAATCAACAAATGCCTCATTATTTTCAGGAATCAAGGTAAAATAATCTTGCAATCTAGTGTAAATAGTTTGAGAAGGAACAATGCCACCCTCATCAAAGGCTTGCTGCAGGGCAGATGGGTTTTGTGGTAGAATTCCAAAGACATGAAATAAAGGTCTTAAATCTACTTGGGCTGCGGCAGACATGCGTAGCATTCTGCTGTCAATATCTTGGTTATTTATACCATGGTCTATTCCGTTTTCAGAGTCCATGAACTCTTGCTTCCAGAAGTTTCTAAGTGGGCACCAGTCAAGCATATTCACTATTTCAAAATAGTGACCGTATCCTCTATGTTGGTAGCGTACTTCATCATTTGTAGTATTTGAAATATTCCGCTGCCCGCCAAAAGTATTTGATACCATTCGGTGGGTTGCTGTTTTATCAATATCAAAAGTATTGGGAACAAAGCTGTATTTTACCGCTTCATTGAGGTCTTCATTTAGGCCATAATTCAAGGCCATGATGTATGGGAAATTGACCAAAGCTTCCTCTTCTCCAGGAAATTTGGTCATTGCCAAGGCATGCCCAGATTCATGAAAGTTTACCTCATCATCTGGCCCTGGTCCATTTATAAAGTAGGCAGGTCCTGGTACATTTGTGTAACGAAGTGTTGTGTTCGACATAGGATACCCGATTGAATAAGCGTGATGCCTGATAGTGATGTCGGCTATCATATACATATTGTGCTTATCTGAAACGATCTCTCTAGCCATTATAGAATTAACACCCTGTAAAGCCGTATCCCAGTCTAGCAATGTTTGCATGAGGTCGTACTGGCCAGCAATAATTGAATGTGAGGGTATGGTGAACATAACATTATCTGTTTCAAAGACCGCCCAGGGTCCGGGCTTGGTAAGTTCTTGGTTAAAGTCTGGGGTTTCATAAAACGACTTTAAAGAAAAGAAAGGGCACTCTACACCATTGGTGACACTTACCTCTACAATCCCCTCATCTGCTCCATAGGGAACAAGAATGGAGATGGCTCCACCAAATGGATTAAAAACCTCAATGGTGGTATCGTTAATAGGGAATTTTTTCGTGATTCTGTCCAGTCGATAGAAATTCCCTCTAATTCCTAGGTCCCATTCATGGGAGCCAACTCTTATGTAATAATCTTGCCCCACCAAGCTATTGGGAACTGTAACGGTAGCTATGCTGCCGGGGGCAAGATAGAGACCCGTTGGTCTAAGTGCATGGTTGGTTCCATCTGCATTGATATCGAAATAAGGATTACTTCCATCTGGATCTGCAAAATTTGCTCTAATAAGCACAGAATGACTAACCGTTGGATCTGTTGGAGAGTCAACATATCCGGGGAAGGTATAACTACTATTAAATACCCACCCATCAATATGTTCAGGATATGCTGCATATACCTCTGGTGTCATTATAGCATCTAGTACTGCCTGTTGGAGAGCAACCATTGCTCTTTGCAGCCCTAGGCCAGGTGCTGCAACGGGATCTTTTGAAAAGCCGTTGACAGTATTTGGAGTCGAGAAAAGCGGGCCTACTTGACTGTCGTAATCTTCGATAACACTCTTTGCAAGTAGTATATTTTCTTGGTAACGAAGACATATGGGCTGCAGTTGGAAAACATCTCTAATACTAAGGAGTTGTGGTTGGGTAAGGGTAGCGATACCGTTTATGTGATTTTGTAAATCAATTAAATTTTCTGATGTTTCACAAGGTGTATTTGTGGTGAAAGTTGCATAAAACTCAATATCATCAGAGCCGCTTGAAACAAGAAAATCACCTACATATAGCCAATATCCACCTGGCGCATAAATACCATCTCCGTAGTCATCATATATTTCAAAAACAACACTAGTTCCAGTAGCTACACAAACTGTTTCTGAGTAGTTAGTGAAGTTTTCATAAACACCTTCTTGACCCCCTTGCATAACGATATCTCCATTTTCATAGGATAAGGTCCAACGGTTTTCATAACCATAATTATCGGTTAGAATATCCACTCTAATTTCAACCTGGCCCGAAGGGCATTGCGAGAAACTGTAGTTTGTGAAAAGCGCTATAATGAAACCTACTAGTATTGTTTTTTTCATAATAAATCAATTTTATACGAATTTATTGTAAAGTATATAAATAATTTCACGTTTAAAGGTTAAAATTAAACAAATAAGAGTTTATTTATGGTGCTTAAAACAAAGGGTATTACCACTCATTATTTCAAATTATTATCCCCAAAAATAAAAAGTTATTTCCAAGAATAAATTTTGGAGCAGAGGGGAGTGAAGTCGAACTATTTTGTGGATGATTTAGCTATTTTGAAATCAAAAACATTTCCAACTTGCAATATGTGTTTTATCACTCAATCAATAATTTAAAAACTGCTTTAGAATTTTCTGATTTAATATTAACCAAATACAAACCTGCTGCTTCATTTAGAGTAATTTTTAATACCTGGGTGTTGTAGTATGAATCGGATTGAATTTGCTTACCATTTAAATCTGTGATTGTTATATCGACTTTTTCAAAGTTTTTTTGCATGTCAATTGATAAATTTCCACTTGTTGGATTTGGATAAATTAAAGGAGTGAGTTGGAAATTGTTGTGAACGATTCCCAAAGAAGGCTCAACAAAAATGGTATAATCTTCAACTTCACCATCAAAGTCGGTCTCACATTGATTAGGATAGGTACCAAATTTCGCTGCTACTCTTAATACTGTTTCCCCTTCTTGTGCATTATCGGGTACAGTAATTGAAAGTGGAGATAAACTGGTAATGCCATTAGTTGTGTTTGTTGCAAATCCTAAATTATAGGTTTCGCCCTCATCATCAAAATCATCATCTTGATTCCAGTCAATCCAAGCAGTGGAGTAAATACTATAATTTCCATCAGTGTCAAGATTTACACTAAGATTATAATCATTTCCAATTTGAACTATAGATGAAAAAGTTTCTGTGAAGTCAGAGTAGGGGCTGGTTTTTCCAGTACCGTTATATATGCCATTGAAATTAACAAGAGTAATGGCTGTATCCCACGACATGTTTCCAAAAGATTCACAAGCAGGGCAGTCATCTACAACCAATATCATGTCTGTTATTGTTTTTGTATCTGAATTGCCAAATCCATCCGTAACTCTAAGACTGACATCATAACTACCTTCATTTCCAAAAACTACAATTGGATTTCTAGCCGTATTAGAAGAAATTGATTGCGGTTGGGGTGTTATTGTCCATTCCCAGGAAGCCGCTTGATGATTTAATATAGAATAACAATCAAATTGTACTGGATCCATAAGACATTCTACACGATCAGAATAGGTGATTGGTTGTGCAACTGGTAAAAAGTCTGTTTTTTGCATTTTTCTTCCCCAAACACCACGTCCGTTTGTGCCCAAGCGTAATTCTGAATCGCGATAAAAAGGATTAATTTGTAATGATTTTGTTACCAATGGTAAGTCTACGGAATAATTTATCCAATCCGCTGAGATTTCATCCCAATAAAACACCCCATAACGCGTAGCTAAATAAACTACATTATTGGTTCCGCCTTGGTATAGAATATCAGCAACATCTTCACCGTTAAGAGTTGAAGTCGTTTTATTTTGCCATGTAACACCTCCATTTTCAGTGTAGTAAACTTTTGAGCCTTCTTGGCCTCTTGGAGTAGCTACCCACAGTTTATTTTCATCTTCAGGATGAATAGAAATTCTAAAACGCCTGCGATTTCCACCAGGGTCAGTAATTGTTTTATTCCATGAGATTCCTGCATCTGTAGATTTCCAAATTTCACATGGATCCCAGTACCCACCTGATGGATTTAATACTGCGTAGATAACATTTGGATTTCTTCTTGATATTTCCATTTCAAAAACCAAACCACTTGGGAAAGAGTAAATTACATCAAAGTTAGTGCCTCCATTAGTGGATTTATAAACCGAATTTCCAAGACCAACATATATATGATCTGCATATCTTGGATCAAAATAGACACCGCTTCGTTCAGCGGGTAAATAAGATTCATTTGGCCGAATGGGAAGAGAGGGATGATTGATTACCTCATTCCCAAAAATTTCAGGGATTGTTTTTACAGATGTGTTATCGCTAGCGTAGTGCGTTCGAAACATTAATTTTCTACTCTCTACAGGATGCACATAGCCTGAAGCTTCTTCAACCCCTCCAATATTGTAAGTTTTTCCTAAGCCATAATTTTCGAACCATCCGCTAGTTCCATCGTGATATTTACCACCTGTAAAAGTATCTTCATTCCATCCTGTGTTAAAACCCCAAAAGTCAGCAGCTTGAATTCCACGATTTAACGCTTGGTGTGTCATTAATTCATCATCTGAATAGTCAATTCCACCATCTGTTGCAATCCAAATATCATCTCCATTCACCTCAATGTCTTGAACATCCGCATGTATATAATTCAAACGCGTTGAGTTTGCCGCACCTATGGATTGGAACGTTTGTCCACCATCGCTAGATTCTGTTAATCTGATAGAAGCGATCCATATTTTATTGGGATCAACATTGCTTGCTTCCATATCAAAGTTGTAGAAGCCTTGGTGGTAACCATCACTGTAAGCTGCCACATTCCAAACATTATCCCCATTTATTTCTCCATAGGGACCTCCATTTTGTCCACTTGGATTGCTCCAATTATCCCCTTTGTCATTGCTTTTGTAGACACCTATCCAACCATTGTCATCAGTTTTTGATTCTCCAATAAGACATACATAAACTAGGTCTGTAGATGCAGCAGTTACAGCAATTTTACCACCTTGGTCATTTGAATTAATAAAATCAAAAGGTACATACCATCCATTGTCTTTTAGAGTCCATGTATTACCATTATTATCACTTCTAAAAAGTTCACTGCGTTTTGCAGTTGGGTTAGACTTTAGTAAATAAACAATATTGGGATTGTTGGGATGAAAATCAATATCCCAACAACTATGGTAGTAAATTTGTGTCCAATTTGAACCCCCATTAATAGTTTTAAATAGGCCCGCTGATGAGGCATGAAATATTATGTTATTGTCCGATGGAGAATATGCAAATTCATGGCCAGTTCCATTTGTGAAATGGCGTTCTAACCATGTTACTCCACCATCAATAGATTGGTAAATTCTGTTATTAGATGAAACTAAATAGTTATTTGAATTGGTAGGATGAATTTTAACTGCTGCATTATTTCCAGCGAAAACTTCCCCCAATGAAATCAGTGTCCAATTATTGGCCTTATCTGTAGATTTATAAACCCCACCTGCTTCAGTTCCGCAAATAAGAATATTAGGGTCTGATAATGACTGGTCAATAGCATAAACATTTTTATGCCATGAAATAGGTATAGCTGGGTTGGTTCCAAAAGTCTCGAATGGTCCCATGGCAACCCAACCAGCGTCAGATCCTGGAACTCTAAATCCAATTTGTGGTTCACGTTTTTTTTTAAGCGACTCAAATTTCTTTTCTTCTTCAAACTGATTCAGTTGCTTAATAAAACCATTATCATCTAACATGGGTTCAACTATCTTTATCCAGTGCTTATGATTTTGGGTGTGAATTGTTTTTACAAATTTATTATTCTTGTAGTAAGCGCTGTATAAATCTTCGACCTCACCAACATTCGGATTGTCAGAATACATTAATTTGGCCCAATTTGGCGTATCAGTGTCAATAATAGGAACTGTTTTGAAAAATTCAATTCTATTTTGGCTTTGTAGTTTAATGGAAATTAAACCAATGATTAACAGTAAATAGCAGGATCTCATAGGCGTCAAAAAGGTTAAAATATTGAACTCTAAATATAATAATTAAAAAATAAATCTAATAAAAAATATATTCCCTAAAATAAAATTTATTTTAGGGAATAATGCCGTGGAGCAGAGGGGAGTAAAATCGAACTATTTTGGTGAGGATTTGGAATTATTAAAATAAAATATCGTTTAAATAACTCCACATTTCGTTATGGAAATTGATAGGGACTAAATCATCACTATCGGGAGCTTCACCCATGCGAATGATTACTAGATTTTGACTTGGTATAACATCAAGATATTGACCATTTTTACCCATCCCAGCAATTAAATCTTCTGGTGCGTTGGAAGCCAAAGAAGTCTGTATTGGGAAGGTTATGCCAGGTGGTATCAAACTATCTTTGCCATTGAGCCACCACAAGTATCCATAGGATTCATTCATTTGTTGAGAAGTATTTACCATGTTTGAAAAATAATTTGTGTCACTTAAAATCACTTGGTTATCCCATACGCCTTCATTTAATATCAAAAGACCAAACCTAGCCATATCCCTTGCCGTGCTCCAGTAAATATTACTGTAATTAGATTGAATCCAACTTCCACCCATCCCAATTTTCATTTTTACTTTTTGATTGGTAAAATCATTGTATGTTGTCTCGGATGTGTTTTCGATGACATCTTTTAGGAGTGAGTATGTGGCGTTGTGATAAAACCAGTTTGTCCCAGGGGTGTTTTTATAGGTCAGGCAATTTGGATCTGTACAATTTAGGTTATCCACTAGATAATCCAAGCCGGTTGTCATGGTCAAATGGTGTTTGATTTTTATCAAACTCTCTTGACTTTCTTCTAAACTTGTCCATCCATTTCCAAGAAATGTTGAGCTGCTATCCTCTAGGGATAAAATCCCATTGTCTTTTGCGATGCCTACTAAAAAGGCAGTGAGTGTTTTGCCTGCAGAAGCCCAATACCAATTAGAGTTGCTATCAAAAGGAGCTGTATTTGAAAAGTTATTACCCCAATAATTTTCTAAAACAATTTTTCCATCTTTTAAAATTATAAAAGCACGGGTGTTGTTAAGTTGAAGAAAATTATAAAGATTATCAATACCAACGGAATCCCAGTTTAGTTCCTCAGGATTTAAAGTTTCCCATTGGTCTGAATCTATGGCTGGAAAATATAGGTCATCAACTACTGGCTCGCTAATCTGAGTTTCATCATTTGAGCACGAAAAAAGTATTAACAACAAGAAAAACAGAATTTTTTTCATCTAAATATTAATTAATTTTTTAAAATTAATTAATTAAATTGGTTTAGTTTCATTTTTTCAAGTAAAAAATATTCCCTAAAATAAAATTTATTTTAGGGAATAATGCCGTGGAGAAGATGAGATTCGAACTCACGACCTCTTGACTGCCAGTCAAGTGTTAATTGCACACAAATACTTAATTTTTAAACACTTAAGGATAGATAATATTAATGTCTGTCAAAAGTGTGTCAAAAATGAGTGTAAAATATCCAAAAATTAAGTCTGATAACAAGCAACGTGTTTACATCGTTTTCTATCTCAATGGCAAACGCTATAGGTTGTTTAATGGTCGTAAAATCAATTCTAATCTCTATCCAAATTCGTATCCTGTTGGTAAGCGTTTTGAAGTAGCTCAATTGTTAGCTGCTGAGGTGTTTAAATTCATAACAAGTGGCTTAAGTCTTCAAGAGCCCTTAAAGGTTATTAATAAGTCAGATGTAGAGTATTTTAAGTTAGCATTAGACGCTAAATTAAAAGGAGACTATTCAGATAAATACAAGTCAATGCTGAGGTTTGTTTATGATGGGTTTCTATTTCATTTAACAGATGAAAAAATCACTTCTAACGACGTTAAATCTTATCTCAACCACTATGCCTTAGGGGTATCTTATAATACAATTAAAAGACACCTCAGTGTGCTTATAAATGAAGCTAGAAATATAGGAATGAATAGCAATCCTATGGAGGGTGTTAGAGCAAAGAAAACAAAAGCTAAACTACACAAACCTTACAAGGATATAAACCTCATCCTTGATGAGATTAAGTTGTTTAGTGATAACTTGTATCTGTGTTGTATAATGACCTACGGATGTCTACTTAGACCT
>Ga0209533_1000010_pt1 | contig 194614 bp, 164 predicted proteins | sample COG_04_FD_184748 | JGI IMG/M metagenome (GOLD analysis project Ga0209533, IMG submission 184748) | Pelagic Microbial community sample from North Sea - COGITO 998_met_04 (SPAdes) (version 2) | ecosystem: Environmental > Aquatic > Marine > Neritic zone/Coastal water | place: Helgoland, sampling...
TTTTGGGAGGCTCTCTATTTATGCAGTCTCGTGAAATCGAAACCTTAGGTCTAGCTGTTAATTATGGGATATCTTCGGGTATTGGTTGGTTCTTAGCTATTTTAGCTATTGCATCTATTCGTGAAAAGATCAGATATTCAAATGTACCAGGACCCTTAAGAGGTTTGGGAATAACGTTCATTGTTACAGGACTAATGGGTATTGGTTTCTTGAGCTTTGGAGGAATGCTAACTGGAGGAGACGAAGAAGTTAAAGAAACCCCAGAAGTGGTAGTAGTAGAAGCCACAGACATTAAAAAAGAAATTGAAAACCAAACAAAAATAGTTAACTAATATGATTTTAGCCGCTGGAACATCCGGAACCATTTTAGCTACTGTTGTAGCATTTTTAGTAATTTCATTGCTATTAATTAGTGTGCTCCTTTTTGTAAAACAAAAACTATCACCATCAGGACCTGTTAAGATCCTTATTAATGGTGAACGCGAAATAGAAGTAGCCTCAGGTGCTACTTTGCTATCCACTTTAAGTGGGAATAAAATATTTTTACCATCTGCTTGTGGTGGAGGTGGAACATGTATTCAATGTGAATGTCACGTGTTATCAGGTGGAGGAGAAGCCTTGCCTACAGAAACGCCTCATTTCTCAAGAAAAGAGTTAAAACACGGGGCTCGTTTATCTTGCCAAGTAAAGGTAAAACAAGACATGGAGATAACCATTCCAGAAGAAGTTTTTGGAATTAAGAAATGGGAAGCTACTGTCGTACGTAACTACAACGTTGCCTCTTTCATTAAAGAATTTGTCGTTGAAATCCCTGAAGACATGGGTTATAAGGCTGGTGGATATATCCAGATTGAAATCCCAGAATGTGAGGTTAATTTCAAAGATATTGATATTACTGCGCATCCTGAAGAACACGAAACTCCAGATAAGTTTCAAGCAGAATGGGATAAGTTTGGTCTTTGGCCATTAACAATGAAAAATAAAGAAACAGTAGAACGTGCCTATTCAATGGCATCTTACCCTGCTGAAGGTCGCGAGATTATGCTAAATGTACGTATAGCAACTCCACCATGGGATCGTGCTAATAATGGCTGGATGGATGTGAATCCAGGGATTGCGTCCTCTTATATTTTTGCTCAAAAACCAGGCGATAAAGTGACTATTTCTGGACCTTACGGTGAATTTTTTATCAATGAAAGTGAGTCTGAAATGCTTTACGTTGGCGGTGGTGCTGGAATGGCACCAATGCGTTCACACCTTTATCATCTTTTCAGAACCCTTAAAACAGGTCGTAAAGTATCTTACTGGTACGGAGGGCGTTCTAAACGTGAGTTATTTTACTTAGAACATTTTGAGGCTTTAGAAAGAGATTTCCCTAACTTCAAATTCCATTTAGCGCTCTCTGAACCAATGGAAGAAGATAACTGGAAAGTAAAAGAAAATATTGATGCCGAAGGCGATGGTTTTGTTGGATTTATTCATAACTGTGTTATTGATAATTATTTAAATCATCATGAGTCACCAGAAGATATCGAACTCTATTTCTGTGGACCACCATTGATGAATCAAGCGGTTCAGAAAATGGGTGAAGATTTTGGAATTGCAGATGAACACATTCGATTTGATGATTTTGGCGGCTAATCGATTCTAAATATTTTAACCTGAGGCCCAACACATGTGTTGGGCTTTTTGTATTTTTGCATTATGAGTAAACCGCTGTCAAAACAAGAAATGCATAACTTAGCTATGAATCATGTAGGAAAGGATTTAGAGTCCCGTGGCTTTGAGTTTGTTGCTATAAATAGTAAGCTTAAAAAACACCCTCAATTTGTTTGTATTGACAAAAACAGCCAATACTTTTTTGTCATAGTTCGTGTAGTAAAGCTTCCAGATAATCCTAGTAATTACGATGTGGTCTGGATGGAGACTTTTAAAAATCACGCAAAACAAAAAGATGCTAAAGTCTTATATGCTGGAGTTGGAATTGGAAACCCTAAAGGGAATGATTTGCCCGTATTTTTAAATGAAGAATATCTTATTGAATACAATGGGATTCAAGTCATAGATACGAACCTTAATTAAATTAAAATGACTAAAAAACTATTTTTTTTAATGTCCTTGATATTTGTTTCCTGTTCGGATTCTATTAATCAGTTGCGCGTTTCGGGTCCAGTATTTGGAACTACGTATTCAATTATTTACGATAGCAATACTAATTATGAGACCGCTTTTGATAGTTTATTTTTTGAAATTAACCGTTCTATGTCTACTTATATATCTACCTCAGATATTTCAAAAGTTAATACAAATTTAGATGTTATTGTAGATCATCATTTCGAATCTGTATTTATAGCATCTAAAGCGATTCACAGCATAACAAACGGTCAGTTCGACCCCACCATTGGTGCTGTTGTTAACGCATGGGACTTTGGTCCAGAAGGAAAAATAGAATCCTTAGATAGTCTAAAAATTATCGATCTAATGAGGTCAGTAGGAATGGAAAAACTAACTATGATTGATGGGGTTGTCTCTAAGCCGTTAGCGACTCGCCTAGATTTCAATGCCATTGCCAAAGGGTATGGTGTAGATGTGATTGGTAAATTTTTAGAGTCTAAAGGGATTCAAAATTATCTTGTAGAAATTGGTGGAGAAATTCGTTCTTTTGGATTGAATTCTACTAAAAACGCCAAGTGGGTAGTAGGGGTTCAACATCCCGATCTTGAAGGAGGACAGCCGTATGTTAATACGCTCACCCTTGAAAATGAATCTATGGCTACTTCAGGGACTTATCGTAAGTATAAATTGGATGAAAAGGGCAACCGTTATGCACATATTATTGACACCAACACGGGCTATCCAACCAAAACAAATATATTAAGTGTTTCTGTGATAGCCAGTAATTGTATGACAGCTGATGGCTATGCTACAGCGCTGCAAGCTATGGGGGTTGAAGGGATCAGGATATTTCTAGAGACACATCCAGAGCTTAAAGTATTTATCGTTTATGTGTCTGAAGATAATATATTTAAAACAGCTGTATTTAATGGGTTCCCTTTAAGTTAGGGCTTATAAACTACTGGGATGATTTCTCCTTTTGCGAGTCTGTATTTGTCAATTTCTTCTGTGCTTAGTTGGCTTGTGTAGTCTATAGCGTCTACTCTAAACCCACAACTTTCTAGTTTTTTAAAATAGTCCGTTCCATAAACACGAACATGGTCATATTGACCAAATAGTTTAGCTCTTTCTTTAGGGTCCGTAATTGTGTGATCTTCAAATGTGATGTCACGTTTTAAGTCTTGAGGGATTTGAAACACACCCATACCCCCAGGTTTCATCACACGATACAGTTCTTGTATTGCTTTGGTGTCGTCTAAAATATGCTCGAGTACATGGTTGCACAAAATGCTGTCAAAGCTATTAGACTCAAAGGGAAGATTACATATATCTGCTTTCACTGTTGCAATTGGTGAGTTTAAGTCTGTAGTTACATACTCAAAATGTTCAATTTTTTTGAAACGTTTATAAAAAGCTTGTTCGGGAGCGAAATGCAATAGTTTTTTAGGTTTTATAAAAAAGTCTGTTTGAGATTTTAGGTACAGCCAAAGCAGTCTATGACGCTCTAAAGAAAGGGTAGAAGGGGAGAGTACATTTTCTCGTTGCCTACCATATCCGTAAGGTAAAAACCGTCTAAAACCCTTGCCGTCAATGGGGTCTATATAAGTATTACCTTTCAAAAAATAGACAAGTAGTGGCTGGGCTATAAAACTCAACTTAATGAGCAACGGCCGTGGTATTAAATTTAAAATAAACTTAAAAAGTGTTTTCAAAATTTAAGTGTTTTGAACCTCTAATGTATTAAGTTTTAAAATAGAGTCTGTAATATGATCCCATAATTTTAGGCGTAGTTTTAAAGCTTCTTTTGCCGTTTCTAATACTTCCTCCCATTTTTGGGTGTCATCTCCACACAATTCGGCTACCATCTTTAGAGATATAGGTCCGTGTTCGTCTCCGTCCAACTCAATATGACGATTTAAGTAATATAGTAATTTGCTATAGGTTTCATTATCACTAGTTTTAGACTGCCCAACAATTTCTAGAAACATGTCAGGAATAACATCTTCTCTTCCAAATGTAAAAGCAGACGCAATGCTGTGTGCCTTATTGGAATTAACAACGTCCATTGTAAAGTTAATAAACTCTAATATTGGAGCCTCTAAATTAATTTTTTTAGCAGCGACATCTACATCATCACCTTCATTTATGGCCTTTATAAAATGATCTATGTCACTAGTATTTGCTCCTACTTGAACCATGGCGTCGATATACATTTCGTAGTGACTCATGGCTTCGCCAAGTTCATTAATGTCACTTTCTTCAGCCATCACTATTTCATTAATAAACCGTGCCGTAGGTCCCTTTCCTTTTGGAGTCCAGGGAGTATGTACATTGGTTAAGTGATTTTGGAGTGATTTCAATAAGGACATGAAATCCCAAACAGCAAAAACATGCTTCTCCATAAAAATAGCAACATCATCAATTGTAGAGAGTGTGCTGTAAAGTGGATGTGATTTTAATTGATCCCTTAGCGGTTCTAGTTTTGATTCAATTAATTGTATGTGGTTCATTTTACTATTGATTATATATTAAGAGAGTCTACTCTTAGTCCTTGTTCTTCATTACTTTTTATGCCAAGTGCTTCATAAACATAAGCAAATGTTGATAGGAGCTCAGGCTTACCATCAACTAGGGCTACATTATGCTCAAAATGGGCACTAGGCTTGTTGTCTTTGGTAGTAATTGTCCAACCATCATTATGATGCTGAATTTTATGTGTCCCCATATTAATCATAGGTTCTATAGCCACGACCATTCCTTCTTGAAATTTTTTACCACGTCCTCTTTTACCATAATTAGGCATTTCAGGTTCTTCATGCATGACGCGTCCAATCCCATGTCCAATAAGTTCTCTTACAACGCCATAGCCATTTGATTCACAATAATTTTGAATGGCATATCCAACATCTCCAACACGGTTATTGTGTTTAAATGCTTTAATACCCTCATAAAGAGAAGCCTTTGATATTTCTAATAATTTTTCAGTTTCGGTATCAATTTCACCAACGGCAAAGGTGTAGGCATGGTCGCCATAAAACTCGTTTTTTAAAGCTCCGCAATCAATAGAAATGATATCACCCTCTACTAGTGGCGTGTTGTTTGGAATTCCGTGGACGACTTGGTCGTTGGGACTCATACACAGTGTGTTCGGAAAATCATACATTCCCAAAAATCCAGGTATAGCACCATGATCTCTAATAAAGGTTTCTGCAAGAGCATCAAGTTGTAAGGTGGTTACACCAGGTTTGACTTCAGCGGCAAGCATTCCTAGTGTTTTTGAAACGATCAAAGCGCTTTCACGAATGAGTTCAATTTCTTCTTTTGTTTTTAGGGTTAGCATAGATAAAAATTATGCCTCAAAGATACTTAATTTAAGCGTTTTTTATGGGGTTTAACAGCCTTGATTTTGTTAGAGTTATCTTAAATTTCTAAGAGTTAAATAATCCAAAAAATCTTTTTTTTCTTTTAATACTTAAAGGGTTGTCACTTTCTGTTAGTAGTTGATAAACTTCTCCCCATCCATAGAAGCCTCCCACATTTCTATCATCAATAAATAGATCGGCATTTATTTTTCTACTTTTTTTCGGGTCAAAGACCTCATTAGGGAAACTACAGTTAACAGCATAAAATTCAAGTCCATTTTTTTTGCAAAACGCGACAGCCTCATCCAAGGATTTTCCATGTCGGTACGTCCAAAGTATAAGCCGATGTCCGTTTTGTTGTAATTTCTTTAGGGTTTCAAAAGCAAATGCATTCGGTTTCCCGATTTTTGGGTATGCATCTTCTACGATTGTCCCGTCAAAGTCGATTGCGAGAGTTAATGATTTTGTTAAATCCATAAAACAATAGTTTAAATTAAGCTACTTTGTGTCATTACTTCGGGTTTTTCTACACCAATTAGTTTCAAAATGGTTGGAGCAATATCACCAAGAACACCATCTTTTATAGCTGTTAATTCGTTGTCAATTAAAATTATTGGAACGGGGTTTGTCGTGTGTGCTGTGTTCGGAGAGCCGTCAGGATTAATCATTGTTTCACAGTTTCCATGATCGGCTATCAATAAGGTTGTATAGTCATGTTCTAGTGCTGTTTCTATAACAGATTTCACACAGCTGTCTACAGCTTCACAGGCTTTAATAGCTGCGTCCATGATTCCTGTATGCCCAACCATATCTCCATTAGCAAAATTCAAACACACAAAATCGATTGTTTCTTTTTTAAGTTCGTTCACCAATGCATCTGTTAATTCAAAAGCACTCATTTCAGGCTTTAAGTCATAGGTAGCGACTTTTGGGGAGTTCCTCATGATACGTTCTTCTCCTTTAAAAGGAGTTTCTCGACCTCCTGAAAAGAAAAACGTTACATGGGGATATTTCTCAGTCTCTGCAATTCTTAGTTGTGTTTTTCCATGTGATTCTAGAACTTCTCCAAGAGTGTTTGATAGGTTGTCCTTATTAAAAATGACTTGAATATTTTTAAAGTTGTCATCGTAATTTGTCATGGTTACATAATGTAAATTGAGCTTATGCATGTTAAATTCATGATTATCATTCTGACTAAGTACTTCTGTTAATTCTCTTCCGCGATCGGTTCTGAAATTAAAAAACAAAACTACATCGCCCTCTTTTATTTTTGCAACGGGTGATTGCTCTTTATCAACCATAATAATTGGTTTTAAGAACTCATCTGTTACGCCTTCTTTGTAATTCGATTCAATTGTTTCTGTCGCATTAGCTGACATTACGCCTTCATTCTTCACAAGTGCGTCATAAGCCAGTTTTACGCGTTCCCAGCGATTGTCACGATCCATTGCATAGTAGCGTCCTGTTATTGTTGCTAGCTTAGCACTTGATGATTCTAAACGTGATTCAAGTTCAGAAATAAATCCATAACCTGACTTTGGGTCTACATCTCTACCATCGGTAAAAGCATGAATAAAAGCAGTATCTACACCTTGTTCTTCAATCACGTCTAATAACCCATACAAGTGATTTATATGAGAATGTACACCTCCGTCACTAACCAATCCCAAAAGATGAACGGCCTTTTGATTGGTTTTCGCGTAACTTAAAGCCTCCTTTAAAACTTTTTCCTCTCTAAGAGTGTCGTTAGTAATGGCCAAATTTATTTTAGCTAGATCTTGATAAACAATTCTTCCAGCACCTAAATTAATATGTCCTACCTCACTGTTACCCATCTGTCCCTCTGGTAGTCCAACATGTAAACCATCTGTCCGTAGCGTTGCATGGTCATATTTTGAATACAGAGAATCTATAAATTGCGTATTGGCATTATCAATTGCAGATACTTTTGGGTCAGGAGATTTCCCCCAACCATCTAAAATCATTAAAATTACTTTCTTATTCATGAACTCATTGTTATAGCTACGCCAAATATAAGAAGATTAAAATAATTTTCACTTTACGTATTGACTATTGATGGTAAAAAATAGTTGTATTTTTAAGGAATTAAATAATCTAAATGCAATTTCAATTTAAACTAATTCCATCAGACTCCATTCAGCTCGTTGTTCCTCTAGTCAAAAGGATGTCTAAAGCCTCCGTTACCGAGGACTTGCTCTTAGAACGTTTTAGAGAGATGGTTACTCAAAACTATGAATGCATAGGCGTTTATGATGGTGATGAACTTATAGGGATTTCAGGTCTGTGGTACTCAACACGACATTATTCAGGTCGCAGTGTAGAATTAGATCATGTGTTTATAGAGTCTGAATATAGAAATAAAGGGTTAGGAACTCAATTTATAAACTGGATTCAAAACTATGTAAAATCAAAGGGTTGTCAAGCAATCGAATTAAACGCCTATATAGATAATAAACCTTCACAACATTTTTATGAAAGAGATGATTATCAAAGATTGGGTTATCATTATGTAAAACAGATTTAATTTAAATCAGACAAGTCTGATGCAGTTTCCATTTCATAAGGCTGCTTATTTTTCTCAAATATGCGCGCTTTCAATGGTCCTTTTAAAACTATTTTAGAGCCCGTAACCTCTAAGTAGCTTCCTTCTCTTAACCCAACTACTGGCTGGGAATTAAACCGGTGAAATTCCTTTATTCTAGTGTCCCTTGTTTCACCCATGTGAGTACTGCCTGGCTCGGGATCTAGGTAATGAGGGTTAATATTAAACGGGACCAGTCCTAAAGTATTAAAGCTAGGCGGATACATAATCGGCATGTCATTTGAAGTTCCGATAGTTAATCCACATATATTACTGCCTGCACTCGTACCCAAATAGGGAATACCTGACTCAATAGCTGTCTTTAATTCAGTCATTAATCCGTTTTTATAAAGTTGATTTACCAATACAAAAGTATTTCCCCCACCTGTAAAAATAGCTTTAGACTTCCTGATTGCTTCTTTTGGGTCGTCAAATTCATGAAGTCCTTGAACTGATTTGTTTATTTTAGAAAATGCTATTTGTACAATTTCTGTATAGTCCTTATGTGAAATACCGCCTGGTCGTGCATAAGGAACAAATAAAATTGTATCTGCATCTTTGAAAAGCGATGTTAGGGCCTCTAAAAGATAGTCTAAATATTCGCTACCATGTACTGTAGATGTACTTGCAATTAAAATATGTTTCATCTTTTTTTTGTAAATTTATCCAATATATTAACTAATAGCTTCTTTTAGTGATGAAATTCTTATTTTACATTTTTAACATTACTTTAATTGCTTCCTTTTCACTTCAGGCTCAAAATACTCGAATTTCTGGTCAGATTATTTCTAATATTGAGCTTGAGGGTATACATGTCATCAATAAAACAGCTTATAGATATGCAACAACTGATAAAAATGGTTTTTTTATAGTTGAAGGTAAGCTTTCAGATTCATTATACTTTTCATCAATCCAACATCAACCAAAGACGATCGTTTTAACCAAGTCAGTAATCGATAGTAAAACACTTACGGTCACTCTTTTGGAATCCCTAAATGAATTAGATGAGGTCGTTCTTGGTGCGATTTTAACTGGAGACCTCAATTCAGATATTGGTAATTCAGCAGCTAAACGTCCCTTAGACTTTTATGACCTGGGAATTCCAGGCTACACTGGCCCCAGAATGAATTTAGTGGAAAGGCGACTTTATGAAGCTGATTCGGGTCCGTTAATTCCTTTTGGGATCCCTCCAAGTATCAATATTTATAAACTTTTAAATATGATATCAGGCCGCACTAAAATGCTAAAAAAACACGTGAAGCTTGATAAAGATAAACAAAGTATTCAGCGCTTGAGTGATATAGTAGGGCCTCTTTTTTTTATTAACCATGATTTAGTAGAAGACATGCGGATGGAATTTTATTACTTCTGTTCAGATGATCCTGATTTTCAATTTCGTTGTGTGAACCGAAGTGATGTTGAAGTCTTAGAATACTTAGATGAAAAATTAATCGAATTTAAAACCCTTCAGTTACTAGAAAATTAATTTTTATATAAAAGAAATATCAATGGACTCCCTATATTTGTAATATGATTAATACACAGTTTTTATTTATCAGTGGTACTGAAATTACTTTCATCATGTTTATTGTGGTATTAGTGTTCGGAGCTGACAAAATCCCAGGGATTGCCAAGGGTTTGGGCAAAGGGATGCGTTCACTTAAAGATGCTACCAATGATATCAAAGGAGAAATTCAAAAAAGTGCTGATAAAAACGGAATTGACACATCAGTTTCTAAGGATGTCACTGAAGAAATCAATAAGGTAAAAGACGGAATTAAAGACTTAACGGGTTCTGTTAAACGTAACTTTTAACTCTTACTTACGGATACTCACAGTTAGACCATCTCTTATGGGAAGTAAAACTGTTTCTAACCGTTGATCTTCCTTTAATAATTTATTATACTCTAAAACTATTTGTGTTGATGTATCATTAAGGTCTAGTGTCTCAATCACCTTTCCACTCCACAAAACATTATCCGATAGAATGACACCGCCAGGGTTTAGTTTGTCAATAATCTGATGGAAGTAATTGATATAGTTAGGTTTGTCGGCATCCATAAAAACCAAATCAAAGTGGGTGTCTAATTTTGGGATGATGTCAATAGCAGATCCTAAATGTTGAAATATTTGAGAACCATAATCAGATTTGTTAAAATAACTTCTCTGAAAGTCTACTAATTCTTCATTTATGTCAATGGTGTGTAACACCCCGCCTTGACTCAATCCCTCAGCAAGACAAAGTGCAGAATATCCTGTAAAAGTACCAATTTCTAAAACAACTTTAGGTCGAATCAATTTGGATAAAACACTTAATACACGTCCTTGGTAATGACCGCTAAGCATTCTGGGTTGTAATATTTTTTGGTAAGTTTCTCTTGTAAGCGCTTTTAAAAGCGAGGGTTCGTCTTCAGAATGTTTTACAACATAATCATCTAGTTTTTCTGAAATAAAGTGCATTTACGATAGTATTTTTTGAATCAATTGTTCAGCTTTTATCTTGTCATTTCCAAACAACCACCTCAAAGTATTGTCCTCCCAAATTTCATCGTATTGGGTTTGGTTTATGAGTTTTCTATCAATGGCAAGGTCTAATAATTTCCCGGGGTAGGAAGATTGAGCTTCACTTTCCATTTCTCCCAAAGGATAGGGGTCATCTAAACCCATAATAATTTGGCTACTTCCTTGTCGCTTTAACATTAAGTCTAAAGAGTCTGTATCATGTACTAATGTGTCAAAGTATATGTTTTCATGACCGACTGCTTTTCGTGGGTGTGTTTTTCCTTCAAATAGATCTGGACGTCCATCAAACCCTTGTATGCGTCTTCCAAGATTCATTTGGGCCATTTGTCCTCCGTGGGCAAAACAAGTTCGGATGTTTGGATAGCGTTCTTGCATGCCGTTTAATGTGTAAAAATGGTAGGCATCTCCACATTGTGCTAACATCCAAATTAAATGAAATCGCCATGAGGTGTTTTCAAGCTTAATCATTTTTTCACCATCGTATGGGTGGACTTCAATAGCCAGATTATACTCATTTGCTAATTTAAAAATGGGGTCATTTTCTTTATCAAAAACACTTCTCCATTGGCCAATACTGTCCATGAAGTGTGTGGGAAGGCATAATACTTTTAAGTCTAATTCTTTTACACAGCGTTCAATTTCCCATAAAGCACCCTGTATAAAGCCTGGGTGCACCACAAAACCACAGGTGAATTTTGAGGCATTTTCAAGTTGTATTTTTGCATTGTAATCATTTTGAAAACGCAACGCTTTTTTCATTTCTTCTAAACGTAATCCGTTGCCATACAGTTGAGATAAATTTAAAACAACAGCGTGGTCAATTTTATTTTCATCCATCCATTCTAATTTTTCATCTAAGAAAAAACTTGAATGTGTAACAGGACGACTCCACCCTTTCTGAAGCATATGTTTGCGTTCGTCGTCAACCCAAAAAATCTCCTTATCCTTCATAAATTGAGGAATTTCTTCTGGATAGGGCAGTAAATGTGAATGTCCGTTAATGCGAAGTTTACGTTTCATAAAATTAGTTTATATTTTGTTGGGTGCTTTCATCGTTGTGCCGCATTTTGAGCACGTACACTTGTCTTTACTAGAATAATATTTATCAAATATTATTGGCATATCGGTTTCTATATTACCAAGAACAAAAGGGGCTCTAAAAAGCTGATGATTACAGTTTTCACAGTACCATTCTAACGCATCTTCCATTCCTTTAGAACGGGGATACTCAATGACAATACCAACAGTATTAGCACCTCGTTGTGGCGAATGTGGCACTTTTGAAGGTAATAAATAGATGTCTCCCTCTTTAATGTGAATGTCTTTGGCAATGCCTTTATCAATTATTTTTAATACAATATCACCTTCTAGTTGATAGAAAAATTCAGGGGTTTCATTATAATGATAATCCTTTCTGTTGTTGGGACCTCCAACAACCATCACAATAAACTCACCATCATTCCACACACATTTGTTTCCAACAGGTGGCTTTAATAGGTCTCTATTTTCTTTAATCCATGCTTTAATATTTAAGGGAGATACTAGCTTGCTCATTGTTTTGTATTGGGATTAGTTTTTATAAAGTTACAAAGATTTTGTCCGTCCGCCATCAACAGGGATGTTTACACCATTTATATAGCTCGCCGCTTCACTTGCTAAAAACACAATAGCATTAGCAGTTTCTTCGGGCTTTGCAAATCTTTTGGCAGGCGTATGGGTCTTCATAATAGCTGCCATTTCTTCTACACTTGTTTTCGATTGTTTAGCTTTGACTTTAATGATTTCATTTAAACGTTCTGTTTCCGTAAACCCTGGCAACACATTGTTGACAGTAATTCCAAAACTTCCTAATTCAAAGGACAGTGTTTTACTCCAATTTCCAACAGCATTACGAATTGTATTACTAACACCTAAACCTTCAATAGGTTCTTTGACAGAAGTAGATATTACATTAATGATTCGCCCATAAGAGGCTTCCTTCATGAAGGGGACAGTAAGTTGCGCTAGTACATGATTACACTTTAAATGTTGAGTAAAAGCACTTTCAAAAGCCTCTAAGCTGGCGTCAATGATAGGTCCACTTCTAGGTCCACCTGTATTGTTTACAAGAATGTGAAATCCATGATTATTAAGAATATAACTTTTTACTGTTAACTTTAACGCTTCAGGATTCATAAAGTCAGCTACGACATAGTCGTGGTTTTCTGCGTTTGGAAGTTGCTTAATAACTTCTTTTAGCTTAGACTCATTTCGCGCTATTAAAGTCACGATGACGCCTTCTGAAGCTAACGCGATTGCTGCAGCTTTCCCAATGCCTTGAGTGCTTCCACAAACAAGTGCATATTTATGTTCTAGATTTAAATTCATTTTTTTTATTATTCGTAATTAATACATATATTTTTTGTTTCAGTAAAAAATCGAAGCGCTTCAAAGCCACCCTCGCGACCAACCCCAGATGATTTAACCCCACCGAAAGGGGTGCGTAAATCTCTTTGCATCCAGGTGTTAACCCAAACGATTCCGCATTCCAATTGTTCAGAAAAAAACAGACTTCGTTTTAAGTTATTAGTCCACACAGACGCAGACAGACCATACTTAACATCATTAGCCATTTCTAAAACCTCCGCTTCGGAATTAAAAGGCATTATGGTTACAATGGGCCCAAAAATCTCATCTTGATTTAAGTGACATGAATTTGAGTTTACTTGAATAATAGTAGGGGTTAAGTAATAGCCGTTTTCGTAGCCTTTTAATTGGACTCTCTTCCCTCCATATAATAATTTACTTTCACTAGAATCTACGCCGTCTATGAAGCTAAGTACTTTTTCGTAATGACTTTTTGAAACTAAGGCACCAACCTGTGTGGATTCATTTGATGGAGGTCCCACAATTAGTTGGCTTACCCGCTCTATAAAGTCTATCTTAAACTGTTCAAATAGTGAGGCTTCTACAAAAATTCTACTACCGCACAAACATATTTGTCCTTGATTAGAAAATGAAGATTTTACAGTAGTTGTTAGCATTTTTTCATAATCGCAGTCTGAAAAAATGATATTTGGATTTTTCCCTCCTAATTCAAGAGATAGTTTTTTAAACATTGGTGCCGCAGTTTTTGCTATGATTTTCCCTGTTTCTGTTCCCCCTGTAAATGAGATAGCTTTAATGTGAGGGTGTTCAACAATCGCTTGACCTGCAGAGGTGCCTAAGCCATGTACGATATTTAAAACTCCTTTTGGAAGTCCAGCTTCGTTGCAAATCTGACCTAATAGAAATGCCGTATAGGGTGTGATTTCACTGGGTTTAGCAATCACACAATTACCTGCTGCCAATGCAGGGGCAATTTTCCAGGTAAGTAAATATAGAGGGAGGTTCCATGGCGAGATACAACCAACAACTCCTAACGGATGCCTCAATGTATAGTTAATAGTTTTTTCACTTTTAGTTTCATAACTTTCACTGTAAAACTGAGTGATGGCATGTCCAAAAAATCTAAAGTTACTAGCCGCTCTAGGGATGTCTACAGTCTTAGCAACGGAAATAGGCTTGCCATTATCTTTACTTTCAGCCTCCGCAAAGCGGTCTAAATTAGCCTCTATTAAACTAGCTATTTTTAGTAAAATAGCACTTCGTTTTTCTAAGGACGTTTGAGACCATGACACAAAGGCTTTTTTGGCCGCTTTGTAAGCTAAATTCACGTCTTTCAAGCTTGAGTTAGGAGTTTGTCCATACACACTTCCAATAGAAGGATTATAGTTGTCTAACCATTCGTTTTGAATTGGGTCCAGAAATTCGCCATTGATGTAGTTTTTTAGCTGAATCATAGCAGTTTTTTATAGGCCATTACTTTAATCTCGATTACTAAATCTGGATGTGGTAGTTGATGAACAGCAACGGTTGTTCGGGTAGGACCAGTTTCTGGCTTAAAAAACTCGCCGTAAACTTTATTGTAACCTGCAAAATCATTCATATTTACTAAAAAAGAGGTAACGTCTACTACGTCGTCTAGGCTTGCACCTTCACTTATCAAATTAGTGTTTATATTTTTCAGGACTTCACGAGTTTGAATTTCGATATTTAGGTGCTTAGTGCCCATGTCATCAATAATGTCTACGCCTGCAATACTATTATCTTTTCGTCTTGAGCTTGTTCCAGAAACAAAGATAAAATCGCCTACTCGTTTGGTATGTGGATATGCGCCTCTTGGTGTTACTTTAGTACTCATAGTTTTCTATTTAATTAATACTTAAATGTTCTAGTAATAGTGTCTTCCATAAGAATGTTACTCGTTTCTTCTTGTACTTTTTTAAGTACCTCCTTAAGGTTTTCTTTTAAGCTTATTTTGTTAGCTGCCAACATGCTTAATATAGCCTTGTCTTGGGCGCGTCCAATAGTCATAGCTTCGTTATACCCAATAGTTTCTTTAAACGTTACGAGCGAATATTTTGAATGATAAACTTCTGGAAATTTTGCTTCCAGAGCCATTTCAATTTTTCTTTTTTCTTGAAATATTGGATTAGCAACGTGGTCTTTCATTTCATGAAAATTGTCAATGGCTAGGTCGGCAATGCCGTCAGTATCAATTTTTCTATGGTTTTGAAAGTCTTTGAAAGTTGCTTCCCAGTCTCCTTCATGTGTATCTAAAAACGCATCGAACTCTACAACATCTTCAAAAGAAGCATTCATCCCTTGTCCGTAAAAAGGAACGATAGCATGTGCAGAATCGCCTAAAAGTAAGCTGTGCCCTTTGTAATTCCATGGAAAACATTTAACAGTTCCTAAAGGAGCGGTTGGGTTTTCGAAAAACTCAACAGCTAAATTTGGCATGAGTTCAAGTGCGTCAGGAAACTCCTTTTCAAAAAATTCAGTTACAATTTCAGGACTTGTAAGGTTGTTAAAATTGTAGGTTCCAGATTCATAACTTAAAAACAGTGTAACTGTAAAGCTGCCATTTAAATTAGGTAATGCTATAATCATGAAGTCGCCCCTTGGCCAAATATGAAGTGCGTTCTTATAGGTTTTAAAACCGCCCTTTTGGTCGGGCTGAATGGTCAGCTCTTTATAGCCATGTGTAAGATAGTTTTGGGAAAAACTAAATAAAAACTTGCGCTCTTTAAAGTAGCTTTTTCGCAATGCGGACCCTGCACCATCTGTTCCAAATATGAGATCTGAAGAAATTTTAAAACCAGTTCCAGAAATGGTATCTTCAAAAGAGGCTTCCTTATTGTCAAAGTCTACGTTAGTACAGCGTTTTTGGAACTCTATAGTGACATTCTCAAGGGCCTCTGCTTCGTCTAGTAGCAGAGCCGTTAGTAACTCTCTTGAAATTGAATTTATAGATTCGTTATCACGTCCACTATAGTTTGATAGAAATGTATTTCCTTCAATATCATGTACCATTCGACCATGCATAGGAATACATAATGATTGGACCTTTGATTCTAGACCAACCAATTTAATCGCTTTAAGTCCGCGATTAGAAAAGGCTAAGTTAATGGAGCGTCCAGCGCTCATATCTACAGTTCTCAAATCTGGACGCATTTCTACCACATGAACTTTAAATCCACGCTGTCCAAGCCTTAGGGCAAGTAGGGATCCACAAAGTCCGGCTCCAATAATTAATACGCTTTCTTGTTTAGGCATTTAGAACATTTTTTAATTTTTCGACCATTTTAAAAACATCTTTAAATGAATTATAAAATGGCACTGGCGCACAGCGTATGACGTCTGGAGTTCTCCAGTCAGTTATCACATGTGCCTCTGTTAGTTTTGTGTGTAAAGATTTATTAGCATTTTTTACCTGTATCGATAATTGACACCCCCTTTGTTCTGGGTCTGTTGGAGTGATAATAGAAATATCTTTATTGTTTAATTCTAAGATTAGATATTCTAAATAGCCCGTAAGGAGTCTTGATTTCTTTATCAAGGCATTCATTCCAACTTCATTAAATAATTCTAGGGATGCTTTGATAGCTGCCATAGATAAAATTGGAGGGTTACTTAGTTGCCAACCTTCTGCTCCAGGAGTGATGTCTAGAGGCTGCCTCATATCAAATCGTGTAGCTTTATTTTGACTCCACCACCCTGCAAATCGTTTCAAAGTTTGATCGTTTGCATAACGTTCATGAACGAAAATCCCCCCAAGACTTCCAGGTCCAGAATTCATATATTTATAGGTGCACCATGCAGCAAAATCGACACCACTTTCGTGTAGATTTGGCTGAATATTTCCAACTCCGTGCGCCAAGTCAATACCTACTTTACATCCTTTTATACGTCCAAGCTGACTAATTTTTTTTAAATCTAAATATTGTCCAGTATAATAATTGACTCCACCAATTAACAGTAATGCGATTTCTTCGCCTTGTGATTCAAGAATTGACTCCAAATCTTCAATATTAAGCAGCGTTTCTCCTTTTCTTGGAGACCATTCAATTAATGAGTCTGACGGATCAAATCCATGAAATTTTAATTGGGTTTCTACAGCATACCGATCTGAGGGAAAGGCATCACTCTCAATAAGAATTTTATGTTTTAATTTCGTGGGTTGATAAAAGGATACCATTAACAAATGTAGATTTGTGGTCAATGTATTCATTATCACTACCTCTATGGGTTTAGCTCCGACAATTTGAGCCATTGTTTCTGTAAGAAACTCGTGGTAGGGCATCCAAGGGTTTTTGGCTTCAAAATGACCTTCTACTCCTAAGTTAGCCCAGTCATCTAGCTCTTGCTTAATATGGTTTTTGGTTTCTTTCGGTTGAAGTCCAAGAGAATTGCCTGTAAAGTAAAGCCATTCATCTCCCTCAGAGTTTTTAGGAATATGAAACTTTTTGCGATAATGAGCTAAAGGATCATGGAGATCTTGGTCTTTAGCGTATTCGATTCCTAGCTTGAAATTTGTCAATATGTTGAGGTTTGAATTATTTCAAAAATAGGCATTTTCGGCTTAAAATAAAATTGATACTTTAAACTTTAGCCTGTTATTTTAGCAACTGTGGAAATTTCTGCTTAAATTTTAGTAATCTTGGAATAGATACGTTTTTTACATAAGGGTTATTTGGGTGAAGTCGCTCATAGTTTTGATGATAATCTTCTCCTTGCCAAAATTTTAGAAAGGGATATACTTCTGCTGCTACTTTTACTTGGAGTTTTTTTTCAAGTTTTTTTATCTTATTTATAATCTCAACCTTTTGATCTTCATTTTGGTAAAAAACAATAGAACGGTATTGGGAGCCACGATCAGGACCTTGACCATTTACTTGTGTAATGTTTTGTGATCCAAAATAGACATCTAATAGAGTAGAAAAACTCACTATGCTAGGGCTATAGTAAACCTCAACAGCTTCTGCATGTCCAGTTCTCCCAGTGTTGCTTAGCTGGTAAGTTGGGCTCTCTGTGTGTCCACCTGTATAGCCATTAATAACTTCGGTAACGCCATTCACACTTTCATAAACAGCTTCAACACACCAAAAACAACCACTGGCAAAATAGGCTTTAGCTAATCCATTTTCGATAGGTACTTCAATAGCTTCGGCATTAATGACAGTGTCTTGCTTACTTGTTGATTTTTTTGTTTGACAACTCGTAAAGCTGAAGCTTAAACTAATAAATAGTGTTAGAATGTTTTTCATTAGTGGTTTTTAATTACGATATAAAACTACACTCCTTTTTTTATAAAAATGTGAAAGTTATATTAAATAAAAAGCCTTCACATTTGGAAGGCTTTTTAAAGTAACAGTGTTTAGGTAAATTATAGTTTAGAAAATAATTTTTCCATTTTAACCTTTTGTTCTTCGGCTAATACAGCGTCTACTAAAATTCGTCCGCTATGCTCATCCGTAATTATTTTTTTACGTGAGGCAATCTCCATTTGAATTTGAGGAGGAATTGTAAAATAAGATCCTCCAGATGCACCTCTTTCTATTGCTACAATAGCTAATCCGTTTTTTACGCTTGCACGTATTTTTGAATAAGAAGCGACCAGTCTAGTTTCGATTTTTGTCTTGTAGTCTTCAGACTTTAAAAGTAAAAGCTTTTCTTCTTTTTCAGTTTCAGCAAGAATATCATTTAAGTCTGCTTTTTTGTGTTTTAAGTGAGTTTCACGTTCTTGTAAACGTTCTTTAGTCCCATTAATAACCTCATTCTTTTGTTCAATTTGAGCGCTAAATTCTTTGATGTGTTTATCCGCTAATTGAATTTCTAACTCTTGGAATTCAACTTCTTTACTTAAAGAGTTAAATTCACGATTATTACGAACATTTTTTTGTTGCTCAGTATATTTTTTTATCAACCCTTTAGCTTCTTCAATAAGATTCTTTTTGGATTTGATTTGACTGTCAATGTCTGTAAGACTGTCTTCTAATTTCTGAACTCTAAGTTTAAAGCCTTCAACGTCATCTTCAAGATCTCGAACTTCTAATGGAAGCTCTCCACGTACATTTCTAATTTCGTCAACTCTTGAATCTATTAATTGTAAATCATAAAGAGCTCTTAATCGTTCCTCTACGGTTAATTCTTTCTTTTTAGCCATGCTTATATATACTTTACAGGATTTGTGTTTATCTTTGATAAAAGGACTGCAAAATTAGTAATTTTTTTCTTAAGATATGCTACTAAAATATTTTTTATATGCTGTTCACCTTCATAGTGTCCTATATCACTCAATAGTAAGTCGTTTTCAGCCCTATAAAAATCGTGATATTTAAGATCTGAAGTTATAAAAGCCTCAGCTCCAGCTAATTTAGCTGCTTCTATAGCAAAGCTTCCAGATCCTCCTAAAACTGCAACTTTGTGAATTGGTGTGTCTAATAGTTTGGAGTGTCGTACGACTGAACAATTAAGCTTGTTTTTTATAAAAGTTAAAAACTCAGTGCTTTCCATAGGTTTTTCCAAATAGCCAACCATTCCCATTCCAATATGTTGATTTGTGTTTTCTAACGTAATAATTTCATAGGCCACTTCTTCATAAGGGTGGTTTTGAAATAAAGTATTTAGAATTCTTTTCTCAAGATGTTTGTCAAAACTTATTTTAATCTGAATTTCTATTTCTTTATGTAATTTATGTTTCTCTCCAACGACTGGATTAGAGTTTTTATTTCCTTTAAAAGTTCCTTCTCCTGTTAGGTTAAAACTACAGTTGTCATAATTTCCAATACTTCCAGCACCAACTAGAAATAAGGCAGCCCTTAATTCCTCTGCATTTTTTGTAGGAACATAAGTTGTAAGTTGTTTTATGGTACCTACTTGTGGAATTAGTACTGTTTTGTTTTGTATACCTAGTAAATCACAAAGACTTCCGTTTACTCCGTCAAAAGCATTATCTAATGCAGTATGAATAGCATAAATTGCAATTTTATTTTCAATTGCTTTAAGAACAACTCGTTCAACATAACTATTTCCAGTTATCTTTTTTAATCCTTTAAATATAATAGGATGGAAGCTGACTATTAAGTTACATTGGTTCTCAATCGCCTCGTCAACAACATTTTCAAGGGTGTCTAATGTGACTAAAACCCCTGTTATTCTCGTGTTTTTATCCCCTACTAAAAGGCCTACATTATCAAATTCTTCGGCATAGGCAAGGGGGGCCAAATCCTCTAAGTGCGTGATAACATCATGAACTATCATAACTTTTTGTTTAACTTCAAAGATAAAATAATTACTTTCGTTGTAGTGAAGCTTTTAAGAAAAATATTATTCCCCTTTGTACCACTCTATTATGTGGTGGTGTTTTTAAGAAACAAATTATATGATTGGTCTTTTTTGAAGTCTAAATCTTATGAGTTTCCGCTTATTTGTGTGGGTAATTTATCTGTTGGGGGCACTGGAAAAACTCCAATGGTTGAGTATTTAATTTCATTTCTCAACAAAAATCATCAGTTAGCAATTTTAAGCCGTGGCTACGGTCGTGCTTCTAAAGGATTTGTAATTGCAGGTTTGACAACTGCTTCTAAAGACATTGGAGATGAGCCGTTTCAAATATTTAATAAGTTTGAGGATGTAATCGTAGCTGTTGATTCAGACCGACAAAATGGTTTGCAAATTTTGAAAAATGAACACGCCTCAGCGGAAATTGTTTTATTAGATGATGCATTTCAGCATCGTAAAGTATTGGCGGGATTTAATATTCTTCTAACTGCCTACGATCAGCTCTATTGTAATGACTTTGTATTGCCAACGGGCAATTTAAGAGAGCCTAAGTCAGGAGCTAAAAGAGCGCAAGTTATAATAGTGACTAAGTGCCCGGATACTATAAGTGTTCAACATAAGATAGATGTTATTAAGCGCTTGAACCCACAACCATATCAAAATATTTTTTTTAGTACGATACGCTATAGTAATATGCTCATTTCGTCTAATGGGAGTCGCCCATTAACAGATCTCAAAGGAACCAGTTTCACCCTAGTAACTGGAATTGCAAACCCAATGCCTTTAGTCGCTTATTTAACTTCAATAGGACTTAATTTTGAACATTTAAATTACAAAGATCATCATGATTTTTCTGAATCCGAAGAAGAACTTATTTATTCAAAATCGTTGGTGTTGACTACTGAAAAAGATTTTTCAAGATTAAACACGAAAGCCCACAATGGATTGTTCTACTTACCAATTCAATTGATTATTGATAGAGCCGAGAAGTTTGAAAGTTTGGTTACGTCTTATGTGAAGCAATATGATGCTTCTTAATCACTTATTTTATATATCAAATCAATAATGCGACTTGAGTAGCCTGTTTCATTGTCGTACCAGCCTATAATTTTTACCATGTTTCCAATGACTGATGTCATTTGAGCATCAAAAATACATGAATGTGTATTTCCAACTATATCTATAGAAACAATTGGATCTTCTGTGTACTCAAGAACTCCTTTAAAATAAGACTTTGAAGCTTCATTAAAAGCAGTATTAATGGCATCAACACTTGTTTGGTTTTTAACATTAAATGTAATATCAGTAAGTGAGCCGTTTATTACAGGAACACGAATGCCACAGCCTCCAATATTTTCTGCTAGTTCTGGAAAAATCTTAGTTAATGCTTTGGCTGCTCCTGTAGTTGTTGGCACTATAGACTGTCCAGCTGCACGTGCCCGTCTTAAATCTTGGTGGGGCTGATCGTGTAGGCTTTGGTCTGTAGTATAGGAATGCACGGTTGTGATATAAGCCTGATTAACTCCACAAAGGGTATTTATAACAGACAACATCGGAGCCGCATTATTAGTGGTGCAAGATGCATTAGAAATAATAAGGTCCTCTTTTTGTAATAGGTGGTCATTAATGCCTAGTACAATTGTTTTTATGGTTTCATCAGTAGGAGGTACACTTAAAATTACTTTGGAGGCTCCATTGTTTATGTGATGAATTAATTCGCTTTTTGTCTTAAATTTCCCAGTAGATTCTATCACAATATCTACATCAAAAGGCTTCCAGTTTAGGTCTTTAGGGTGGGGTGTATTTAGTACAGGAACCTTGAGATCTTCAATAATTAAATGTTCGCTATCGCAAGAAACTGCCTTTTTTAAGGTGCCATGAATACTGTCGTATTTAGTTAGATGCGCCAATGTTTTAATGTCAGATAAATCATTAATAGCGACGACCTTAATACTAGGGTGTTCAAGTAGAATCCTAAAAACACGCCGTCCAATGCGTCCAAATCCATTAATGGCAACCCTAACCATAGTTAGTTGATGTGTTTTTGAGCTTTGTAAGAAGATCTAACCAATGCACTACTTTCAACGTGGCGAAAACCTAATTCTAATCCAATCGTTTCGTATTCTTTGAATTGATCAGGAGTGATAAATTGCTTTACAGGTAAATGTTTTTTACTTGGTTGTAAATACTGACCAATAGTTACTACATCTACATTTGCATTTCTAATATCGTGAAGTGTTTCAATAACTTCATCTCGTGTTTCTCCAAGGCCAAGCATGAGGCCTGTTTTTGTGCGACGTTGTCCGTTGTCTTTTAGGTATTTTAATACTCCAAGGCTTTTTTCGTATTTAGCCTGAATTCGAACTTCACGTGTAAGACGCCTTACGGTTTCCATATTGTGAGAAACGACTTCTGGAGCGACTTCAATAATTCGATCAATATGTTTTTCAATTCCCTGAAAATCAGGAATCAATGTCTCCATAGTAGTGTTTGGATTCATGCGTCTAACCGCTTTAACGGTTTCGGCCCACATGATACTCCCCATGTCTTTCAAGTCGTCTCTGTCAACGCTTGTAAGTACAGCATGTTTGATGTCCATTATTTTGATTGACCTAGCGACCTTTTCAGGCTCATCCCAATCAACGGTTTCTGGACGTCCAGTTTTAACGCCACAAAACCCACATGATCGTGTACATACATTACCTAAAATCATAAACGTTGCAGTCCCTTCTCCCCAGCATTCACCCATATTAGGGCAGCTTCCTGAAGTGCATATAGTGTTTAAATTGTATTTGTCAACAAGGCCTCTAAGCTCTGTGTATTTTTTACCAGTAGGTAGTTTTACGCGAAGCCATTTTGGTTTGGATTGACGTACAATTGGATCTGAAAGTGTTTCTACAGCCATGGGTTCAATTTGATATAACAAAGATACAAAGTATTCTTATAAAAAAATCATAAAATTGTGAGATACCATACGCTAAAACCAATTAAAAAAAGAAGCCCCAAACAGCTGATGAAATGCATGAATTTAGAAGGCTGCCATTCTTTTGGTGTGTGTTTACTAGAAATTAACATATAGTTTGCTAACGCGTAAAACGGAGCTGTTAAAAAGGAGAGAATTGTGGCCAATTTAATCAGACCTCCCATATTAGAAAGAAAAAAGAAATACACACATAAAGTTCCTGAGATTAGTATTAGACTCCATGTCAAATAGCCCTTTTTGAAGGTTTTTTTAAATAAAAGTTCTATGGTTTTATTCATAGAACGTGGTGATGCATCCAGGGTGGTTAATGTTGTACTGAACATGGTGGTGAATGCTGCGACTCCAATAATTATATAGGCCCAACTTCCAAGACTCTGAGTGTACATATCAATAAGTTGTACAGAAAATACTCCTGCACTATTACTAAAGCTATTTCCTGTAGGATTCATTATGAGTGCTCCAAGAGCAACAAAGCAAACTCCCAATATAACAGTTCCTAGATATCCAATATTAAAATCGAGCAGTGCTGTTTTAGTATTTGTTTTTTCTGGACTTGCTAGTTGCTTTTCTATAGTCCATAAAGAGTGCCATACCGATACGTCTAAAGGCGCTGGCATCCACCCCATAAAGGCAATTAAAAAAGTAATTTCAACACTTCCTTCTGGAATATATTGTACAATTTCAATCGCATTTGTAGAATTGTAAAACGCCAACCCTGTAGCCGTTAAAGTGGTTAAGGTTAATGTAATCACAATAATTTTTATAGCGACGTCTAAGAATTGATACCTTCCAATATTTAATATTATAAAGCAAAGACTAAGAATAACAATAGTCCAAACCTTTACACTAATAAAGTCTCCAAATAATGAGGTTGCAATTCCAGCAGTTACAATTGTTACTGCCGCTTGAATGGTAAACATCGTTAAAAAAGTCAACACTCCATAGAGTCCTAAAACTCCTTTTCCAAGCTTCTGGTAGCCTTCTAATAAGCTCTCGCCAGTAGCACTTGCATACCTTGGACCGTATTGAAAAAACGGGTATTTAACTAAATGAATTAGCAGTAAAGCCCATAACAATCCAAATCCAAAATCAGCTCCCGATCGGGTAGACTGCACCAAATGGGAGACGCCAATCGCCGCACCAGCAAATAGCAAACCTGGTCCTAGCTTTTGAATGATTTGCTTCATTTTTTAGATAAGATTATTTCTGCTAATAGTTTTTTTGCTCGCAAGAGTTTAATCTTTACATTATTCACTGGAGCTTTGATTTCTTTCGAAATTTCGTTATAAGATAATTCTTGGAAATAGCGTAAGTTTATAACTTGCTGATAATGAGGTTTTAGTTTTTTTATATCTTTAAGTAACTCAGCTAGGTTTTGTTTTGTAATGAGCTTGTCTTCAGGAGATAAGGCTTCATCCATAATCCAATACACCCGTTCTTCATCTTCTTCAGATGTTTGATTACTAAGAGACGTTTTTTGTTTCCTTAAGCTATCAGAATGTGTGTTTTTTGCGATTGTAATAAGCCATGTTTTGAATTTGAATTTTTCGTCAAATGTTTCAATTTTCTCAAAGGCCTTAGAAAATGTTTCGATCGTAATGTCCTCTGCATCATTTTCATTATGAGTTCGTTTAATTAAAAATCCATACACATCATTCCAAAACATATGCAACAAGTTGTTGAATGCAATTTGATTGTTTTTTTTAGCTTTTTGAATGATTTTATTTAGTTCCAATACATGGGTAATTTAACAGTGAAGATGAATACGCTAAACAATATAAACTATAGTTTTTAGTTGAGGACGCTTATGTATGCTGAGGTTCAGAACAGTCTTTGTATTCTTCAGCAGTTTTCCCACAAAACCCACATGCTTCTCCATCTTTGTTTAGCATTGGACTTTGGCTTGCGCAAGTTCCTGCAAATTCACCATCTTTCTGTGCCCATATTTTTATAGATATGCCTGCAACAGCAATTCCCAAAAGTCCCAGTGTAATTAAAAGTAAAGCCATCTTTTTTTTTCAAAGATACAATTTTCAGGAATTTTTAGCTTGTTTTTTGTGAATTTGGAATTGCAGTATTTTCGTTCTGTCTAGCAGTAGTTTTTATAACATATGCTATTACATGACTTTAAGGCGCTCACTTTATTACTAATGTGTTTATTAGCGAATGGGTTTTGGGCTACTTTGGATCTGATTCTTTATGGAATAATATCAAGGTTCAGTAAAAAAGTAGATTGGCTACAAGATATTAACTTCACTTTCTAAATGAATGCCAAAAATAATTAAAATAGCTTCTTGAATTTGTACAGAAAGTCCAAGCAAGTCTTTTCCTGAGGCATTTCCGTAGTTGACTAAGACCAGTGCCTGTTTGTCATGAACCCCATAATTGCCAAATTTCTTTCCTTTAAACCCTGCTGTTTCTATTAGCCATCCGGCAGGAATTTTAACAGTTGTATCTGAAACTATGTAATGAGGTATTTCGGGAAATTGCTCTTTTAAGGTTTTAAATTTAGAATGTGTAATGACTGGGTTCTTGAAAAAACTTCCGCTATTTCCTAAAACTTTTGGATTTGGAAGTTTTGAGTTCCTAATAGATATTACTGCCGTTGATATATTTTGAATAGTTGGGTTTTCGATACTATTTTTTTTAAGTTCGGCTTCAATAGCTCCGTAATTTGTTTTCGTAATATGCTGATGACTACTTAACTCAAATATGACGGAAGTGATGATGTATTGTCCTTTTAGCTCTTCTTTGAAAACGGAATTTCTATACCCAAAATTACAGTCTTTTTTTGTAAATGTTCTAAGTTCTTTAGTATCAACATCTAGTGCTTGGCAGCTTACAAAAGAGTCTTTCAACTCAACTCCATATGCGCCAATATTTTGAATAGGGGCTGTCCCCACATTTCCTGGAATTAAGGATAAATTCTCAACTCCACCATAATTTTTATCAAGGCACCAAGACACAAATTCATGCCAGTTTTCTCCTGCAGCAACTTCAACTCTCACGTTGTTCTCGGAATTTGAAACCACTTTAATACCTTTAATGTTGATATGTAACACCAAAGCATCCACGTCTTTTGTAAGTAATATATTACTGCCCCCACCTAGGATTAGCATATTAGAAGGATTTGTGTTTAAAGCTGCAATCAAATCTTTTTTAGATTCAATTGTTATAAATTCTCTTGCTACTACACTCATCCCAAATGTATTCAAATCTTTTAGCGATATGTTGTTTTTGATAACCACGAACTAAGAGTTGTATTCTTTAAGTGCAGCTTTGAGAATAGCTACAGAGCTTATTAAGTCTTCAGTGTTTAAAACATAAGCAATCCGAACTTGGTTTTTGCCTAGCCCTGTAGTTGAATAAAATCCAGCCGCAGGCGCCACCATGATAGTTTTATTGTCAAGTCTAAATGTTTCTAGCATCCATTGGGCAAATTTATCAGTGTCTGGAACAGGTAATTCAACAATACAATAAAAAGCGCCATTTGGGATCGCAACTTTTACACCTTCAATCTTTTTAAGTTCTTTAACCAACACATTCCTGCGCTCAACATACTCAGTAATTACTTCCTTAAAATAGCTATCAGGAGTTTCTAGTGCAGCTTCACTTGCGATTAAACCATAGGTGGGAGGTGATAATCTAGCTTGAGCAAACTTTAAAGCTGTATTAAGTACTGCTTTGTTTCTACTAACAATGCATCCAATTCTTGCGCCACACATACTATATCTCTTAGAAACAGAGTCAATTATTATGGCATTGGACTCAATTTCTTTTTCTTGCATAATTGAGTAGTGCTCAAGACCATCATATGTGAATTCTCGATATACTTCATCAGCAATTAGAAATAAATCGTGTTTTTTAACTAGTTTTGCTAATTGATGAATCTCCTCTTTACTGTAAAGATAGCCGGTAGGGTTTCCTGGGTTACAAATCAATATAGCTTTTGTTTTGGGCGTTATTAAGGCTTCAAAATCAGCAATAGGTGGTAGGGCAAAATTAGTTTCAATTCCGGAGACAACCGGAACTACTTTTACGCCTTGCGCAACAGAAAATCCATTGTAATTAGCATAAAAAGGCTCAGGAATTATGACTTCGTCTCCAAGGTCCATTATACTGCCAAAGCAAAAAAGCAATGCTTCGCTTCCACCTGTAGTTATAATGATGTCATCTGAACCTATTTCAATGTCATTCTTTTTGTAGTATTCTGAAAGTTTTTCACGGTATGCCTCTGAACCTTCAGACCTGCTGTATTCTAGCACTGTTAAGTCACAATTTTTAATAGCTTTTAGGGCAGCTTCCGGGGTTTTGATGTCAGGTTGGCCAATATTTAAGTGGAATACTTTAACGCCTTCTTTTTTTGCTTGCTCTGCGAAAGGGACCAGCTTACGGATAGGCGATTGAGGCATTAAGCCTCCTTTGGTTGAAATTTTCGGCATCGTTTATAAATAACTATTGATTACAAATTTATCTTAAAGTTAGTACAAAGTAAAGCGCTTTAACTAATATTTAAATAATTAGGTTGTTATTTTTCTGTTCATGTCGAATTTCGATCAAATACAAATAATCTTTACTGCGGTTTAAATAAAAAAAGCTCCCAGTAAGGGAGCTTGAAATTTTTAATGTAGATGTTAAATTTAGTTCTCTAACACACTTTTGTTTTTATCTCCAATGACTGTTGATTTTTTAGAATCAATTACAGTTCCTTTAATTTTTAAAGCGACTGTTTGGGTTACGGCATTTGAAGTTACTGTAATAGTCTTTCGGATTGGATTGACACGATTTGTATCGTACTTGACTTCTATTTCTCCATTTTCTCCAGGTAAAATAGGCTCGGTTGGTTTTTTAGGGACTGTACAACCACAGCTAGACTTTACATCAGAAACAATTAAAGGGGCATCGCCAGTATTTTTAAATTTAAAAACACGCACTCCATCGGATCCTTTTTCAATAGTTCCGTAATCAATTGTTTCAGATTCGAATTCTATTTTTGCGACTTTGTCTTGAGCATAAATCGAGATGCTAAATAGGGAAATAAATAATAAGGTTGAAATTTTTTTCATGATGTAGTATTAGTTTATAGTAAATTTAGGCACTTATTTTTAAATTACAAAAATGTAATCATATAATTTCAATTATTAATTTTAAAGAAAATAAAATATGAGTACTTTTGTGGGTATAACTCAAAAATTATACCATAGTATGTCGATTTCCTCACAATATGATGCATTAGCTGTTGAAAATAAATGGTATGACTATTGGATGACCAATAAATATTTCCATTCGACTCCTGATTCTAGAGAGCCTTACACCATAGTGATTCCACCACCAAATGTAACAGGTATCTTACATATGGGGCATATGCTTAACAATACTATCCAAGATGTATTGGTGCGTCGCGCACGCTTGCAAGGAAAAAATGCTTGTTGGGTACCTGGAACTGACCATGCGTCTATAGCAACCGAAGCTAAGGTAGTGGCGAGATTAAAAGAACAAGGTATTAACAAAAATGACCTCACAAGAGCTGAGTTTATGAAATATGCTTGGGATTGGACAGATGAATATGGAGGGGTTATTCTTGAGCAATTAAAGAAACTTGGCTGTTCTTGTGATTGGGACCGTACTAAATTTACTTTGGACGATGATATGAGCGAATCTGTAATTAAGGTTTTTATTGATTTATTCAATAAAGGATTGATTTACAGGGGATTTAGAATGGTTAATTGGGATCCGCAAGCACAAACAACTCTGTCTGATGAGGAGGTTATATTTGAAGAGCGTCAAGGAATTTTATATTATTTAAAATATAAAATTCAAGATAGCGATGAAGTTATTACAATAGCAACTACCCGTCCAGAAACTATATTAGGAGATGCAGCGATTTGTATAAACCCAAATGATGAACGTTATTCGCATCTAAGAGGAAAAAAAGCAATTGTGCCTTTATGTGATCGTGTTATCCCTATTATAGAAGATGACTATGTAGATGTTGAGTTTGGAACAGGTTGTCTAAAAGTAACTCCAGCGCATGATCAAAATGATAAAGTGTTAGGGGATAAGTATCAATTAGAAGTGATTGATATATTCAATGCAGATGCCACTCTGAATAGCTTTGGTCTACACTATGAGGGTAAAGATAGGTTTGTAGTTCGAAAAGAAATAGCAAAAGAATTAGAAGCCAAGGGCTTTCTGATTAAAACAGAACAACACCTACACAAAGTCGGGACTTCAGAGCGAACAAAAGAAGTGATAGAACCTCGCTTGTCTGATCAGTGGTTTTTGAAAATGGAAACACTTGCTAAACCAGCTATTAAAGCGGTTTTAGAAGACCAGTCAATAAATTTATTTCCAAAGAAATTTGAAAACACCTATCGACATTGGATGGAAAATATTCGTGATTGGAATATTTCTAGACAATTATTTTGGGGCCAACAAATACCTGCCTACTACTTTGGAGATGGAAAAGACGATTTTGTAGTATCTGACTCAATTGAAGGAGCTTTAGAATTAGCTATAAGAAAATCCGGAAATAAGGAATTAGAATTAAAGGACTTAGCTCAAGACAAAGATGTATTAGATACCTGGTTTTCATCTTGGTTGTGGCCAATGTCTGTCTTTGATGGTATTAGAAATCCAGAAAATGAGGATATAAAATATTACTACCCAACTAATGATTTAGTAACCGGTCCAGATATTTTGTTTTTCTGGGTTGCACGGATGATTGTAGCAGGCTATGAATTCAAAGATAAAAAGCCATTTACAAATGTATACTTCACTGGGCTTGTTAGAGATAAACAACGTCGTAAAATGAGTAAGTCCTTGGGAAATTCACCAGATGCACTTAAACTTATTGAAGACTTTGGAGCTGATGGTGTTCGTGTTGGTTTATTGTTAAGTTCAGCGGCTGGAAATGATTTAATGTTTGATGAAGCATTATGTCAACAAGGAAAAGCCTTTGGCAATAAAGTTTGGAATGCATTTCGACTTATTCAAGGATGGGAAGTTGCAGATATCCATCAGCCTGACTACGCGGTTACAGCTGTAGATTGGTATCAAGCTAAATTTCAGAAAACATTAGTTGAAATTGAAGATCATTTTAGCAAGTATCGATTAAGTGATGCTTTGATGACTACCTATAAACTGATTTGGGATGATTTTTGTTCTTGGTTATTAGAAATGGTAAAACCTGCCTATGAATCTCCAATTGACAAAAAGACCTATAATGCCATCGTTGCTATTTTAGAATCAAACTTAAAAATATTACACCCTTTTATGCCTTTTTTAACTGAGGAAATTTGGCAGATTCTTGAGAACAGAACGCCGGATCAGGCTTTGATTATTGCCTCGTGGCCAGAAATCAAAACGTATGATCATACTATTTTAGAAGGTTTTGAGTTTGCTGCTGAAGTTGTCTCAGGAATTCGTACCATCAGAAAAGAAAAGAATATTGCTTTTAAAAATCCAATCGATTTATTAGTGCTTAATAATGAATCTCAAATTAAAGGTTTTGATGCTGTTATTTCTAAATTAGGAAATATAACATCCCTAACGTATACCACAGTTTCGATTGATAATTCACTGTCATTTAGAGTTAAGTCTAACGAATATTTTATTCCAGCGAATGATGCCATTGACGTAGAAGCTGAAATATCAAAACTAGAAGAGGAACTTAAATATACAGAAGGATTTTTAAAATCTGTTCGAAAGAAATTATCTAATGAACGTTTTGTTTCTGGAGCGCCAGAGCAAGTTGTCGCTAGTGAAAAGAAAAAAGAATCTGATGCAGTCGCTAAAATAGAGACTCTAAGAGCAAGTCTAATGAATTTAAACTAAAAAGTCACTTTCTATACAGTAGATAGTTGTTAGCGAGGTCGATATACCGTTGTTTGGCCTGATCCTGAGTTATATCTTCAACCTGAAACAGTGCATTAGTTTTAAAGGCGTTAATTATTGCTTTGCTACTGCTCGGTCTGGTATAGTCATTAGTTGATTTCTTGTAATAAGCATATAGTTTTAGTAAAGTATCCGCGGGAAACGGTTCTTTGTGACTGTTGATGCTATCAACAGCTTCTCTAAATTCTATTTCTAATGCCTCAGAATTCATATTACGCTTCAGCAATGATACACTCACCGCCTTTAACTGTTTGGTTTAGTTTAACTTTTATTTTTGTGTCTAAAGGTAAGAATAAATCAACTCTTGAACCAAATTTTATAAATCCGGCGTCCTTTCCTTGTTCAACTTTTCGTCCTTCCTTCGCGTAATTTACAATACGCCGCGCCATAGCACCAGCTATTTGACGGTACAATACTTTTCCGTAAACTTTGTTTTCAACAACTATGGTTGTACGTTCATTTTCAGTACTAGCTTTCGGATGCCAAGCTACTAAATATTTACCAGGGTGGTATTTGCTAAACAGTACAGAGCCACCAATAGGGTATCGTGTTACATGAACGTTTATCGGGGACATGAAAATACTAACTTGAAGGCGTTTTTCTTTGAAATATTCAGTTTCTTCAACTTCTTCAATTACAACAACCTTACCGTCTACTGGCGCGATAACCTGTGCATCATTTCTTCGAGTATAACGTTTGGGGTTTCTAAAAAACTGTAAGATTAAAACTAGGACTACGATTAAAGTAAGTTGAATCAGTTTTAGAAGCCACTGCAATTCAATTATACTATCTAAAACTAAGAAACTTCCTCCTACAAAAAACAGAGTTCCCAAAATTATTTTTTGACCTTCTTTATGAAACATAATTTAATATTCTTAAAAATAAATAAATAAACGGAGCTGCAAATATAGCACTATCTAAACGATCTAACATGCCACCATGACCAGGCATTATTTTCCCACTGTCCTTGACAGACGCTTGTCGTTTGTATTTCGATTCTACCAAGTCACCTAAGGTTCCACATACACTAACTAATACGCTGATAATTAACCAGTTTGTGAAGCTTAATGAAGGCGCTATGTAGGCAATAAAGTAACTGCCTAGTGCCGCAAAAAATACGCCCCCTAAAAAACCTTCTACCGTTTTTTTTGGAGAGATGCTTGAAAATAATTTTTGTTTACCAAAATTTTTACCAACTATATATGCAAAGCTGTCGTTTGTCCATATAAGCATAAATATACCCAGAATAATTTGGGGATTATAGTCTCCAAAGTTAAATGCGATCAAAATTAAAAATACAAATCCACTGCTAATATAAAATGTAGTGTTGATAAATTGATTCGATATAAGGTTAGGTAACTCTCTAGCTGAAAACAAATCTCTAATCAAAAATAAATTTACAAAAATGCCTAGGACGTGAAATATTTGAGATAATTGGTTTACTACCTCTCCGGAGCCTAATAGGCTTTCTCCAAAAGCAAACAGAGCATAAATAACTGTAAATATTAGATATGATATAGAACTTTTCTGTTTTATTAGTCTATTGAATTCAGTTAAACAAACAAGTCCAAAAACATAAAACAATCCAATACAAACAAGCTTATATTGTATGCATGTGATTAATATAAGCACAAACATTATTCCCGATAAAATTCTTTTAGTTAGCTCTTTCAATACTTATGTTATAAGTCTTCTAATAGTAGCAAATATAGGTTTTTTGAACTACTTCCATAACTTAGAAAATTGTTAGTTTCATCGACTTTAAAGTGTTTGATCGTAGTGATATTGGAGGGAATATTTTTTTTGTTTTGAGCCTTTATTCCTTGCAGACCAGCACTGATAGTTTCCACGAATTGGCTTGTGGTAGCAAATACAATGAAATCTTTTGGAAGTTCAGCTAATTTTTTTTCAGCAATTTGGTTGGAGCAAATTAATAAAGAACCATCGCTAGCGATCAAATATTCACATGTAGTAAATAAAAAATCAGCATCCTCGATTTTTGAAGTTATATTAAAATTAAAACTTTTAAATTTTTCTTTTAAGCGCTTGTTGAGGATAAGAGCCGTTTTATCACTCCAGTTGTTTTCTTCAACAATTTTTTCTAGATTACTTTTAACTTCATCAATCGTTTCGCAGTAAAGAAACTTACCACCATTATTGTTGAAATTCATAGTAAATGCTTCATCTACAGGAGCGTTTTCATCGGGAAAGAATTTATGGTGTTCTTCTTTTTCTGACTTGTCTTTTGATTTGTCAGAATTCGAACCAAATATTTTACGAAATACACTCATTGATTATCTTAAATATAAGTGTTGAACTTATATTGATTCAAAGATAAAAAATTTAATAAATTCTTAAGTTTTAAATGAGGCTTATTTTTAGTTTTATTCTTCCTCATCTATTTTCTCATCCGTCAACGTTATTTCTTTCTTAGGCTCAATAGCTTCCTCCTTTTGAAATGGACGTTTACCAAATATAGTTTCCAAATTATCCTTAAAAATAACTTCCTCTTTTAAAAGAACTTCTGCCAGTTCAGTTAGTTTGTCTTTATTATTTTCTAGTAACTCAATAGCTCTTAGGTATTGGGTTTCAATGATTGTAGATATTTCTTTATCAATAAGTTCTGCTGTGCGTTCGCTGTAGGGCTTAGAGAAGCCGTATTCGTTTTCACCTGAAGAATCATAGTAAGTTAAGTTCCCGATTTTATCACTTAGTCCATACACAGTAACCATTGCTCTTGCTTGCTTAGTAACTTTTTCTAAATCACTCAAGGCCCCTGTAGATATTTTATCAAATATTACTTTTTCAGCAGCTCTTCCTCCTAATGCAGCACACATTTCGTCTAACATTTGTTCAGGCCTGACGATCAAGCGTTCTTCAGGAAGGTACCATGCAGCTCCTAAAGATCGCCCTCTTGGTACGATGGTAACTTTTACAAGCGGAGCAGCATGCTCTAGCATCCAACTCACTGTAGCGTGTCCAGCTTCGTGAAAAGCAACGGCTCTTTTTTCACTTGGTGTTATGATTTTGTTTTTCTTTTCAAGACCCCCAACTATTCGATCAACAGCATCTAAGAAATCTTGTTTTTCAACTGATTTCTTATCGCTTCTTGCAGCAATTAAAGCTGCTTCATTACAAACGTTAGCTATGTCCGCTCCTGAAAAACCAGGAGTTTGTTTAGATAGAAAATCAGTATCTAGGTCGTCCGACTTTTTCAAAGGCTTTAAATGTACTTCAAATATCTCTTTTCTTTCTCTTACATCGGGTAAGTCAACATAAATCTGTCGATCAAATCTTCCAGCTCGCATGAGTGCTTTATCCAATACATCTGCACGATTGGTAGCCGCTAAAACAATTACATTTGAGTTGCTTCCAAATCCATCCATCTCAGTTAACAATTGATTAAGAGTGTTCTCTCTTTCATCATTTGATCCTGAAAAATTACTTTTTCCTCTAGTTCTTCCAATAGCATCAATCTCATCAATAAAAATAATAGAAGGTGCTTTTTCTTTGGCTTGTTTAAATAAATCTCTTACTCTAGAGGCTCCAACCCCAACAAACATTTCTACAAAATCTGAACCTGATAAAGAGAAAAAGGGTGCTTTTGCTTCTCCAGCAACTGCTTTAGCCAACAGTGTTTTTCCAGTTCCTGGAGGGCCTACTAACAAAGCACCTTTGGGTATTTTCCCCCCAAGGGCTGTATATTTTTCTGGATGTTTCAGGAAGTCAACAATTTCTTGTATTTCTTCTTTAGCTCCTTCGAGTCCTGCTACATCTTTGAAAGTTGTTTTGGTTTCAAGTTTCTCATCAAACAACTTAGCTTTAGATTTTCCAATGTTAAAAATCTGACCGCCGCCGCCGCCGCCGCCGCCAGACATACGTCGCATTATAAATATCCAAACACCAATTATTAATATGAATGGTATGAGTGAGGACAAAATTTCCCCCCACGCATTAGTTTCTGTTTTGAAATTAAGAGCAGTCTCAAGATTCTCTTCGTTAATAGTATCCTCTAATTGCTTTTGAAATAATTGTACATCTCCAAATTCAAACTGGTAATTTGGTCCTGACGAAGCAGTTGGAAACAATTGTTCCTTCTTGTTTTTTTTATGAATATCTTTTGAACTTGCTTGAGTTGTTAAGTAAACTAAAGCCTCTCTTTTGTTTACAATTTCCACTTTTTTTACATCCCCATCTTTTAGGTATTTAAAAAACTGTGAAGGGGTTGTTGATGTTCCTGAAGAATCTCCAAAACCACCAGAAAAGACATTAAAAGCAAGAATTAGAACAATTGCAGTTCCATATATCCAATAAGCATTTTGCTTAGTATTTTTTGGTTTTTTATCTTTTGACATGCGTTTATTTTTAGTAACTAGTTTCTATTTCTGTAATCTTAGCATCTCCCCAAAGATTCTCGATGTCGTAATACTCGCGAATGTGTTTTTGAAATACATGAACAACAACATGAACATAATCCATTAAAACCCATTCAGCATTTTCACTGCCTTCAACATGCCAAGGTTTGTCCTTTGTGTTTTTGCTTACTTTTTTTTGTATTGAACTTACAATGGCGTTTACTTGTGTGTTGGAAGTTCCGTCACATATAATAAAGTAATCACAAACTGTGTTCTCAATGTCTCTTAAATCTAAAATTGTTATATTTTGACCCTTAACATCCTCAATTCCATTTATAGTGAAAGTGATTATGTCATCAGAACTTGGTGTATTTGTTGTCATAAAATATTTTTGCTTTGCAAATTTATTACTTTTTTGGCTCTAAACGTGTTATATTGTCTTAATTAAATTATAATTTAGATCCTTCATAATCCCTATGCAACTAATCAAACTTAATGCCACAGACTCTACTAACAATTATTTGAAGCAATTGGTTCTTGAGGGTGCATTGGAAGATTTTTGTGTAGTTGCAGCAAATCATCAAACTAATGGTCGTGGTCAAAGAGGATCTGCTTGGGTATCTGAAAAAGGTAAGAACCTAACTTTCAGTATTCTAAAGAAGGGCATAGCGATTAAGCCTAGTGAGCAATTCTTACTCAATATATTGGTTTCATTATCTATTATCAAATCACTTGAAGCTTTCAATGTTCCTAAATTATCTATAAAGTGGCCAAACGACATTTTGTCAGACCATTATAAAATTTCTGGTATATTAATAGAAAACGTTATTAAACACCAGCAAATTGAATACGCTGTTATTGGAATTGGAATTAATGTTAACCAAGTTGTATTTGATGGTTTGCCTAAAGTGACGTCTTTAAAAAGTATTTTACCCATAACAGTCGATAAAGATGAGTTATTGACTAAAATCATTGACAAGCTAAAAATGTACTTTAAGTTTTATTACAAAAATGGAAGTGAATCTTTAAATCTTGAATACGAATCCTATTTGTTTAGAAAGGATAAGCCCTCAACTTTTATGAGCCCTGATAAAAGTACGTTTACAGGAATTATAAGAGGTGTTTCTCCATCAGGTAAGTTAGAACTTCAAATGGAGGACTCGAACAAAGAGTTTGATTTAAAAGAACTAAAGCTTTTATATTAATTACAATGTTTAGGGATGTTTAGAGCTAGGGTTTCAATAAATTTTGATATTGGTCCCTTAATCATCATTGCCATCATTGCATTAAAATCACCATCAAAAGTTAGCTGAACTTCACTTTTGTTTTCTGATGTCGATTCAATTACTGCAGTTAAAGAAAAATCTAGCTTTCCTCCAGCGGCTCCCAACACAATATTTGTGGGACTTTGTACAGCCTTTTTTTTCAACACAATTTCTGGCATTCCGCTTAAGGCAAATAAAAACGTTTCATCATCCATAAGCTCAAACTTGCTAGTGTTTTCTGGCATCAAAGGTTTGAAGTTTTTAACATTTGTCAAAAAGTCAAAAACTATTTGAGCAGATTTATCTACACTTACTTTAGGGGATTCTAGATTCATATTTAAATTTATTTACCGGTCCATTCCGAGGGGTTAGTGTTCCATTTAGACAAAATATCTGCTTCATTTTGATTAATGAAGTTGGTGTCTTGTGCTTGCTCTAAAAGGCTCTCATAATTACTAAGAGTAAAAAGGTTTACGTTGTTAGTTTTGAAATTCTCTTTTGAAATATCAAAGCCATAAGTAAATATGGCTACCATTCCTTTAACATTCACTCCAACTGCTTTTAAAGCATCTACTGCAACTAAGCTACTGTTGCCTGTGCTTATTAGATCCTCTATAACTACTACATTTTGTCCTTTTTCAACAAACCCTTCAATTTGATTTTGACGACCATGTTTTTTTGCTTGAGGCCGCACGTATATGAAAGGAAGCCCAAGGAATTCTGCGACTAAAGCACCAATACCAATCGCACCGGTGGCAACGCCAGCAATAACATCTGGTTTACCGAACTCTTTTTCTAAATTCTTAGCAATTTCTTCTTTTATATAGTTTCTGACTGCTGGGAACGATAAGACCATTCGATTGTCGCAATAGATAGGAGACTTCCATCCGGACGCCCAAGTAAAGGGGTCTCTAGGGTTTAATTTGATGGCATTTATTTGAAGTAAAACTTCAGCAGTTTTTTTGGCTATACTTTTGTTGAAAATCATGTGTCAAAATTACTAAAAAATACTACTTTTACTTTCTATTAATTTGTTTTTAATTAACAATGTATAAAATATTTGTTGGCAATAAACCAATTATCTTAACTACGAAGGTAGAAACGGAAACAAACTTCAAGAATTTCTTGATTGATTCTGTGGATATTAACAAAGTGCTTTCGAAACTTAAAAAAGATAAATACGATGCGGTGCATCTTATTGGCTCTGATAAAGACGAGCTTTTAAAAAAGTTTCTATCTCTATTGCCAAATGTGATTGCAGCAGGAGGGAAGGTTTATAATCCAAATGGAGACATATTGTTTATTTTTAGAAACGGTAAGTGGGACCTCCCAAAGGGAAAGGCGGAATCCAAAGAAACAATTAATCAAACAGCTCTTCGTGAAGTTGAAGAAGAAACCGGAGTTTCTGGTCTTTCTATTACCAAACCTTTAGAAATTACGTATCATATTTTTAAAAGGCTTGACCGATATCAAATAAAAGTTACTTACTGGTTTAAAATGTATTCTGAATTCGACGGAGAATTAATACCTCAAGAAAAAGAAGGTATTACAAAAGTGAAATGGATTCCTGTATCCAAGCTTAAAAAAGTTTTAAGTAACTCTTATGCTAACATAAAACTACTCGTCTAGTACGTATAAAACAGTTATTTCCATAAATATCTTCAAATAAAGTTCCTTTACAGTTGGTATCCCTTTCAATAAGTTTATTTTTGCCCTGCAAAAACTGAAACAAAATGATGGAGTTCATAAGTAAACGATCTAGTAACGTAAAAAATGATGTATTAAGCGGTTTAACCGTTGCTTTGGCGCTAGTGCCTGAGGCAGTAGCTTTTGCTTTTGTAGCAGGAGTGGACCCCTTGGTGGGGCTTTATGCTGCTTTTATGATTGGATTGATTACGTCTATTTTTGGAGGTCGTCCAGGGATGATTAGTGGAGCAACTGGTGCGCTTGCTGTAGTAATGGTAAGTCTGGTTGCAAGAGGGAATGCAATGGGTGTTGAAGGAGATGAATTAGGTCTTTACTACTTATTCATGACAGTTATTTTAATGGGTATTATCCAAGTTTTTGCGGGTCTATTCAAACTGGGTAAATTTGTCCGGTTGATTCCACACCCTGTAATGATGGGCTTTGTTAATGGTTTGGCTATTGTTATTTTCTTATCTCAGTTGAGTATGTTTATGACTCCCGAAAACGGTGAAATGGTTTGGATGCAAGGCGCTTCCTTGTTTACTATGGTTGGACTTGTAGCCTTAACTATGGCAATTATGTTTGGTTTACCACAACTCACAAAAAAACTTCCAGAAGCCTTGGTTGCTATTTTAGTTGTATCTGCGATAGTTATTTTTGGAAATTTAGACGTTGCCACGGTAGGGAGTTTTATTAGAGACGGAGGCGGCGAAGGTCTTAAGGGGGGGTTACCACTTCCTCAGTGGGAAATTTTTGATAAGATTCCATTGAATTTATCAACGCTCAAATTTATTGGACCTTATGCATTGATTCTTGCAGCTATTGGACTTATTGAATCGTTAATGACGCTTAATCTAATTGATGAGCTAACAGAAACTCGTGGAAATTCTAACAGAGAATGCATGGCACAAGGCGGTGCAAATATTATTACTGGATTGTTTGGAGGTATGGGAGGATGCGCAATGATTGGACAGTCTATTATTAACATCAAAGGCGGCGGTAGAGGTCGTTTGTCAGGAATAGTGGCTGCTCTAGCGTTGTTAGCATTTATCTTATTTGCTTCAGGACTTATAGAACAAGTGCCAATTGCAGCTCTTGTTGGCGTTATGTTTATGGTTGTATTTGGCACTTTTGCATGGTCAAGTTTTAGAATCATTAATAAAATACCAAGAACTGATGTATTTGTATTGATTCTTGTATCTTCAATGACTGTATTTTTTGATTTAGCAATTGCTGTAATTTCTGGGGTTATTGTTAGTGCACTGGTGTTTTCTTGGGAGAATGCGAAACGTATTCGTGCACGAAAACGCACCAAAGAAGATGGTACTAAAGTTTATGAAATATGGGGTCCATTGTTTTTTGGAAGTATTACGGCTTTTAATGATAAGTTTGACGTAAAAAATGATCCCGAGTCAGTAGAAATTGATTTCATAGAATCCCGAATAAGCGATCATTCTGCGATTGAGTCAATTTTTAATCTAGTAACAAAGTATAAAGAAGAGGGTAAAAAAATTCATTTAAAACATCTAAGTGAAGATTGTAAGATTTTATTACACAAATCAAGCCCAATTTTTCAAGAGGTTATATTAGATGCAATTGATGACCCTCGTTATCATTTAGCCGAAAATCCAGAAACGTTTTCAAAAGGGCTGGCAGACTATAAATTGTAGGTTTTATACTCGAACTGAATTCGGAACTAATTTTTTGTAGTCTCCTTCAAAGCGAATAATTTCTCTTACAATAGAAGATGAAATGAAAGAAGTCTGAGCAGACGTTAACAGAAAGACCGTTTCTAGTGTAGATAAGTGCCGGTTGGTATGGGCAATAGCTTTTTCAAATTCAAAATCGGCAGGATTTCTTAAACCTCTCAAGATAAAGTCAACCCCAATCTCTTTACAGAACTCAATTGTCAAGCCACTGTAACTCATGACTCTTACTTTTGGATTGTCCTTAAACGCTCTTTCAATAAATGCTATGCGTTCATCAAGTGAAAACATATAATCTTTCGAAGAGTTTTCGCCAATCGCTATAATAACTTCGTCAAATAGGGTGACCCCCCTATTAATGATGTCAACATGCCCAAGTGTTATAGGGTCAAAGGATCCTGGAAAAATTGCTTTTTTCATAAGGTAAAGTTAGTGATTTTTCTGAAGAGCCTCTTGGATCGCGTTATGAAACAAGTCTGACAATGAGATTCCAGCTTTTAAAGCTTGTTGTGGTAAGATACTTTCTTTAGTAAAACCAGGGATTGTATTTACCTCTAAAAGGTATGGTTTACCATCTTTAAAAATAAATTCACTTCTAGAAAAACCATCTATTTTCAAAATTTCATAAATATTTTTAGCAACCTCTCTTACTTCAGAAGCTTGTGTTTCACTTATGCGTGCGGGGGTGATTTCTTGAGATTTCCCTAAATATTTAGCTTCATAATCAAAAAAATCATTGTCTGTAACAATTTCTGTAATTGGAAGAACAGTGATCTCTCCTTTGTAGCGGATAACCCCTACAGAAACCTCGGTGCCATCTAAGAACGATTCTATAATAAGTTCATCGTCTTCTTTTAGTGCTGTTTCAATAGCCTTTGGAAGCTCGTCTTTTGAATAAACTTTAGTAACACCAAAACTACTACCAGCCTTATTGGCTTTTACAAAACACGGAAATCCAACAGCCGCTTCAATTGCTACAGAATCTATAACATCTCCAGCATTTAAAAAATAAGCATTTGCACTGACGATGCCGTAAGGTTTTAAAGCACTTAAGCAGTCTCTTTTATTAAAGGTAAGCGCTGCTTGATACATGTTGCAGCTGGTATGAGGTAATGATAATAATTTGAAGTAGGCTTGCATGGTTCCGTCTTCTCCTGGAGCGCCGTGAACCGCATTAAAAATACAGTCAAATTTAATTTTAATGCCATCCAAGCTAATAGTGAAATCTGATTTATCTACAGGAAATTCTTCTAAGTCTTTATTTACATAGACCCATTTATCTTTAAAGATGTGGATACTATAGGAGTTATAAAGTTCTGTGGGTAAACTTTCATGTACAACACTTCCACTTTTTAAAGAAATGAGATATTCACTCGAATACCCGCCCATTATGATGGCTATGTTTTTTTTCATGTGCACTATATATACAGTAAAAATATTACTTTTATATTAAATCAAATTCATTTTGATCTAAATTAATTTACTATAAACTAAACAAGCTAAAGATTTTAAGGACAGAATTATTTGTTTAGCTTTGTTGTTTTATTACAAACACCCATGAATTTCATTAGATTCGTATTCAGCAAATCACTTATTAAGCAATTAATTTATGCATTAGTTGTTCTAATTATTTTCGGGTTTTTAACCTTAAAGTGGCTTAAAACGTACACTAACCACGGATTATTTGTATCCGTGCCTAGTCTTACCGGAAAATCTTATCAAGTTGCTAAGACACTTCTTCAAGAAAATGACCTTAGAAGTGAAGTCCAAGATTCATCAAATTTCAACCCAAGATATCCAAAAGGGGCCGTTATTGAACAAGACCCGCTTGCTGGAAGTCAGGTGAAGGAGGATCGAAAAATATATTTAATTCTAAATCCTTCGGGTTACCGGTCTTTTGCGGTTCCCGATGTAATCAGACGCACCTTTCGTCAAACTAAGCCAACCTTAGAAGCATTAGGCTTTCAAATAGGGTCTTTAACTTACAAAAACGATCTTGGTAAAGATGTAGTTTTAGAATTACGGTATAAAGGCCAAATCATTGAAGCAGGTACGATGCTTCCAAAAACTTCGACACTCGACCTAGTTTTAGGGAACGGCATTCGAAAGTAACAACAAACAATGGAACAATCAAACGAATTTTTAGAGACTTCAAGTGAACTGCATGAACACCATGCTTTTACAGTTGAAAAAGGGCAGCAGCCGTTGAGAATAGACAAGTATCTGATGAATTTTGTTGAAAATGCAACACGTAATAAAATACAGGCAGCTGCCAAAGGCGGTAGTATTTTAGTTAATGATGTCGCTGTCAAGTCAAATTATAAGGTTAAACCTTTTGATAAGATTCGAGTTTTATTTGAGCATCCTCCCTATGAAAATTTATTAGTCCCAGAAGATATAGCAATTGATGTTGTTTATGAAGATGACGATTTACTGGTCGTAAATAAAGCGCCTGGAATGGTAGTTCACCCCGGACATGGAAATTATTCAGGAACCTTGATTAATGCCCTAACATTTCATTTTGAAAATCTCCCTAATAACAGTAGTAACCGCCCTGGATTAGTACATCGAATTGATAAAGATACTAGCGGCTTGTTGGTTGTAGCCAAAACAGAACTTGCAATGGCTCATTTATCTGCGCAATTTAAAGCCAAAACTAGTGAGCGTGAATACGTAGCACTGGTATGGGGAAATATGGATTCAGATGAAGGCACTATCAAAGGGAATATTGGTCGTCACCCAAAAAACAGATTACAAAATACAGTCTATTTAGAGGACGAAGCTGAGAAAGGAAAGCCTGCAGTTACTCATTATAAAGTACTTCAGCGATTAGGATATGTTACCTTAGTTACATGTCGTTTAGAGACCGGTCGCACGCATCAAATAAGGGTTCATATGAAGCATATCGGGCATACACTTTTTAACGACGAACGATATGGAGGTGAACGCATTTTAAAAGGAACTACGTTTACTAAATACAAGCAGTTTGTGGATAACTGTTTTAAAACCTTGCCACGTCAAGCTTTGCATGCCAAAACCTTAGGCTTTGTGCATCCAACCACAAACGAAATGATGTCTTTCACTACAGAAATCCCACAAGATATGCAGACCTGTATTGAGAAATGGCAAACGTATTCTAATCATTTAGTCGAAGACTAATTTTTTTAGTCGATTACTTTGACTGTTACAGCTTACTTGTTAACTTTGAGCTATAATTGTATTCTATGAAACTAGTCATATCACCAGCAAAATCATTAAACTATGAGAGTGAATTACCGACCTCTTTTAGTACAGAGTGTTCCTTTTTAAGCGAAGCTCAGCAGTTAAATACATTATTAAAAAAGAAATCAGCCAAAGACCTCTCTGATCTTATGCATATTTCTTCTAATTTGGGTCAACTCAATTACGATCGGAACCAGCTTTGGAGCCTTCCTTTTACTTCCAAAAATGCGCGACCTGCTATATATGCCTTTAGTGGAGATGTATATCGCGGTTTAGATGCTTATTCAATTCAAGAATCAAAATTAGATTCGCTACAAAATACTGTTCGTATTCTTTCAGGGTTATACGGGCTTTTAAAACCTATGGATTTACTGCAACCCTATCGTTTAGAAATGGGTACCAAGTTCCCAGTAGATGCTTCTAAGAACTTGTATGAATTTTGGCGTCAAAAGATAACGACAGCTCTAAATGATGATTTAAAAGAAGGAGAATTGTTTGTTAACTTAGCCAGTCAAGAGTATTTTAAGGCCATAGATATTAAGACTCTTAAAGTGCCGGTAGTTCATATCGATTTTAAAGAATTCAAAAATGACCAATACAAAACCATCGCTATTTTTGCAAAACTAGCACGAGGTTATATGACTCGTTTTATTATTGAAAACGCAATAGAAACAATTGAAGGCTTGAAATCCTTTGCTATAGAGGGCTATGGGTATGATGCTAATTTGTCTACGGACACTAAATTGGTGTTTACGCGTTAAATTAGTTAAAATAAGACGTACCTTTGTGCCATCGTTCAGAATGACCTATCGTATTGTATACTGTCATTTTCAAAACATAAAATATGACATTTCAATCTTTAGGACTTATAGAAGCCCTACTTAAAGCCGTCCGTTTACAGGGCTACGAAACACCTTCTCCTATACAACAAAAAGCAATTCCTCCGATCCTAGAAGGGTTAGATGTGCTAGCTTCCGCTCAAACAGGAACTGGAAAAACAGCAGGGTTTACACTGCCAATGTTGCAAATATTATCTAAAAACCCTGTGCCACATCGTCGTCCTGTACGTGCGTTAGTTTTAACGCCAACCAGAGAGTTAGCAGATCAGGTATACACAAATGTAAAGCACTATAGTAAGTTTTTAGACCTTCGTGCTGCCGTTATATTTGGTGGTGTGAATCAAAATCCACAAATTAAACATCTCCGAAATGGGGTTGATATTTTGGTGGCGACTCCAGGACGATTACTCGATTTGGAAAATCAAGGCTATTTGTCGTTATCAAAAGTAGAAATTTTTGTACTTGATGAAGCAGACCGAATGTTGGATATGGGTTTTAAACGTGATATTGACAAAATTAGAGGGTTGATTCCATCTAAACGTCAAAACTTAATGTTTTCGGCTACGTTTTCTAGAGAAATCAAAAGCTTGGCGCAAACTATTTTACGTAGTCCTACACTTGTAGAAGCGACACCAGAAAACACAACGGTTGAAGCGATAGCTCAACAGGTGTACAGAGTCGCTAAAGAGAAAAAAACAAACCTTCTTATAAAATTGATTCAAGATGGAAATTGGCAACAAGTATTGGTGTTTACACGCACCAAACACGGCGCAAATAACCTTTGTAAAAAACTAGAAAGTGCACGTATTTCTGCGATGGCTATTCATGGTAACAAAAGTCAGGGTGCACGAACCAAAGCCTTGGCAGGATTTAAAAATAAAGACATTAGAGTACTAGTAGCCACTGATATAGCCGCTCGTGGACTAGATATCCCATTATTGCCGCATGTAGTCAATTATGAGCTACCAAATATTCCTGAAGATTATGTACACCGTATTGGTCGTACAGGTAGAGCCGGAGCCAACGGAGTAGCCTTGTCATTAGTTTGTGCAGAAGAAACCTCCTATTTAACGTCTATTGAAAAACTAACTAAGCAACGTTTTAAGAAAGAAATTGTAGAAGGTTTTGAGCCTGATCCAAATGCATCTACCGTACCGCCAAAACAGGGTGGTGGTCGTCAACAACGTGGTGGTGGCCGTCCAAGCAACAACCGTCAGGGATCTGCTAGTGGAGGCAGCCGATCTAATAATAATCGTCGCCGCTAATATTTATGGAAACCCAACCTAATAATCCTTTACATGGCGTGAAATTGGAGCAAATACTCGTTGCTCTCGAAGCCCATTATGGCTGGGAAGTGATGGGTCAAAAAATAAATATACGTTGTTTTACCGATGGCCCAACCCTAAAATCCAGTCTTAAGTTTCTCAGACGTACGCCTTGGGCGCGTACCAAAGTTGAAAATCTCTACTTGAGGTGGTTGAAAACGCAGTAGGGAATTTAGAAGTAAATATCGTTGCGTTTCACAACCATTTTTTGTTATAAAACGCTACTAACTCTACAATTTTATTTCTTTAAAATCTTTTCTTTATTAGGTCACTTATTGGGAGGTGAAATAGATAAATCTAACTTCATCCTCTTATTTCCGGGCTCGTTTTTCACAGGTTTTACAGAGTTCCGAGATGCCTTTTTGTTCCCAAGATTCTTTCACGCTGCCGTTCGAAATACTTTCACGGCCTTTAATGTGTTGACAGTCTTTATTAATATGGTATTTGTTGCCCGCTTTGGTCCAGAATACGGCATCAGAATTGTTGTTGATTGTTTTTAGGGCGCTGGTTTGTTCATTGATTTCTTGGGTGTATTGTTCAATCGAAGGCGGGTTCAAATCTATGCCCGTTGCGCCTGCAATTAAAAGAGCTATAATGGCGACAGTTCCAGCAATTCCTTTAGATTTTTTATCCATTTTTTTATTCGTAAATATGAAAATAACTAACGGTAAAAATGCCAAGACGCCCAAAATAGCGCCCAATTGATTTTGAATAAAAAACTTGATTTTATCTTTTTTTGATGCAGGGTCTAATCGATTTGCTTTTTTCCAGAGAATACTTCCTGTAATGGCGAGGGCGAGGATAAGGCCAATGGCCACGAGAAGCCATGTCAATTGGTCTTTGTGGAGTAATTTTAAGATGGTCACCACTTGCCCTGTCATAGCAAGGAACCAGGCTATAATTGCGATGCCGCGATATTTTTTGGCTTTTGATTTACTCTCTGGACTTGCTTTGAATAGGTTGGTGTTTGTCATTGCGTTTTTTTCAGTTGGGTCTCACATAAGTTTTTTAGTCTTAATTAGATTTAACGATTGCCTGTATAACCTAGTTAGAAATACAAAATTTAAGTATACACAATCTAGACCAATTAAGGGCTTTATTTATTTAAAGTAAAAGGAATACGCTACTCAAGGCTTATTGGTTATGAAGAATCAGATTTGGGTTCTAAGTCTGTTATAAACTTACATAAAAAGTAGTTAATTTCATCAGTCCCTTTGTAATTTTTTAAGTTTCATGTGAAATAATTGTTAAACCTTTTACTTATAATAGTAATACTATTATATTTGCAATTAATATTATGGATAAACTACCTTTACATATCTCAATTAGTTCGGATCTTTATACAAAGAATCCAGAATCCTCTGTGCTAGGTCAAAAAATTGTATCCAAAAGTATTGAAATGATTGATGCCTTAGGTTTCGAAGATTTTACATTCAAAAAGCTAGGTGTAGAGATTGGATCTAATGAAAGTTCGGTCTATCGTTATTTTGAAAGCAAGCATGCACTATTAGTTTATTTGATCAATTGGTATTGGAGTTGGATTGAATATAAATTAGTTTTCTCTACCTTAAATGTGCCGTCGGCTAATGAACGTTTAACGAAGGCTATTTTTATAGTCACTGCTGAGGTTACTGAAGACAATGCTTTTTCTTATATCAATGAAGTGCTGTTAAATAAAATTATTGTTTCAGAGTCTTCTAAAGCTTACCATACTAAGGCAATTGATGACGAAAATAAAAAAGGCTATTACAAAACATACAAGCGCGTTGTACAGCGGATTAGTGATCTTGTCTTGGAACTTAATCCATCATATGAATTCCCCCATATGTTAATCTCAACCGTTATTGAAGGGGCTCATCATCAACGCTATTTCTCAAAACACCTCCCTTCATTAACAGATTTTGAAGAAGGGAAAAATAATATTGTTCGTTTTTACGAAAACTTAGTATTTAAGGCACTTGCTAAAAAATGAAAAATATATCTCAAATTTTAGCGTCAGGGTTTAGAGCATTCATTTTTGTATTGGTGTTTTGTTCTATTGTTTTACAACCTGTTGTAGAATCAATGTCGATTATAGATCCACAGGCTTTTTCATGGCTTGATTACGATCATGAAAATGATTCAAGTGAAAAAGAAAGCCAAGAACTCGAGGATGCAAAAGAAAAAAAGGTACAGTTAAGGCTTACATTACTAGAATTAGGTACTTTTGTTTTTACTCAGACAGTTTCTAATTACCGATTGAGTTATTTGAAAAATGATGTAACCATCGACTTACATGATCCACCCCCTGAAGTAATTTAATTATTTCAAATCTCATTTTGAAGACACTTTTAATCTATATATGTGTCGTTTAAAATTACAATCAATTATTTAAAATTAAAAAACATGTAACCGCCTTATTTATGAAGTGGTGCACGATCATTATTATTATACTATGAATAGCTCAAATCCATTTAAAAATTTAAAATCAGACCTTCCTGCGAGTATCGTAGTATTTTTTGTTGCACTCCCCTTATGCTTGGGGATTGCGTTAGCGAGTGGCGCGCCTCTTTTTTCGGGTCTAATTGCTGGTATCGTTGGAGGTGTTGTCGTTGGAGCCATAAGTGGGTCTAGCGTTGGTGTCAGCGGGCCTGCAGCTGGACTAGCAGCCATTGTTTTAACAGCTATTGGAACTCTTGGTAGCTTCGAAAACTTTTTGTTAGCTGTAGTACTGGGTGGGGCAATTCAGTTTCTGTTTGGTATTCTTAGGGCTGGTGTGATTGGATATTACTTTCCATCTTCTGTAATTAAGGGTATGTTAACAGGAATCGGAATTATAATCATCCTGAAGCAGATCCCACATTTCTTTGGATATAATTCTAACCCAGAAGGTGATTTTGCTTTTTTCAAAGTCGGAGGCGAAAATACCTTTTCAGAAATAATTAATACTATTAACTTTATTAGTCCAGGCGCAACTATAGTTGCCTTGTTAGCTTTGGCAATTTTATTGTTGTGGAGTGAGGTATTAACTAAAAAGGGAAAAATATTCCAATTGATTCAGGGGCCTTTAGTAGCTGTAGTTGTTGGAATCATTTACTTTGTTAGTACGAATGGGAGTACTCAATGGGGTATTTCATCTAATTTACTTGTTAGTGTTCCGGTACCTAAAGACGCAGCTTCCTTTTTGGCTCAGTTTAGCTTCCCTAATTTCGGAGCTATTACAAATCCACAGGTTTGGGTCACGGCCTTTACTATCGCTTTAGTGGCGAGTTTAGAAACCTTACTTTGTGTTGAAGCAACAGACAAAATAGATCCATTAAAACGTGTAACTCCCACCAATAAGGAATTGTTAGCACAAGGAATTGGTAATGTTTTATCAGGTCTAATAGGAGGTCTGCCTGTAACACAGGTTATAGTTCGTAGTTCTGCCAATATACAATCGGGTGGGAAAACAAAAATGGCAGCAATTATTCATGGTTTTTTATTGTTAATTTCTGTGATTTTAATTCCAAACTTGTTAAATAAAATACCTCTGTCAGTATTGGCATCAGTATTGTTTATTGTTGGATATAAGTTAGCAAAACCTGCATTATTTTTGAATATGTATCGATTAGGTTGGAAGCAGTTTACCCCTTTCGTGGTAACTGTTTTAGGTATTGTTTTCACCGATCTATTGATAGGTATTGCCCTAGGTCTTTCTGTTGGAATTGTAGTGATATTGATTAAAAGTTTTCAAAATTCACATTTTTTACATATTGAAGATCATAGTAATGGAGTTCACAAAATAAAAATGACTTTAGCAGAGGAAGTAACTTTTTTTAATAAAGGTGCTATTCTTAAAGAATTAGATCTTTTGCCTCACAATAGTTGTTTAGAACTTGACGTAACCAAAACCCGATATCTTGATAATGATATCATTGAAATTTTAGAAGATTTTTCTGAAAAAGCACAACGGAAACAAATTGACATTAAATTAATTTCTGTTAGAGGGGTTGTAAAGAATCCAGATAGTTTTATACAGTTTTTTCAATTAAGACCTCAAACAGTTTAGTATATTGACAATAAAATTTAATACATAAAATTATGAAAGCACACACAAAAGAAACACAAGCAGCAATGACCCCAGAATTGTCATTACAAGCTTTAAAAGATGGAAATCAAAGATTTATAAATGCAACTCAAGTTGTGAGAGACTTAAACGCACAAGTAGATGCTACAAGTAATGGTCAATATCCCTTTGCAACTGTTTTACATTGTATAGATTCACGTGTCTCTGCAGAGCATGTTTTTGACCAAGGTATTGGAGATTTATTTAGTATTCGTATTGCTGGTAATTTTGTAAATGAAGATATTTTAGGGAGTATGGAATTTGCCTGTAAACTAGCAGGGACAAAAGTATTAGTGGTTCTTGGCCACACTGCTTGTGGTGCAGTTAAAGGTGCTTGTGACCATGCAAGAATGGGTAATTTAACAGCCCTTATTAATAAAATTGAGCCTGCAGTTGATGCGGTAGAGCTTCCTGAAAATGAAAGTATGAGAAACTCATCTAATATTGATTTCGTAAACTCTGTAGCTTCTAAAAATGTTGAAATGACTTTAAATGACATTCGTAACAAAAGTGAAATTCTTAAAGAAATGGAAGTAAATGGAGATTTAATAATAATTGGTGGGATGTATAACATCGCTAACGGTAAGGTGACTTTTTATGCTTAAAAAATCTAAATTTTTAATGGCAGCATTAACTTGTGTGTTAATGCTGCCTACTTCTAGTATTTCACAAGAAAGTGACTTTGGTAACTGGCTTATTTATATTGGCAATAAAAAACTGAATAGCAAATGGAACATTCATAATGAAGTTCAATATAGAAATTATGATGCAGTTGGAGATCTAGAACAGCTGTTACTTAGGACTGGTGTTGGTTATAATTTATCCGAAAACAATCACAATTTACTTTTGGGTTATGGGTATATTTTGTCAGAGAATTACAGCCCAGAAAGTGAGAGTCTAGATAAAATATCTGTAAATGAACACCGGATTTTTCAGCAATTTACCTCTAAGGATCGCATAGGAATTGTTTCACTAACCCATCGTTATCGTTTTGAACAACGCTTTATTGATGAAGATTTTAAAATGCGTCTGCGATATTTTTTAGCCGCTAAGATTCCTTTAGTCAAAGCAGATGACGGTTATTCTAAATTTTATCTTTCTGCCTATAATGAAGTTTTCTTAAATACGAAGAGTGCTGTTTTTGATCGTAATCGTGTATATGGTGGACTAGGGTATCAATTAAACAAACGGATTCGAATGGAAGCTGGTTATATGAATCAGCTGTTTGAGACTTCTAGCCGTGATCAGTTTAATTTTATAACGTTTATAACTTTTTAGATTTAATTAGTAATAGTCACAAGATTATATTTTTTTAGTACTTCATCAAAAGCTTCATTATTTATTGGTTTTATCATATAATCATCAAATCCACTTGTTGTTATTTTTCTAATATCCTCTTCAGATGAGGATGCTGTTTGTGCTACAATAATTAAATTTGGTCGTATTTTTTTAATCATTTTCATTGCCTTATAGCCATCAATTAGTGGCATTTTCAGATCCATAAAAACAATATTAATTTTAGAATTTATTTCACATTGTTTAATCGCTTCTTTCCCGTTTTTTGCATGGATAATTTCACAGTTTACTTTAAACACTTCCTTGAGTAAAATCTCAAGGTATAAGTAGTTAACTTCTTCATCATCCGCAATTAATATGCTTTGAGCAGACTCTTTTTTTATTTCTGAACTTTTGATAAGCTTCTTACTTTTACTAGTTTTTAAAGGTTTGTATGGGATATCGACAAAGAAAGTAGTCCCTTTTCCTTTTTTAGATTTTACAGAAATTTCACCCCTTAGTAACTTCGTATTTTCTTTAGCTATTGATAAGCCCAATCCCAATCCGCTAACGTTGTTTGACATTTCATTGTTTTCTTTTGAAAATCGTTCAAAGATACTTTCTTGTTTTTGAATTGCAATTCCAACGCCAGTATCTTCAACATAAATTCTTAAATTCTCTTCATCTAGTAAATACCCAAATTCTATATAACCATCACTAGTGAATTTTAAAGCATTGTCAATTAAATTACTTATGATTTTGTTAAGTTTACTTCTGTCAGAAAAGATGGTACTTGCTTCATCAGACAACCCTCTTTTTAAATACAAGGGGGTTTTATTTTCTTTTGCCCTTAGGTCAAAAACCGTAAACAAATCAAAAAGCATCTCATTAAAACAAAAGGGCTGTTCTGAAGCGACTAATTGTTTGGTCTCCAAGCTAGATATTTCTATGAGGTCATCAACAATTCTTAGTAATTGATGTCCACTATTTTGAATAATACGGATGTATTGCTTCCTCTTTTCTATAGTCAAATCATGGTTATTTAAGAAGCCAGAAAACCCTATAATTCCGTTCATTGGTGTTCTTATTTCATGAGATAGATTGCTAATAAATTCAGATTTTAGTCTGTTTTTTTCTTCTGCTTTATTTTTGTCATTTAGGATCTCTAGTTGTTGGTTGTTTTGGTCTGTGACATCAGAAAAAACAATCGCTAGTTTATTGCTATCTATTTTCCACGCAGAAATTTCATATTTTATGTTTTCAGGAGAATTTAATATTATTCCAGAGACCGAGATATTTGTTTTTAAAATTTCAGAATAACAAATTAGCCATTCATCTGGTATTTCTCCAATAACTTCTCTATAGCGTTTATTAATCAATTGACTTTTAGAGAGATTAGTAAATAGCATAAATTTCTTATTTATCTCTCTAAAATAATAGTCTATGGCTTTCCCGGATTCATCATAAATTAATTCAATTATTTTAAACATTTTAGGGATATTATAAATCAAAGCATTAAAATCGTTTTTTGATTCATTTAATCCTTTAATGTTACCCTTCAAGCTTTTAATTTGTTTTTCTAAGGCTTTGTAGTTTGGTTTTTGCATGGATTCTAATTGATCATTTTCATCTACTTCTTTTCTTATTTTGGCATATAATTAATTAACATTCAGATGTTTAATTAGTGTAATATAGTATTTAATGCTGTATTGCTTACTATTTTTCATTTAATTTGCTAATCATTTTTTTAAGTTTTACTTATTAAAAAAATTAAATACTTGTCGTTTTTTTTTGTATCGTGTGTAAATAATTATTCAACTATTCATTTAAATTAAAGTAATTATCAAAAAAAAACACTTGCTTAATTGCAAGTGTTTTTTTGTAAATATAAAGTATGTTTTAAATAATTATAATTTTGCAGATTTAACTGTTTTTATGATACGTCCTGCAATTTTGTAAGGATCTCCATTAGATGCGGGTCTACGGTCTTCTAACCAGCCTTTCCAGCCTTTTTCTACAGCAATAATTGGAATTCGAATTGAAGCCCCTCTATCTGAAACTCCCCATGAGAAATCCGTGATTGCAGCAGTCTCATGTAGTCCGGTTAAACGTTGGTCGTTAAATTCTCCATAAACTTCAATATGTTCTTTTACAACTGGTCTGAACGCTTCACAAATTTTAGCATAAACGTCTTTGTCTCCACAAGTTCTTAAGATTGTGTTTGAGAAGTTAGCATGCATTCCTGATCCATTCCAGTCCATCTCTTTTCCAAGTGGTTTTGGGTGGTAGTCAATATAGTAGCCATATTTTTCTGTAAGTCTGTCTAACAGGTAACGAGCAATCCAAATTTCATCTCCAGCTTGTTTAGCTCCTTTAGCAAACAATTGGAATTCCCATTGTCCAGATGCAACTTCTTGATTTATTCCTTCAAAATTTAATCCAGCATCAATACATAAATCAGCATGTTCTTCAACTAAATTTCTTCCGTGTGTATTTAATCCACCAACTGAACAGTAGTACATGCCTTGTGGAGCAGGATACCCGCCAATTGGGAAACCTAGAGGTAATTGCGTTTTGGTATCCATGATGAAATACTCTTGCTCAAAACCAAACCAGAAATCATTATCATTATCATCAATTGTAGCACGTCCATTAGAAACGTGAGCCGTTCCGTCTGCATTCAATACTTCAGTCATCACTAAGTAACCATTGATTCTTGCAGGATCTGGATAGATTGCAACAGGCTTTAGTAAGCAATCTGAAGAACCTCCCGAAGCTTGTCTCGTAGAGGAACCATCAAAAGACCAGTTCTCTAATTCTTCAATTGTACCTTGAAAGTTTTCGTGTTCTTCAACTTTTGTTTTACTTCTCATATTCTGAGTTGGATGATATCCATCTAACCAGATATATTCTAATTTAATTTTTGCCATAATTTTTTGTAATAATTGATTTAATGTTCACAAATATAAATATTATGATAGTTACTCTTTTTTTTTAGGGGTTAAATTATTAACATTGATAAGTTTTTATTGAATACCCTATCTTTTTAGGGGTTTATATGTTTTATTCATATTTAAAGCATGAATAAATTTTAAATTTGTTAATAAATATTTAGTCAAAAGCTTATTTTTAGTGTGATTATTATACTTTTGCAACTATAATTTCACTTAAATCCATCCTATGTCTACACTTAGATTTCATGCACTTAAGCAGTCCTTAGATCGGCTTCCAATACCAGTTACTGGGGAAGCAAAACAATCTGAAATATTCGGAGCTAATGTTTTTGGGTTCAAAATGATGCGTCAATTTTTAACTAAAGAAGCCTTTAATAGTCTCATGCGAGCTATTGATAAGGGGGATAAGATTAACCGCTCTATAGCCGATCAAATTGCATCCTCAATGAAAGATTGGGCAATGGCTAAAGGAGTTACTCATTATACGCACTGGTTTCAACCATTGACTGGCGCTACAGCCGAAAAACATGATGCCTTTTTTGAAACAGTAGGCAATGGTGAAGCTTTAGAACGTTTTGAAGGTAATCAATTGGTTCAGCAAGAGCCCGATGCTTCTTCGTTTCCAAATGGAGGCATTCGAAATACATTTGAGGCCAGAGGGTATACCGCTTGGGATCCAACATCTCCAGCCTTTATATTTGGTACAACTTTGTGTATTCCTACAGTTTTTGTAGCTTATACAGGAGAAGCTTTAGATTATAAAACTCCGCTTTTACGAGCTCTTAATTCTGTTGATCACGCGGCAACTGATGTATCTCGTTATTTTGATAAAACGGTGAAAAAAGTAACAGCTTCTCTAGGTTGGGAACAAGAATACTTCTTAATTGACAAAGCATTGGTAGCCTCAAGACCTGATATTGAAATGTCAGGGCGTACGCTGTTGGGACATAGTTCAGCGAAAGATCAGCAACTAGACGACCATTATTTTGGTACCATCCCTGCTCGGGCTTTAAATTTTATGCGTGAGCTTGAGACGGAGTCTATGTTACTTGGGATACCTGTAAAAACACGACATAATGAAGTGGCTCCTAATCAGTTTGAGCTAGCCCCAATATATGAAGAGGCTAACTTGGCAGTAGACCATAATTCATTGGTTATGGACGTGATGCAAAAAGTAGCACACCGCCATAATTTTAAAGTCTTATTTCACGAAAAACCCTTTGCAGGAGTAAATGGGTCTGGCAAACATAACAACTGGAGCTTAAGCACTGATACAGGCGTAAACTTACTGGCGCCAGGTAAAACGCCAATGAGTAACTTACAGTTTTTAACATTTTTTATAAATACCATTAAAGCGGTACACGATAATGAAGAGTTGCTACGTGCTTGCATAGCTTCTGCGACCAACGATCACCGTTTAGGTGCAAACGAAGCGCCCCCAGCAATTATGTCTGTGTTTATTGGCGCCCAATTAACAAAAGTACTTCACGAGCTTGAAGGCGTTACTAAAGGCAAGCTGTCTCCGGAAGAAAAAACAGATTTAAAATTAAATGTTGTAGGAAAAATCCCAGAAATACTATTGGATAATACCGATCGAAATAGAACATCTCCATTTGCTTTTACAGGAAATAAATTTGAGTTTCGCGCCGTTGGTTCTACTGCTAATTGTGCCAACCCAATGACTGTCCTTAACTCTATTGTTGCCCGTCAGTTAATTGATTTTAAGTCAGAGGTAGATACTTTAATTTCCAAGAAAGACTTGAAAAAGGATGAAGCTATTTTTAATGTCCTAAGAGAATATATTAAAACTTCAAGAAATATACTTTTTGAAGGAAATGGATATGGTGGTGAGTGGGAAAAAGAAGCTGCCAAAAGAGGTTTGAGTAATAATAAAAATACGCCTGATGCGCTAAAAGTTAAGATTGATCCTAAAACTATAGCTCTTTATGAGAGCTTAAATGTGATGAATAAGGTAGAGATTGAAGCACGTTATGATATTGAAATTGAAGAATATGTACATATCATACAAATTGAAGGCAGAAGTTTAGGGGATATTGCTCGAAACCATGTCATTCCGACAGCTGTTAAGTATCAAAATATTTTGATTGATAATGTCAAAGGATTGAAGGATATTTTTGGAAAAGACTTTAAACAATATGCTAGTGAGCAATTACTGCTAATTGCCGAGATATCTAAGCGAATTGAGGCTATTAACTCTGGGGTAACTAAAATGATCAATGAACGTAAAAAGGCCAATTCAATCGATAATACAACTAAAAAGGCTGAAATTTACTGTTCAAAAGTAAAACCACTTTTTGATGATATTCGTTATCATTGCGATAAGCTAGAATTATTAATTGACGATGAGTTATGGCCACTGGCTAAGTATCGTGAATTATTATTTACTAAATAAAATTAAAAAAAGCCCAATTTGTATAATTGGGCTTTTTTTAATTCAAATAATTTAAATACTTTATTACTTTTGCATTACAAATAATTTTTATGGGGAACGAGATAAGTAAACGCTATGCACAAAGAGGTGTTTCAGCATCCAAAGAAGATGTACATAAAGCAATCAAAAATATAGATAAAGGATTGTTCCCGAAAGCCTTTTGTAAAATTGTACCTGATCACCTGACCAATGATGAGGATTATTGCCTGATTATGCATGCTGACGGCGCTGGGACTAAAAGTTCCTTAGCGTATATGTATTGGAAGGAAACTGGAGATATTTCAGTTTGGAAAGGAATAGCACAAGACGCATTAATAATGAACATAGATGATTTACTATGTATTGGAGCTACTGATCATATTCTATTATCATCAACCATTGGTCGTAACAAAAATGTCATTCCAGGTGCTGTTATTTCCGCTATTATAAATGGAACAGAAGAGCTTATTGAAGATTTAAAAGAGTTTGGAGTAACAATTCATTCAACAGGAGGAGAAACAGCAGATGTAGGAGACTTAGTAAGAACTATTATTGTAGACTCAACTGTTACTGCCAGAATGCCAAGACGCAAAGTGATCGATAATGCAAATATTGAACCCGGCGATGTGATCGTTGGATTGGCTTCTTTTGGTCAAGCCACCTATGAGAAGTCTTACAATGGAGGAATGGGAAGTAATGGTCTTACCTCGGCTAGGCATGATGTGTTTGGGAGTTATTTAGCTGCCAAATATCCAGAAAGTTTTGATGCTGCTGTCCCTGAAGATTTAGTGTACTCAGGGCAAATGAAATTAACCGATCCAGTTGAAGGTTCGCCTATAGATGCAGGACTATTAGTATTATCTCCCACTCGTACCTATGCCCCAATTATCAAGTCAATTTTAGAATCATATGATGCGAGTTCTATTCACGGAATGGTACATTGTAGCGGAGGTGCACAAACCAAAATACTTCACTTTGTTGACGATTTACACATTATTAAAGATAAGATGTTCACAGTTCCTCCACTGTTTAAGTTAATACAATCTCAATCAGATACTGATTGGAAAGAAATGTATCAGGTATTTAACTGTGGACACCGTATGGAGCTATATGTGAAACCAGAAATTGCAGATGCAATTATCAAGACATCAAAATCATTTAATGTAGATGCTCAAATTATTGGACGTGTAGAAGCAGCTAACTCCAAAAAACTCACCATTAAAAGTGAGTTTGGGGTATTTGAATATTAGCTTTGCTTTTGATTGACTTTGAATCCATAAAAAACAGTACTTTTACAACATAATTTCTTAAGTAGATGTTAGAAAAAATACAAATAGTTAAACAACGTTTTGATGAAGTTAATGACTTAATCATCCAACCAGATATTATTTCTGATCAGAAGCGTTATGTACAACTAAATAAAGAATATAAAGACCTAAAAAAAATGGTTGATGTTGGGCTTATTTATGAGTCTTTAATGTCAAACATCGAAGAGGCGAAAGAAATTATTGATGATGGTAGTGATGCCGAAATGGTTGAAATGGCCAAAATGCAAATGGATGAGGCTAAAGCACAACTTCCCAATTTAGAAGAAGAAATTAAGTTTCTTTTAATTCCTAAAGACCCAGACGATGCTAAAAATATTGTTATGGAAATCAGAGCCGGCGCAGGGGGTGATGAAGCCAGTATTTTTGCAGGAGACTTGTACCGAATGTATACAAAGTATTGCGAATCTAAAGGATGGAAAGTTGATGTTGTAGATTTTAATGACGGTACATCCGGAGGGTTTAAGGAAGTTATTTTTGAAGTTAGTGGAGAGGATGTTTATGGCTCTATGAAGTTTGAAGCAGGAGTTCACCGTGTTCAACGTGTTCCACAAACAGAAACTCAAGGGCGCGTTCATACCAGTGCAGCATCCGTAATTGTATTGCCAGAAGCTGAAGAGTTTGATGTGCAACTTGATATGACAGAAGTTAGAATAGAACGTACCACATCGACAGGTCCTGGTGGACAATCGGTAAACACGACTTATTCAGCTATTAAGTTACACCATGAGCCAACAGGAATGATTGTGAGTTGTCAAGATCAAAAATCATCTCATAAAAACTTAGAAAAAGCCCTCAAGGTATTAAGGTCTCGTTTGTATGAAATGGAATTAGCCAAAAAACAAGCTGCAGATTCTGAAAAAAGAAAAAGTATGGTGTCTTCAGGAGATCGAAGTGCTAAAATTAGAACATATAACTATTCTCAAGGACGTGTTACTGAACACCGAATTGGTTTAACACTCTATGATTTATCAAATATAATTAATGGAGATATTCAGAAAATAATTACTGAATTAATGTTAGCTGAAAATACTGAAAAACTTAAAGCAGATAACGGCGCCATATAATATATGACAACTCAAGCACTTGTTTCTGAAATCAAAAAAAAGCAATCATTTCTTTGTATTGGCCTTGATGTGGATTTGTCTAAAATTCCACCTCACTTATTAGAACTAGAAGATCCTATTTTTGAGTTTAATAAAGAAATTATTCAGGCGACTCATCATTTATGTGTTGCTTACAAACCCAATACGGCATTTTATGAAGCCTATGGGCTTAAAGGGTGGAGATCTCTTGAGAAAACAATTAATTATCTGAATACAAATCATCCGGAAATATTCACTATAGCTGATGCCAAGCGAGGCGATATAGGAAATACGAGTAGTATGTATGCTAAAGCCTTTTTCGAGGACTTAGCCTTTGATAGTATAACTGTCGCTCCTTACATGGGAAAAGACTCTATTGAGCCGTTCCTAGAGTTTTCAAACAAGCATACGATTATGTTAGCCTTAACTTCTAACTCGGGTGCTTATGATTTTCAAACTATGACAACAATCAACGGACAACCACTCTATAAATCCGTACTTGAATCCTCAAAAAACTGGAAAAACTCAAAAAATTTAATGTACGTTGTTGGGGCTACGAAAGCCACTTATTTTTCTGAAATCAGAAACATAGTTCCTGACAGTTTTTTGTTAGTTCCTGGAGTTGGAGCTCAAGGCGGAAGTTTAGCTGAGGTTTGTAAATATGGAATGAATGCACAGGTTGGGCTTTTGGTAAATTCTTCAAGAGGTATTATTTATGCATCTTCGGGAATTGATTTTGCAAGTCATGCAGCTCAAAAAGCACAAGTAATACAGTCAGAAATGGCTCATATTATGGCTGATTGCTTTTAGAAATGCTATCAAATGGTGAGAAGCCATTTTCCTTGGATTTTTTTTAACCGCCTTAATTCTGTTCTTAGAATTGATATAAACTCACTTCCATTACTATTACAGTTTTCTAAATGCTTACAGTTTGTGACTAATCCTCTTATAAGCCATTTAACTATTTTTACATAGTGTTGTTTTTTATCCGAAAAGACTTCCTGGTTAACGCTTAAAATATGTGGTAATAAAGAACTTGATTGCCGGACGATATCTCCTGAAAAATAAATATTTATATCTTCACGACCATTAGGCTTCAATACACAAAGATTTCCATTTAAGTAATTAGAGATTCTTTTTGAAATAAGCGCGATTTCAACGGCTTTGTTATAGAAAGCTGTATGTAATTCTGATGAACTTTGCGTGGTCATAATTGGATTAATATTGGTGCTAAAATTACAAATAACCAATTCAATATTGATTTAAATTTTAAGGCTGAATAGCTATAATTATTTAATTTTTAATATTTTTAATAAAAATGACATTAAATATGAAACTTGATATCATTCATTCTCAAATATTAGAACTACTCCAGAAAAATGCTAGAATCTCAAATACAGCTATTGCTAAGCAAGTAGGTATTTCATCTCCCTCTGTTGCCGAACGAATATCGAGGTTAGAGGATTCGGAAATTATTGAAGGCTATTACACAAAAGTTTCCCATATTGGAATGGGATATGATTTTAGAGCTTTGATCACTGTGCATGCTTTTATGGGACGTTTACAACCCTTTCTGCACAAAGTTAAAATGTTTGATGAGGTAATTAATTGCTACAGAGTCACGGGTAATGAGAATATAGTAATGGAAGTTGTTTTAAATAATAAACTTCATCTTGAGATATTTATAGATAAGTTGATTACTTACGGAGAGATTAAAACTCAAATCATTCTATCATATGTAGTTTCTAACAATCCTATATCTAAAAAGTAATTGTATTTTTATTGCTATGAAACCACTATTCAGTTATTGTATATTCTTTCTTGTGCTTATTTTTTTAGGGTGTCAGTCTCAAAAAAAATCTATTAAAACATATTCAGAGTTTCAAAAAGCTCAAAATATTTTTTTTAAGGATGCGTCCACATCCCCATTAAAATCTAAAGATTTAAAGGCCTTTAATGGAATTGACTTTTTTCCAATTGACTCTTCTTTTGTAGTAAAGTCTCAACTAAAACGTACCCCAAACACTTCTTATTTTGAAATGAAAACAACGACTGAACGCGTGACAAAAGAACGTGTTTTTGGAACTATATCTTTTCGTCTGAACGAAAGTTATTTTGAGCTAAACGTCTATCAAAGTGAACCCTCTCTTAAGTCTGATGCTGAATCAGACTATTTATTTCTTCCCTTTTTGGATGATTCAAATGGCGAAACTACTTATGGAGGTGGTCGCTATATAGATTTGACCATTCCTAGTGGAGATATATTAGTTATTGACTTCAATAAAGCGTATAATCCTTATTGTGCTTACAATGAGAAATATTCCTGTCCAATTGTGCCTAGAGAAAATTACTTACCTTTAAAAGTGACGGCTGGTGTTAAAAGGTTTAAAGATTACTAAATACTTTTTGAAATAAATAAACCCAAAAACACAGCTAGAATCCCAAGACTTAAGGAGCATAGAGTGTAGATAGCAAAGGCGGTAAAATCTCCCACTTTTAGAAATTGTTGGTTTTCGTAAGCAAATGCTGAAAAAGTGGTGAAGCCACCACAGAGTCCAGTAACTAATAAGAGTGTTTGGTTTTCTGAAAAGCTATTATTTTTTAAAGCAACCCCCATGAAAACACCGATTAATAAGCTCCCAATTATATTGACTGAAAAGGTGCCCCAAGGAAACCCTGTTGAAGACATATTAAAAAACTTTCCAATAGCATACCTAAGTGCACTTCCGATCCCTCCACCTAGAAAGACTAATAATACCTGTTTCATTTTTGGTTGTTTTTGCTAAATTAAAAATACAATATTAAACAAACGAATCAAAAATGATTTTTATTAGTTAAGCAAAATGCGTTATATTCGTAAACACTTTGAAATTTTCTCGAAGAAAATCATTAAAATTAAATTAAATACACATGAAATTATTGTCAAAAATAGCTTTAGGCTCCATTGTTATCGCTCAATTTTTTTGGGCTTGTAAGACAGATATTAGCACTGTCGACATTTATCCAGACTTTATAAATATCAATTCTGAAGAAAACTTTCCGGTCATGGTTGAGCAGTTCTCCGACTTAAAGGTATTACGTTATCAAATCCCTGGATGGGAAAATTTAACCCTCAAAGAACAAAAGCTAGTCTACTATCTTACACAAGCTGGGTTGTCCGGACGTGATATCATGTGGGATCAAAACTACCGTCATAATTTAACAATTCGAACAGCGTTAGAACGTGTATACACAAATTTTGAGGGAGATAAGTCAACTACTGACTGGCTTGCTTTTGAAGTTTTTTTAAAGCGTATTTGGTTTAGTAATGGAATACACCACCATTATAGCAATGCGAAAATGGTTCCTGAATTCTCATCAGATTACTTAGTTTCTATTTTAGATGCTACCTCAACAACACTAAAAGGAGAGGCTTTCGAGGTTCTTTTTAACGATAATGATTTTAAAAAAGTAAATCAATCTAAAGACGCTGATAATGTAGCAGAGTCAGCGGTTAATTTTTATGGACCAGGAGTTACTAACGTTGACGTGGAAGCTTTTTATGCAAATATAAGTTCCCCAAACCCTGACAAGCCATTGTCTCATGGATTAAATTCTCAACTTGTAAAGGTAAACGGACAGCTCCAAGAACGTGTCTATAAATCTGGAGGCCTTTACGGAGCAGCGATTGATGAAATTGTTAAATGGCTAGAATTAGCTGAAGGAGTCGCTGAGAACCAAGCCCAAGGCGATGCATTAGCTTTACTCATCAAATATTACAATACAGGGGATTTACAAACGTGGGATGACTATAATGTAGCTTGGACCGCTGCAACTGAAGGCAATATTGATTATATCAATAGTTTTATTGAGGTTTATAATGATCCTTTAGGGTATAGGGGGTCTTATGAAACTATTGTCCAAATTAAAGACTTCGATATGTCTGAAAAAATGGCGGTATTGTCAGAGAATGCTCAATGGTTTGAAGATAATTCTCCATTATTTCCTGAGCATAAAAAGAAAAATGTTGTTGGCGTAAGTTACAAAACAGTGAATGTTGCTGGTGAAGCAGGGGATGCGTCTCCTACAACTCCAATTGGAGTTAATCTTCCAAATGCAAATTGGATACGTGCTTCAGTAGGGAGTAAATCAGTGTCTTTAGGAAACATTACAAATGCCTATAACAACTCTGGAAGTTCTGGTAGACTTAAAGAATTTGTTCATGATGACCAGGAATATGAATTAGAAAAAATGTACGGTAAAATTGGTGATAAGCTGCATACAGCGCTTCATGAAGTTGTCGGTCATGCGTCTGGACAGTTAAACCCTGGGGTGGGTGAAACTAAGGAGACTTTAAAAAATTATGCATCTACACTTGAAGAAGGTCGAGCAGACTTAGTAGGACTTTATTATTTATACAACCCAAAACTACAGGAACTAGGTTTAGTAAGTGACTGGAAGTCAGTAGGAATGGCAGCATTTGATGGCTACATCAGAAATGGATTGATGACACAGTTAATTAGACTAAATCTTGGAGATGATGTAGAAGAAGCACACATGAGAAACCGTCAGTGGGTGAGTGCTTGGGCCTATGAAAAAGGACTTAATGATAATGTGATTGAAAAAGTAACTCGTGACGGGAAGACTTATTTCAATATTAACGATTATGAAAAGTTACACGACTTGTTTGGACAGTTGCTTAGAGAGACTCAGCGTATAAAATCTGAAGGCGATTTTGTTGCTGTACAAGCATTAGTTGAAGACTACGGAGTAAAAGTCGATCAAGCGATCCATGCTGATGTTTTGGAGCGTAATAAGCAATTTACGTCTGCACCCTATGGTGGATTTGTGAATCCAGTACTAGTACCCAATGTGGATGCTGGTGGAGAAATTACTTCCATAGAAGTTAATTACGTAAAAAGTTTTGTAGGGCAAATGCTCAACTATTCTGCTAATTATGGCTTTTTGCCAGAAGTGAATTAAGTACTTGTAATTCAAAATATTATAAAAAGTCACTAACCGTAAAGGTAAGTGGCTTTTTTTAATACCCTAAAAGAAATTTTATAGCCGCTATGCCAGAAATAAAGCCCACAAATGCTAACAAAACCCATAAACTTCCTTTATAGTATTTTTGATGAAGATTAAAATCTTTACGATAGGCGTAGATTAGAATGCTAATAAAAGTAATGGCAAATAGGATTCCGAAAATTAGTTGTCCTTGACTGAACATAATTGTGTATTTTTAGGCTTATAAATCGCTCAAATTTATAAAAAAATAGACAAAACACAGCATGTTTAGCATCTCTTATTTTAGATCTTAAAATGCAACAAAACAAACCAATTATGAAAGACAAAATAAAAGCAGTTCAAGAATTTCACGAAGCCTTTAAAATAGGCTACAGAACCAGCCTAAAAGCAGATTTGGGAATAGCCAAAAACACCCTTCGTTTTGATTTGATGAAAGAAGAAAATGAAGAGTATTTAGAAGCGGCAAATAATAACGATATGGTAGAGGTCGCTGATGCCTTAGGGGATATGCTTTATATTCTTTGTGGAACAATAATTGAGCATGGGATGCAACATAAAATAGAAGCTGTTTTTGAAGAAATACAGCAAAGTAATATGAGTAAGTTAGGGGCTGATGGTCAACCTATTTACCGTCAAGATGGAAAAGTTTTAAAAGGTCCAAATTATTTTAAACCGAATATTAAGCAGATTTTAGAACCCTAAGCGATTACACACTAACGGTCCAGCCAAAGCTATCTTCTGCCTTATTAGTCTGTATATCTGTAATTCGTTTTTTTAGTTGTAAAGCCATTGGATTGTCTAGTTCAGGTAAGTCGTAGTCAACGTCTTCAAATCCAAACCCAGCAATCGGAGAAATAACAGCTGCAGTGCCTGCTCCAAACATTTCTTTTAAGCTACCGTTCTTTGAAGCTTCGACTACTTCACTGACAGTAAACTTTCGAACTTCAACTTTGATTCCTTCGTCTTTAGCAATTTCAAGGATACTTTTTCGGGTAATACCGTCTAAAATCCGATCACTAGTAGGACCTGTAATTAGAGTGTCATTTATACGAACAAATATGTTCATAGACCCTGCTTCTTCGATGTGTTCGTGAGTATTGTCATCAGTCCAAATTACTTGGTTGTAGCCTTTGTCAATCGCTAATTGTGTAGGGTAAAATTGACCTGCATAGTTACCGCCTGCTTTAGCGTATCCAACACCTCCATTTGCCGAACGCGAATAATTTTGCTCGATAAGAACTTTTACTTTGCCTGCAAAATAGGCGCCTGATGGTGCAGTACAAATAATAAATTTGTAGGCATCAGCAGGAGAAGCATGAAATCCTTCACCTGTTGCAAATATGATTGGTCTAATGTATAACGAGCTGCCGTCTTGTGTAGGAATCCATTGCTCGTCTACTTTTAATAACGCTTTTAGTCCTTCCATAAAAACTTCTTTTGGTAATTCAGGAATTGCCAATCGTTTGGCAGAGATATTAAAACGCTTAAAGTTTTCTTTAGGACGAAATAACCAAGTTTGATTATTAGCGTCTTTATAAGCTTTCATACCTTCAAATATAGATTGGCCGTAGTGAAATATTTTTGCAGACGGCATTAAGCTAATGGGTTGGTAAGCAATGATTTTTGGGATACCCCATTTACCATCTGCATAGTCACAAACAAGCATGTGGTCAGAAAAGACAGTTCCAAAACCAAGGTTCTTAAAGTCTACATCATTAATCTTAGATGCTGTTGTTGGGGTAACTTGTATTGAATCCATTTGCTAAATTTAAACTTTATATGTTTACAAATTTACAGAAATAAATGTTTTGACCATATCAATATCTTAAAACTTCTTATATTTTTACATAATTAATAGTTAATAATTTATTCATGAAAAATAGTATTATTATAACCTTACTAACCATAAGCTTGTCTTCTTGTAAACAAACGGTTCACCCAGCACAATCTCCACTCACTATTGGTTCGGTTGTTTACCAAGGCTATGGAGCCAAAATAGATACGCAATCTGTGATGTCCATGGACGATTTGAATAAATCTTATCAAACCATGAGCCCTTTGGATACTGTTTATGCAAAAGTGGAAGGTAAAATTTTAGAAGTATGCTCAAAAAAAGGATGTTGGATGACCTTAGAAATGGGCAGTGGAAACGAAATAATGGTGCGTTTTAAAGACTATGGGTTTTTTATGCCATTAAACGCAGATGGAACAGTAATTGTTAGCGGCAAAGCTTTTGTTTCTGAAACATCAGTTGATGATTTAAAGCATTATGCTGAAGACGCAGGCGCTACTGAAGCTACAATTGAAGCCATTTTAAACCCAGAAAAAACATATAGTTTTGAAGCGGTTGGTGCACTTTTAGCTCTCTAACTCTGGTCAATGAAACGTTCAATTATAACCACATCAGATGGCTCTACAACTATTCAAATAGAAGATTGGAATGAACAGTACCATTCTATTCATGGTGCTATTCAAGAAGCCAAGCATGTATTTATTAAAATGGGATTGCATCATTTTATAGAAATTCATAAAGTAAGCACGTTACGTATTTTAGAAATAGGATTTGGCACCGGGTTAAATGCTTTAGTTACTGCTTTAGAAGCTTCACTAAATAATATTCAGGTTGAGTATGAAGGAGTAGAAGCATATCCAGTTCAAGAGACCGAATTATCAAAATTAAATTATACGACTTTGCTTGCGCCAGACCAACACTCTGTGTTTGATGATATGCATCTTGTTTCTTGGGACAACTTACATCCAATAACCTCTAGTTTTTCATTAAAGAAGCGCCAACAATTTTTTTCTGAACTTGACGATGTGTCTTCTTTTGATCTGGTCTATTTTGATGCTTTTGGAGCTCGAGTTCAACCAGATTTATGGACAGAAGCTATTTTTAATCTGATGTTTATAGCCCTTAAACCCAATGGGGTTTTGGTTACTTATGCCGCCAAAGGAAGTGTACGTCGTGCCATGCAAGCTGTTGGGTTTATTGTTGAGAGATTGGATGGACCGCCGGGTAAAAGAGAAATGTTGAGAGCTACAAAACCTTCATAGGAGACTGGTCTAATCCCAATAAATACGTTATTATGCTTAAAGTATTGTTAAACCTTTTAGATTTAATTTATTTACGAGCTTGTTATTATTAGTTTTGTAGAGATGTTAAATACAATTTTAATAACAGGCGCTACTGGATTAGTAGGGAAAGCATTGGTAAAAGAATGCCTATCTAAAGGATTTAATATCCATTACCTAACGACCTCTAAAAGTAAGATTAGTTCAAAAAAAAACTATAAAGGTTTTTACTGGAACCCTCAACTTGACCAGATAGACCCTAAATGCTTTGAAGGCGTAAGTACCGTTATTAATTTAGCCGGTTCATCCATCGCACAGCGCTGGACTAAAGTATCTAAGTCAACTATTCTTTCTAGCCGAAAAAACGCCTTGGAGCTGTTGTACTCAACAATAGAAACACACAAATTTCCTATTAAGCATGTTATTTCTGCTAGCGCTATTGGGATTTACCCAGATTCCAAAACACGTTATTACAAAGAAGATTTTCAAGGAACCGATGCATCTTTTCTTAGAACAGTAGTTAGGTCTTGGGAAGGTGCACTTAAGTCTTTTAAGTCTTTGGGCGTCTTAACAACAGCTCTCAGAATTGGAATAGTTTTAGATGCAAATGAAGGAGCCTTGCCTAAAATATCTGGGCCAATTAAAGGCTACTTAGGATCTGCATTAGGGTCTGGCGAACAATGGCAGTCATGGATTCATATTGATGATCTAGTGAGTATATTCTTATTCATCTTAGAATCAGATATAGAGGGCGTTTTCAATGCAGTTGCTCCCAATCCAGTTCAGCAAAAGGATTTTGTTAAGTCGGTTGCTAAAGTGCTTAAGCGGCCTCTTTTTTTTCCAAATGTACCCGAGATTGTACTGAATTTTGCTTTAGGAGAAATGAGCGCTATTGTTCTAGAAAGTCAGCGAGTTTCTGCACAAAAAATACAAAACTTAGGCTTTGAATATAAGTACCATGAATTGGATGCTGCGCTTAATCATCTTTTGTAGTAATTTTTTATAATTTTATCTTCAATTTCCTCTGTTTTTTTGTTATTTATTATTTTGAAGTTTCTTCTTCCTAAAAATACTTTATGACATTTTGACATTTTATTAATATTGGCAGTACTTTTGCCTTATTTAAAAAAAAATAAACTAATTACCCAAGCGATTATAAATACAATGAGTAAAAAAGAAAGCAAAAAGGAAGTTGAACCTTCCGAAGAAACAACCTCTAATGAAACAGCTGTAGAAGCTTCTGTTGAGCTTACAGTAGAGGAACAACTTACAGCAGATTTAGCACAAGAAAAAGATAAATTTTTAAGATTATTTGCTGAATTTGAAAATTATAAGCGGCGTACATCCAAAGAACGTATTGAGCTATTTTCAACAGCGAGTCAAGATGTTATAAAGGCATTACTTCCTGTTGTTGATGATTTTGATCGTGCTTTGTTAGAAATGTCTAAAAGTGAAGCCACTGAACTATCAAAAGGGGTGGCGTTGATTAAAAACAAACTAAACTCAACATTAGAGCAAAAAGGACTTACCCTTGTTGAGGTTGCAAGTGGAGATGTGTTTAATGCCGACGACCATGAAGCAATCACCCAAATACCCGCGCCCTCTGATGATATGAAAGGGAAAATCATTGATGTGATTGAAAAGGGATATAAATTAGGTGATAAAGTAATTCGTTTTCCAAAAGTTGTAATTGGGAACTAATAAAAATTAAGATATAAAATTTCAATACTGAGATGGCAAAACGCGATTATTACGAAATATTAGGGATTAACAAAGGTGCTTCAGGAGCAGAGATTAAAAAGGCATACAGGAAAATGGCGATTAAATTTCATCCTGATAAAAATCCTGATGATAAAACAGCTGAAGATAAATTTAAAGAAGCTGCAGAAGCCTATGAAGTTTTGAGTGATGGCGACAAAAAAGCACGTTTCGACCAATATGGACACCAAGCATTTGAAGGTGGTGGCGGTTTTGGTGGTGGTAGAAACATGAATATGGATGACATATTTAGTCAGTTTGGAGATATTTTTGGCGGCGGCGGCGGCGGCGGCGGTTTTGGTGGATTTGGTGGTTTTGGTGGACAGCGTCAACGAGTTGTGAAAGGTAGTAACCTTCGCATTCGTGTTAAGTTAACACTCGAAGAAATTGCTAATGGTGTTGAGAAAAAAGTTAAAGTTAAACGTAAAAGACAGGCCGAGGGCGTAAGCTACAAAACATGTTCTACATGTAATGGAGCGGGGCAGGTGACACGAATTACAAATACGATACTTGGACGTATGCAAACTGCAGCTCCGTGTACAGCTTGTGGTGGAGCAGGTCAAAGTATAGATAAGCGGCCTTCAAATTCTGATTCACAAGGGTTTTTAGTGGAAGAAGAAACCGTTTCAATTAAAATACCAGCAGGTGTTGTTGATGGCATGCAATTAAAGGTTACTGGTAAAGGAAATGCTGCCCCAGGAAATGGAGTTTCAGGAGATTTACTTGTGGCTATTTCCGAGGAAACACATCCTACTTTACAGCGTGAAGGTGATAATTTACATTATGATTTATATGTTAGCTTGCCGGATGCTATATTAGGATCTTCAATAGAAATTGATACTGTAACTGGTAAAGTGAGATTAAAAATTGAAGCTGGAGTTCAATCGGGAAAAATACTCCGTCTGAGAGGTAAAGGTATTCCAAATATAAATGGCTACAGTCGAGGAGATTTGTTAGTGCATATTAATGTTTGGACGCCAAAAACTCTAAGCAAAGAACAAAAAAGCTTCTTTGAAAAAATGAAGACTGATGAGCACTTTTCTCCCAAGCCAGAAAGCTCAGATAAGTCTTTTTTTGAAAAGGTAAAAGATATGTTTTCTTAATTTATTCACATTAAGTCATAGTAGTATTTGTAAAAAAAAAACCTTAATAGCTATTAAGGTTTTTTTTGATACTATTCCAAAATCGTAGTGTTAGTTTTTGACTTCAATTATTTTTTTTAACCTAATGTCTCTGCTTGATGATCCTATTTGAATTTCAAACTCGCCTGGTTCAACAGCATAGTTTTGTTTCAGGGCATCATAATAACGCATATCTTTTATTGGGCTTAACTTAAATTCAACAGTTTTTTCTTCCCCTTTTTTTAATGAAATACGTCTAAACTCTCTAAGTTGTTTAATCGGCATCCAAGTGGTAGATTCTACATCTTTCACATATAATTGTACAACTTCTTCTCCGTCTATGTCACCACTGTTTTTAACTTTTACTGAAACTAAGATGTCATCAGTATCAACTATCATAGTTTTGTCAATTATCATGTCAGAATATTTAAAAGTCGTATAGCTTATACCATGGCCAAACGGATATAAGGCTTCTCCTTTGTAATAGCGATAGGTAAACCCTTTACCAGCTCGCATATTATAATCTTCAAAGTCAGCTAATTCATTGGTTGAAGAATAAAAGGTTACAGGGAGCCTGCCAGCAGGATTGTATTTTCCAAACAAAACATCTGCAACCGCATCGCCTCCGCGTTGCCCTGGGTACCATGCTGCAAGGAATGCATCAAGCTCTTGCTCTAATCCGTTTAATGAAATAGCACTTCCAGCAAGTAATATAAAGATTAGAGGAGTGCCCGTTTTTTTTATCGATTTCAGCGCATTTAGTTGAATTTCTGGGAGTTCAATTTTTGTTCGATCGCCTGCATAAAATCCATCAACACCATTTTTCTCTCTCATTTCGTTACTTTCTTCACCCTCCCAGCTAGCATCCAAACCACCAACAAATACCGCTACATCTGCTGTTTCAATATCTTTTAAAATCTCTTTAGAAAGCACTTGAGGTTCGTTGTCTTGGCTGGTGACTAAGGGAACCCCTTTGTGAAATACTATATCTATATCTGAACCAGCTTGTGCTTTTATTCCATTGATAATAGTAATCGGATTAGAGGCACTACCATAGTAATTACCCCTCAAGGCGCTAAGATTATTTGCATTCGGCCCTATTACGACTATTTTTTTGATGCTGCTTTTGTTTAATGGAAGGATTCCGTTATTTTTTAATAAAGTCATGGATTTTTGAGCCATTTTCAGGGCCTTCTCGTTGTGCGCTTTACTATTGTTAGTTTCAAATGGAATTTTTGCATAATCAACAAGTTCTATTGGGTCGAACATCCCTAGTTTCATCCGTGCTAATATTAATCGGTACACTGAAAGATCTATTTCTTTCACTCCTACTAACCCTTGAGACACCGCTTTTTTTAAGGCCCTTTGGTACACATCACCACAATTAAGGTCACAACCCCTTCGAATTCCAAGTGCAGCTGCCTCTTCTTCTGTATTTACAATTTTATGAGAGCTGTAAATATCATTTATAGCACCACAATCTGAAACAACGTACCCTTCAAATCCCCATTGTTTTCTAAGAATATCGTTCAATAACATCCAACTTGCACTTGCTGATTCTCCATCTACGCGATTATAAGCTCCCATCACTGAATAGACTTTCGCATCCATAATTAAATCTTTAAATGCAGGTAAATAGGTTTCCCATAAATCACGTTTTGAGGGAAGTACATTAAAACTATGCCTGTTTGGTTCGGGACCATTGTGTACCGCGAAATGTTTGGCAGTTGCTACAACTTTAAAGTATTTTGGGTCACTTCCTTGTAATCCTTTTACAAATTGCATGCCCATTTGTCCAGTAAGGTAGGGGTCTTCTCCATAGGTCTCATGACCTCTTCCCCAACGTGGATCTCTAAAAATATTGATATTGGGAGACCAAAATGTAAGTCCATTATATATGTTATAGTTTTTATTTCTTTGTGCTTCGTGGTGTTTCGCCCTAGCTTCACTACTTATGATTTCTGCGACCTCTATCATGGCATCTGTGTCAAATGAAGCGGCCATGCCAATAGCTTGAGGAAATACTGTTGCTGTCCCAGCCCGAGCGACGCCATGTAAGCATTCATTCCACCAATGATATTGCTGAATATTTAAGCGAGGAATAGCAGGTGCACCGTCTCCTAACTGAGATATTTTTTCCTCTAAGGTCATTTTTGAAACTAGGTCAGCAGCTCTACTTTCAAAGTCTAGAGATATATTAGAATAGATTGGATTTACAGCTACTTGAGCTTGAATACAATTAGTGTATGTGTATAAAATTACTATTAGGGATAGTCTTTGAAAATTCATTTTCTTGTTTTATAATCTATTTATAAATATACTTCATTAAGATTAATATTTTACTTAATTAAAAATTAGTCATTACTTAATTTTTATAATTATTTGTTAATTGGTTTTTTTCTAAAGAAAAGAGAAGGTTTTAATAGCTTGTATATTATAGTTTTATTTGTGTGTTTTTGTTTTTGAGTAATAAAAAACTATTATTGTTTTATTAAAAAACATTACTATTATTGCTTTACACCCCACTTTGCTCACAATCAATTTGTTACATTTGTTCATTAAATTAGGAGTTATTAAAATAGTATGAACGAAGATTTAAATTACTATTATTCAAAAAAAGAAGAGCGGTTAAACATCATCACACATGCTTTTGGTCTTTTGTTAAGCGTTATTGCTTTGCCATTTTTGATTACAAAATCCTTTGGTTATGAAGGTTTTTGGAGGCCAGCAAGTTTCATTATATACGGAGTTAGCTTGATAGTTCTTTATGCAGCTTCTACGTCGTATCATTCTGCTAAAGACACTACATTAAGACGCAAATTAAATATTTTTGACCATGCAGCTATATATGTCTTAATAGCTGGTACATATACTCCGTTTACAATTATTGCATTGGATGGTTCGCTGGGGTGGATTGTTTTTGGGTCTACATGGACTTTCGCTGCTGTTGGTGTTTTCTTAAAACTATTTTTTACGGGACGTTTTGACAAGCTATCTACTATCATGTATCTCTTGATGGGTTGGCAGATTGTATTTGTAATTAATACACTAATGGAAAACATTGCTTCTGAAGGCCTACAGTTATTAATGGCAGGTGGTGTTTTTTACTCAGTTGGAGCTGTTTTTTATTCTATTAAAGAAATCAATTACAACCATGCTTTTTTTCACGTATTTGTTGTTCTGGGAAGCATATGTCATTTTCTCACAGTTTTCTACTACTTATAAAAACTCAATCTATAATTTCGTAGTCTATACTTAGTTTTCGTAAAGCTCTTAAAGCCGACCCTGAGTTCTTGTCCTCTACCTCAACATCGACAGCATCTCCTTCAAGCATGATTTCAGTTAGTTCATATGCTAAGGATGGGTTCATGTTAAATGAAATTTCTAGGATGCATTTAGTAATCGCTCTTTTGTCTGGTCGCTGAGCGTCACAAGACAGTAAGTTTAGTTTCATAATACTTATTTATGAATGCAATATACTAGAATTGAAATTAGTAAATCTAAAATCTGGTTAACTTCCATCAATTGAATCGATTCTGCATAACTATTTACTTGTTTTTTTTGTAACTTTTTTTTTATTTTTACGTCTTATATTTAAACTAATTACATGAATACACTTTTAGAAACCAAAGAAGTTTCAAAATATTTTGGAGCATTCCAAGCTTTGGATGCGGTTTCCATTCAGGTGCCAAAACACAGTATTTTTGGGCTTTTAGGCCCAAACGGCGCCGGAAAAACTACCTTAATCAGAATTATTAATCAAATAACCATGCCCGACAAGGGGTCCGTTTTTTTAGATGGAGAGCCTTTACAGCCGCACCATGTCCAATATATAGGATACTTGCCAGAAGAACGAGGCCTGTATAAGTCAATGAAAGTAGGCGAGCAAGCTCTTTACTTGGCACAACTTAAGGGATTGTCCTATTCGGAAGCTAAAAAGCGATTACAGTATTGGTTTGATAAATTTGAGATTGGGCATTGGTGGGATAAAAAAATTGATGAGCTTTCTAAAGGAATGGCTCAAAAAATACAATTTATAGTCACTGTCTTACACCAGCCTAAATTATTGATATTTGATGAGCCATTTTCTGGATTTGATCCAATTAATGCCAACTTGATTAAAGATGAAATCTTACAACTTAGAGATGAGGGGACCACTATTATATTTTCTACTCACCGGATGGAGTCCGTTGAAGAGTTGTGTGATGACATCGCATTAATTCATGAATCAAAAAAAATTCTGGAAGGGAACCTTGATGATATTAAACGTGCCTATAAAACAAATACTTTTGAGGTTGGGTTAATGGCTGAGCATTCTGCAGTTTTAAAACAAACTATAGAAGCTAATTTTAAAGCGTCAACAGCAGATTTTAAATCGTTGAACAACGATTTAAAACTTAATATATCGTTAGGTGCTCATCAAACTCCAAACGATTTATTAGCGTTTTTGACGGCTCAATCTCAGGTGCTTCATTTCAAGGAGTTAATTCCAAATGCTAGCGATATTTTCATTCAATCCATTAAAAATAATTAATCATGAATCACCTTCCATTAATTATCAAACGGGAATATTTCACAAAAGTAAAAAACAAGTCTTTCATACTGATGACTTTTTTAAGCCCTTTGCTTGTAATAGCTTTACTTTCTTTTGTAGGTTATTTGACAAGTATTAATAACGATACCGTTAGGTCTATTTATGTTTTAGACGAAACGGGTTTATTATCAGAAACGTTTAAAACAAGCGATCAAACAATTTTCACCCAATTATCTGAAATTGATTTAGAAACTGCAAAAACACTTTCAAACCAAGAACAGGCCTATGGCTTACTTCATATTCCTGATAGTTCTTTAGAATTTGTTTCAGAGCTTATAAAATTTTATTCAGAAGAATCGCCTTCATTGTCCTTAATGTCTTCTTTAGAATCTAAAATTGAAAATAAGCTCTCTGAACTGAAATTGCAAAACAAAGGAATCGATTTGTCTTTAATAGAAGCCTCAAAAACCTCTGTTTCTATTAATCAAGAAACATTTGAGGGTGTGAAAAGCTCAAAAATTGGGAGTTTAATGAAATTGCTGTTTGGGGGTGTTGCTGGTTACCTTTTATTTATGTTTATCATTATTTATGGAAATATGATAATGCGAAGCATTATTGAGGAAAAAACGAGTCGTGTTATTGAGGTGATTATTTCTTCCGTAAAGCCCATTCAATTAATGCTGGGTAAAATTATAGGAACATCTTTGGCTGGGATTACACAAGTAGCTATTTGGATTGTTTTAGGATTTACCTTTTTTATAGCATCATCATTTATCTTTGGAGTCGATATTTCTCAGGCCCAAACTCCACAGGAAGCTCTCGTTTCTGAGGTCCTATCCAGTCCGGAATCTAACGATAAAATTCAAATGTTGTTCAATGAATTTAGCGCTCTTCCTATTGCCAACTTAGTTGTAGCATTTATTTTATTTTTTATAGGAGGCTATTTATTGTACAGTTCGTTGTATGCTGCTATTGGAGCAGCAGTTGATAACGAAACAGACTCCCAACAGTTTATGTTACCAGTACTAATGCCTTTAATTATTGGAGTTTATGTTGGAGCTTTCACAGTAGTTGAAGATCCACATGGCACTATTTCAACAGTGTTTTCCTTTATCCCTTTCACATCGCCTGTGGTAATGTTAATGCGAATTCCATTTGGTGTTTCCATTTGGCACCAACTGCTTTCACTTACAATCCTTATTATAACGTTTATTTTCACTGTATGGTTTGCAGCTAAAATCTACCGAGTAGGAATTTTAATGCATGGTAAAAAGCCCACTTATAAAGAACTTTATAAGTGGTTGAAATATTAATTTTATTGTTACGTTATTAGTGTACAAAAGATAATCAAATGTCCAAAATATTAATTATTGAAGATGAGGCCTCAATACGTCGCGTATTAGTTAAAATACTAACGGAAGAGAACACTCAGTATAAGGTTTTTGAAGCTGAAGATGGGTTAGCAGGCACAGAAATGATTAAAAATACCGATTTTGATCTAGTATTATGTGATATTAAAATGCCCAAAATGGATGGTGTCGAGGTTCTTGAAGCTGTGAAGAAAATTAAACCAGAAATCCCAATGGTAATGATTTCGGGACATGGTGATTTGGATACAGCAGTCAACACGATGCGCTTGGGGGCCTTTGATTATATTTCTAAGCCACCAGACTTAAATCGCTTATTAAATACCATAAGAAACGCCCTAGAGAAAAAACAACTAGTGGTGGAAAATAAACGCCTTAAAACAAAAGTAAGTAAGCAATATGAAATGGTCGGGAATAGCCCAGCAATAGAGGCTGTAAAATCTATTATTGATAAGGTAGCTCCGACAGAAGCACGTGTTCTAATCACTGGTCCTAACGGAACCGGAAAAGAATTGGTTGCTCATTGGTTGCATCAAAAGAGCAGCCGTTCAAATGGGCCTATGATTGAAGTTAACTGCGCCGCAATCCCTGGCGAGCTTATCGAAAGTGAATTGTTTGGCCATATCAAAGGCGCCTTTACAAGTGCTCACAAAGACCGGGCTGGTAAGTTTGAAGCTGCAAATAAGGGAACTATTTTTTTAGACGAAATTGGAGACATGAGCCTTTCTGCACAAGCTAAAGTATTAAGAGCCCTTCAAGAGAGTCGTATTCAGCGAGTTGGCAGCGATAAAGATATTAAGGTTAATGTACGTGTCATTGCAGCCACTAATAAAAACCTCAAAAAAGAAATATTAGAAGGTCGTTTTCGTGAAGATTTATACCATCGATTGGCAGTAATTTTGATTAAAGTACCGTCCTTAAATGATCGCAGAGAGGACATACCGTTATTAGTAGATTATTTTGCCGATAAAATCGCAGTAGAGCAAGGAACCTCTAAAAAGAGTTTTTCTACAGAAGCACTTTCTTTACTTAAGTCTTATGATTGGACTGGTAATATTAGAGAATTAAGAAATGTGGTTGAACGACTCATCATTCTTGGAGAATCTGAAGTTACCGTTTCCGACGTAACATCTTTTGTGAGTAAATAATCGAGTTTTACAATAATCTTAACGCCAGTTCAGTTTACATCCTTTAATTTTACATAATAAAACCAAAATTATGAGATGTTTAATTTTCATTACTTTTTGCCTTCTTGGGTTTGAGTCTCCAGCGCAATCGGATGCCGATTATATAAAAACAATTTATAAAAATGCTTTAACTGATGGGCATAGTTACGAGTGGTTGGACTATCTGTCTAATGAAATTGGTGGTCGTTTGTCCGGGTCTTTAAATGCAGAATACGCCGTAGAGTATACCAAGTCCGAGCTTCAAAAGTTGGGCCTTGATCGTGTTTGGCTTCAACCTGTAATGGTTCCGAAGTGGGTGCGTGGTAACCCTGAGTTTGGTTATATAGAAACAGCTCCTGGAAAAACTATATCGGTTAATATATGTGCTTTGGGAGGGTCCGTTGCTACTACCATACAAGGGGTGAAAGCTGAGGTTATTGAAGTGAATGGCATTGAAGAATTAAAGTCCCTAGACCCAAAACTGGTTAAAGGAAAAATAGTATTTTTCAACCGCCCTATGCAAGCCGATTTAATACTCACTTTTGAAGCTTATGGTGGTTGTGTGGATCAACGCTACAACGGCGCTGAAGAGGCTGGTAAATTAGGAGCTGTAGCCACACTTGTTCGTTCCATGAATTTGATGCTAGACGATTTGCCTCATACAGGTGCTATGTCTTATGGTAAAACGCCTGTTTCAAAAAGGATCCCCTCTTCAGCAATCAGTACTAATGATGCAGAAAAGTTAAGTAGTATGTTAAAGATAGATCCTAGTATTAAGTTGTTTTTAAAACAAAATTGTCGTCAACTGAAAGATGTATTATCCTATAATGTAATTGGAGAGATTAAAGGGTCAGAGTTTCCAAATGAAATTATAACAGTTGGTGGTCATTTAGATTCCTGGGATTTAGGCGATGGTTCTCATGACGATGGAGCAGGCTGTGTGCAATCAATGGATGTTTTGAGATTACTTCAAAATTCTGGAATCAAACCAAAGCGTACTATTAGAGTGGTTTTATTTATGAATGAAGAAAACGGATTAAGAGGTGGTACCGCCTATGCCAAAGAGGCGACACGCAAAGGGGAGAATCATATCTTTGCATTAGAAAGTGATTCTGGAGGATTTACGCCACGTGGTTTTACGTTTGATGGTCCAGACTACAAAGTAGATCAAATCTTTGAATGGAAGCCTTTGTTTGAGCCTTATCTAATTCATTATTTTAAAAAGGGTGGGAGTGGTGCAGATATAGGCCCACTAAAGAAAAGTACAAATGTATTGGCAGGTTTACGTCCAGATTCTCAGCGTTATTTTGACCACCATCATGCGGCAAATGACACTTTTGATGCTGTTAATAAACGAGAGTTAGAGCTTGGTGCCGCGACTATGACTTCTTTAGTTTATTTGATTGATAAGTATGGGTTTAAGTCCATAGTCCCGTCTCCAAAATTAAAAGATTAGGACCGTTACTTAACGAGTTGAAAGATATATCCAAAAGATATATTTCTTTGAAAAAAGAAAAACTCTTGAGAGGCCGAGTCTGCGGATGATGTCGTTGTTCGGATATCAGACATATTAATATAGCCTGTTTTTATTTCTCCTTGAATAAAGAAATTGTCAAAAATGGTTAGATTAACTCCCCCTTTGAAAGAGATTCCAAATCCTGAAACATGATACGCATCATAGCGCTCTTTAGTTAATAAAGTGGTGTTCGTTTTCGGGTATAGAATTCCTCCGCCAAAAGCTTCCAGAATATTTAGCTGTATTTTTTTAGAGTCCCATTTGAAAAAATCACCTAAATTATCAACTCTCGACACTTCAATATTTATAAAGTTAAGACCGTCGGTATGTTCAAATTGTAAAAAATCTTCATCAATCATTAAGGGTGTATTATCATACACACCATTAAATTGTGATAATGGATCTTGTAGATCGATGTAGCCATCAATAGTCACAGCTTGAGTGCCAACCATTACATATTTCATGTGATCAACTCCTAAAGAGAGGTTCCAGTTGTCATGAAAATAATATCCAATACGTGCTACTGTTTGTGGAATTGTCATAGTACCAGGATTTAAATACACCCCGGGGTCCCATGTTGTTTGACGATCTTGTGCCGCTACGTCGTACAGAGTGAAGTTGTAGTCGTCTCCTTTAAATTGAATATCTGAATAACTGTATTGCGCTTTGTTCCATCCCCAGTACAAATAAAACTTACCCTTATTCTGAGTTTTAAAGTTAATTTCAGTTGGGGTCGTCTCAATTTGTTTTTCCTGAGAATAACCACTGCTGCCAATAGCAATTAATATGCAAACAAGTAATGCTTTGTACATGAATTTAAAGGGAATTAACTGTACGTCTAATTGTCGTAAGGTTAGTTAGTAATTTTTCTAAATGGTCTAAATGTAGCATATTAGCACCATCACTTTTGGCATTGGAAGGATCAAAATGGGTTTCAATAAATAAACCGTCTACATTATTAACAATACCTGCTCTGGCAATAGTTTCAATCATATCTGGACGCCCTCCAGTAACTCCACTAGACTGGTTTGGTTGTTGAAGCGAGTGTGTTACATCTAAAACGGTTGGTGCAAATTCTCGCATTGTTGGAATGCCACGAAAATCAACAATCATATCTTGGTAGCCAAACATGGTACCTCGGTCTGTGATCCAAGCATTGTCATTGCCAGCATCTTTTACTTTTTGAACCGCATGTTTCATCGCTTCAGGACTCATAAATTGTCCTTTTTTTAGGTTCACCACTTTTCCGGTCTTCGCTGCAGCAACTACCAAATCGGTTTGTCGTACTAAAAAAGCAGGGATTTGAAGTACATCAACGTATTGAGCAGCTAAAGCAGCATCAGATACTTCATGAATGTCTGTAACTGTAGGGATATCAAAGGTTTCAGAAACTTTCCTTAGAATTTTGAGGGCTTTTTCATCTCCTATACCTGTAAAACTATCAATCCTACTGCGATTAGCTTTTTTAAAACTCCCTTTGAATATGTATGGAATTTTTAAATTATCTGTGATTTCACACACTTTTTCGGCAATTTGAAGAGCCATTTTTTCTCCCTCTATAGCACAGGGGCCCGAGAGTAAGAAAAAATTACCCGAATCGGTATGTTTTAGTTTTGGGATATCGTTAAGATTCATAGCTTTAAATTTATGCTGCAAATATAATCAAAATTAAAAGGTGTTATAAAATTAATAAGCTGCATTAAAGTCAGAAAATTAAATGTAACTTTGCACGCTTAAAACAAGGCACTTATGGCTAATGTAAAAAACATCGCAATTATTGCACACGTCGATCACGGAAAAACAACGTTGGTTGATAAAATCATGTATCACTGTCAACTTTTTCGTGAAAACCAAAACACAGGTGATTTAATTTTAGACAACAATGATCTAGAACGTGAAAGAGGAATTACGATTACAGCGAAAAATGTATCCGTAATTTATAAGGATACTAAAATCAACATTATTGATACGCCTGGTCACGCCGATTTTGGTGGTGAAGTAGAGCGTGTATTAAATATGGCTGATGGAGTACTGTTGTTGGTGGATGCTTTTGAAGGACCAATGCCTCAAACGCGATTTGTATTACAAAAAGCAATTGACCTTGGTTTAAAGCCATGTGTTGTTATCAATAAAGTTGATAAAGAAAACTGTACTCCAGACGAAGTACACGAAAAAGTGTTTGATTTAATGTTTGAATTAGGTGCTGAGGAATGGCAATTAGATTTTCCAACCGTATACGGATCAGCCAAAAACAATTGGATGAATCACGATTGGAAAGACGAAATAGATAATATCGAGCCATTGTTAGATATGGTGATTGAGCATATTCCATCGCCTACAATCGAGGAAGGAAATACACAAATGTTAATCACATCTTTAGATTTCTCATCTTTTACAGGACGAATTGCTATTGGTAGACTAACACGTGGGAGTTTGAAAACAGGACAGCAAATTTCGCTTGTTAAACGTGATGGAAGCATCATGAAATCAAAAATAAAAGAGCTTCATGTATTTGAAGGCTTAGGAAGAAAAAAGATAGAAGAAGTACAAACGGGTGATATCTGTGCCATAGTAGGCTTAGAAGGCTTTGAAATTGGGGATACAGTAGCAGACTTGGAAAACCCTGAAGGACTTAAAACGATTGCTATTGATGAGCCAACAATGAGTATGTTGTTTACAATTAATGATTCTCCTTTCTTTGGAAAGGATGGTAAGTTTGTAACCTCAAGACATATTAAGGAGCGCCTGGATAAAGAATTAGAAAAGAATTTAGCATTACGCGTTAATGCGACTGATAGTGCTGATAAGTTTATGGTATTTGGTAGAGGTGTTTTACACTTATCTGTATTAATTGAAACGATGCGTCGTGAAGGTTATGAGATGCAGATAGGCCAGCCACAAGTAATTATAAAAGTTATAGACGGGGTTAAATGTGAGCCTGTTGAAGAAATGACTATTGATTTACCAGAATCTGTTTCGGGTAAAGCCATTGAAATGGTAACCATGCGTAAAGGTGAAATGCTGAGTATGGAAGCAAAAGGTGAGCGAATGGTTTGTGAGTTTATGATTCCTTCAAGAGGAATTATAGGAATGCGAAATCAATTACTCACTGCGACGGCAGGTGAGGCTATTATGGCACACCGATTCAAAGAATATCAGCCTCTTAAAGGCGGTATTCCAGAACGTCAAAATGGTTCTTTAGTCTCAATGGAATTAGGTCAAGCTATACCTTATTCTATTGATAAGTTACAAGACAGAGGTAAGTTTTTTGTAGATCCAGGAGAAAGTATTTATGAAGGTCAAGTGATTGGAGAAAATTCTCGTGGTGACGATATGGCTATTAATATTACAAAAACTAAAAAGTTAAGTAATGTACGTAGTTCTGGAGCTGATGATAAAGCAAAAATTGTTCCTGCAATTAAATTTTCTTTAGAAGAAGCTTTAGAATATATCCAAAAGGATGAGTATGTTGAAGTAACTCCTAAGTCCCTAAGGTTACGAAAAATATATCTTACTGAAGTAGACCGGAAGCGAAACAAGATTTTATAATGAATCTTGTTTTATTTGTTCATACGACTGAATTAGTTGGTTACGCTGCAATGTTGGTGCTATTGGTCTCTTTTTTAATGAAAGATATTCGTCGCTTGAGGACGCTTAACACAATAGCCTGTGCTTTATTTGTTGTCTACGGATTTTTGTTAGAGACTTCTTGGCCTATCATAATATCTAATGCCTCCATTTTTGGAATCAATTTGTATTACCTCTTTTTGAAGAAAAATTAGTATTTTCACGTTATTAACCAACTAGATATTTAATTTGTAGCAACTATTCTTTGCATTACTGTTTTTTTTTGTTGGTTTCTATAGTGATATTAATAGTTCTAAAAAGTTGAAGTGAAGCTACCTAAATTCATAAGTAATAATTTAATTCTTAAGATTACCTCACTAAATTCCTTGGTGGTTGGAGTTCGTCTTCTTATGTCTTTGGTTGTTCAAAACTTCTTAGCACAGTATACTGGACAAGCTGGTATTGCCAAAGTAGGACAGTTGCGAAACATCTCATCAATGCTAATGAGTCTCACATCCCTTGGGACATTTAACGGCGTTGTGAAGTATGTTTCAGAGTATAAGTCAGATCAAAAAACGTTACTGAAATTATTTTCAACCTTATATGTATTTAGTTTTATAGCTAGCATTGTATCGTTTTGTGTCTTATTTTTTTGGGCCTCATATTTTTCAAACAAATTATTTTTCTCCGACACTTATGTTGTTGTTTTTAAGGTGATTGCTGTTGCCGTCCCTTTTATCTCAATGAACCGTATTTTTAGTGGAGTTATAAACGGGATTTCTGACTATAAGAAGCATACTAAGATTGAGTTTGTTTCTCATTTTCTTGCGGCTATTTTGTTATTAGCTAGTCTTTATTTTTATTCCATAAAGGGGGTACTAATCGCTATAGCACTGACTCCCATAATACAGTTTACGGTACTTCTAATGATCTTCGGAAAACTATTGAAAGATTATATCGATTTTAATTCAATCTCTTTTAAAATTCCTTTTCTAAAGCAACTCTTAGGCTTTACACTGATGTCTTTTGTGGCTACTGTACTGTCCAACTATATAGAAATTGATTTAAGAACACTAATCACTGATAAAATTAGTGAAGCCGAAGCAGGGTCATGGACGGCTATGAATTCAATTTCAAAAATTTATATGCAATTTTTAATTGCAATTTTCTCTCTTTACATATTACCTAAATATGCAGCTATTAATACATTATTTGAGTTCAGAACAGAGATAAAGAAGGTGTATAAGTCATTGGTTCCACTAGTTTTTATTGGGATGCTACTGGTTTTTGCCTTTAGAAAGATATTAATTGAGTTTATTTTTACGGAAGCCTTTTTAGGAATGGCTATTTTGTTTAAATGGCAATTAGCTGGAGACTTTATCCGATTTATAGCGAATGTGATGTCTTATTATTTTTTAGCAAAAAAACAAATCAATTATTTTGTTTCTACCCAACTAATAGGTTTGTCGATGTATTATATTTTTAGTAGATTATACTTGCCTTCTTTTGGAACAGAAGGGGTAGTAATGGCTCTTTTTATTAGTAATTTAATATATTTCGCTAGTGTGCTTTTTATACTTAGGAAGACCTTTGTTGGAGGAGATAAACAGATATAGATCTTAAAGTTTAAATAAATATAAATGACAAATTTTAAAATTATACAACGAGTTTTTTATCAGTTTTTGATTGTCATTTCCCTTGCCTTAATTTTTGAGTTCATTTACAATGGTTTAAAAGTCTCAACAGTATATAACACTGTAGAAAATATTTTATTTTCTGTACTATTGGTAAGTCCTCTTTTTCTTATTCCGTATCGTAAAATTCAAATAGCTTACATTTCAGTAGCCTATGTATTATTTTGTTTATCAATATTTTTTGAAGCTGTCTATTATTACTTTTTTGAAGCTTTTTTAAGTGCCTCCTCATTATTTGTGTCGTTTGATTCAAATAGATCAGAAGCCACAGAGTTCCTTAATTTCTATTTGGATACTAATGTCATTGTCTTTTCTGTTTTAATGTTTATAATTATAGTCTTATCGGTCTACAAGTTAACGACATCGCTCAGCTCTTTTAAAAAACAATCAAAGCTTCCTGTGACTAAGGTTTCAGTCTGTGTGTTAATTATTTTGACATTTCTTAAGTTCTCTACATTGATCGTTTTTAACCTTCCGTATTTAATATTTAAATCTACTATTGAGTATGTCTCTGAGTCTTCTAAGCTTGGAGATTATAAGACTAATAAAATTGGAAATTTCTCCAATGTTTCTCGCCCTGAAAATAATGAAGATGAAGTATACATTGTTATTTTAGGAGAGTCTACATCGCGTGCTCATTTTGGATTGTATAATTATTCAAGAGCGACTACACCAGAATTAAATTCTATCAAAGAAGAATTAAATATTTATACGGATGTTATTAGTCCACATCCGCATTCAATTTCTTCAATTACCAAGTTACTTACACTTGGGAATTATGAGGGTCCAAATAAAATAGGTGACGGTTCTATTATTCAACTTGCCAACAGTGCTAACTTTGAAACTTTTTGGTTGTCTAACCAGAGACCAATTGGTATTTATGAGAGTTTGGTTACTAAAATTGCTTTATCATCTACCAAAAGTAAATTTTTAACAACAACTTTTGGTGTTCACAACAAAGTTATGGATGGCGCTCTTTTACCAGAATTAGAAACAATTCTGATGGACGATTCTGCTTCAAAAAAGATCATTTTCATTCATTTAATGGGAACACATCTTAGCTATTCAAATAGATACCCAGAAGATTTTAATACATTTAAAGATATACCTTTTAGTAATTATAAATCTGATGATAACTTTAAAATAATTAATGATTATGATAATGCAGTGTTGTATTCGGATTATGTGATTTCACAAATCATTAAAAAAACAAAAGCGTTAAATAAAAAAAGTTTCGTCTTATATTTTTCCGATCATGGAGAAGAATTGTTCAAAGACTATAACATGGCAGGTCACAATGAGGACATCTCAACCAAGGACATGTATGATGTTCCATTCTTGTTGTGGCAGTCAGATAGATTTAAACAAGATAGGCAGCTAACAACTGCTCTTGACAGGCCTTATATGCTTGATGACTTGTTTCATAGCTTAGCTGATTTGTTAGAGATTTCAGCTCAAGAAGTTGACGTTGAGAGAAGTATTTTTAGTTCTAAATTTAATAATCGAAAAAGAATTATTTTAGAGAATTTAGAATATGACACGTATTTTAATTTAGATTAAATTTGAACTAATTATTAACTTCAATAAAATTCTATTTATAATTTGAGTAATCTAGAAAAGACTAAAATAAAGGTATGTATTGTTACTTCCTCACTAGGTAAAGGTGGGGCCCAAAAATCCTCGGCCGTATTATCGATTTTGTTAGACAGTTTAGGTTGCGAAGTTCATATAGTGAGTATTCTTGATACCATAGATTATGTGTACAAAGGAACCTTACTTAACTTAGGGGTTCTGAAAAATAAAGACGATTCTGTTTTTGGGAAAGTAAAACGGTTCTATGTTTTTCTTAAATATCTTAAATCACAAAAATTTGACTTTATAATTGATAGTCGTTCTAGACCAACTATCCTCAAGCAATTCGTAATTAATAAACTCCTCTATGTCAATCAAAAAGTGATTTTTATAGTTCATAGTTTTTTCTTGAGTAATTACATCCCTGAAAACAAGTTTGTAGCTCAGTTTTTATATAATAAGACCTTTAAATTTGTGACAGTATCCAAAGCTATAAAGTCTAATTTAGTTTCTAAGTATCAATTTAATAATGTGCATGTTATTAATAACGCAGTAAGTGAAATTCCAGCTAATTCTGTAACAGATATATCAGTGCCTGCTGATAATTATATTTTGTTTTTTGGGAGAATTGAAGATTCGATAAAAAATTTAACGTTATTAATTGAAAGCTACAAGCGCTCAATTTTAAAAGATAAAAACATTAGACTCGTCATCCTAGGTGAGGGGAGTGATAAGATAAAATTAATACAGAAAGTTCAAATGATGGGTATGAAATCGGACATTTTGTTTTTCCCGTATACCAAAAACCCATATCCGATGGTCAGAGGAGCTATGTTTTCGGTACTCACAAGTAAATATGAAGGGTTCCCCACAATGTTAGTTGAAAGTTTAGCTCAAGGTACCCCAGTGATATCTGTAAACTGTCAATCTGGTCCTTCAGAAATTATTTCAGATACCCAAAACGGTTTATTGGTGCCTAACAATAACCCTGACTTACTGTCACAGGCTATGAATCGTTTTGTGACTGATAATGAACTTTATAAGCTTTGTAAGCATAATGCTAAAAAAAGTATCGAAAAATTTCATACAGAAAATATTTCCAAGGACTGGAAGCAACTTATTGAAAGCGTTTGATTTTAGTGAACCTTCCTTATTTGAATGGAGATAAGTAAATGTTACATCGCAATAAGGTATTTTGTAATCGTTTAAGTAATCCAATCAAAATAGAAGGCATGTTAAGGATTATACGTTGCTTAAAATTAAGGTTTAAAGGGTCTATTCCATTTCTAAGCCTTCTGTAATTAATATAATCTTTTGCTATCTTTCTTTCAATAGCTACAGAAAACCGATTTAAATCCATGTATTTTTTGAAAGAAGTAGTAGGCAGTTCTACAGCTTTAAATTTCTCAAAAAGTTTTAGTCGGTCAATTCTATTTGTTGAATATGATAAATGGTATTTAGGCGCTAAAATAATTTTGTTAGAACTTGCTATTGACGAAAACGCTATAGAGTCTTTAAGTGCAATCCGAATCCACAAATCAGTGTCCTGTCCCGAACGCATTTCTTCGTCAAACACACCAACTTTCCTAAACGTTTTCATAGGGATTAAAACGGCTGAGGTCCAGGCTATACTATCTTTAATTGAAGCCGAGAAATAATCTTCGATAATCCCAAAATATTCTTTAGCTAATCCATTATAGCTTGCTTTTATTTTTTCACCATTAAAATATTTCTTGTTATAGGCTGTAGCATATAATCCACAATCTGGAAATTTCTCATATAAGTTGTAAAGATTTTCCAAGTGGTTTGGCTCCCACAAGTCATCTCCGTCTAACAACGCAATTAGATCAGAGTTAGCCTTAGATATTCCAAAGTTTCTGGCATGAGAAACGCCTTTATTTTGGTTTGATAAAACAGTGATTCGTTGATCTTCAATAGCGTTCACAATAAAAACACTACTGTCGGTGGATCCATCATTAACTATGATGATTTCATAATCTGTAAAAGATTGATTAAAGACGCTGTCTAACGTTTCTTTTATGAAGCGTTCTTTGTTATACAGAGGAATTACTATTGAAATTAAAGGCATTAATTTATTTCTTACAAAAGTGATAAAATTTATAGAAGTCTAAAGTAATTAGTGGAGATTTAAAGTTAATTAACATCCAAGACATTAAAGGATTTAAAAGCCTTCCTTTTAGTTCTATTACTTTTGTCAAATGTAGTTTTTCTATGAATTTGTAAGTCCACACTAATTTACTGTGTCTTGAGCTAATCAAATTTTGGTCATACAAATGTCGTATTGTTTTTGAAGCCTCTTTCGATTTCAAAAGAAAGGTGCTGTTGTCCTCAATCCCCATGTGATTTGTATAGTTGTCAAGGTGTTTAAAAGCAATGTTTTGGCATTCTAGTTCACGACTAAATGCCAAGTCTAGTCCATAACGGTTATCAAGTGCTATGTTTGTAAGCTCAAAGCTTTCTCGATAAATTAACATGTTTCCTGAGTAGATGTTTCTGTAGGGGTTATTTTTGCGGTCTTTCGCAGATTTAAATTCTCTACTCATACCATACCTGAATCTTAATCGTTCCTTGTGAGGGTAATGCTTTGAATAGGAATACCCACCAAAAAAGGCTTTAATGTGTGGGTTTTTTGTTAGGTTCTCTATATATTTTTTAATGTAATTTTTTTCACTTGGAAGCATGTCCGAGTCAATATACAACAGCCAGTTGTATTTTGCTTTCTTGCTTAATAGTCTTCGCATTTCAGTTCGACCTACAGAGGCGGAGCTGCGATGTAGTTTAATGAGCTCTGAGTTTATTAAGTTAGAGGAATTATAAATCGTTTGATTTGAAAAATCATCTCCAATAATAATTTCGAAATCTATCTTACAATCAGTTGCCTGCTGGTGCAGTTCAGCTACTAATGCTTCAACATTGTAATTATATGTTGGGATAAGTATAGAAAGCATGGTTAGTTTTTTCGTTGAACTACCTCAAAAACTTTAGAGTCTTCGCATTTGAGTGTTTTACTTGGATATTTCAATATCAAAGCATAGTCGTGAGTTGCCATGAAAATAGTATGACCTTTTTTATTAAGTTCAAGCAGGACCTGCATGACTTCTACACTAGTTTGTGGGTCTAAATTTCCTGTAGGTTCATCAGCTAAAATTAATTTAGGGTCATTTAATAAGGCTCTCGCTATAGCAACGCGTTGTTGCTCACCACCAGAAAGTTCATAAGGAAACTTATGGCCTTTTGTATGCATGTTAACCTTTTTCAGAACCTCTTCAACCTTAGCCATTATTAGCTCTTTTTGTTTCCATCCAGTCGCTTTTAAGACAAACTCTAGATTTCCATTAATAGTTAGTTCATTCAATAATTTAAAATCTTGAAATACCACCCCAAGCTTGCGCCTCAAAAAAGGGATATCCTTTTCTTTCATTGTTTTTAAATCCATGTCAACAATTGAGCCACTACCATTGGTTAATTTTAGGTCTCCATATAGTGTTTTTAATAAACTACTCTTTCCAGAACCTGTTTTTCCAATAAGATATACGAACTCACCTTCCTTAACATCAATATTTATCTGATTCAAGATTAAATTGCTGTTTTGTGAAATAGAAACGTCTTGTAATTTTAATACTGAATTTGACATTGGTTTTTTGTAAAAATATTTTTATAAAAGTATTACTATTTGATTCAATTATCAAACATCACTTTATATTAAACGCTTAGGTTCTGATTTAATTACATTTAGTGTATAATTTAGACCTATTTTTCTCGTTATCATATGTATATATTTTATATTTGAATGAATAAATTTTTATATCTATGAACACTATGAAATTACTATTTCAACTTTTTTTTGTGTTTTTCTCCTCCCTTTGTGTGGCTCAGAAATCAGCCATTTATTCCAATGAATCGGTAAGTTATAGTTCAGCACTTTCGCTATATAATGCAGAGCAATTTCAGTCTGCTCAGCTTATTTTTAAATCTGTAGAAACCCATACATCAGATTCTTTTTTAAAATCCAATGCAAGTTATTATATAGCCAATTGCGCCGTTAGGCTTAACCAGTCAAATGCAGAATTTCTTGTGGAGTCTTTTGTAAGAGATTACCCATCTAGTACCAAGCGTAATTCAGCATATTTTGATATAGCAAATTATTATTTTGATAATGCCAAATATGCCTATGCTCGTAAGTGGTATAAAAAGGTAGACATAAGCTCTCTTGGTAAATCAAATATGGATTCTTTTCATTTCAATTACGGGTACAGCCTTTATAACCTTAAGAAGTATGAAAAAGCCAAATTAAATCTTCAAAAGGTTGAGTTAACTCAATCTTATGGCGTACAAGCCAAATATTATATTGGATTTATGGCCTATGAAACAGATGATTATAGTCAAGCATCAGTCTACTTTGACCAACTAGAAAATAACGAAGCCTACAAAGACAACCTATCCTATTACAAAGCAGACTTAAATTTTAAATTAGGTAAGTTTGAAATGGCAATTGAATTAGCGTTAGCAATCATTGAAAAAGGGGGTAGGAAGAAAGCTTCTGAGCTTTCCAAAATTATTGGTGAAAGTTACTTCAATCTTCAGATGTATGCTAAAGCAATTCCTTATTTAGAAGCCTATAAGGGGCAAAAGGGACGCTGGAGTCACACTGACTTTTATCAATTAGGTTATGCGTTTTACAAACAGAATGATTACCTAAAATCCATAAATGAATTTAATAAAATAATTGACGGTTCCAATTCCATTGCTCAAAATGCATATTACCACTTAGCGGAATGTTATATCAATTTGAATAAAAAACAAGCAGCATTAAATGCTTTTAAAAATGCTTCTGAAATGGATTTCATTCCCAATATTAAAGAAGATGCTTGGCTAAATTACGCCAAATTAAGCTATGAGATTGGCAACCCGTACCAGTCTATTCCCGAAGTTTTATCTCGATTTTTAAAACTATTTCCTAAATCAGCGTTTAAAACAGAAGTAGAATCGTTACTAATTGACTCTTATATTAGTTCCAACAATTATAAAGAAGCTTTGTTGCTATTGACTAATAAATCTAAACCTGTTCATAAAGCAGCTTATCAGAAAGTTACATTTTTCAGAGCATTAGAATTATATAATGAAGCTAATTACTCAGAATCTATTGCCCTATTGGATAGTTCGCTTACAGTTTCTTTAGATCCAATTATTTATGCAAGAGCCATATATTGGAGTGCTGAAGTAGCGTATCAATTATTAAATTACAACATGGCTCTTGAAAATTTCAAAGATTTTAATCAACTGCCAATAAGTGGTCAACTAGAAGAATACACAAACTTAAACTATAATATAGCATATACTTATTTCAAGCAAAAGCAGTACGAGAATTCTATTAAGTATTTCAAGTTATTTATAAACGACAAGCCATCAGATGTGGTTGTTCTTAGCGATGCGTTCTTAAGAACGGCTGACTGTTATTTCGTGACTGCTAAATATAGCTTAGCTATTGAGGCCTACCAATCAGCTTTAGATATAAATAAAATTGAATTAGACTATGCGACTTTTCAAATAGCCGTTAGTAATGGGTTCCTTGGTAAAACAGAAAATAAAATTAAAGGGTTAAACAAAGTGATGGACTACAAATCGTCATATTTAAAAGATCAAGCACTTTTTGAATTAGCTAACTCATATGCAAATCAATCAAACCCTGTTAAAGCCATACAGAAGTATCAAGAATTAATCTCTAGCTATTCTTCCAGTACTTTAGTTTCTAAGGCTTTGTTACGTAAGGGGTTGATAGAGTACAATCAAAACAATACTACAGCTGCTCTTAGTAGTTTTAATACTGTGGCAGTTGGATATCCTTCAACAGCAGAAGCTTTCCAGGCCATTAGTTCGTCACGGTCTATTTATATAGACCTTGGTCAGGTCGATTCCTATGCGATTTGGGTAAAGTCGTTAGATTATGCACGTGTTACTGACTCTGAGTTAGAATCAGCGACCTACCAGGCTGCAGAAAAACAATATTTAGACAGCAATACCAATAAAGCTATAAAATTATTTAATGGGTATATAGTTAGTTTTCCAAATGGTAAACAGCTTTTAAAAGCTCATTTTCACCTTGCAGAATTGTACTACAAGGCTACTTTGTCTGCCAATGCTCTCCCACACTATCAATATGTGTGTAGTCAAGCCCCTAGTGAGTTTACAGAAACAGCACTATTTAAAACATCAGAAATCTTATTAGAGTCAGAAGCTTTTGATGAAGCATTAGTTATTTTACTAAGATTAGACACAGAAGCAAGAAATCCTCAAAATAGATTGTATGCGCAATCCAACTTAATGAAAGTCAATTTTCGATTTAATGATTTTGACGCAGCTATTCGTTATGCAGAAATGATTCTTAAAAACTCTAAAACAGACTCTTACATTAAAAGCGATGCCTATATTATTATAGCCAGAGCAGCAATGCAAACTAATGAAGAAATGAAAGCTCGAGCGGCTTACCAACAGGTTAAGTCAATAGCCACTGGCGAAATGGGAGCAGAAGCACAGTATTATGAGGCGTATTTTAGCTACATAGATGGTGCTTTTGAAGCGTCTAACCAAAGTGTTCAAATATTGATTAAAAACTTTTCTAGTCATAAGTATTTTGCCTCTAAAGGTCTTATTGTTATGGCCAAGAATTTTCATGCTCTTGGAGACGATTTCCAAGCGACTTATATTTTAGAAAATATAAGTCAAAATTTCGCAGACTTCAAGGAAGTCGTAGACGAAGCGCAACTAGAGCTTGAGCGTATTAAATTAGAAGTAGCTAAGACAAACTCATCATTAGAAACGAGTATAGAAAATGAAAACTAGAATTATGAATACTAAATTCAAATATTATTTAAGTCTATTATTTGTTTTGATCGTTATGTTTTCGTTTCAAAACATAGAATCACAAACGTCACAGTCTCGCTCACAAGATTCTATAGATACACAGGTAGTAACTATTGTCAAACCATATACCCCCAAAATATCAGATGCTTTTAAATTAAAGCAATCTCCGGAAATGAGTATTTCTGATAAATCTCTAAAAAGTGTCAAATACACAATTTTCTCCATTCCTGTAGCTTCTACATTCATCCCTGCAAAAGGAAATTCTTTAGGGATAGTAAGAGCTAGGAAAAATAAATTATTTCAGAATTATGCTTCGTTAGGGATTGGGAATTACGGTACTGTGTTAGGAAACTTATACCTCAATCACAAAATTAGTAGAGGAGAGGCTTTAGGAGGCTATATGGAGCACCACTCGTCGCAAGGCGGTATTGACGGTATACAGCTGGAAGATACGTTTTCAAATAATAAGGTTCAGGTTAATTATACCAAAGCATTAAAGGCTTTTGTTTGGAATACAGATGTTGCCTATGAACGACAATCAATTAATTGGTATGGACTCCCATTCATAACATTGGTCCCGATAGATTCTAAGCAAGTTTATTCTGCGTTGTCTTTATCCAGTGACGTACAGTTTACAAAAGGGGTTTTTCAAACGGGAGGGATTGATTTTCAACGATTTTCAGATGCCTATAGTTCTCAAGAATATCGACTTAAGGCAGAATCAAGCCTACAATTTAATGTGTTCAACCAATCGATTACTTCTGATCTAAGTATTGATTATTTAAATGGAAAATTTAATCAGAGCGACCTGATTCCCGAGCGGAATAATTATGGGAACACCCTCTTTTCAGTAACGCCATCCTACAAATACTTTCAAGGAGATTTAGCTGTTTCATTTGGGCTTAGAGCGGCTTTCTTAACAGATCCCAACAGAGATGTAAATAAATTTTATATTTATCCCAATATAGAAGCTAGCTTTTCTGTGGTCAATTCTATTTTGATAGCTTATGCCAGCCTTAAAGGAGGCTTGAATCAAAACTCGTATTCTGATTTCGCACAAATTAATCCATTTATATCTCCTACTCTTGAGATCCGTTCAAGCTCAACTACTTATGAGTTAATCATTGGGGCTAAAGGGAAATTGTCTCAATCCATAGCATACGACCTAAACGGAAGTTATTCTAAACAAAATAATAAAGCGCTTTTTCGTTCCAATACCATTATGAACCTTTCATCACTTACTAACTACAATCAAGGGAATTCCTTTGGAATAGTATATGATGATATTGATATTTTTAACGCTTCAGGAACTTTAGAGTTTGATATGACCCAAAAATTAAATATGAGATTGAAAGGGAATCTCTATAAGTATACAAGTGATTTGGAGCCAACAGCTTGGAATTTACCTGATTTTGAAGCGTCTCTGTTTTTAGATTATAAAATTTCTGATAAATGGTTATTTGGTGGGAATCTATTTTATTATGGCTCTAGACAAGATACGACCCATTTTGAGGGTCTATTAATTCCAGGTACGATTACAGCAAATCAATCTTTAGATGCTTTTTTAGATGCAAATGTGCAATTAGATTACCAAATCTCAACCCAGTGGGGTGCCTTTCTGAAAGTCAATAATATGACTAATGCAAACTATAAACGTTGGAATCATTATTCAGTTCAGGGATTTCAGATTTTGGGAGGTGCCAGTTATAAATTTGACTTTTAAGCCAAGGTTAGTTTTGCTAGAAAGTCAAAATGAGGACCTTCTTCTACTAATTCGCATTTTAACCCGACCTGATCACATGCTATTCTTAGGTTTTCGAAATCAAGATACATCCAGCTAAAGGTTACTTCTTGGTCTTTATAACGAATTGTATATTCTAGTTCGCCGTAATAGTCTTTGGTAGTATCCATCCAGTAACCTCCATCTTCTTCTTCGTACATGTATTTAATGTCAGAAGAATCAATTAGAATTTGCCCATCAGGATTTAAAAGAGTTTTTAAATGGCTTAAAACAAAAGGAGTATGTGCTAAGGACTGGAAAATTCCAGACCCATTCATTAACAACAATAAGGTATCAAAGGTGTTTGTTTCGTCCATCACATCTAACAAATATGCTTGGGTTATTCCGCGCAAACGACAGGCTTCAATAGCCCCTTGTGAGATGTCAATTGATTTCACTTCTAAACTCTTTGATTTTAAATATAGGCTATGGCTTCCGGCTCCACAACCAATATCAAGTACAGCACCTTTAGATAGCTTTAAGGCTGTTTGCTCAAGTGAAGGCATGTCTGAATAGTTTCTAAATAAATAGGGAATAGGCAAAGTATCTGATACAGAAATGCTAGTTGAGGTTACTAAGTCTTCAGAGTAGTTTCCGAGTTGATAATCTAAAATGGCAGTTCCAAATACATCTTTCATTATACTGAGCTATTTATTCTTAGTTTTGCAGTATGCAAGACCAATTAAAATCCCTTTCCAAGGAAGCCAAAGATAAGCAAAAGGAGCATAAAGCCTTTTTTATTAGGCTTAGAAAAAAAACTCCTAAAAAACTCGATTCCATTATGGAGGAACTCCACGAATCGGAGTTTAAAAAATCAGACTGTCTTAAGTGTGCTAACTGTTGTAAAACAACCAGTCCGATTTTTACTAATAAAGATATAGAGCGTATTTCAAAATCCTTTAGAGTCAAAACAAGGCAATTTATTGATACCTATCTTAATTTAGACGCCGATGCGGATTATGTTTTAAAATCATCCCCTTGCACTTTCTTAGCTTCGGATAACAGCTGCAATATTTACGACATCCGGCCTAAAGCATGTCGAGAATACCCACATACCAATCGTAAAAACTTTGAAAAAATAGCAGACCTTACTCTTAAAAATGTATCAATCTGTCCAGCTACATTTAATATAGTCGAAGCGTTAAGAGCAAAATTAAAATAAGTATATTTATATAATATAGAGGCGCTTATGGAACAGATTATTAATTATTTCGAAACAATTCCATCTTTACACCGTAGTGGAATACTTGTTGGGGGATTAACGTTTTTTTGGATCCTAGAGGGGTCTTTGCCACTGTTTAGGTTTAGCTATAACAAATGGAGACATGCGTTTCCAAACCTATTTTTCACACTTACCACCATTATAATTAATTTTATGTTAGCTTTTTTATTGCTTAGTACAGCCGATTGGGTATCGGTTAATGATTTTGGTGTTCTAAACTGGCTTCCTGATATACCATTTTGGTTGTATATTTTTTTAGGAGTTCTCCTCATGGATTTTGTAGGTGCGTATTTACCTCATTTTACAGAACATAAAGTGCCACCACTTTGGATGGTTCATTTGGTTCATCATTCAGATCATAAGGTAGACACCACAACAGCAAACCGTCACCATCCTTTGGAGAGTGTCATTCGTTATGTATTTACGCTCGCTGGAGTTTTTATTATTGGTGCCCCTATAGGTATTGTGATGCTATACCAGTCAATATCTCTTGTAGCCACTCAGTTTAGCCATGCTAACATCAAGCTGCCAAAGAAATTAGATTATGTGCTAAGTTTTATCTTTATATCTCCAGATATGCATAAGATTCATCACCATTATCAATTGCCCTATACAGATGCTAATTATGGAAATATTTTTTCTATTTGGGATCGTTTGTTGGGAACCTATATGTACATGGAGCGAGAACATATAGTGTATGGAGTTGATACCTTTCCAAATGAAGCGGAAAACAATAACTTAATGCAATTGTTGAGACAGCCATTTCAGGGGTTTAGAAAGCCTACAACGGGTATAGTAGGTAAGGAGCTCTAATTAGTTTATAATGTTCTAAATCGCTTTTCCAACTCGCTCTAATTTCTTGAGCAGTCCAGCCACTTTCAATTTTTTTTTGTAGTAACTCTTGACCAGCCAGTTTGGTAAAAAAGGGATTAAAAAACACTGTTTTGTCAGAAGTGTTTTGGTAAGCATCAACAAGCCATTTGAGTTCAATAAAATCTAATCGAGCTAGATTTTGAAGATTGAGTCCTTTGCAAATTTCTCCTTTGTGAACCGGGTACTTTGCGCCAATATTAGGAATAGGTGTAAAACTATAATTATATAAGTCGCCTTTCAAATAAGGACTTCCAATAACTTGAAATTGATTTTCTGTTCCCCGCCCCATACTCATATTAGTACCTTCAAAAAAGCATAAACTTGGGTATAAGTTGATTGCTTTTGAGTTTGGAAGATTAGGGGATGGGTTGATAGGAAGTTGATACGTTGTTGAGTGGGTGTAGTTATGAAGAGGAATCACCTTTAAGTCACATTTTACGCCTTCTTTTAGCCAACCTTCTCCATTAATCATTTGGGCATATTCTCCGACTGTCAGTCCATGCACAACAGGGACAGGGTGCACTCCTACAAAACTAGTATGTTGAAGATCCAAAGTAGGACCGTCTACATAGTGGCCGTTTGGGTTTGGACGGTCCAATACCAAGACAGTAATACCTAAATTAGCGCATGTTTCCATCATGTAATGAAGGGTAGATAAAAACGTATAGAAACGAGCCCCTACATCTTGAATATCAAAAATAACGATATCTAAGTCGGATAAAATAGCTGCATCAGGAATTTTATTTTCGCCGTATAAAGAGACAATAGGAATGCCAGTTCCAGCATCTATTCCATCTTTTATATACTCACCTGCATCGGCTGTGCCTCTAAAACCATGCTCAGGAGCAAAAACTTTTTTAACCTTTATATTTAATTTTAGTAATGAATCTACCAAATGAGTGTGGCCTATAGCCTTAAAAATAACAGAGGTTTGATTGGCCACAATTCCTATGTTTTTATTTTTTAAAATCGGTAGGTAGCGTTCTGTTTGTTGAGCTCCTAAAATGATGGGAGACTCATTAACCTCTAAAGATTGTGAGTTAGAAGTGTTTCTACATGAAAGAAGTGTCAAAACAAATAATAAAACAGTATTTTTGATAAAATTTAAATGCATTTATAAATTTTGAATTACGAGTATTTTTTAGCCAAACGTATTATAGGAAATAAGTCCTATAAAAGTAGTGTATCGGCACCAATAATAAAAATTGGAATTGCAGCAATTGCAATTAGTATTATTGTGATGTTGATTGCTATTGCTACTGGAATTGGTTTGGAGCGGAAAATCCGCGACAAAGCAGTGGCTTTTAATGGACATATAAGTATTTCTAATTTTGATAGTAATGAATCTGAGGGGGCCCAAGTGCCTATTTCAATAAACCAAGATTTTTATCCTGAATTTACTACGGTTGCTGGCGTATCACACATACAAGCAGTTGCCAATAAATTTGGAATAATTAGAACCAATACAGATTTCGAAGGTTTGTTTTTAAAAGGCGTTGGATCTGACTATGACTGGCGTTACTTTAAAGACTTCTTAGTTGAGGGGCGTCTCCCCGTTTATACTCAAAAATATAGTAGTGAGGTTTTAATTTCAACGTATTTAGCGGATCGTTTGGGCTTTGTTGTTGGAGATAGTTTTCAGATGTATTTCATGAAATCAGACTCTAGTAAAGCGCCAAGCATCATGAAATACTCGATCGTAGGTGTCTTTAATTCAGGCTTTGAAGAGTTAGATAAAACCTATATTATTGGCGACATCAATCATGTGCAGCGTTTAAATAGATGGTCAAAAGATCAAATCGGTAATTTTGAAGTTTTTATTTCGAATTATAATGACTTAGATCGGCTAGGGAATGAGGTGTATGCTCAAACCCCTTCTACACTTAATACGTTGACTGTTAAGCAAAAGTATGCTACCATTTTTGAGTGGATTCCTATTTTTACAACCAATATATACATCATCTTAGCTATTATGATTTTTGTAGGAGCTATTAATATGATTACAGCCTTATTGGTTTTAATATTAGAGCGGACTCAAATGATAGGTATTTTGAAAGCTCTAGGAAGTAGTAATGTGAGTATTAGAAAGTTGTTTTTATATAATGCTTCTTACCTTATTTTTTGCGGATTATTTTGGGGAAATTTAATTGGTTTAGGTGTTTTATTTCTTCAGAAACAGTTTCAATTTTTAACCTTAGATCCGTCGGTTTATTATGTGACTGTGGCTCCAGTTTATTTAGACTGGACGTACGTAGTCCTACTTAACGTAATGACTTTCGTTTTATGTATTCTAATGTTATTAATTCCTTCATTTATCATCAGTAAAATATCTCCGATTAAAGCCATTAAGTTCAATTAAAAGTTCTTAATCACGCATTTGTAAGCCCAGAAATTTAATGTAATTTTACATCAAATTTACAGCTATGAAATACGCCGAAAATATATTAGGAACAATAGGGAATACGCCTTTAGTTAAAATGAATGTGCTAACTAAAGATTTGCCTTGTTTGGTGTTGGCTAAGTATGAAACTTTTAACCCTGGTAATTCTGTCAAAGACAGAATGGCATTACAGATGATAGAAGATGCAGAAGCCGATGGTCGACTTCAGCCAGGAGGTACCATTATTGAGGGGACTTCTGGTAATACAGGAATGGGACTCGCTTTGGCTGGAATTATTAAAGGGTATAAGTGTATTTTTGTCTTAGCTGATAAGCAGTCAAAAGAAAAAATGGACATTTTACGTGCAGTTGGTGCTGAGGTGGTTGTCTGTCCAACTTCAGTTGAGCCAGAAGATCCACGTTCCTACTATTCAGTCTCCAAGCGTTTGTCTGAAGAAACACCAAACTCTTGGTATGTTAATCAGTATGATAATCCCAGTAATTGTAAGGCACATTTTTTAAGTACAGGTCCAGAAATATGGGAACAAACAGATGGTAAAATAACTCATTTTGTAGTAGGAGTTGGTACTGGAGGAACAATTTCAGGGGTTGGAAGTTATCTGAAAATGAAAAACCCGAATGTTAAAATATGGGGTATTGATACTTATGGAAGTGTTTTTAAAAAATACCATGAAACGGGAATCTTTGATGAAAATGAGATTTACCCTTATGTCACAGAAGGTATTGGCGAAGATATCCTCCCAATGAATGTTAATTTTGGAGTGATTGACGGATTTACAAAAGTAACAGATAAAGATGCGGCTGTTTATACACAGCGTTTAGCTAAAGAAGAAGGGATGTTTTTAGGGAACTCTGCTGGAGCGGCTGTTAAAGGGCTTCTTCAGTTAAAATCACATTTCAAACCTGAAGACGTCGTGGTCGTTTTATTTCATGATCATGGAACTCGCTATGTTGGTAAAATGTTTAATGATGATTGGATGCGCGAAATGGGATATATAGATTAATATATTTCTTATTAAAAGTAGGGATCTTAAAAACTAATTCCTACATTGTATGAATGCAAGAAGACTTCCTACACTATGTCTGGCAGCATAAAAAAATGACCCTCAAATCGTTAAAAACAACTACTAAGGAGCCTATAACTCTTAAAGCAGTTGGCTTGCCGAATTTAAATTCTGGGCCCGATTTTTTTAATGCACTGCTTACTATAGATACCCAACTTTGGGCTGGTAACGTTGAAATACACGTCAAGTCTTCCGACTGGTATGTTCATAATCACGAAACAGATGCTGCTTATGACAATGTCATTTTACATGTAGTTTGGGATCACAATATAGAGGTTTTTAGAAAGGATAACACGCCCATTCCAACGCTGGAACTAAAACACTTCATCCTTCCCCATACATTACGTAACTACAAAGCTTTAATCCATGAAAAAAAGAAATGGATACCCTGTGAGGATTCTATTACTACAGTGGATGCTTTTACTATTAACCATTGGATGGAACGTTTGTACTTAGAACGCTTAGAGGCAAAGTATCTAGGGGTTGAAAGTCAGCTTTCAGATTCTAAATACAATTGGGAGGCGGTTTTGTTTTGGCAATTAGCCAAAAGTTTTGGGCTAAAGGTAAATGGAGAGGCATTTTTAAATATATCTAAATCAATTGATTTTTCGGTAATTCAAAAAGTTAAACATGACCCTCATTCTTTGGAGGCATTGCTGTTAGGTCAGTCAGGGCTTCTTGAAACAACTGCTGAACACACATATGTTTCAGAACTTAAAAGAGTTTATGCGTTTCTAAAAAATAAATTTTCATTACCAACTAAAGGAGTTTTCCCTGTACGTTTTTTTCGACTTCGTCCCCCTAATTTCCCAACCATAAGATTAGCTCAATTAGCCAATTTGTACAGTAGACATTCAAATTTATTCTCAAAAATTATTGAGGCTAGAACTTTAGAGGAATTACATACTATTTTTGAAGGATCAACATCTGAGTTTTGGAAGACACATTATACTTTTGAAAAAACATCCAAACCGGTCATCAAAAGTTTGACAAGGCCATTTATTAATTTGCTAATTATTAACAGCATTGTCCCTCTTAAATTTGCCTTTAATAAAATTAATCGACAGTCACAATTAGAAGATGTTATTGCAGTTGTTCAAAAGATTCCTATGGAGCAAAACAGTGTTGTAAATAGGTTTCATTTACTTTACAAGTTTAGAAAAACAGCTTTAGATTCCCAAGCTCTAATCCAATTAAAATCAAATTATTGTTCAAAAAATAAATGTCTTCATTGTGCGATTGGTAGTGCCCTTTTGAATCGAAATTCATAAATTGCAGTATGAAATTATTTTACAGCTTTCTTTTATATCTACAAAAATATGGATTTTATGTTTGTCAGCGAATCGCCGATAGATTTGGTATGCGTGCTAAAGTTGTTAGAACCTCATTTATTTACTTAACGTTTGTGACACTTGGCTTTGGGTTTGCTTTTTATCTTTTTCTAGCTTTTTGGATTCGTATAAAGGATTTGATATACACTAAGAGAACTTCTGTTTTTGATATATAGCCTATGGAGAGTCCTTTTTTAAAATTTTTTAGATCCAAAATAGAAACCGCAATAGCTTTATTGATATTACTTTTATTTATTGGAGTCGTTGGTTTTAGAGTAATGTCTAATTATTCGTGGGTTGATGCAATCTACATGACTGTGATTACGGTGACTACTGTTGGATTTGGAGAGGTTCATCCCTTAGATCCACAAGCTAAAATATTTACAGTATTTCTTATATTAACCAGTGTTGTGATTGTTGGTTATGCATTTAAAATTATTACAGAATATATAATTTCAAAAAACAATCTTGCCGAACTAAAACAGAAGAAAATGCAAAAAAAAATTGATTCTCTTTCCAATCATGTAATTATATGTGGATTTGGGAGAAATGGAAAACAAGCAGCAAAAAAATTACTAATGCATAAGCGTTCTTTTGTGGTGATTGAGTCTAACAAAGAATTGATAGAAAAACATCAAAATGATAAGATTCTTTTTGTTTGGGGGAATGCCAATGAAGATGAGGTCCTTCAGCTTGCTGGCATTGAACATGCAGAGTGTTTGATCTCGGCTTTACCTAATGATTCAGATAATGTCTTTGTGGTTCTTTCAGCGCGTCAAATGAATTCAAAAATGCGAATCATTAGTCGTGCATCTAACGAGTCTTCTAATAGTAAGCTTAAATTAGCGGGGGCTAATAATGTGATTTTGCCTGATAATATTGGTGGTGATCATATGGCTTCTTTAGTAGTTGTTCCTGACCTTTTGGAGTTTGTTGATAACCTCTCCATAGTTGGGAGTAGTAGTATAAATATTGAAGAAATAGCAGTTGAAAAATTATATGATACATCGACTGTTAAAACTATTCAAGATTTACAATTACGAAAAAATACTGGATGTAGCGTTATAGGATACAAGAGTGAGTCTGGAGAATACGTAATTAATCCTGAGGCAAGTCAAAAATTGGCACCAAATTCTAAAGTGATTGTTTTAGGACGTCCAGAACAAATCCAGAATCTTAATTCTACCTATAATATTAACATCTAGTAATCTTGTCGTTGCGATTTCAAAAATCGTCTTCTAATTTTATTAACTCATTTTTTTTCCCCATATTGTTGGCAAATTAACTAAGACTGTAATTATATTCTATGAAAACATATATTCAAACTGTTATTGCTTTAATCTTACCGTTTATTTCTTTTGCTCAAGACAAAGGAATTGACCAAATTATCGATGAAAAATTTGGTAATGCAACGGGGTGGTTTGTCGACTTCATTTTTTATAAAATACCGTTTTCTGAAAACATTCAAATTTTCTGGGTATTATTCCCGCTAATTTTAGGAGCGACTTATTTTACCATTTATTTTAATTTTATAAATTTTAGAGGTTTTATCACGTCTATCAATATTGTTAGAGGGAAGTATGACGACTTAGACCATCATGAAAGTTTACCAGCTGCAGGAGATGCAACTTCTGGCGGAGATGCTATTGAAACTGCCGCTATTGAAGACCTTGAAGGAGAGGTAACACATTTTCAAGCGCTCACAGCAGCCTTGTCAGCTACCGTAGGTCTAGGGAATATCGCAGGAGTTGCAATTGCCGTATCCATTGGTGGTGCTGGAGCTACCTTTTGGATGATTGTAGCAGGATTTTTAGGGATGGCATCTAAGTTTGTGGAATGTACTTTAGGAGTTAAATATAGAGATATTGATGAAAATGGCACTGTTTACGGAGGTCCAATGTATTACCTAACTAAAGGACTAAAGTCAAAAGGTCTTGAAAAGTTAGGGAAGGTATTAGCCGTAGTGTTTGCGGTTTTTGTTATTGGAGGTTCTTTTGGAGGTGGAAATATGTTCCAAGTAAACCAGGCTTTTCAACTTGTTGAAAATATTACTGGGGGAGAAGCTTCTTTTCTTCACGGTAAAGGTTGGTTATTTGGATTAGTAATGGCTGTCCTTGTTGGAATTGTCATCATTGGAGGTATTAAAAAAATTGCCAAAGTAACTGATAAAATTGTACCATTTATGGTGGTTATATATGTATCAGCTTCTTTGTTCGTAATTCTTTCTAACTATACCATGATTGGAGACGCATTTGCTCAAATATTCAATGGGGCTTTTAGCCCTGAAGGAGTTGCTGGTGGTGCAATAGGAGTTTTAGTCCAAGGTTTTAAACGCGCTGCATTTTCAAATGAGGCAGGAGTTGGTTCAGCTTCTATTGCGCATTCAGCTGTTAAAACCAAATATGCTGCATCTGAGGGATTAGTTGCGTTATTAGAACCTTTCATAGATACCGTTGTTGTATGTACGATGACAGCTTTGGTTTTAATCATTACAGGAAATGTAGCTGCAGAAAACTCAAGTCTTAATGATGCACAAGCAATCCTTTTAACTTCTTCGGCATTTGAGGGAGTGATCTCTTGGTTTCCATATGTACTTACTATAGCAGTTGTGTTATTTGCTTTTAGTACCATGATTTCTTGGTCTTATTATGGCTTCCAAGGGTGGGCTTATTTATTTGGTAGATCAAAGAAAATGGAATATCTATATAAAATCATTTTCTGTTTATTTGTTATTGTTGGATCGGCTGCAAGTTTAGGCTCGGTGATCGGTTTTTCTGATGCTATGATTTTTGCTATGATGGTTCCAAATATGGTAGGTATTATTATCCTAGCGCCTAAAGTTAAGAAAGAACTTGTCCGATTTATGGACGCTATAAAAAAATAAAACTCATGCTCCAAAATGAAATTTTACACCTACTTTTCAAATCAACAACGCCTTGCGGTTGTTGGCTTAATATTAGTGATTGTTTTTTTAGAGGTTCTGTCTATATTTCCCAAACCTAACGGATATGACGGCTTTCAAGTTGATCTTGAATCGTATTTGAAGTTTCAAAACGAGATAACCCAACAAATCGTTCTAAATGAGATTAAGTCAGCGCCTAAGATATATCCATTTAACCCTAATTTTATAACAGATTATAAGGGTTATAAACTAGGTATGAATTCCAAAGAGATAAACCGTTTGCTATTGTATAGAGCTCAAAATAAATGGATCAACTCTGCAAAAGAATTTCAAAACGTTACAAAGGTGTCTGATTCATTTCTACATATAATTTCTCTAAACTTTAAGTTTCCGGACTGGGTTAAAAATTCAAACAAAACCTCTGTTTCTTTAGAAAGGCCCATTTCTTTTGAAGATAAGATAGACTTAAATATTACAACAGTAAATGAGCTTCAAAAAGTTTATGGGGTTGGTTCTGTTCTCTCCAACCGAATTATAAAATTAAGAGATTCTTTTATTGGAGGTTTTATTTCGGATATTCAACTGCAAGACGTCAGAGGTTTAACCCCTGAAACAATCGAGAATATTCGTAAACAATTTAGTGTCAAAACGCCTAGAACCTATCTTAAAATTAGCTTAAATACAGCAACAGTTGATCAGCTAGTGACTATTCAGCATATTGATTATGAATTGGCATATGAGATTATCGAGTTGCGAATGTTAAAGGAAGGTTATAAGATTATTGATGAATTAACAAAAGTTAAAGGATTTCCTGTTAAAAAGTTAGAGATTATTAAATTATATTTGACACTTAATTAGATAAACTATGGATTTTAATTATTCAGAGGAACAAGAATTAATTGCTAATTCAGCAAAAGAATTTGCTGAACAATTTATAAGGCCTCATATTATGGAATGGGATGAGTCTCAACACTTTCCTGCGGATGTGTTACACAAAGCAGGGGAAATGGGTTTTATGGGGATATTTATCCCCGAAGAATACGGTGGGTCTGGTCTTGGTTATCATGAGTACATTGCAATTATTGAAGAGATTTCTAAAGTAGACCCTTCAATAGGTCTATCCATAGCGGCTCATAATTCTCTTTGTACAGGACATATTTATTACTTTGGGAATGAAAGTCAGAAACAAAAGTGGTTACCTAGGTTAGCATCTGGACAGTGGATTGGTGCTTGGGGATTAACAGAGCACAATACAGGAAGTGATGCCGGAGGAATGAATACCACAGCAATAAAAGACGGTGATCATTATGTATTGAATGGGTCCAAAAACTTTATTACACATGGTCGTAGTGGAGATATTGCTGTTGTAATTGCCAGAACAGGAGAAAAAGGAGACTCTCACGGAATGTCCGCATTTGTAATTGAAAAAGGAACTCCAGGCTTTTCGTCTGGTAAAAAAGAAGATAAATTAGGAATGCGCGCTAGTGAAACAGCCGAATTAGTGTTTGATAACTGCAGAGTACATAAAGATAATTTACTTGGTGCTGAAGGCGATGGGTTTATACAATCTCTCAAGATTTTAGATGGAGGTCGAATTTCAATAGGGGCTCTTTCTCTAGGAATTTCTAAAGGAGCCTACGAAGCTTCTTTAAAGTACGCAAAAGAGCGTGTGCAATTCGGAAAGCCTATTTCTAGTTTTCAGGGTATTTCATTTAAGTTATCTGACATGGCTACTGAAATTGAAGCTTCAGAGTTGCTCTTACATAAAGCAGCTTTTTTGAAAAATAAAGGGGCTAAGGTGACTACTCTAGGGGCTATGGCAAAATTATATGCTAGTGAAGCCTGTGTTAAAATCGCGAATGATGCAGTTCAAATACATGGTGGATATGGGTATACAAAAGAATTTCCTGTAGAAAAGTTTTACAGAGACGCAAAACTATGTACCATAGGGGAAGGGACAACAGAAATTCAAAAAGTTGTCATCTCAAGAAATATTTTAAAATAACTATTGCAAAACAATAATTAAGTTTATATTTGCACTCAAATCTAAAAGAGGGGAGGTTAAGACACTATGTTAATAATACCAATAAAAGAAGGAGAAAATATAGATAGAGCACTGAAACGTTTCAAGCGAAAGTTTGATAAGACGGGTACGAAGCGTTCTTTACAAACGCGCAAGCAGTTTGAAAAGCCATCTGTTAAACGTAGAGCTCAAATCCAGAAAGCACAATATATTCAAGGATTAAGAGACGCTGAGAACTTATAGTTTTCAATACTATTAAATTTAAAAGCACCCTATTTTAGGGTGCTTTTTTCATTTTAACTAGTAAAATAAACTTTTATCGTAACTGTTACTTGCTATTATTTACCGGTTGAGTTAGGTCTGTATCTATTGGATATTTTTGTAAATGCATTAAGTCGATGTACAGCCGTTTAAAACCTATGTTTTCGGTTAGAAAATTATAAATTTTCCCTATATTAGTAAGAGTTAATATTTACCAAATGGCTGTCAATAAATTTATTGATTTTTTACTGTTAGAGAAAAAATATTCTCAGCACACAGCTGTGGCATATCAAAGAGACATAGAAATGTTTCAATTGTTTTTAACAAATGAGTTTTCAGTTTCAGAAGTATCCGATGCTAATTATTCTCAAATCCGAAGCTGGATTGTTGAGTTGGTAAGTGCTAATGTTACCAATAGAACCATTAATCGAAAAGTATCCTCTTTAAATAGTTACTATAAGTTTCTACTAAAGATAGAGACTATAGAACTTAATCCTCTAACAAAGCACAAAGCTTTAAAGGTGAGTAAAAAACTCCAGATTCCATTTTCTGAAACAGAAATTGCTAGTGTATTAAATGGGATTGATACGGATAGTTTTGAGGGGCTTAGAGATAAGTTGATAGTTGAGCTTTTTTATTCTACTGGAATGCGTCGTGTAGAATTAGTAAATCTTCAGTTGAGTGATGTAGATATATCTCAGAGACAAGTTAAGGTCCTAGGCAAAAGAAATAAAGAACGTTTTATTCCGTTACTACCTAATGTAATAAAAACCCATCGAGCTTATTTAGATGAGCGTTCTCAGCTAAAGTTAGTTAAGGATTCAAATGCGCTTTTCTTGAGTTTAAAAGGGGTTAAAGTTTATGAGAAGCTTGTTTACAGGGTGATCACAAATTATTTTGACACGGTATCGTCTAAAGTAAAGAAAAGCCCCCATATCCTTAGACATTCCTTTGCGACTCATTTATTAAATAATGGAGCCGATTTAAATTCAGTTAAAGAACTTTTAGGGCACTCAAGTTTAGCTGCTACGCAGGTTTATACACATAATAGCGTGGCTGAGCTTAAGAAAGTATATGAAAAAGCGCATCCTAGGACGCTCTCTTAGTTGCGATGTTTAATCTTAAATACGAATAATATGAAAGTAGAAACACAATCTATTAATTTCAATGCGGATCAAAAATTAATTAACTTTATTCAAAAACGAATGGATAAACTAGATTTGTTTTATGATAAGATCATAAAGGCTGCTATTTATTTAAAGCTAGATAACACTTCAGATAAAGCCAATAAAATATTTGAAGTTCAGTTGTCAATACCTGGTGATGTTATCTCTTTTAAGAAGGTTTTTAGAACATTTGAAGAGGGAGTTGACGTTGCAGTTCATGTATTGGAAAGACAGCTAAAAAAAAGAAAAGAAAAATTACGTCAAAATTCATGATATTTTTCTTCAAAAATGTTTTGAAACATAAAAAATATATATACATTTGCAGTCCGTTAGAAATAGCGGGCTTTTTAGTGCCTAATAAACACTAACAAAAGCCGATGTAGCTCAGCTGGCTAGAGCAGCTGATTTGTAATCAGCAGGTCGTGGGTTCGAGTCCCTCCATCGGCTCAAGTTCTTTTAAAGAGTGAATTATAATTTTAAATTGAGGGGAGATACTCAAGCGGCCAACGAGGGCAGACTGTAAATCTGCTGACTACGTCTTCGCAGGTTCGAATCCTGCTCTCCCCACATTTAAACTTATAGATTGAAATTAAATTGCGAGAGTAGCTCAGTTGGTAGAGCGTCAGCCTTCCAAGCTGAATGTCGCCGGTTCGAACCCGGTCTCTCGCTCTATTTTTTTGGCCGGTGTAGCTCAGGGGTAGAGCGTTTCCTTGGTAAGGAAGAGGCCACGGGTTCAATTCCCGTCATTGGCTCTTTTTTTGATTAAATAAATTGAATACAAGTAAGATTACTAAATATTAATATAACTAAGAATAAATTTTAAAACATGGCAAAGGCAACTTTCGATCGTTCAAAACCACACTTAAACATTGGTACTATTGGACACGTAGATCACGGTAAAACAACTTTAACTGCTGCTATTACTAAAGTATTAGCTGATGCAGGTTATTCTGAAGCAAGATCATTCGATCAGATTGATAATGCTCCTGAAGAAAAAGAAAGAGGTATAACAATTAATACTTCTCACGTAGAATATGCAACTAACAATCGTCATTACGCTCACGTTGACTGTCCAGGTCACGCGGATTACGTAAAAAACATGGTTACAGGTGCAGCACAAATGGATGGTGCTATTTTAGTAGTAGCTGCTACAGATGGTCCAATGCCACAAACTCGTGAGCATATCCTTTTAGGACGTCAGGTAGGAATTCCAAGAATGGTAGTATTCTTAAACAAAGTTGACATGGTTGACGATGAAGAGCTTTTAGAGCTTGTTGACATGGAAGTAAGAGACTTATTAAACTTCTACGACTACGATGGTGATAACGGACCTGTTGTTTCAGGATCTGCACTTGGTGCTCTTAACGGAGAAAAGAAGTGGGTTGATACTGTATTAGAGCTTATGGAAGCTGTTGATGCATGGATTGAATTACCAGTTCGTGATGTTGAAAAAGATTTCTTAATGCCTATTGAAGATGTATTCTCAATTACAGGTCGTGGTACAGTTGCTACAGGTCGTATTGAGACTGGTATCGCAAATACTGGAGATCCAGTTGAGATCATTGGTATGGGTGCTGAAAAATTAAACTCTACAATTACAGGAATTGAAATGTTCCGTCAAATATTAGATAGAGGTGAAGCTGGAGATAATGCAGGTATCTTATTAAGAGGTATTGAAAAATCTCAAATTTCAAGAGGTATGGTAATTACTAAGCCTGGCTCAGTAACACCACACGCTAAATTTAAAGCTGAGGTTTATATCCTTAAAAAAGAAGAAGGTGGACGTCACACTCCATTCCATAACAACTACCGTCCACAGTTTTATGTGCGTACAACAGATGTAACTGGAAACATTGCTTTACCATCAGGAGTAGAAATGGTAATGCCAGGAGATAACTTGACAATTGAAGTTGACTTGATTCAAACAATTGCAATGCATGTTGGACTACGTTTCGCGATTCGTGAAGGTGGTAGAACTGTAGGTGCAGGTCAGGTAACTGAGATTTTAGACTAATATTATTAGATTAATACTTGTAAAGGTGTCTCGATTTATCGAGATACCTTAACTTGTATTTACGGGTTTAGCTCAGTTGGTAGAGCACTGGTCTCCAAAACCAGGTGTCGGGAGTTCGAGTCTCTCAACCCGTGCAAGGTAATTGGAGAATAGTAAGCGTACTCAAATTAAAAATAAAATATAAGATAATGGCAGGTATAGTAGAATATGTAAAAGAATCATTTGGAGAACTTAAAAACAATGTAAGTTGGCCAACATGGGCTGAAGGACAAAGTCTAACAGTACTTGTGGCGGTTTTTTCAATTATATTTTCATTAGCTATATGGGGTGTGGATACAGTATTCGCAGGTGTTATTGAGGAATATTTTAACTGGATCAAATAATACTACTGATGGAAGAAACTAAAGTAGAACAGACTAAAGTAGAAAAGAAGTGGTATGTTGTTCGTGCAGTAAGTGGACAAGAGAACAAAATCAAAGCCTACATCGAAAATGAAATTTCGCGTTTAGGATTAGAAGACTTTGTTGATCAAGTACTCGTGCCTACTGAAAAAGTGATCCAAATTAGAAAAGGAAAAAAAGTACAAAAAGAAAAAGTTTATTTTCCAGGATACATAATGGTACAAGCCAACCTTAGTGGTGAGATTCCTCACATCATAAAATCGATTACAAATGTAATTGGTTTTTTAGGAGAAACTAAAGGAGGAGAGCCAGTGCCGTTACGTCAATCAGAAGTAAACCGAATGTTAGGTAAAGTTGACGAACTGTCATTAGAAGCAGATCAAAACGTTGCTATTCCTTTTGTAAAAGGAGAAACAGTCAAAGTAATCGATGGTCCATTTAATGGATTTGATGGTACTGTAGAAAATATTAATGAAGAAAAACGCAAGCTTGAAGTAATGGTGAAGATTTTTGGAAGAAAAACACCATTAGAATTAAGCTATATGCAAGTAGATAAAATTTAATAATTGTTACACAAATATTAAGATTCGGGTTTATAGCTTCCAACTTATAATAACGAATCACACTAAAATTAAAAAATGGCAAAAGAATTAGGTAAAGTAGTCAAACTACAAGTAAGGGGAGGTGCAGCGAACCCGTCGCCACCGGTCGGACCCGCTTTAGGTGCTGCTGGAGTTAATATCATGGAGTTCTGTAAGCAATTTAATGCAAGAACTCAAGATAAGCCTGGTAAAGTTTTACCAGTGGTTATTTCTGTTTACAAAGACAAATCATTTGACTTTGTAATCAAAACACCTCCAGCTGCAGTACAATTATTAGAAGCGGCCAAAGTAAAAAAAGGTTCTGGCGAACCAAACAGAAAGAAAGTAGCAAAAGTAACTTGGGACCAAGTTAAAACGATTGCTGAAGACAAAATGGTAGATTTAAATGCATTTACTGTTGGTTCTGCTATGAAAATGGTAGCTGGAACAGCCAGATCTATGGGTATAACTGTTAAAGGTGGTGAAGCACCCAATTAATCAAAAATATTTGAAATGGCAAGATTAACAAAAAAGCAAAAGGACGCAGTTTCTAAAATTGAAAAGAATAAAATCTACAGTCTTGAACAGGCTTCAGTTTTAGTGAAAGAAATTACAAACACAAAGTTTGATGCATCCGTTGATTTAGCAGTTCGTTTAGGAGTTGATCCTAGAAAAGCTAATCAAATGGTAAGAGGCGTTGTTTCGCTTCCGCATGGAACTGGTAAAGATATGAAAGTATTAGCCTTAGTAACCCCTGATAAAGCTCAGGAAGCTACAGATGCTGGTGCTGACTATGTTGGTTTAGAAGAATACCTTGAAAAAATCAAAGGTGGTTGGACAGACGTTGACGTCATTATAACAATGCCAAGTGTAATGGGTAAATTAGGCCCTCTAGGTCGTGTATTAGGCCCTCGTGGTTTAATGCCTAACCCAAAGACAGGTACTGTAACAATGGACGTTGCTAAAGCAGTAACAGAAGTTAAAGCCGGTAAAATAGATTTTAAAGTTGATAAAACTGGAATTGTACATGCAGCCATAGGAAAAGTTTCTTTTTCTGCAGACAAAATTCAAGATAACGCTCAAGAGCTATTAACAACTTTAATGAAGTTAAAACCAACATCATCAAAAGGAACATATGTGAAAAGCATTTTTATGTCTAGCACAATGAGCCCTAGTATTGCTGTGGATTCTAAAGTAAGTAGTTAAACAATTTTATTATGACAAGAGAAGAAAAATCAAAAGTAATCAAAGTGTTGACTGCAGAATTAGCTGAGAATTCAAATTTATATTTGACTGATATTTCAGGATTAAATGCAGCAACTACTTCAGCGTTACGACGCGCATGTTTCAAAGCAAACATTCGTTTAGCCGTTGTAAAGAATACCTTGCTTGAAAAGGCAATGGAAGCTTCAGATAAAGATTTCGGAGATTTACCAACGATATTAAAAGGTAATACCTCAGTAATGTATTCTGAAACTGGAAACGCACCAGCAAAAGTAATCAAAGCTTTTAGAAAAAAATCGGATAAGCCTTTCCTTAAGGGAGCTTACATCGAAGAAGCTGTTTACATTGGTGACGATCAATTGGATATGTTAGTAGACATCAAATCTAAAGAAGAGCTTATTGGAGACATCATTGGATTGTTACAATCTCCAGCTAAGAACGTTATTTCAGCACTTCAATCGAGTGGTGGTAAACTTTCAGGTATCCTAAAAACATTATCTCAAAAAGAGGGATAATACAAACAAGTACGCACTTTTTACAATTATATTATATTAAAAAATTATTAAAACGATAGAAAAATGGCAGATTTAAAAGATTTCGCAGAACAATTAGTAAACTTAACAGTAAAGGAAGTTAACGAACTAGCAACAATTTTAAAAGATGAGTACGGTATCGAACCTGCAGCAGCAGCTGTAGCAGTCGCTGCTGGACCTGCAGCTGGTGGAGACGCCGCTGAAGAGCAAACAGAATTCGATGTAATTCTTAAAGCAGCAGGTGGATCTAAGTTAGCTGTAGTTAAATTAGTTAAAGAATTAACTGGTTTAGGTTTAAAAGAAGCTAAAGGATTAGTAGATGACGCACCTAGCGCTATCAAAGAAGCTGTGTCTAAAGACGAAGCTGAAGGCTTGAAAACTTCTTTAGAAGAAGCTGGAGCAGAGGTTGAAGTTAAGTAAGCTTACTCCCTAATTCCATACATTGGTTTAGGTCCTAGAGTTACATGCTCTAAGACCTAAACCCTTTTGTGTATAAATATATATACATTAATAAATAATTATTTTTTAATCAATAATTCGTCCATCGATGTTAGCAAAAAAAGCTGAAAGATTAAATTTCTCGTCTATTAAAAATAGAACCGAATACCCGGATTTTCTGGATATTCAGATAAAATCCTTCCAGGATTTTTTCCAGTTAGAGACAAAATCAGAAGAAAGAGGAGATGAAGGGTTGTATAACACCTTCATGGAAAATTTTCCAATAACCGACACACGTAATCAATTCGTGTTAGAGTTTTTAGATTATTTTATAGATCCACCAAGATATTCACTAGAAGAATGTATCGAAAGAGGCCTTACTTATAGTGTGCCATTAAAAGCAAGATTAAAATTATTCTGTACGGATCCCGAACATGAAGATTTTGAAACTATAGTACAAGATGTTTACTTAGGTACCATCCCTTACATGACTCCAAGTGGTACCTTTTGTATCAACGGAGCAGAGCGTGTTGTTGTATCTCAATTACACCGTTCTCCTGGCGTTTTCTTTGGTCAGTCTTTCCACGCTAATGGAACCAAATTATATTCAGCAAGAGTTATTCCTTTTAAAGGCTCTTGGATTGAATTTGCTACCGATATTAACAGTGTTATGTACGCTTATATCGATCGTAAGAAAAAATTACCTGTTACAACTCTTTTCAGAGCTATCGGTTTTGAAAGAGACAAGGACATTCTTGAAATATTTGACCTTGCTGAAGAGGTTAAAGTTTCAAAATCAGGTTTAAAAAAGATACTAGGACGCAAACTTGCTGCTCGTGTACTAAATACATGGCATGAAGATTTCGTTGATGAAGATACGGGTGAAGTTGTTTCTATTGAAAGAAATGAAATCGTTTTGGATAGAGATACTATTCTTGATAAAGATAATATCGAGGAAATTCTTGAATCTGGAGCTAAAACTATTCTTTTACACAAGGAAAGTGCGCAACAAGGGGATTATGCGATTATTCATAATACACTTCAAAAAGATCCAACGAACTCTGAAAAAGAAGCCGTTGAACATATTTACAGACAATTACGTAATGCTGAGCCGCCAGATGAAGAAACGGCGCGTGGTATTATCGACAAATTATTCTTTAGTGATCAACGTTACAACTTAGGTGAAGTAGGTCGTTACCGAATGAATAAAAAATTAGGTCTTGATATTGGAATGGACAAGCAAGTGCTTACCAAAGAAGATATCATTACTATTATCAAATACTTAATTGAGTTAATTAACTCTAAAGCTGAGATTGATGATATCGATCACCTTTCTAACCGTCGTGTTAGAACTGTAGGTGAGCAATTATCTTCTCAATTTGGTGTTGGTTTAGCGCGTATGGCGCGAACGATTCGTGAGCGTATGAATGTGCGTGACAATGAAGTGTTTACTCCTATTGATTTGATTAATGCTAAAACATTATCATCAGTTATTAACTCTTTCTTTGGAACCAATCAGTTATCTCAATTTATGGACCAAACGAATCCTTTGGCAGAAATCACGCACAAGCGTCGTTTGTCTGCACTAGGGCCCGGTGGTTTATCTAGAGAGCGTGCTGGATTTGAAGTGCGAGATGTACACTACACACACTACGGACGTTTATGTCCAATTGAAACTCCTGAAGGACCAAATATTGGTTTGATTTCTTCTCTTTCAGTATTTGCTAAAGTGAATTCTATGGGATTCATCGAAACTCCTTACAGAAAAGTAGAAAATTCATTTGTGGATATTAAAGGAACTCCTGTTTACTTAAGTGCTGAAGAAGAGGAAGACCAAATGATTGCACAAGCGAGTATCGCTGTAGATGCTAAAGGTAAAATTTTATCTGATAAGGTAATTGCACGTCAAGAAGGAGATTTCCCAGTTATTGATCCTTCTCAAGTAAATTATACAGACGTTGCTCCAAATCAAATTTCGTCTATATCAGCTTCATTAATTCCTTTCTTGGAACATGATGATGCCAACCGTGCATTGATGGGATCAAACATGATGCGTCAAGCAGTACCATTATTAAGACCAGAAGCTCCTATAGTTGGAACCGGCTTAGAACGTCAAGTTGCTTCAGATTCCAGAGTCTTAGTAAATGCAGCTGGCGATGGTGTTGTACAGTATGTTGATGCTAATAAAATTACTATCAAATATTCAAGAACGGATGATCAAGCTCTTGTGAGTTTTGACTCTGAAGTAATTACATACCCATTAACTAAATTTAGAAAAACCAATCAAGGAACATCTGTTAACCTTAAAGCCATTGTCAAAAAAGGTGATAAAGTTAAAAAAGGGCAAGTTCTTACCGAAGGTTATGCAACTCAAAATGGTGAGCTAGCACTTGGTAGAAACATGAAAGTAGCTTTCATGCCTTGGAAAGGTTATAACTTTGAGGATGCGATTGTAATTTCTGAAAAAGTAGTTAGAAATGATGTATTTACATCAATTCACATTGACGAATATTCTCTTGAAGTTCGAGACACAAAACTTGGAAATGAAGAACTAACAAATGATATTCCTAATGTTTCTGAAGAGGCGACTAAAGACTTAGATGAAAATGGAATGATTCGTATTGGTGCTGAAATTAAGCCAGGCGATATTCTAATTGGAAAAATCACTCCTAAAGGTGAATCAGATCCAACTCCAGAAGAAAAGCTGTTAAGAGCTATTTTTGGTGATAAAGCAGGGGATGTAAAAGACGCATCTCTTAAAGCTTCTCCATCACTTCACGGGGTAGTTATTGAGAAAAAATTATTCTCGAGAGCCGTTAAAGACAAACGTAAACGTGCGCAGGATAAAGAAGATATTTCTAAGTTAGAAGATCTTTATGACACTAAGTTTGAGGAATTACAATCTGTTTTAGTTGAAAAGCTATTTACAATTGTAGGAGGTAAAACGGCGCAAGGTATTTCAAATGATCTTGGTGAAGATGTATTTCCTAAAGGAAAGAAATTTACTCTTAAAATGTTAAATGCTGTTGATGATTATGCGCATTTAATTTCTGGTAAATGGACAACTGATGCTGCTACTAACAAGTTAGTTTCAGAATTGATTCACAATTATAAAATTAAAGAAAACGACCTTCAGGGTGGTTTAAGACGCGAGAAGTTTACCATCTCTGTAGGAGACGAACTTCCAGCAGGTATCATTAAGCTTGCTAAAGTTTACATCGCTAAAAAGCGTAAACTTAAAGTAGGTGATAAAATGGCAGGTCGTCATGGAAATAAAGGTATTGTTGCACGTATTGTACGTCAAGAAGATATGCCTTTTCTCGAAGATGGAACGCCAGTTGATATTGTATTAAACCCACTTGGTGTACCATCTCGTATGAACATCGGACAGATTTATGAAACTGTTCTTGGATGGGCAGGTCAAGACCTTGGAAGAACCTACGCTACACCAATATTTGATGGAGCTACGCTAGATCAAATTAATGAACTAACTGATGAAGCTGGGATTCCTAGATTTGGTCATACGTATCTATATGATGGTGGAACCGGAGATCGTTTTGATCAAGCGGCAACCGTTGGAGTCATTTATATGTTAAAATTAGGACATATGGTAGACGACAAGATGCATGCACGTTCTATAGGACCTTATTCCCTTATTACACAACAACCTCTTGGTGGTAAAGCACAATTTGGTGGTCAACGTTTTGGAGAGATGGAAGTTTGGGCATTAGAAGCTTATGGAGCTTCTAGCACGCTTAGAGAAATTCTTACCGTGAAGTCGGATGATGTTATTGGAAGAGCCAAGACATACGAAGCAATCGTTAAGGGAGAACCAATGCCTGAACCAGGCTTGCCAGAATCATTCAACGTGTTAATGCACGAATTGAAAGGTTTAGGACTAGACATAAGATTAGAAGAATAATAGAATTTAATTCATTATCATAACCATATATTATGGCAAAAAAGCAAGATAATAATACAGTACAGAGATTTAATAAAATTTCAATTGGTTTAGCATCACCAGAGTCGATCTTAGGAGCGTCTCGCGGTGAGGTCTTAAAACCAGAAACTATCAACTACAGAACCCACAAACCGGAACGAGATGGTTTATTCTGTGAGCGAATTTTTGGCCCTGTAAAGGATTACGAATGTGCTTGTGGAAAATACAAACGTATTCGTTACAAAGGAATTATTTGTGATCGGTGTGGTGTAGAAGTAACAGAAAAGAAAGTTCGAAGAGACAGAGTTGGACATATCAACCTTGTTGTGCCTGTTGCACATATCTGGTATTTCCGTTCTTTACCAAACAAAATTGGTTACTTACTTGGATTACCTTCTAAGCAATTAGATATGATTATCTATTACGAGCGTTATGTCGTAATACAGCCAGGTACAGCAACCAATGCTGAAGGGGAAGCGGTTAAGAAAATGGACTTTCTTACAGAAGAAGAATACTTAAATATTCTTGAAACGCAGCCGCAAGAGAATCAATACCTAGACGATACTGATCCAAATAAATTCATCGCCAAAATGGGGGCTGAATGTTTGATCGATCTTCTTTCAAGAATTGATTTAGATACCTTGTCTTTTGAATTGCGTCATAAAGCAAATACTGAGACGTCTAAACAACGTAAAACGGAAGCGTTAAAACGTTTACAAGTAGTGGAGTCTCTAAGAGAGTCTAACCTTAACCGTGAAAACAAGCCGGAGTGGATGATTATGAAAGCCATCCCTGTAATTCCACCAGAATTACGTCCGTTAGTTCCCTTAGATGGAGGTCGTTTTGCAACTTCTGATTTAAATGATTTATACCGTCGTGTAATTATTCGTAACAATCGTTTAAAGCGTCTTGTTGAAATAAAAGCACCAGAAGTGATTTTACGTAATGAAAAACGTATGCTTCAAGAATCAGTAGATTCATTGTTTGATAACACCCGTAAGTCATCAGCAGTAAAAACAGATTCTAACCGTCCTTTGAAATCTCTTTCTGATTCATTGAAAGGTAAGCAAGGTCGTTTCCGTCAAAATTTACTTGGAAAACGTGTGGATTATTCAGCACGTTCGGTAATTGTTGTTGGACCAGAATTGAAATTATTTGAATGTGGACTGCCAAAAAATATGGCAGCTGAATTATACAAGCCTTTTGTAATTAGAAAATTAATTGAAAGAGGAATTGTCAAAACAGTTAAATCTGCAAAGAAAATTATAGACAAAAGAGAGCCTGTAGTTTGGGATATTTTGGAAAATGTCTTAAAAGGACATCCAGTATTGCTAAACCGTGCGCCTACTTTACACAGATTAGGAATCCAAGCTTTTCAACCTAAATTAATTGAAGGTAAAGCAATCCAGTTACACCCATTAGTATGTACGGCCTTTAATGCCGATTTTGATGGGGATCAAATGGCAGTGCATTTACCATTAGGTCCTGAAGCGATCTTAGAAGCTCAACTTTTAATGTTAGCTTCTCATAATATTCTAAATCCAGCCAATGGATCTCCAGTAACCGTTCCTTCTCAGGATATGGTTTTGGGTCTTTATTACATGACTAAGTTGCGTAAATCGACTTCTGAAGTGAAAATTACTGGGGAAGGCTTAACGTTCTATTCACCTGAAGAAGTGATCATTGCTTACAATGAAAAACGTGTAGATTTAAACGCACAGATTCGTGTAAGGACAGTTGATTTTAACGAAGAAGGTGAATTAACAACTCAAATTATAGAAACAACTACAGGTCGTGTACTTTTCAATGAAAAAGTACCAGCTGCAGCTGGTTATATTAATGAAGTTTTGACTAAGAAATCTTTGAGAGATATTATTCATGATATTTTGAAAGTAACATCTGTTCCTGAAACAGCTGCTTTCCTTGATGAAATTAAATCTTTAGGATACAACTTCGCCTTTAAAGGTGGATTGTCATTTAGTTTAGGAGATATTATCATCCCACCAGAAAAGCATACTATGATTGCTGCTGCTAACAAGCAAGTAGATGGTATTATGGCTAATTACAATATGGGACTCATTACAAATAACGAACGTTACAACCAAGTAATTGATATTTGGACGTCTACAAATGCTGAATTAACCGAGCTTTCTATGAAGCGTATTAGAGAAGACCAACAAGGGTTCAACTCTGTGTACATGATGCTTGATTCTGGAGCAAGGGGATCTAAAGAACAAATACGTCAGTTAACTGGTATGCGTGGTTTGATGGCTAAGCCTAAAAAGTCCAATGCAGGTGGTGGTGAAATTATTGAGAATCCAATTCTTTCTAACTTTAAGGAAGGATTATCAATTCTTGAATACTTCATCTCTACTCACGGTGCTCGTAAAGGTCTTGCCGATACGGCATTAAAAACGGCAGATGCTGGTTATCTAACGCGTCGTTTAGTGGATGTGTCTCAAGACGTTATTGTTAATTCTGAAGATTGTGGTACTCTTAGAGGAATTGCAGTTAAAGCATTAAAGAAAAACGAAGAAGTAGTAGAAACATTAGAAGAAAGAATTGTGGGTCGTACCTCACTAAATGATGTATTCAATCCATTAACTGAAGAACTTTTAGTGGCTGCTGGTGATCATATATTTGAAGTGGAAGCCAAGAAAATTCAATTGTCTCCATTAGAGTCTGTTGATGTGCGCTCTCCTTTAACTTGTGAAGCTAAAACAGGAATCTGTGCAAAATGTTATGGACGTAATTTAGCGACTGGTAAAATGGTACAGCGAGGAGAAGCAGTAGGAGTTGTGGCAGCACAATCTATTGGTGAACCAGGAACACAGTTAACATTGCGTACATTCCACGTTGGAGGTATTGCAGGTAACATTTCTGAAGAAAATAAATTAATCATCAAATTTGATGGTATTGCAGAAATTGAAGATCTTAAAACTGTTAAAGGTAAAGATAACGAGGGCAATGAAATTGATATAGTAATATCAAGAACTTCTGAAATCAAATTAGTTGACAAGAAAACAGGAATTGTTTTAAGTACAAATAACATTCCTTATGGATCGTCAATTTTTGTTAAGAATGGTGACAAACTTAAAAAGGATACTGTGATTTGTCAGTGGGATCCATATAACGGTGTAATCATATCAGAATTTTCCGGAAAAGTTCGTTATGAAAATATCGAACAAGGGGTTACTTTTCAAGTTGAAATTGATGAACAAACAGGATTCCAAGAAAAAGTTATTTCTGAATCTAGAAATAAGAAATTAATACCAACTCTTTTAGTAGAAGATGCTAAAGGTAATCTTATAAGATCTTACAACTTACCAGTTGGAGCCCATATTATGGTTGATGATGGTGAGAAAATTAGCTTAGGAAAAATCTTAGTTAAAATACCACGTAAGTCTGCTAAGGCAGGGGATATTACAGGGGGTCTTCCTCGTGTTACCGAGCTTTTCGAAGCACGTAATCCTTCAAACCCAGCGGTTGTAAGTGAAATTGATGGTGTTGTTTCTTTTGGAAAAATCAAAAGAGGTAACCGTGAGATTATCATAGAATCTAAATTAGGGGATATTAAAAAATACCTTGTCAAACTATCCAATCAAATCTTAGTACAAGAAAATGACTTTGTAAAAGCAGGTATGCCATTATCAGATGGTTCAATTACGCCAAATGATATTTTAAATATCAAAGGCCCATCAGCTGTTCAGCAATACTTAGTAAATGAAGTTCAAGAGGTTTACCGATTACAAGGGGTAAAAATTAATGACAAGCATTTCGAAGTTGTTGTAAGACAAATGATGCGTAAAGTAAGAATCAAAGATTCTGGAGATACTATTTTCTTAGAAGACCAATTAGTTCATACTTCTGATTTTATTAAAGAAAATGATGAAATTTTCGGAAAGAAAGTTGTTGAAGATGCAGGTGATTCTGCAAACTTTAAAGCGGGCCAAATTATTACGGCACGTTCGTTAAGAGATGAAAATTCTTTACTTAAGAGAGAAGATAAGGGATTAGTTGTCGCTAGAGATGCAAGTCCTGCAACAGCCACTCCAATCTTACAAGGAATCACAAGAGCCTCGTTACAAACTAAATCGTTCATTTCTGCAGCATCGTTCCAGGAAACAACGAAAGTACTTAATGAAGCAGCTGTGAACGGAAAAGTAGATACGTTAGAAGGCTTAAAAGAAAATGTTATTGTTGGTCATAGAATACCAGCAGGAACAGGTCTTAGAGCTTATGAAAACATTATTGTTGGTTCTAATGAAGAATTTGACAAATTAATGGAAGCTAAGGAAGAATTAAACTTTAACTAAACAAAATGAGCACTCCCAAAGACCCTTCAAAAAAAGGACAGATTAATATTGAGTTAGATGATAAGATAGCAGAAGGTACCTATTCTAATCTAGCAATTATCAATCACTCTGTTTCAGAATTTGTAGTTGACTTTGTGAGTATCATGCCGGGAACGCCTAAAAGCAAAGTGAAGTCACGTATTATATTGACGCCACAACACGCCAAAAGGTTAGCCAAAGCTTTACATGAAAATGTAAAGCGGTTTGAAAAAGCGCATGGAGAAATTAAAGATTATGATCAGCCTCCAGTGCCTTTAAATTTTGGACCTACTGGACAAGCTTAAATCCTTATTAAACAAAAAAATCCCACTTTATAAAGTGGGATTTTTTTGTTTAATAAGGATTCTTAATACTCAGATGTAAGATGAAACTTTATAGAAGGGTATTTCTGTTCTGTCATTTGAAGTGAAAAGACAGAGTCTGCAAGAAACACAAGCTGCCCTTGTTTATCAGTTGCTAAATACCGTTGTTTAACACGTTTGAATTCCACAAATTCAGGATGGTTTATGCTCTCTGGTTCTATCCAACACGCTTTGTGAACATTTAGGTTTTCATAGCTACATTTAGCTCCATATTCATGTTCCAATCGATATTGAATTACTTCATATTGAAGTGCGCCCACCGTCCCAATTACTTTTCGGCCATTTAAGTCTAATGTAAAAAGCTGAGCAACTCCTTCATCCATCAATTGATCAATACCTTTAAATAATTGTTTTGATTTTAATGGATCTGCATTATTAATATAGCGGAAATGTTCAGGTGAAAAACTAGGCACTCCCTTATAGTTTAAGGCTTCTCCTTCTGTGAGTGTGTCTCCAATTTTAAAATTACCTGTATCATGCAATCCCACAATATCGCCTGGGTAGGAAATGTCTACAATCTCTTTTTTTTCTGCAAAAAAGGCATTAGGGCTCGAGAATTTTAATTTCTTATTGTGACGTACATGGAGGTAGGGGGTATTTCTTTTAAATTCTCCAGAAACAATTTTAATAAATGCTAAGCGATCTCTATGATTGGGATCCATATTGGCATGTATTTTAAAAACAAAGCCTGTAAACTTGTCCTCATCGGGGCTTACTAAGCGTTCTTCACTGTGCTTTGGTCGTGGTTTGGGAGCAATAGAAACAAAACAGTCTAATAATTCGCGTACTCCAAAATTATTTAAAGCTGATCCAAAAAAGACAGGCTGAAGGTCGCCGTTTAAATAATCTTCTTTACTGAATTCTGGATAGATACCTTCAACCAGTTCTAGTTCTTCTCTCAACGTTTCAGCTGCAGAATCTCCAATAAGGGTGTTTAGTTCTGGGTCTGATACATCTGATATTTTAATAGTTTCTTCGATGTCTCGTTTACTATCTCCAGTAAATAAATTGATGTTCTTTTCCCATATATTATAAATCCCTTTAAAGTCATAGCCCATTCCAATAGGAAAACTTAGTGGTACGACTTTAAGGTTTAGTTTTTGTTCAATTTCATCAAGTAAGTCAAAAGCATCTTTTCCTTCACGATCCATTTTATTTATAAAGACGATGATTGGAATGTTTCGCATGCGACACACCTTGACTAGTTTTTCTGTTTGCTCTTCAACCCCTTTTGCAACGTCAATGACGACAATAACACTGTCAACAGCCGTAAGAGTTCTGAAAGTATCTTCTGCAAAATCTTTATGCCCAGGTGTGTCTAAAATATTGATTTTGATGCCATTGTATTCAAAGGCTAGGACAGAGGTTGCTACGGATATTCCACGTTGGCGTTCGATTTCCATAAAATCACTTGTCGCCCCTTTTTTTATTTTGTTGCTTTTAACGGCCCCAGCTTCCTGAATAGCGCCTCCAAAGAGAAGTAGTTTTTCAGTTAAGGTTGTTTTACCAGCATCTGGATGCGAAACAATTCCAAAAGTTCGACGGCGTTCTATTTCACTTAAAAAAGACATAAAAAATAATTTTTGCAAAGATACTATTATTCCCTATAGTATAGAGACGCGTATTCTAAAGTTATAATTTTTAATTTATTAATTCTTGAGAAGTTTTTTTTGTTTAAACAGCTAGTTTACTGCCAACACTTTCTTTTAGCTCGTTTGCTTCAAAATAGAAATCTATTTTCCCCATATACAATCCATAGCAACCTACTTGGTTAACCAGTACTTCTTTGCCGGCTGCATTAGTTTCAATCGTTGGCTCGTCTAAAAATGTATGGGTATGACCTCCTATAATTAGATCAATATCTTGTGTAGCTTTAGCCAGCTTCAAATCTGAAATTTTTGAAGGTGATTTTTTATAATCATATCCTAAATGAGATAGACATATAATTAAGTCACATTTTTCTTCTGTTTTTAAAACACGACTCATTTCTTGAGCAATTGTAACAGGATCCAAATATTTGGTTTCTTTATATGCTTCTTTGGTTACCAAGCCCTCTAATTCTATCCCCAATCCAAACACGCCTATTTTGACGCCTTCTTTGACAAAAGTTTTGTAAGGTTTTACATGAGTATCCATTACGGTATTTGAAAAATCATAATTGGCTGAAACAAAATCAAATTTTGCATGCGGTAGTTGCGCATAAAGTCCGTTAATTCCATTGTCAAAATCATGATTTCCAATAGTAGCAACGTCGTATTTTAACAGGCTCATAAGTTTAAACTCCAGTTCACCTCCATAAAAGTTAAAATAGGGGGTTCCTTGAAAAATATCTCCAGCATCTAAAAGGAGGGTATTTGGGTTTTCTTTTCTAACTGATTCGACTAAGGCAGCTCGTTTGGCAACACCTCCTTTGTTAGAGTTTCTACCAGCATTTGGTCCAAATGCCTCTACATGACTGTGGACGTCATTTGTATGTAATATGGTGATTTTTGTAGCCCTAGCCCTAGAACACGAAAGCCCAATCCCAGTCAATGATAATAACGCTGTAGAGGCGGCTGTTTTTTGAATAAAATTTCTACGTTTCATATTGTTAGTTTTTGAGTTTTATAAAACGTTTGTCTATGGTTGGTTTAAGCGTGTCGTTTTTAGAAAAGTAATCTAATAACACATTTCTTATTTTATAGTTCAAATCATATAATGTATCACTTTTTTTAAAAAAAATCATTCGATCACCTCCTTTGTATAGGTAGTCATTGGTAGCTACATAATACGTTTTTGAGGGTTCTACAATTTTACCACCAACGAGAATTTTACGATAGCTATTATTTGCATTTAACACCAATTCAAGTCCAGAAATTGGGTGTGCCTTTTTAAACGCCTTCAAATAGGTAGTCATTTCCATAATGACCGATCCTTTCAAGGGCACCACTACGACACTATTTTCAAACGGCATTAGGTTGTAAGCTGTTTTGGTGGTGACATTTCCTTTTGGTAAAATAGATCTGATCCCGCCATGATTTAATAAAACTAAGTCAATATTTTTTCCAGTTCGGCTTTGAAACACAGGGTTGGTAAGTTCAAATACAGCATCCGCCATAAGATTTCCAATAGCTGTATTGTAGTCTCCATCTTTTTTTGAGTAAGTGTCAACAGAATAGCTCAATACTTCATTCATTGTTTTGTCGAGGTTTACTTTGTAAGGAGCTATAACATCTTCAACATATTTGACAGATTCAATATCTTTATTTATGGAGATATTTTGTCCTTCAGAAGCTACTAGCGTTTTTGAATTATCGCAGGATAAAACCAAGGAAAGAAACCCAACTATTTGAATGCATTTATTCATCATTTATATTACATTTGTAGTGTCAATAAAGGTACATGTTTTTTAAACGATTCAAAACTCTATCACTCCAAAAAAATATCACATTGATTCTTAAGTCAAGGGCTAAGAATTTTCATAGTGCTAAAGTTTCTTCTATTGGAGTTGTTTTTGATTACGATTCGTATCATAATTATGAGTTTTTCCAAGAATTAATTAATGAGCTCGGAATTATGAAAAATAAAATTCGTTTTATAGCAATGATAGACCAAGAAAAAAATAGACCCAATAGTTGGGATTCTTTTTTTAGCTTGGAAAACTTTGATTGGCTAGGGAGACCTAATAATGTTGAAATTGATAATTTTGTAGATCAACCGTTTGACCTTTTAATCAGCTATTACAATCCTAATAAATTAGAGCTTAGTTTAGTAACAGCCCTTTCCAAAGCCAATTTTAAAATAGGTATTAACAGTGAGGATTCTAGGCTACATGATCTTATAATTGATGTAAAACCATCAAAAATAGACGTTTTTAAAGTAGAATTAATAAAATATTTAACCCAACTTAATAGGTTATAGTATGAAAGAATTAATAGGGACAGGAGTAGCTCTAATCACACCATTTAACTCAGATCTAAGCATTGATCATCAAGCATTAACAGCCATTGTAGAGTTTAACATTACTAATGGAGTAAATTATCTTGTAATTTGTGGAACTACTGGGGAAAGTGTAACACTTTCTGCAGAAGAAAAAAAAGCCATCACACAAACAGTTATAGCTGCCAATAATGGTCGTGTTCCTTTGGTAATAGGCATCGGGGGGAATAACACGGCGGCTGTAGTTGCTGAATTAAAATCTACAGATTTTTCAGAGATCACTGCTGTTCTTTCTGTTGCTCCGTACTATAGCAAGCCAACTCAAGAGGGTTTTTATCAGCATTTTAGAGCCATCGCAGAGGCTACTGACATGCCAATAATTTTATATAATGTTCCTGGCCGAACAGCCAAAAATGTTGAAGCTTCTACTGTTTTAAGGTTAGCCAATGATTTTGAGTCTATTATAGCGATCAAAGAAGCAGGCAATAACATGGATCAGTATCTTGAGCTTATTGCGCACAAACCCACAGGTTTTTTAGTTATTTCTGGAGATGATGATTTAGTATTAGGTGTCACTTTAGCGGGTGGTTCAGGAGTGATCTCTGTGATTGGGCAGGCATTTCCAAAAGAGTTTTCTCAAATGATTCAGTTAGGGTTAGATAGTGAAGTTAAGGCCTCTCGAAATTTAGAATCACGCCTCATGCCGATAATAAATTTAATTTTTGAGGAAAATAATCCTGCAGGCATAAAGGCAGTTCTAAAAAACAAGGGATATTGTAATGGATTAGTCCGCTTGCCTTTAGTTTCAGCAACAACTGTCTTACAGTCAAAAATTACTGCATTTATAGCACAGTTTTAGTTAAAACTTTATTAAACCATAACTATCAGAACTTAAACAGATTAATTTAGCTAAAATAATAGTTTTTTAAATCCGTTATAAATCCGTAATTTTGCCTACATTCTTAAATTATTTATGAAGAATTTTATATACATACTAATAGTTGCCTTCTCTTTAAACGCTTGTAGTGAATACCAGCGCGTATTAAAAGGAGAAGATATTGGTGATAAGTTTAAATTGGGTACTGAGCTTTATGATGCAGGTAAGTTTTCCAAAGCCAACAGTATTTTTGTTCAGATCGTTCCTAAGTACAGAGGAAAGCCTCAAGCACAGAAGCTAATGTATATGTATTGTAAAACATTTTACGAAACAAAAGACTACTTTACAGCTAACTATCAAATGGAGCGTTTTGTAGAAGCATATCCAAAAAGTGAAAAAGTTCAAGAAATTGGTTTTTTAAGTGCTAAAAGTTACTTTCAATTGTCTCCTGTTTATTCTAAAGACCAAGAAGAAACAGTAATAGCCATAGAAAAACTTCAAGATTTTATCAATAAAAATCCTAACTCAGAGTATATGACTGCAGCGAGTGATTTGGTAAGAGAGTTAGATTATAAATTAGAAAAAAAAGCATATAATATCGCCCTTCAATACAACATAACAGGTCCATTTCATAGAGATTATAACTCAGCCATTTCAGCCTTCGATAATTTTTTAGTAGAATTCCCTGGGTCTGTGTTTAAAGAAGATGCAATGTTCTATAAATTTGATTCTGCTTACAAATTAGCCACCAATAGTGTGGACTGGAAAGAAGCGGCTCGAGTGGAAAAAGCAATCAAGTACTACAATTCACTATTATTTGTATTCCCTGAAACTAAATACTCGGTACAATTAAAACAGATGTATCAAGAATTACAAGAAATTCAAAATCAATCAACAACGACTAAAAGTTAATATTCATTATGGACTTAAAAAAAGTAAACGCACCAGTTAATACAGAAACTTACGATAGAAATAAATTAGACGCACCTACGCAGAATATTTATGAAGCTATATCGGTAATTTCTCGTAGAGCTGAGCAAATCAATACTGATATCAGAAAAGAATTGATTGATAAGCTTGAAGAATTTGCTACCTATAATGATAGCTTAGAAGAGGTATTTGAAAACAAAGAACAAATAGAAGTGTCTAAATTTTACGAACGTCTTCCAAAACCACATGCTTTAGCGGTTCAAGAGTGGTTAAATGAAAAAATCTACTACCGTAACGCAGACGACGATTCTCAAGAAAAATAAATCATGTCAATTCTACGCGGTAAAAATATTCTATTAGGAATTACTGCGGGTATTGCTGCGTACAAAACAGCATCCCTTGTTAGATTATTTATTAAGTCCGGTGCCCATGTAAAGGTTATCATGACTCCTGCCGCGAAAGAATTTATTACACCTCTTACGCTTTCAACACTGTCAAAAAACCCTGTCATTTCATCTTTTACTAATGATGATGATGACAACGCGGTATGGAACAACCATGTAGACTTAGGCCTATGGGCAGATTTGTTTTTGGTTGCTCCGGCTACTGCCAATACGCTTTCTAAAATGGCTACTGGCCGCAGTGATAATTTTTTGGTTGCTACCTACTTGTCGGCCAAATGCCCTGTGTATTTTGCGCCAGCAATGGATTTGGATATGTATAAACACCCTTCAACAAAATTTTCTTTAAAGGCATTACAATCTTTCGGAAATATTATGATTCCAGCGACTTCTGGAGAATTAGCAAGTGGATTAGTGGGTGAGGGCAGAATGGCCGAGCCAGATGCTATATTTAACCTTATTGAATCTCATACGCTAAAAGAACTGCCTTTTCATGGCAAAACCATACTAGTGACCGCAGGGCCAACTTATGAAGCGATCGATCCAGTTCGCTTTGTTGGTAACCATTCAAGTGGTTTAATGGGATTCGAGATTGCGGCCAAAGCTGCGCTGCTAGGAGCTGAAGTGATTTATATTACGGGGCCCACTCATTTCAAGACTGATGACTCACGTATAAAAACAATTCCAGTTGTAAGTGCTCATGAGATGTATACCCAAGTACATGCTTACTTTGGCTCTGCTGATGTTGCGGTACTTTCTGCAGCCGTAGCGGACTACAAGCCAAAAAACACTGCTACTTCTAAAATAAAAAAGTCTGACCCTACGTTAGTATTAGAGTTAGAGAAAACAAAAGATATTTTAGCGTCATTAGGCGCTATTAAGTCAAAGCAGTTTCTTGTAGGATTTGCTTTAGAAACCAACAATGAAGTAGACAACGCGATAAAAAAGTTAAAATCTAAAAATTTAGACTTAATTGTTCTAAATTCGTTAAATGATGTAGGTGCTGGTTTTGGAGGTAATACAAATAAAGTGACGCTGATTGATAAAAATTTAGTCCAAACAGTTTATCCCCTTAAATCAAAAGCGAATGTAGCTGCCGATATAATGACAGAAATACAAAAACAAATCAATGCGTAATCTAGTTTTTTTAATCACCTTATTAATTACATTTTTTGTAAACTCTCAGGAGCTTAACTGCACACTTGTTGTAAATGCGCAACAAACGGGTAACGAAAATGTCCAGGTTTTTAAAACACTTGAAAAACAGCTTAACGAATTTGTTAATAATACTCGATGGACGTCCAAAAATTTCAAGACTCAAGAACGCATAGAGTGTAGTATGGTGATTTCCATTCAAAACTACAATTCAGATGCCTTCCAAGGCTCTATTCAGATTCAATCTGCAAGACCTATTCATAATTCCTTTTATGCAAGTTCAGTTTATAATTTTAATGATAAAGACTTTAACTTTAATTATTTAGAATACCAGAATCTAAATTTTAATACCACTCAATTTGAATCTAATTTAGTATCTGTAATTGCCTTTCATGTATATATGATCTTAGGAATGGATGCGGATACTTTTGAACTAAACGGAGGTAGTGAATATTTTAAGCAAGCTCGAGATATTGTGAGTTACTCCCAACAAAGTAATTTTAAAGGCTGGGAACCCCCTACAGGTGGAGATCAAACTCGTAGTGCTCTAATTAATAATGTTCTTTCGCCTACCTTCAAGGAATTTCATTCGGTATTATTCAGTTATCACTTTAATGGACTTGATATAATGTCTAAAGATGTCAAAGGAGGCAAAACGGCAGTTGTAAGTACACTTATGGAATTAGATCGCTTACATAAAAGACGTCCTAATTCATTTCTTTTACGGGTCTTTTTTGATGCAAAATCAGATGAGATCTCTGATATTTTTTCAGATGGTCCTAATGTAAATATTGCAGATTTAGTCTCAATGCTTTCTAAGGTGGCTCCTATGTATTCAAGTAAGTGGAAAAATATTAAATTTTAAATCTTTTCTTATTTCATTTCTAATTAGATTATTATAAAGATTAACTTAGTTCCTAAAAAATAAATTAGCCATTGCTTTCAGAACTTTCTATAAAAAACTATGCTTTAATTGACACCCTTCAGGTGCAGTTTGATAGCGGATTTACATGTATTACTGGCGAAACAGGTGCTGGTAAATCAGTGCTTCTTGGTGGTTTAGCTCTGGTGCTTGGCAAGCGTGTGGACTTTTCACATATTAATGATCTTTCCAAAAAATGTATTATTGAGGCTAGCTTCAACATTGAAACCTTTAATCTAAAGTCCTTTTTTGAATCTAACGATTTAGATTTCGAATCTCTTACAATTTTACGTAGAGAGATTTTGCCTTCTGGAAAATCAAGAGCATTTATAAATGACTCTCCAGTCAACCTATCTATTTTAGCAATTCTTGGAGAGCAATTGATAGACATTCATTCTCAGCAACAAACACAAGAGTTAATAAGTGATGATTTCCAGTTCCAAGTCCTTGATGCCCTGGCTCAAAATGAGAAATCTATTGAAGACTATCAGCAGTTATTAAAAACCTATAAATCAACACAAAAAGAATTAGTTGAATTGAATGCTTCAAAATTACAGTCTCAAAAAGATACAGATTACTATACCTTCCTTTTGAATGAATTAACGGAGGCAAATCTACAATCAATCGATTTGGAATCTCTAGAAGTTGAGTACAATACCTTAAATAATGTGGAGCTCATTCAAGCCGAGCTTACCTTGGCTAATCAAATTATAAGCACTGAAGATATAGGAATTGCTTCCAATTTAACGACATTAAAGCAAGTGTTTCATAAACTCACAGATATATCAAGCTCGTATCAATCACTTTCTGAAAGAATTCAAAGTGTTTCTATTGAGTTAGATGATATTTTTAACGAGATTGAAGCCGAACAATCAAAGGTAGACGCAAACCCTTCTCGTTTAAGTGAAATTGATATTATCCTCCAGAAAGCACATAATTTATTTTCTAAGCATAACGTTAATTCAGTACAAGCCCTAATTAACATTCAGTCTCAGTTGGAATTAAAAGCAGACTCTTTAGTCTCTTTGGAGGCGACCATTTTAGCTACTGAAAAGGCTCTCGGATCTCACATCAGTAAACTAGATAAAATGGCTTCTGTGATTCACAAACAAAGAAAACCAGTTGTATCAAAACTTATTTTTCAGTTGGAAACGATTCTTACTGATTTGGGCATGCCTAATGCGCGATTTAAAATAGAGTTAACGCCAACAGATTCTTATTTATATAATGGAAAAGACCAGTTAGAATTTTTATTCACTGCCAATAAAGGATCACAGCTTTTATCCCTTAAAAAAGCCGCGTCTGGTGGTGAGCTTTCAAGAATAATGCTGGCAATTAAATCTATATTGTCTAACTACCAGCAGTTACCAACCATTATGTTTGATGAAATTGATACTGGTGTGTCTGGAGAAATCGCACACAAAATGGGTCGTATTATGGAGCAGATGAGTGTAACTATGCAGGTTTTTTCCATCACACATTTACCTCAAATTGCTGCTAAAGGGCAGTCTCATTTTAAGGTATATAAAGAAGATATTGATGAAATAACAGTAACTGCCCTTAAGAAATTAACCAATGATGAGCGTGTGCTAGAAATTGCCCAAATGCTAGGTGGAAAAAAGGTTTCTGATTCTGCAATTGCCCATGCAAAGCAGTTATTGAATTAATGCTATCTTTGCATTCAAATATTATACAAACACAAGTACTTAAAACATATAATTATGTCTTACAATTTATTAAAAGGAAAACGCGGAATTATTTTTGGAGCTCTTGATCCAAATTCAATAGCTTGGATTACTGCCGAGCGTGTGCATGAAGAAGGGGGCACATTTGTATTGTCCAATGCACCAATCGCCATGCGAATGGGGCAGATTAATGAACTGGCTAAAAAAACGGGTTCTCAGGTGATTGCAGCCGATGCCACTTCTGAAGAAGATTTAGAAAACTTAGTTAAACAATCTGTAGAGATCTTGGGTGGTAAATTAGATTTCATACTGCATTCTATTGGTATGTCAATTAATGTAAGAAAAGGCCGTGCTTACACGGATCAAAAATACGATTGGACTCAAAAGGGGACGGATGTTTCTGCCATGTCTTTTCATAAAGTAATGCAAACACTTTATAAGAATGATGCCATGAATGAGTGGGGGAGTATCGTTGCCTTGACTTACATGGCAGCACAGCGTGTGTTTCCAGATTATAATGATATGGCTGATAATAAAGCACTCTTGGAAAGCATAGCCCGTAGTTTTGGTTACTTTTTTGGACGTGATAAAAACGTTCGTGTGAATACTATTTCTCAGTCGCCAACTCCAACAACTGCTGGTAAAGGCGTGAAAGGCTTTGACGGATTTATTTCCTATGCCGAAAAAATGTCACCCCTAGGTAATGCCACTGCATTAGACTGCGCTAACTATACGGTTACACTGTTTAGTGATCTGACAAAACGCGTCACACTTCAAAACTTATTTAACGATGGCGGTTTTAGCAACATGGGCGTTAGTAATGCGGTCATGGATATGATCACTAAAGATTAACTTTCTTATTATTTTTTTATACAGCCTCGCTAATTTTTAGCGAGGCTTTTTTTGTTAACTAGGTTTTGCTAAATCTATAATTTTATCTCCTCGCTTATCAGTTGTTTGTTTTTTAGACGAATAAATTAAACATTTAATCGGTTTTTTTAGATTTAATCATACATTAATTATAATTTATTATATTTTTATGTATTAAATACTAACTAATTTAACAATTAAAATGAGAAAAATTTACACATTATTCACGATTTTGTTTTTTGCACTGTCATTTAATATTTCAGCTCAAGAAACCGTTATCGCTGTTTGGGATTTTGTTGATGGATCAACCGTTGGAGTCAACGGAGATGGTTTCACAACTACCGGAGGAAACAGTTTAGGTTGGCTTAAAAATGGAGATCAATCAGGGGTTTCAGACCCTAATTCAGTTGTATGCGCTGGAAAAAATGGGTTTTCCGCAAGCTTTATTCAAAACTTAGATATTACCTCTACTGATTTAGTAGATGGAAAGCTGCACGTTTCAATGACGTTCAATAATATCGATTTAACTGCTGCTGCAGATGGAACAGCTTCAATTATGGCTGTTTGGATGAAAGGTGCTGGAAATACAACAGGTAATTTTGGAAACAACCACCGAATGGCAGGCTTAAAACTGACACATGACGCAGCTGGAGCTGGAGATATTAAAGTTGAAAATTTAGTCTTTAATAACGGCGTACAATGGGGTGGCCAAAAAGATGTAGGTGGTTTAGGTAGTTCAGCTGTATACAACGGGCAAATAACTATTGGAACAACAATGGATTTTACTAACTTTACTTCAAGTTTTTGGGTAGGGAGTCCAGGTGAATTTCCAAACACCCCATTTGGCTTAACAACAGGAACTAGTGCAGCTAATCAATCAACAGCTTGGAATGCTGCAACTCAAACTATGTCACCTAATGCCTTACTTAAATTTTTACAATTTCAGACTATATCAGGTTTAGGCTCAGTTGAAGTTGATCAATTTAAAGTTTCTACAGGAACTTACGAAAATACTGTTGCTGATGAAGATGCCTCTACTTCTGCAGCTTTGTCTTTACAGGGAATTTTAGACATAGGTATTTCTGGAAATGGTGGAAAAGCTGTTCACGTAAGAGCTAACGAAGATATTGCCGATCTTAGTGTTTACAAATTACAAGTTTGGTCAAATGCTAATACTTCTCCTGGAGCATCATATACCCTTTCAGGTTCAGCTACTGCAGGAGATGATATTCTTATTGCTAATGAAACAACTGCCATGGATAATTACATGACTGCGTCAACAATTTTTGATACTGTTTTAGATGGTTCAGGGTGGCCATCAATCAATGGAGATGATTCCATTGAGTTACTCCTTGACGAGGCCTCTATCGAAGTTTTTGGAAACCCTGGAACTGATGGTTCTGGTGAGCCATGGGATTATTTAGATTCATGGGCTTACAAAGTCGATGGTGCATGGACTTATGGTGGTATTAACTGTACAGACGGATCTACAACAACATGGGATTCTGATTGTGTATATCCATTTGCAATTGGAAATCAACCACTTACAGACGATCCAAGAACAATCCTCACATTTGAAGAATATCCTGTTTCAGGAGATACTTGGTATGGAGATGCAGGACAAGTTACTTCTATCGTTGCTGATCCCGACACAAGTGGAGGCGATCACGGAAACGTAGGTAAAATGGAATTAGCTGCTGCAGGAGAACCTTGGCAAAATTCTCAACTTAATCTAGTTGCAGATACTTATGCGGTTAGCTTGCTAGATGGTACAACAAAGCGTGTTACTTTTGACATGTACAGTACGACAGCTACTTGTGGGCTTATAAAACTTGAACAAGAGTTAAATGGAGGAGATACTGTAGAACATTCTTTTAATGTTTCTGGAACTGGATGGGAATCTATAACGGTAGATTTTACCAACGGAGCTTCAAATAATGGTGCAGCTGTTAATGGAGAATTCAACAAAATAGTTTTATTTTTTAATTACTGTGGTGATGCAGGTAACCCAACAGGAACTGCTCCTGACGTTCGTTATGTAGACAATATTAGTTATTTAACAGGAACATACAACGAGCCTCCATTTAACCCTGGACCAGCTCCAATTCCAACTCAATTAGAAGAAGATGTGGTTTCTGTTTATAGCAATACGTATTCAAATAATATTGCTACTAACTTAAATCCAGGATGGGGTCAAGCAACCGTACAGTCAGAGTTTCAATTGGCTGAAGGCGATACGGCACTTTTGTATTCAAATTTAAATTATCAAGGTCTATTGTATTCATCTACTGATGTTACAACAATGGATTACGTGCATTTGGATTATTATACAGATGATTCAACAGCTCTAGGCTTCTATGTAATTCAAGAAGGTACAGGTGAGAATGGATATTCAATTGATACTGAATTAGGGATCACTACAGGTCAATGGGTAAGTGTAGATATTCCATTGTCAGCATATACAGTAACTGATTTGTCTGGAGTTAATCAGATTAAAACAGATGGAAATGGAACTGTATATTTAGATAATATCTACTTCTGGAAAACTCCAGATACAACTGCACCAGTAATTACTTTAACAGGAGCTAACCCACAGGAATTAACTGTTGGAGATGCTTATGTAGAATTAGGTGCAACGGCTTCTGATGATACAGATGGTGATATTTCAGCAAGTATCGTAACAGATGCCTCTACAGTAGATACAGCGACTGCTGGATCTTACTCAGTAACTTATAACGTATCTGATGCTTCCGGAAATAATGCAACCGAAGTTGTAAGAACAGTAACCGTTGAAGCGGCTTTACCGCCAAATGATTCAGACTCTGAGCAATTTTGTGCATCCGGAACTGATGCAGCGCCTACTACAATTACATTAACCCCAGACGATTTAACTGTAAATAATGGAGCTAATTTGCTTTCTGTTTCAGTCTCATCTGGTACTATAGGCTCCGCAACTTGGGTAGGAAATTGGTATGATGCTAATCTTACTGTAACTGGTGGGGTTTCTGACGGCGTAACTGCTACAGGACTTGCAGCAATGGCAGGTTTGGATATTACTGGATTTACTTCGGTTACAATGACTTCTGTTGATTTAGATAATTATGCAGATACTGTTGAAATGTGTCTTAATCTTTCAGTTACTTGGGAATTACCAACTGTAAGTGGCGATGAGGCTGTTTGTGCATCTGGTACTGACGCAGCGCCTACAACTATAACTTTAACTCCAGATGATTTAACTGTTAATGAAGGTCAAGAAATTACTGCCGTTTCAGTTACATCTGGTACTATAGGCTCCGCAACTTGGGTAGGAAATTGGTATGATGCTAATCTTACTGTAACTGGTGGGGTTTCTGACGGCGTAACTGCTACAGGACTCGCAGCAATGGCAGGTTTAGATATTACTGGATTTACTTCGGTTACAATGACTTCTGTTGATTTAGATAATTATGCAGATACTGTTGAAATGTGCTTAAATTTAAGTGTTACTTACTTAGAACCATCTTGTGTTACACCAACCGATTTAACTGTTTCAGGTATTACAACAACAGGAGCAATAGTTAGTTGGGTTTCTGATGGTTCACAATTCATGATTGAACTTCAACCTGCAGGTTCTGCACAAGGAACTGCTGGTGGATATGTTATTGGAGATATTGAAGCATATACAGCAACAAGTGTTGATTTAACTGGATTTCTAACACAAAATACTTCATATAGTGTTTATGTGATAAATGTTTGTGGAGATGTAATGAGTAGCTGGTCTGATCCAATTTCATTTACAACGCTTCCAGCGCCAATTGTTCCTGATTACCTAAATGACTTTAGTACTTTTCCTGGAGATTTATGGACTGAAGCTCAGGGCTCTCCAATAACTGGATTAACTGCAGGTGCTACAACTTCATTATGGGCAGCTGATGGTTTTGCAAATGATGGTTTTTCTGGAGCTGCTAGAATAAATATTTATGCTACTGGTAGAGACGAATGGTTAATATCGCCAGTCTTTGATTTAAGTGCAATGAATTATTTCTTGAATTTAGATGCTGCTGCAACAGAATATGGAAGTAGTACATTAGATGCTATTTGGGGAAGTGATGACTTTGCCGGTTTATATGTAACTACTGATGACGGCGCAACGTGGACTGAATTGTATCTATGGGATGGAACTAATAATCCTGGAGCGCAAGGTACTATGATGCCGGAGATTGAATTAAGTGGATATAGCACAGTTCAATTCGGAATTTATGGTGAAAGCACTGCAAGTAATGAAGATATTGATTTTTTTGTGGATAACTTTAGCATTACTGCTGAATCACAAGCACCTAGTTGTGTAGCTCCGATAAACTTAACTGTTTCAGGCATTACAACAACAGGAGCAGTTGTTAGTTGGGTTTCTGATGGCACACAATTTATGATTGAACTTCAACCTGCAGGTTCTGCACAAGGAACTGCTGGTGGATATGTTATTGGAGATATTGAAGCTTATACAGCAACAAGTGTTGATTTAACTGGATTTCTAACACCAAATACTTCATATAGTGTTTATGTAGTTAATGTATGTGATAGTAGTAACAGTGAATATACTGGTCCATTAACATTTACAACTCCTAACCCAGCTTCTTGTGGCGAGACTGTAGTTTATACTCAAGTTGCAAGTGGAGATTACAATGTAATGCTAACAGGTGGTAATCCTGCCTCTGTAACGATAAGTGGTGATTTAGAACAATCTTCATTTAGTGATACATGTTATGACAACATATATGTCTATGATGGTGCAGGTACTCTATTAAACGCAGGTAACACTTGTGGAGTATTTACTGATGTAACTTATGAATCTACAGATGGAACAATTTCGGTAAATATAACAAATGATGGAAGTGTTCAAAATGGAGATGTAAGCTTAGCATTCTCATGTGTGCCTCCTGATACTACAGCACCCGTTATTACACTAACAGGTGATGAGACAGTAGAATTATTCTTTGGAGATACTTACACAGACGCTGGAGCTAGCGCTTCTGATGATGTAGATGGCGACCTTACTTCAAGTATTGTAGTTGCTGGTGTAGTCGATGTTTTAACGGTTGGAACTTATACAGTTACATACAATGTTTCTGATGCTGCAGGAAATGCTGCAACGGAAGTTACAAGAACCGTAAACGTTACAATTGATTCAGTAAGATCGATACTCACTTTTGAAGAGTACCCTGTTACAGGAGATACTTGGTATGGTGATGCAGGACAAGTTACTTCTATCGTTGCTGATCCTGACACAAGTGGAGGCGATCACGGAAACGTAGGTAAAATGGAATTAGCCGCAGCAGGAGAACCTTGGCAAAATTCTCAACTTAATCTAGTGGCAGATACTTATGCTGTTAATTTATTAGATGGTACTGCAAAACGTATAATATTTGACATGTGGAGTGAAACAGCTACTTGTGGACTTATCAAGTTTGAACAAGGCCTCAATGGGGCTGGCAATAAAGAGCTTGCATTTAATGTCTCTGGAAACGGATGGGAAACAATTGTTGTTGATTTTACGAGTGGAGGACATGATGGTTCTGCTGTGAATGGAGAATACAATAAAATTGTGTTATTCTTTAACTACTGTGATGCTGCAGGTAACCCAATTGGAACTGCTCCTGACGTTCGTTATGTAGATAACATCAGTTATTTGCAAGGAACATTAAACGAGCCTCCATTTAATCCTGGACCAGCTCCAATTCCAACTCAATCAGAAGAAGATGTGGTTTCTGTTTATAGTGATACGTATTCAAATAATATTGCCACTAACTTAAATCCAGGATGGGGCCAAGCAACGGCACAGTCAGAGTTTCAGTTGGCTGAAGGCGATACGGCACTTTTGTATTCAAATTTAAATTATCAAGGTCTATTGTATACCTCTACTGATGTTACAACAATGGATTACGTGCATTTGGATTATTATACAGATGATTCAACAGCTCTAGGCTTCTATGTAATTCAAGAAGGTACAGGCGAGAATGGGTATTCAATTGATACTGAATTAGGGATCACTACAGGTCAATGGGTAAGTGTAGATATTCCATTGTCACATTATACAGGAACTGATTTATCTGGAGTTAATCAGATTAAAACAGATGGAAATGGAACTGTATATCTAGATAACATCTACTTTTACACAGAACCAACCGCAGGGATAGAAGATGCTGAATTATCTCAATTCACGTATTTTCCTAACCCAGTAAACAATGTATTAACAATTAAAGCGCAAGCTTCTATTGATAGTATTACTGTTTATAACATGTTAGGTCAATCAGTAATTAGATCGGCACCAAATACAAACAATAGCACAGTAGATATGTCTGTATTACAGACTGGTGCTTACTTTGTACAAGTGTCTATTAACAAAACTCTCAAAACAGTTAGAGTGATTAAGAATTAAAGGATAACTTAATTTTTAAATAAAGCCTCGCTAAGAAATTAGCGAGGCTTTTTTATGTGTTTTATTTAAGTGTTTGTTTTAAGTTTTTTGAGTGAATTCATGCATGTGCTGGACTGTCAATTCCGCTATTTATGTGTTAATTTTATAACAATATATCTAAGTATTTGCCATATTTATAAGCCCCAAGCTTTATGTTTTATTAAGTTTAGAAGTCTTTATATCTTCCTTTTTTTTAATTAAATATATGAAAATCAGCTTTTTAGGGCTGTTTTTTTTTGATTTTTAGGTATTTGATAAATTATAATGTAAATATTCATTTTATTGAATAATGTATTTTTTAACAACTACTTTATTGGCATATATTACATAAACATGTTTTATGTTGCATTTTGTTTAATCAATTACTTAATTTATTAAATTATTCGTAAAACAAAATAGGATTACGACCTATTTATCGCCAATTTTACTATCGTTTATTTCATTAAAAACAGACATACTTTCAATTATACTCAAATAGAAAAACTTCTGTCTTTAGAAAAACTCTAATATTAACTTTTAACTAAAATTAAATTATGAAAAGATTTTACTCACTACTTACGGTGTTATTTTTTGGTCTGACTTTTAACTTGTCAGCACAAGAAACCGTGATTGCGGTTTGGGATTTTGCTGACAACTCAGTTGCCGGTGATATTAACCCAGATTTTTCTAGTGCACTTAACACTGACCTGGATTATCTTAACGGTGGTCAGACAGGAGCTAATGCATGGACCAACACTGATGTTGTTGGAGGTGATTTTGACAACAGTTATACATTGTCAAACTCCAGTCCTTTAGCTTCCGCAGCCTCTGGTTACATACTCAACAATCTTAACCTAGGTCCAACTACTGCCACAGCTGTAGCTGGTTCAGGCCTTATTAATAATAAGATTCATTTTTCTTTGTCTTTTAAATCAATTTCATTGGCAAGTGCAAGTGATAAGTTACTTTTTTATTTAAAGGATGCCAATTCAGGAACTGGAACTAACTGGAGACAAACAGGTTTTTTAATACAGCAAAACACATCTGGAGAAAAAATTGAAGTTAGATCTTTAATATACAACGCTGGAAATTCAGCTGGAACACAAAAATTATGTGGAAACTTTGGAACAGGTCTTACTTTAGCTGATTTTACAATTGGTGTGACCTTAGATTATGATAGCGCTGGCGATGGTACAAATGTTGCATCTATCCGTTTTTGGATTGGTTCACCTGATAATTATTCGTCAGGGGATGGAAATGCATGGGGTTTCAAAATCTTCAACAATGATGGATTCGCAAATACAAATGCTTTCCCCGCTCTTACAGCTACACCTACTGCAAATGCAGCAATTGGTTTGGCTAATTCAGTCACTAGTTTTCTTCAATTTACACCAAATTTTACTACTGAAGGATCTGAAGTAGTCTTTGATCAAATAAAAATTTCTACTGGAGAATATGAAAATACAGTAGCTGCAGGAAATACAAGTACTCCTGATAATGGTATAACTGAACTATATTTCAGTAAATATGCTGAGGGCTCGTCCAATAACAAGTTTCTAGAAATTTACAATGGTACAGATAATGATATTGATCTTTCAAATTACGCTTTCCCAAATGTGACTAACGATCCAACGACAGCTGGTGAATACGAAAATTGGAATACGTTTACCGCAGGTGCGATAGTTGCTGCAGGTGATGTTTACGTAATTGCTCACCCATCAGCGGATGCTTCAATCTTAGCTCTAGCTGATCAAACTCATTCAACCCTTTCTAACGGAGATGATGGCTACGCTTTAGTTAGTGGTACAGAGACAAGCTATGTTGTTATTGACTGGCTAGGAGATTTTGAAGCTGATCCAGGATCCGGATGGGCGGTTGCCGGTATAACTAATGGAACTGTAAATCATACTTTAACAAGAAAATCTACTGTTTGTGGGCCAAATAATAACTGGGCGTCTTCTGCTGGAACAAATGCAGAAGATTCTGAGTGGATTGTTGGTGATTCGGATTCAGGATGGGATACAATTGGTTCTTACACTGGTTGTGTTTTTGACACAACTGCACCAGTGATTACTTTAGTAGGAGCTAACCCACAGGAATTAACTGTAGGAGATGCTTATGCAGAATTAGGTGCAACGGCGACTGATGATACAGATGATGATACAGCTTTAACAGCAACTATTGTTATAGATGCATCAGCGGTAGACACAGCAACAGCTGGGTCTTACTCTGTAACTTATGATGTAAGTGATGCAGCAGGAAATGCAGCAACACAAGTGACACGTACAGTTACCGTTGAAGCGGCACCCGCTCCTTTATTAATCACAACAAGTGTTTGTGCTACGGCAACAAGTGTTAGGCTAACGGGCCCTTGGTGGGGTTGGGACCCTGCAGGAGGACCTATAGCTTCAGATAATGGAGATGGAACATGGACCTTTACATTAGATCCAGCTCCCACTGCTGATATGGAGTATTTATTGGTTGTTGATGGCGTTCAAGAAAATTTAATTGCCAACATGGCAAATGGTGGAGACTGTGCCCCTATAACTGATTATGCTAATTATGCAAATAGACTTTGGGAAACAACAGCTCAATCAATAAATATGACCGATTCAGGTTTATTTTCAACTGGAAATAATGCAACTTGGAATACAATATTTACAGCTGTTTTAAATTCTGAAGGTGTTGCAACGAGTGGACTTGCTCAAACAGTAGTAATTAATATTACAGATTTGCCTGATGGATCAACTTATCGAATATATAAAACTACTTCAACTGGTGCAGCTGACTTTACCCAGCTAGGGGATTTAGTAATGGGGGAAAATACAATTACTGTCCCTGCAGTTGAATTCAATCGTACAGTTAAATTTCAGTTTTCGGGTAGTGGCTCGATTGAGTTTGATTCATTTTCACTTAATAGTGGAGTTCTGTATCTTGGTGATCCAACAGTAGTAAACGTAACTAATAATTATGGACAATGTGGCGCTAGTTGTGTTGTACCAGTTATAACTATGACAGGTTCGGATGCGACTATTACTGTTGGAGATGTTTACACAGATGCTGGAGCAACTGCTTCGGATGATGAAGAAGGAGATATCACTGCAAATATTGCAGTAGTATCTACTGTTGATACAACGACAGCTGGAACGTATACAGTAACCTATAATGTTAGTGACGGTGCTTTAAATGCAGCAACACAAGTGACACGTACAGTAAATGTTGAAGCGGCACCAATAGCTTGTGGCGATACAGTAACACATTGTTATACTAGCGGCACTTATTCAATATTTGACTCTGCAGTTGATAATGCAGGTGATTATATAACCGTTACGATTAATGCAGGAGAAACTGAATCTGGTTATGACGATTTAGTTGTATATGATACTTCTGATACTTCGGGTAATGTTTTGTATTCGGCAGATGGAGACCATACCGGACAAGTGATTGAATCTACAACAGGAGTAATATCTGTTTGGATTAGTGGAGATGGGAGTTGGAACTGTACTGATGGAGGAGGTGGTCCTTATACTCCATTAGAAATGGTAGTTAGTTGTGCAGCCCCACCAGCTTGTGAGGCACCAACAAACTTAAGTGTTTCAGGGGTTACAACTACTGGAGCTACATTGAATTGGGTTTCAGATGGATCACAATTTATGATTGAACTTCTACCTTCTGGTGTTCCACAAGGAACTGCAGGTGGATATGTAATTGGAGATGTTGACCCTTACCCGTTAACTAGTGTTACTATTCCAGACGGATCTTTAACGTCAAATACTTCATATGACTTTTATGTAGTTAATGTATGTGCTGATGGAAACAGTGAATACGCTGGGCCATTTACATTTACAACTCCTTGTGACGTTGTTTCAGGTGCTTGGTCTAATGATTTTGAAACTAATACAGATTGTTGGCTTGTTTCCAATGGTGGTGACGCCAATGGATGGGGATTATATGCTAATGCCACTGATGGAGGTGGAGCCTTTTCTTATGGAATTTATTACGGTTCAACTGCACACGACGATTATTTAATATCTCCAGCATATTCAGTAGCGGATGGCGTTTCTGACCGTATGTCATTTGATACTAGAAATATAAGTACATCATTTGTAGAATCAATAGATGTTCAAATATGGAATGCAGACATCAGTACGATGTTAGAAACGGTTGCTTCAGGTGTGGCTCCTGGCGTTGCTTTCGAAACCTTTTCTTATGACTTATCTGCATACGAAGGTCAAGATATTCGTTTTGCTTTCCACATCACTACAACAAATGAATACGCAATTTTTATTGATAACGTAGTTGTTGATGCAGTACCAGACACAATTGCGCCAGTTATAACAGTTACAGCTGGTACAGACACAGTAGAACAAGGTTCTACTTGGACGGATGCTGGAGCGACTTCTGATGGAGGTGAAACAGTTACTGTATCAGGTACAGTAGACATTAGTATTGCTGGAACTTATACAATTACATACACTGCAACAGATGCAGCAGGCAACACTGGAACGGCAACAAGAACGGTTACTGTAGTTGACACAATTGCGCCAGTTATAACAGTTACAGCTGGTACAGACACAGTAGCACAGGGTTCTATTTGGACAGATGCTGGAGCGACTTCTGACGGAGGTGAAACAGTTACTGTATCAGGTACAGTAGATACATCTGTTGCTGGAACTTATACAATTACATACACTGCAACAGATGCAGCAGGCAACACTGTTACGGCAACAAGAACGGTTACCGTTGAAGCGGCACCCGCTCCTTTATTAATTACAACAAGTGTTTGTGCTACGGCAACAAGTGTTAGGCTAACTGGCCCTTGGTGGGGTTGGGATCCTGCAGGAGGACCTGTAGCTTCAGATAATGGAGATGGAACATGGACCTTTACATTAGATCCGGCTCCCACTGCTGATATGGAGTATTTATTGATTGTTGATGGCGTTCAAGAAAATTTAATTGCCAACATGGCAAATGGTGGAGACTGTGCCCCTATAACTGATTTCTTTGGCTATGCAAATAGACTTTGGGAAACAACAGCAGGAGACATAACTAATAATTATGGACAATGTGGCTCTAGTTGTGTTGTACCAGTTATAACTATGACAGGTTCGGATGAGACTATTACTGTTGGAGATGTTTACACAGATGCTGGAGCAACTGCTTCGGATGATGAAGAAGGAGATATCACTGCAAATATTATAGTAGTAGGTGCTGTTGATACAACGACAGCTGGAACGTATACAGTAACTTATAATGTTAGTGACGGTGCTTTAAATGCAGCAACACAAGTGACACGTACAGTAAATGTTAGCGCACCAGCCGACACAACTGCACCAGTAATTACTTTAGTAGGAGCTAACCCACAGGAATTAACTGTAGGAGATGCTTATGCAGAATTAGGTGCAACGGCCACTGATGATACAGATGATGATACAGCTTTAACAGCAACTATTGTTATAGATGCATCAGCGGTAGATACAGCAACAGCTGGGTCTTACTCTGTAACTTATGATGTAAGTGATGCAGCAGGAAATGCAGCAACACAAGTGACACGTACAGTAAATGTTGAAGCGGCACCAATAGCTTGTGGCGATACAGTAACACATTGTTATACTAGCGGCACTTATTCAATATTTGACTCTGCAGTTGATAATGCAGGTGATTATATAACCGTTACGATTAATGCAGGAGAAACTGAATCTGGTTATGACGATTTAGTTGTATATGATACTTCTGATACTTCGGGTAATGTTTTGTATTCGGCAGATGGAGACCATACCGGACAAGTGATTGAATCTACAACAGGAGTAATATCTGTTTGGATTAGTGGAGATGGGAGTTGGAACTGTACTGATGGAGGAGGTGGTCCTTATACTCCATTAGAAATGGTAGTTAGTTGTGCAGCCCCACCAGCTTGTGAGGCACCAACAAACTTAAGTGTTTCAGGGGTTACAACTACTGGAGCTACATTGAATTGGGTTTCAGATGGATCACAATTTATGATTGAACTTCTACCTTCTGGTGTTCCACAAGGAACTGCAGGTGGATATGTAATTGGAGATGTTGACCCTTACCCGTTAACTAGTGTTACTATTCCAGACGGATCTTTAACGTCAAATACTTCATATGACTTTTATGTAGTTAATGTATGTGCTGATGGAAACAGTGAATACGCTGGGCCATTTACATTTACAACTCCTTGTGACGTTGTTTCAGGTGCTTGGTCTAATGATTTTGAAACTAATACAGATTGTTGGCTTGTTTCCAATGGTGGTGACGCCAATGGATGGGGATTATATGCTAATGCCACTGATGGAGGTGGAGCCTTTTCTTATGGAATTTATTACGGTTCAACTGCACACGACGATTATTTAATATCTCCAGCATATTCAGTAGCGGATGGCGTTTCTGACCGTATGTCATTTGATACTAGAAATATAAGTACATCATTTGTAGAATCAATAGATGTTCAAATATGGAATGCAGACATCAGTACGATGTTAGAAACGGTTGCTTCAGGTGTGGCTCCTGGCGTTGCTTTCGAAACCTTTTCTTATGACTTATCTGCATACGAAGGTCAAGATATTCGTTTTGCTTTCCACATCACTACAACAAATGAATACGCAATTTTTATTGATAACGTAGTTGTTGATGCAGTACCAGCTTGTATAACACCAACAGATTTAAATGTTTCAGATGTTACAACTACTGGAGCAACATTGAATTGGGTTTCAGATGGATCACAATTTATGATTGAACTTCTACCTTCTGGTGTTCCACAAGGAACTGCAGGTGGATATGTAATTGGAGATGTTGACCCTTATCCGTTAACTAGTGTTACTATTCCAGACGGATCTTTAACTTCAAATACTTCGTATGACTTTTATGTAGTTAATGTATGTGCTGATGGAAACAGTGAATACGCTGGGCCATTTACATTTACAACTTCTTGTGATACGGTTACAGTTTTTCCTTATTTACATGGATTCGAGGATTTAGCATGTTGGTCTAATTCAGACTCATCTGCTGCTTGGGCACTAGATGATGGAAGTGATTTTGGTCCTGGATCAGTGACTGAAGGTGTTTCTGCAGTTTTCTTTAATGATTACGATTATTCATCGGGATCTACATCAGACTTAATGTCTCCAAACCTTGATTTGAGTGCATTAACAGTTGCTCGTTTAAGTTTTGATTATTATGATGGTGGAGGTACAGATACTGTAGACGTTCTTGTTGACAGTGGATCAGGTCCAGTTGTGGTTTACACTACTGATGCGACTGTTTCTACGTGGACAACAATTGAAATTGATCTTCCAGAATACGCTGGTCAAACAATTCAAATTGGATTTAGAGGGTCAAGTATATATGGAACTTCTAATCCACATATTGACAACCTTATGGTTGCTGAAGCGCCTTCATGTTTAGCGCCTTCCGATTTAGTAGTATCTAGTATCACTACAACAACGGCTTCTGTAGCTTGGACAGCAAACAACAGTGAAACGGCTTGGGAATACCAATTAGTAGAAACGGGAGTAGCACCTGAAGATGCAGGAACAGCAACTGTTGATAATCCTTTGAGTTTATCTAACTTAACGGATAATACAGCTTATGATGTGTATGTTAGAGCCAATTGTGGTACTGACTTCAGTGCATGGTCAATGGTTACTTTTACAACGCTTCCAGCGCCAATTGTTCCTGATTATGTGAATGATTTTGCAACTTATCCTGGAGACCTATGGTCAGAAGGAGAAGGTGCTTTAGCAGACGGACCTTCTGGAACTAGTTCAGCATGGGCTACGGACGGATTTGCAAATGATGGTTTTTCTGGAGCAGCTAGAGTTAATGTTTACCATAGTTCGTTTTCTGGCGGAAATAATGATTGGTTAATTTCTCCAGTATTTGACCTTAGTGTAGGTAGTTACTATTTAAATTTAGATGCTGCTGCAACAGAATACGGAAGTAGTACTCTTGATGCAGTTTGGGGAAGTGAGGACTATACTGCTTTAATGATTTCCGAAGATGCAGGTCAGACTTGGACTGAATTATACAGATGGGATGCTACTAATAGCCCTGGCCTAGCTGGAGCTGCAATGCCCGAAGTTGATTTATCAGTTTATACTGGACTAGCTACTTTTGCTCTTTATGCTGAAAGTTTTGATTCTGTTGAAGATGTTGATTTCTTTGTAGATAATTTTTCTATTGGTTCAACTTCTTTAAGTTTGAATGATGTTAGTACAGTGTCTAATTTCACGTTTTTCCCTAACCCAGTAAACAACGTATTAACAATTAAAGCGCAAGCTTCTATTGATAGTATCACCGTTTATAACATGTTAGGTCAAACAGTAGTTAGATCGACGCCAAATACAAACGATTGCACAGTAGATATGTCTTTATTACAGTCTGGTGCTTACTTTGTACAAGTGTCTATTAACAATACTCTTAAAACAGTTAGAGTGATTAAAAATTAAAGAATAACTTAATTTTATATAAAGCCTCGCTAAGAAATTAGCGAGGCTTTTTTATTCCCTTACCTTTTATATCAGAAGAGTTATTAATTTAAGTTTGTTAATGATTTTTAAATACCTCCTTCACTGCTGGTTTTTTTTTGTCTTTAAATTTTTTAAACAAAGGTTTCTTGTTTTATTCAGATGTTATGACGCTCAACTAAATGACAGCAATCTAATATTGAATTATATTTAAAATAATTAACATATATTAATTATAATTTACTAAATATTCAATAACATTAAACTATTCGCAATAAAAATAGTATTATTTAGATTTTATTGTGTAATTTACATTAACCAATTTAACTTTTAATAATTACATAATGAAAAGCATCCATTATTTATTTTTCGCAGTTTCTGTTTTATCCTTTGGGCAAAAAGAAATTCTTAATTTAGAAGCAGAGCGACTTCAAGCATTTAGATTTACTACAGACTGTGAAGTACTCCAAGTCCCTTGGTCTAATGATTTTGAAACAAACTCAGATTGTTGGACTGTTATTAATAACGGAGATGCTAACGGATGGAGTTTATTTGATAATTCTTCTCCTGGAGGCGGCGCTGTTTCCTATGGGATTCAATATGGACCCTCGGCACATGATGACTATTTAGTTTCTCCAGTATTTACAGTTATGGATAACGTATCTAACCGTTTGACGTTTGATGCTAGAAATTTCAGTTCTTCTTTTGCAGAATCAATTGATGTCCAAGTATGGAATCCTGAAAGGACCTCATTGTTACAAACTATTGCCGCGGGAGTCACTCCAGGAACTAGTTTTGAGTCGTATGCTTTTGATTTATCTGCATTTATGGGCTTAGATATTTGTTTTTCATTTTACATAGCAACCACAAATCAGTATTATATATTTATTGATAATATTGTAGTAGACTACAATGCCATTTTAGATTCAGATACTGTTAGTACAACTTCTAGCTTATCATTTTTCCCTAACCCAGTTGTCGATGAATTAACAATTATAGCACAAGCGCCTATTGAAAGTATTATTATTTATAATGTCTTAGGGCAATCCGTATTTCGATTCCGTCCAAACGCAGTCAATACTAAAATTGATATGTCTGATCTTCAGTCCGGAACTTATTTTATGGAGGTTTCAGTCAATAAAACATATAGAAAAGTAAGAGTGATTAAATCCTAACAACTAACTAACTTTTACTTTAAGCCTTACTAAGATGTTAGTAAGGCTTTTTTTATACTCAATCTTGTCTGTTCAATTCAATCTCTTTGATTAACTTTGTGTATATGATTGCAAGTGATTTTTCATTTATTATACCAGTTTTTAATCGTCCAGAAGAAATCAGAGAACTTCTTGAAAGTTTCTGTGCTTTAAACACTCCTAAAACCTTTGAAATCGTAATCATTGAAGATGGCTCAACATTGGATTCAAAGTTGATCATCGATAATTTTCTAGATCAACTTAAAATAAGTTATTTTTCCAAATCAAATACCGGTCCAGGTCATTCCAGAAATTATGGTATGCAGCGAGCCAAAGGTCGTTATTTTATTATTCTGGATTCTGACTGTATTTTGCCACCCGATTATTTACAGCTCGTCATTTCTAAATTAAACACCCATTATGTAGATGGTTTTGGGGGTCCTGATGCTGCTAAAGATTCGTTTACGGATCTTCAAAAAGCAATTAATTTTTCAATGACTTCCCAAATGACAACAGCAGGCATTAGAGGTGGAAAAGTATCTGTCGAAAACTACGAGCCAAGAAGTTTTAATATGGGTATATCTAAAGAAGCGTTTCAAGCTACTGGTGGCTTTGGAAGTATCCATCCTGGCGAAGATCCAGATTTGTCCATTCGACTAAAAGAGATGGGGTATCATTTGCATCTCATCCCCGAAGCTTTTGTCTTTCATAAACGGCGCATTTCATTAGAGCGATTTTATATACAGGTAAATAAGTTTGGCCAAGCACGGCCTATTCTTAATAAATGGCACCCAAGCTCTAAACGGATAACCTATTGGTTTCCTTCGTTATTTACTTTAGGGTTTGCTGTTAGTAGCTTTTTAGCAGTATTAGGTTTTTATTGGTTTTTAATCATGTTTGGTCTTTATTTTTTAACTGCGATGATTGGAGCTTTTCGATTGACTAACAATATAATAGTTGCTTTCTTAGTTATACCTGCAATAGCAATTCAGTTTTTTGGATATGGATTAGGATATCTTAAATCATCCTTAAAATTAGCCGTTTCTAAAAAGAGTGAAAAACAGTTGTTTCCTAATTTATTTTCCCGATCTGAATGACCAATAAAACTAAAAATATAAAACTAAAATCAGCTAAAGAAAAACGCCTTAATGTGTTTGTACTCTTTCTGGTTCTCTCTTTTATAATTTCATTATTAGTTAAGCTATCTAATACATATACTCAAACGCTAAGTTTTCAGTTAGTTCCTACACAATTAAAGTCCAACGAACTAATTGTGTCAGAAGAACCACAGACAATTAATGTCACTATTTCTGGTCGTGGATTTGAGCTTTTAAAATATTATATTGAAAAACCTATTATTAATGTCGACTTTTCACAGCTAAGAAAAAATAATAATAATTATATTTGGTCAGAGCGCAGTCAGCTTGATAAAATAATTAATCATTTTGATTCTAAAATAGTGGTTAAATCCATTACACCAGATACTTTGTTTTTTCCTTTTGATAGTCAGTTTATAAAAAAAATCCCTGTTAAGGTTCTGGTAAACCCAACCTTTGCAGTAGGTTTTGATCTTATCGATAAATTTCGATCAGCTCCAGACTCTATTACAATGATTGGTCCAGAGTCCATGTTAAAGTCCATAGCATTTGTTTCAACCAAGAAAATAGAGTTGAGTGAAATAAATTCAGATATTAATATACTTGCAGAGTTAAATATACCATCTAATTTAAGTCAGCTCAAGTTATCGCATCAATCTGTTTCTGTAACAGCAAAAGTTGATAAATTTACGGAAGGTCTTGTAAATGTTCCAGTGACTATAATTAATATTCCAGAAGACTTAAGTATAAATTTTTTTCCAAAGGAAATATCGGTTATTTTTTATTCTTCTTTAGATGCTTACAATAGTATTGATAAAACGGACTTTACTGTTGAATGTGATTTTAACTTACTTACAACAGATAATAATTATTTAAATCCTGTTTTAGTAAAGCAGCCTTTGAACGTAAAAACAGCTAAATTAAAAATCACCCAATTGGAATTTATAATAACTTCTAATGATGAGTAAAATAATTGGACTTACTGGAGGTATAGGGAGCGGTAAGAGCACCGTTGCTCGTATGTTTGAGAGCTTAGGTGTTCCTGTTTATATTTCTGATGATGAGGCCAAAATTTTGATGGAAACCTCTAAAAGTATCCGTCAAAGTTTGGTGCTGCTATTCGGGGAACATGCTTACGTTAAGGGGGTTTTAAATCGCGTATTTATTGCTTCTAAAGTTTTTAACGATAGCAACTTGTTATCCAAATTAAATAAGATTGTTCATCCCGAAGTGAGAGTTCATTTTGAAAAGTGGTTGAAAAAACAAAAATCACCATACGTCATTAAAGAAGTCGCTATTTTATTTGAAACGAATTCCCAAAGTAATTTTGATTTTATTATTTCTGTAGTGGCACCAATTGAGGAACGAGTTCAGCGGGTGATGAATGGGCGTCTAAAGACCGAGCAAGAAGTGCGTTCAATAATTAAAAATCAGCTAACTGATACCGATAAAATTAAACTTTCTGACTTTGTTATTCACAATAATTCAATTTCAGAGACCAAAACTTATGTTGCCAATTTGCACAAGCAAATTCTGCATAAAATAATTAAACCATAAAACCCATCATTTTTGTTAAGCTAAGGTTAAAAGGGCTTTTTAACATAATTTAAGTATTAATTTTGAAAAATGAACAAGAGATTATTTGCCTTACTGGTTATTTTGATGAGCCTTTCTCTGATTGGAATCATTTTTGTTCAAGCTTATTTCATAAATAATTCTTTAGAAAACAAAGAAGGCCAATTCACGTTCAATGTTAGAAAAGCGTTGACTTATACCACAAATCAAATTGCCGATAATGAGTATAAGAAGTATGTCCATGCTTTAAATAAAATAATAGCAGACGGGAGAGAGCCAGATTCTACGGCAATCCGTAATATTACCGTTTACAAGCAAGATAAAACAACCAATCGGATTACTATTTACAATACAGGCATACTTGAAGAAAACTTTAAAGTCCCTTCGCTTATAGATCTTAATGTGGATAGCTTAGGCTTAAGTAATTTCAGAGGTAAATCAACCACCAAAATTTACGATAATACTATTTATGCCGATGATATGGTTTCTAATAATGAGCAGTCTTTTGAAAAAGTCCTTAATATGGATAAACTACAAAAGGCTACTTTTGAAACACAATATAAATCTGAAATAAAAAACACACCCATACATCAAAGAGTTACAGATTTAGACATCCAAACTCTTTTAAGTAAAAAGTTAAAAGAAGACAATATTGATATCGATTTTGAATTTGCAATTTTTCATAATAATATTGGCACTAAAATTCAATCAGCAAATTTTGATCAATCATTAATTCCACTTCTTGGAGTTCCTATATTTCTTGATGATAATGATGAAAGCGATTTCATGCTATTTATTAATTTTCCAGAACGTAAAAAATTCATTGTTTCTTCTATAATTGGGGTTACTCTTTTGTCGATGTTATTTACCCTTATTATAATTATAGCGTATACAAGCGCTCTTTATCAGCTTATAAAACAGCGAAAGATTTCACAAATGAAGTCTGATTTTATTAATAATATGACACATGAATTTAAAACGCCCATAGCCACTATTAATTTAGCTTTGGATGCTATTAAAAACCCAAAGATTATTTCAGATCAAGTGAAAGTATTACGATACCTTCAGATGATTAAGGAAGAAAATAAGCGTATGAATGCTCAAGTCGAAAATGTACTTCGTATTTCGCAGCTTCAAAAAAAGCAGCTCAATATAAGCAAAGACCGCTACAAACTTCATGATTTGATTGACGATGCGATTACACATGTGGAGCTTATTGTAGAAGATAGAAAGGGTTACATAAAAACACATTTCAATGCAGATAAGTCTTCTGTATTGGCCAATGATACGTATTTTACAAATGTGATTGTAAACATTTTAGATAATGCTATAAAATACTCCCCTGAGGCTCCTAAAATTGATGTTTACACGGAAAATGTAGGCAATAATATTTTGTTAAGTATTAAAGATCAGGGCAAGGGTATGAATAAAGCCGTTCAAAAACGTATATTTGAAGAGTTTTATAGAGAATACACAGGCGATGTGCATAATGTTAAGGGACATGGATTAGGTTTGTCTAATGTAAAACGAATAGTTGAAAACCATCAAGGTATAGTTTCTGTCGAAAGTGAAAAGGGCAGAGGTAGTACTTTCATTATAAAATTACCACTAATAGCATAATACTATGGAAGAAAGTTTAAAAAAAATATTATTAGTAGAAGATGATCCAAACTTTGGAACGGTTCTTAAAGAATATTTATCAATCAACGGTTACGAAGTAACCCATGCCAAAAATGGGATGGAAGGATTTGAGAAGTTTAAGAAATCTGATTTTCATTTATGTATACTTGATGTGATGATGCCTTATAAGGATGGCTTTACTCTTGCTAAGGAGATTCGTGAAAAAAATACAGAAATACCTATTATATTTCTTACAGCCAAAGCGCTTAAAGAGGATGTTTTAAAAGGATATAAGGTAGGTGCTGACGATTATCTTAATAAGCCTTTTGATAGTGAAGTACTTCTCATGAAAATTAAAGCCATTATACAGCGTAAATCAGTTGATAGCTTAGCTGATAGTAAAAAATTTGAATTTATTATAGGTGAGTTTAGCCTTAATTCAAAACTTAGATTCTTATCTCATAACTCTGGTAAGCCTGCTAAACTATCGCCTAAAGAAAATGAATTGCTTCGATTGTTAATCTTGCATGAAAATGATTTAATGCCAAGAGAAATAGCCTTAACTAAAATATGGAGAGATGATAACTACTTCACATCTAGAAGTATGGATGTATATATAGCAAAATTACGAAAGTATTTAAAGTTAGACCCCAAAGTTGAAATTCTAAATATTCACGGAGAAGGATTTCGATTAGTTGTCAATCCTTAACTAAAAAAAACAGTTATTAGCTAGTTTTTTTTAGTTCTTGATTTAAATAGTTTATGATGATTTCTGGGTTTGTGTCATAGTCAAACCACTTTGTTTTTTTATTTTTCTGAAACCAAGTGAGCTGTCGTTTTGCAAATCTTCGCGAATTTTTCTTGATTTCTGAAATAGCAAAGTCTAAAGTCCATTCCCCGTCAAAGTAGTGAAATAACTCTTTGTATCCTACGGTATTTAGTGCGTTTAGATTTCTGTGTTCAAATACAGCCTTCACTTCTTCTAATAACCCGCTTTCAATCATTTGATCCACTCTGTTGTTAATACGTTCGTATATTAAGGAGCGCTCTGCTTTTATTCCAATTGAAATTGTTTTAAATGATTTTTTTGTTTTTTTCTTGTTTAGAAAAGAGGAATAGGGCAGCTTTGTGCCTCTACAAATTTCTAGTGCTCTAATTAATCTATGCGGATTTTTAAGCGCTATGCTATCGTAACTTTCGGGGTCTAATTCTTTTAATTCTTTTTGAAGTGCTTCTATACCATTAGTATCTAATTCTTGGTTTAGCTGTGTCCGTATTTCGGGATTAACGTCCGGAAAATCATCAAATCCTTTAATGACTGCATCGACGTATAATCCAGAGCCTCCCACCATAATAACCACCTGGTTTAATAGATGTGATTGCTCTATTTGTGCGTTTGCATCCTTTTCAAAAGTTCCAACACTATAACTATCTTTAATTGATTTGTGGTGTATGAAGTGATGTTTTGCTATGTTTAATTCAGTGGCTGTAGGTGCTGCAGTACCTATCGGGATTTCTTTATAAAACTGTCTTGAGTCTGCAGAAATTATATCAGCCTCAAAATAAGAAGCTAGTTTTAAACTAAGGCTAGTTTTTCCTATTCCTGTGGGACCTACAATTGAAATTAGATACTTATCCATGGTTTAATTTATGTCCACATTTGTGACAAAATTCGGCATCATCAATATGATAGGCTTCATTACAATTAGAGCAATTTTGAGTATTGTTGGGAATTGTTTCTTTTTCAGATTTTGTCATTTCAGAGGTTACAATTCCTGTAGGGATTGCTATGATTCCGTATCCTAGAATCATAATTAATGAGGCGATAAATTGTCCTAGTGCAGTAATTGGTGCAATATCTCCGTAGCCAACCGTGGTTAGTGTAACAATCGCCCAATAAACACTTCTTGGGATGCTTGTAAAGCCGCTCCCTTCCTTGCTTTCTACTAGATACATAACAGTTCCTAAAATGATACACAGCACAATTACAAACGAAAGAAATACGGATATTTTAGCTCGACTTCGTTTAAGTGCTTTGCCAAAATTGGCACTTTCACCAATGAACCTTGAGAGTTTTAATATCCTAAAAACACGCAGTAATCGTAAGGCTCTAATCGCCACTAATGAATGCGTTCCTAAGATGAAAAGAGAGATGTATTTAGGAATTGTGGATAGCAAGTCAATGATTCCATAAAAACTAAATATATACGTTTTTGGGTTTTTAACAGAAATAATTCGAGCCAAATATTCTATAGTGAATAAAACAGTGATGATCCATTCTGAAATATCTAAGATATAACTGTATTTTGAACCTATGCCTTCAACACTTTCTAACATCACAAGAAGAATGCTTAACAGTATCACAAATAATAAGATAACATCAAATAGTTTGCCTGCTGGAGTATCTGCTTCATAAATAACTTCATGAAGTTTTAGTTTCCAGTTTTTTAGTTCCTTTTCTTTTGACATACTTCAAAAATACTATTTTTTTGTTCCTTTATTAAATTATTTATTAATCTTTTACATGAAGTAAATTGTTGATATACTAAGTAGGATGCTAATGTTTAAATGCTTGAACCCCCATTAATTAATGACTTTTTAGTCTTTATTTGCAACTTAATTAACTAAATTAAACAAAAATTAATCTACCATTAATCGGTAATTAATCCTGTACTTAATAGGTCAATCTTATATTTAATAAAGTTATTTGAAAATTCAAAAATTTTAGTTAAAATAAATAGTCATTAGAATATCTATGAAGATCATTTTGCACACACTCAACATAGTTTTTAGATCTACGTTCAGGGTAATGGGCGTTTCCATAAATTATTTCCGTTTTCCTGTTTTTTTAATACTTTTTTTGATGAGTTTTTCGTCTTTAAAAGCTCAGCAATTATCTAAAGTTGTCGACACCCAAATCGGATCACAAGGGAGTGGATTAGGCTGTGGATATAATTTTATTGGAGCGACTTACCCTTTTGGGATGGTTCAGTTTACTCCAAGCTTTTTCTCTCCTCACAAGGGTTTTGTGATTAACCAACTAAGCGGAGCTGGATGCCCCCACATGGGAAACTTTCCTGTTTTACCCCTTGCAGGTCAGCTAAAAAAATCGCCGACTAATATGGATGGTTTTGAAAAATATAAATCAATAAATGAAGCGCATGCTGGGTTTCTATCTCTTGAAATGCAAGATAATACAATTGCTAATCTCACTGCTAATAAACGTTTAGGGCTAGCAAATTTTAGGTTTGAGCAAGCCACAAATTCAGGTACTGTTATAATTGGTGCCGGAATCAGTTCTACTGATATATCAAATGCAATGGTAAAAATTACTTCTGATTCAAGTTGTGAAGGTTTTGCTGAGGGCGGGGATTTTTGTGGGTCCTCTACAAATTATAGAATATATTTTGTGGCCCAATTTGACAGAGATTCAAGTTCTAATGGAACCTGGCAGCGAAATGCTTTATTAGAAGATGAGATTCATGCTTCTGGAAAGGATTCTGGTGCGTACTTTTCATTCGATACCTCTTCCAATAATGAGGTCAATTATCGGATAGCAATTTCATATGTTTCAATAAAAAATGCTAAAGAAAACATGAAGGCTGGTATCATAGATGGCGGTTTTTCTGACTATAAAAAAAAGGCAGAAGCTGCATGGGATTCTAGCTTGTCAAAAATTACAATCGAATCTCCTAATACAGATCGTAAGATTCAATTTTATACTCACTTATATCACTCTTTAATACATCCCAATATTGTTAGTGATGAAAACGGCGAGTACATGGGAGCGGATTTTAAAGTTCATAAAACTCATGGTAATGCTCAATACAGTTCCTTCAGTGTATGGGATACCTATCGTACGCAAGCACAGCTAGTCGCTATGTTATATCCCAACGAGAGCAGTGATATGATGAAGTCTTTAGTTGATTTTGCAGATCAAAGTGGAGGGTATGGACGTTGGATTTTAGCGAATATTGAAACAGGTATAATGCAAGGAGATCCCACTCCAATTCTTATTTCCAATTCTTATGCTTTTGGTGCGACCAATTTTGATTTAAAAAGAGCTTTTGACTATATGAAGCGCGGGGCTACTATTCCTCTTTTGCGTTCTCAAAATCAAGAAATTCGTCCCTACTTAAAGGAGTATTTAAGAGATGGTCATACATTTGCTTCAATGATGTTAGAATATACTTCGTCTGATTTTGCTATCGGTCAATTTGCACTTCAAGCTTTAAACCTAACAGAAGATGCCTCTTATTTTATTAATAGATCTCAAAATTGGAAAAATATTTATAACCCAAATAATAAATGGTTAAATTCTAGGTATCCAAATGGTAAGTGGAAATATATAGAGCATGATTGGAGAGAAGCAACCTATAAGAATTACTTCTGGATGGTTCCTTACAATTTAACTGGGTTAATCGATACTCTTGGCGGGTCAAAGGCAGCTGAAGACCGTTTGGATGTTTTTTTCGAGCGTTTAGACGCCTCATACGATGACGCCTGGTTTGCAGCAGGTAATGAGCCTGACTTTCAAGCGCCTTGGATATATAATTGGACGGATGCTTCCTATAAGACTTCTGAGGTTGTTCATAGAGTATTTAATGAGATGTACACGAGCGAACCAACAGGACTTCCTGGAAATGACGACTTAGGAACTATGGGGGCTTGGTATGTATTTGCCTCCGTTGGACTTTATCCAATGATTCCAGGTGTTGCGGGTTTTTCTGTAAATACACCTCAATTTGAAAAAGTAATATTGAATCTTCCCAATGGGGTATTAACCATTAATGGAGGCTCCAAAGAAAACCCTTATATTAATTCCTTGAAAATTAATGGCAAAAAGTACAAGTCAACTTGGATCGATTGGGATTTCATTAAAAATGGTGGAATTATAGATTTCGAGTCTTCTAATATTCCAAACAAAATTTGGGGAATAGATTCTGAATCTCCTAGCTTTGACCAACAATAATTGTGTTTAGGGACACATTCAATTTAATATTTATACATTTAAAAATCAAGTTAACTCATATAGTAAATGAAATTAGTAAAAATTCTGTTGTGTTTTTTTATGATTATATCCACAGAGGTTTGTAGTCAAGACCAACCTATTAGCCTTGTAGATTTTGTGAATCCTTTAGTGGGTTCTGACTCTGCCTTTGAACTGTCTAATGGAAATACTTATCCAGCAATAGCAACTCCCTGGGGGATGAATTTTTGGACTCCACAAACAGGCGAAATGGGTAATGGATGGGGGTATACTTACGACGCTAATAAAATCAGAGGATTTAAGCAAACACATCAACCAAGTCCTTGGATTAATGATTATGCAGCGTTTTCATTATTTCCTGAAACGGGTAAGCTAGAAATTAACGAGGACGAACGGGCCTCATGGTATTCTCATAAAGCAGAAATTAGCAAGCCCCATTACTACAAAGTATACTTAGCAGACTATGATGTTACAACCGAAATAGCGCCAACAGAGCGGGGGGCGCAGTTTCAATTTACATTTCCAAAAACAGATAATGCCCATATTTTAGTGGATGGGTTTTTTAAGGGTTCAATGGTTAAAGTATTTCCTGAAGAACGAAAAATTGTAGGGTATTGTCGCAATAATTCTGGAGGGGTTCCCGAAAATTTTCATAATTATTTTGTCATTTATTTTGATAAAGATTTTGAAACATCACAAACATGGTCCGTCAATAAAAAATCTAAGTTAGAAAACAGTAAATTAAGCCAGGAATTAACGGCTGAAGGCTATCATGTAGGAGCGGTTGTCAGTTTTAAAACAAAGAATAGCGAAAAAATAACAGCCAAAGTAGCGTCTTCTTTTATAAGCTTAGAACAGGCAAAATTGAATTTAAAAAGAGAAATCGGTTCGGATACCTTTAATCAAACAAAAACCAAAGCAGCAGCTCTGTGGAATACAGAACTAGGTAGAATAGAAATTGATGGGGGTACAGTTGAACAATACAGAACATTTTACACGGCTCTGTATAGAGTCTTATTGTTTCCAAGAAAGTTTTATGAGCTTAATATCGCTAATGAAATCGTTCATTACAGTCCGTATAATGGTGAGGTTCTGCCAGGCTATATGTTTACTGATAATGGGTTTTGGGACACTTTTAGGGCTGTGTTTCCATTTTTCACTATCATGTATCCCGAGTACACCAGCCAGCTAATGCAAGGTTTGGTTAACACTTATAACGAAAGTGGTTGGTTGCCAGAATGGGCTAGTCCCGGACACAGAGATTGTATGGTAGGGTCCAACTCTGCTATCAATATTGCAGATGCTTATTTGAGAGGGATTCGCGGGTATGATATTGAAACTCTTTACGAAGCAATTATAAAAAACACTAATAGTGTAGGTCCTGTGAGTTCTGTAGGTCGTTATGGAGCGGCAGATTATAATAAACTTGGGTATGTCCCTTATGATGTAGGGGTCAATGAGAATGCGGCACGAACCTTAGAGTATGCCTTCGCCGATTGGAGCATAGCCGAATTAGGAGAGGCTTTAAATAAGCCTCAAAAGGAGATTGATTTATTTAGAGATAGAAGTTTAAATTATAAGCAGTTGTTTGATCCAGAGATTGGGTTTATGCGGGGTAAAAACAAAGACGGAACATGGGCCAAAACGTTTACTCCAGACAAATGGGGAGATGCTTTCACTGAGGGTTCTTCGTGGCATTGGACCTGGTGCGTGTTTCACGATCCAATTGGATTGGCAGCTTCTTTTGGCGGGGTAGAAAATATGCGAAATCGTTTGGATGAGGTTTTTACAGCTGCGCCAACGTTTAATGATTCGTATTACGGTCAGCAAATTCACGAAATCACTGAAATGTTAGTGGGAGATATGGGACAATATGCACATGGAAACCAACCCATTCAACACGCGATTTACTTATACAATTGGCTTGAGCAGCCATGGAAAACACAAATGCGAGCAAGAGAAATTATGGATAAATTATATTCATCCGCACCTGATGGCTTGTGTGGAGATGAAGATAATGGGCAAACTTCTGCCTGGTATGTTTTTTCTGCAATGGGTTTTTATCCAGTAACCCCCGGAACTGGACAATATGCGATGGGAAGTCCTCTGTTTAAAAGTGTAAAATTACATCTTCAAAATGGAAACACTTTTGAAATTAAAGCAGCTAAAAACTCCAAGGAAAATATATATGTAAATTCGGTTCGAAAAGGGAAGGTCGTTTATGCTAAAAACTACATCACTTACGACGATATTATGAATGGATCTATTTTTTCTTTAGATATGAGTTCTGAGCCTAACATTAATCTGGGGACTGATAAAACTTCAAAACCATATTCAATGAGTCAGGATTAATGACACAGGAATTAATTTAAAAGTTTCATATGATTAATAAATTAACCTATTTGCTTTTTTCTATCTTCCTTAGTGCTCTTTCTTTTTCTCAAGAAATGAGCGTAAAGAACCCCATAGAACTTAACGCATTGTTCTCGGATCATATGGTCTTACAACAAAGTTCCAAGGTTTCATTTTGGGGAAGCTGTACTCCAAATGATACGCTCAGCGTTAAAGGCAGTTGGGGTGGTAAATCGTCTACATTAGTAGACCCGAATGGAAATTGGAAATTAGATTTAGAAACCCCCAAAGCAGGCGGTCCTTTTACTATTGAAATAGAAACTAAGTTTTATAAAAAATCTTTAGTAGATGTTATGATTGGAGAAGTTTGGCTTGCTTCCGGTCAATCCAATATGGAGATGCCATTAAGAGGTTGGCCCCCTAATGATGTTATTAATAATTCAAAAGAAGAAATAGAAAAGTCAGATTATTCTGAGATTAGAATGTTTACTGTTCAGAGACAGCTTTCATTAAAACCAATGAAAACATTTAAAGGAAGCTGGAAGGCTTCTAGTCCAGAAACTGCTGCTGAGTTCAGCGCAGCTGCTTATTTTTTTGCTCGTAGATTACATAAAACTTTAAACGTTCCTATTGGGATTATTAATTCGAGTTGGGGAGGCACACCTGTAGAGGCTTGGACTAGTAGCCGTCAAGTAAAAAAAACTGGAGATTTTGATAGTATTTTAAACGCTATTAATTTTGTCGATAATCAAAAAGGGATTTCTGATTGGTTTTCAAAATGGAAATCATTAGATATTCCTGTAGGTGATAAACAATGGGATGAATTAGTTGTTTATGACTCTGAATTTAAACAAGTTGATTATGATGATAGCCAGTGGGACGAGGTGTATCTGCCTGGCCAATTTGATGCTATTATCCAAACAGATTTTGATGGGGTTATTTGGTTCCGTAAAACAGTTCATATTCGAGATTTAGATTCAGACTATACACTAGCAATAGAAGCTATTGATGATATGGATGTTATTTACGTCAATGGGAATAAGGTTGGTAGTTTTGCGGGGACTCATTACTCGAACTCAAAAAGAGCCTATAAGGTTCCTAAGACATTTTTAAATAAGGGAGCCAATACGATAGCCATTCGTGCCATTGATGTAGGAGGTCCTGGAACATTCAAAGGCCCTATGTTATTAATTAGCGACTCTGGATCAAAAATTTCATTAAGCGGGTATTGGAACTACAGAATGTCTGCGGAGATTTATAAAAGCAAGTTATATTTGTATGGGACTGAGTACTTAAATTTAAATGATAAACCCACTAGTATTAAAGTTAACCCAAAACTTCCAACAGTACTATTTAATGCTATGATTCATCCATTGGTACCCTATACAATTAAAGGGACTATTTGGTATCAAGGAGAAGATAATGTCGGTCGTGCAGAACAATATAAGCGACTGTTCCCCGGAATGATTAGCGATTGGCGTGAAAAGTGGAATTACGATTTCCCATTTTACTTTGTTCAAATTGCGCCGTTTCAATACCACGGAGAAAACAATACAGCTTTGGATCAATCTCAAAAATTAAGAGAGGCTCAACGAATAACCCTGAATACAAAAAATACAGGAATGGTTGTGACTATGGATATTGGAAACTTCAATAACATCCATCCTTCAAATAAACAAGCGGTTGGAAATAGACTAGCAGGGTTGGCCTTGCTCAATGATTATGGAAAGCAGATAGTAGCCTCAGGCCCCTTGTTTAAAGGGATAAAAAGACAGGCAGATATACTGGTTGTTAATTTTGATCAAATCGGCAGTAGCTTGATTTCTAAAGGCAATTTAAGGGGTTTTGAAATAGCAGGAGCCGATAAGGTATATAAGACTGCAGAGGCTAAAATTATAAATAATACGATTGAACTTTCTGCTTCTACAGTTTCTAATCCTAAATATGCAAGATACGGATGGAGTGATAAAGCGGTCCCTTGCCTTTTTAATTTTGAAGGGCTTCCAGCATCTTCATTTACATCTGAATAAAAATATGAGTTTATTAAAGCCAATTTACAGACATTTTTATCTAGTAGTGAGTATTTTCTTGTTGAGCCTTTATTCCACAAGTGTTCATTCCCAACAACAGCCTACACGACCTTCAGCTGCGTACCAATCTAGACTAGAAATTATAGAATCTAAAATAGATAGTATACTCTCTTTACTGACTCTAAAAGAAAAGGTTTCTATGTGTCACGCACAATCTCAATTTAGTTCACCCGGAATCCCACGATTAGGAATTCCTGAGTTATGGATGTCCGATGGACCTCATGGAATTCGAGCTGAAATTAATTGGTCTAATTGGGATTATTCTGGTTGGACAAACGATTATATTACTGCTTTCCCTGCATTAACTTGTCTTGCTGCAACTTTTAATCCGTCCCTGTCAAATCAATATGGAGCTAGTATTGGAGAAGAAGCACGCTACCGAAAAAAAGATGTATTGTTAGGGCCAGGCGTGAATATTTATCGCACTCCGCTTAACGGAAGAAATTTTGAATATATGGGTGAAGACCCTTATTTAGCATCCACAATGGTAGTTCCTTATATTAAAGGAGTACAAAACAATGGGGTTGCAGCCTGTGTTAAACACTTTGCATTAAATAATCAGGAGTTATGGAGGAATCATATTAATGTTCAGGTAAGTGATAGGGCATTGTATGAGATCTATTTGCCTGCATTTGATGCCGCTGTAAAACAAGGTGAGGCTTGGTCTATAATGGGCGCTTATAATCAGTTCAGGGGGCAACACTGCAGTCATCATGAACTTCTTTTAAATAAAATACTTAAAAAGGACTGGGCTTTTGATGGAGTTGTTGTTTCTGATTGGGGAGGTACACATAACACCAATGAAGCAGCTCTTTACGGTCTTGATATAGAAATGGGGTCTCCAATTGACAAGCAAACATCACCAAGACAAGCATTTGATGCTAATTTCCTTGGTACTTCATTTTTAAATTTATTGAAAAGTGGAGAGATTGATGAACGTATTTTGGATGATAAAGTGCGAAGAATTCTACGTTTGATGATGCGTACTACTTTAGACTTTATGAGGCCGTTAGGTAAAATTAATAATATAGAACATAGTATGGTAGCTCGCCAAGTAGCCATAGAAGGAGTTGTTCTTTTGAAAAATAAGGATAATTTTTTTCCATTAAATACTACTCAGAAATTAACAATTGCTGTGATTGGTGAAAATGCGGTAAAATCTATGACTACCGGTGGTGGCTCTTCAGAGCTAAAAGCTAATTATGAAATCTCTCCTCTAGAGGGTATAAAAAAGCGTTTTAAAAACGCTTCTATAATTTTTTCAAAAGGATATACTTCAGAAGACACAAATCAAAGCCGTAAATCACTTATTAATGAGGCTCTAGTAACAGCGTCTATGGCAGACGTAGTACTTTTTTTTGGAGGGTTAAACAAAAACAGAGGTCAGGATTGTGAAGCAGCAGATCGCGAAGAACTTAAACTCCCATACAATCAAGATTACTTAATTGCCGAATTGCAAAAAGTTAATCCTAATATTGGTGTTGTATTAGTAAGTGGAAACGCGGTTAGCATGCCATGGATTTATGATGTTAAGACTGTTTTTCAAGCTTGGTATTTAGGGAGCGAAGCTGGAAATGCAATCGCCGATATTATTAGTGGTGATTCAAATCCTTCTGGAAAATTGCCATTTTCGTTTCCAGTCAAACTAAGTGATAACTCGGCACATTTTTTTGGTGAATTGTCTTATCCTGGAGATGGCGAAACACAATATTATAAAGATGATATTTTAGTGGGGTATAGATGGCACGATACTAAAAATATTAGACCGTTATTTTCATTTGGACATGGATTGTCTTACTCATCCTTTGAAATTACAGACATTAAATCTGATAAGAAAATTTATGAAGCTAGTGATAGTATAAATATAACATACAAGCTTAAAAACACAGGAAGTAAGGATGGTGCTGAGGTTGTTCAGGTTTATGTTGGTAAATCAAATTCGAAAGTAACAAGAGCATTAAAAGAGCTTAAAGGATTTAAGAAAACTTTCTTGAAGTCTGGTAAACAAACAAAAGAAGAGATTATAATAAATGTTTCTGATTTATCATTTTATAATGAGTCGATTTCTGGTTGGGATTTAGAACGTGGAGACTATGCTATTTATGTTGGGAATGCTTCAAATGCTATATCTAAATTGATGATAATTAAGATCAAATAACAGTGATTTAAATAGATTGAAATTTATGGGCAGCTTGGTGCTTACATTAACTCATTTGGAATCTGTTTAATAACGTCTTTATAGGTACTTGGAAAATTATCACCCATAATTTTATTATACCTAATAATATAATCATTAAACTGTTTTTTAGCCTTGAAAGTTAAGTCCATATTGTGAAGTGTGTGGATCCTATAATAAAAGGCAGTTTCGTTCAATGAATCAATATTAAATAGAATTTCTGTTAACGGAATTATAGGGGTATACTCTTTGTTCGAATACAATCGTTTTATTTGGTTTGGAATGATTTTTATAATTTCATACTCGAAATTCTTCTTTACTTTATCAAAACATTCATCATTAATAGATAACAAAAATTTCCCTGGACTAATTAGATTTGTTAGTTTATCTAAGGAGTTATAATCTAGTAAATCATTTCGTAAGGAGTCTAATTGAGTCGAGAAATTAAAATAATCACAATAAAATTCATCGCCTATTTCCATAAAAAAGAGTCTCTTGGAGTAAATAAGTTCTAAGCCATCTACATCTTTAAGGATGTTTCTTAATTGACTAATAATTACATTTTTTAAGTTTTTAGCTTTTTGTGGTGTGCTTTCAGGCCAAAGGGTAGAGTGAATTTTTTCTGATGTTAAGCCGTTAACATCTTTTTGTTTACTGCTAAAAAGTAACAATAAAAAAAGTTGTCTAATCTTGGGGCTAAACAAGTAGGAAATGTCTTTTTTATTTCTATCAACAATTCTAAAACTGCCAAATAAATAAGTGGAATTAGCACTTATTTTTGTTTTCGCTTCTTTTATGTTAGGCTTTAAAATGTTTTGAATTTGAATTTTGAAAGCATCTTTTTTCTTCTTTCGTATTTTATTTAAATACTTTAAATAGTATAAAATCGCTGTCATTAATATGAGTACAATAATTATTAAAATAGTTTTATAACTTGATTTTGTTTCAATAAGATATATTTTCTCTTTAGAAACAGGTTGACCATTTAAAGAGTAGATATTAATTTTACTACTTCCGTCTCCTTTAAACTCTTGTGTAGTACAAAAAAACTGATTCGTTGATTTATTTAGGTAAAGGTTAGCATTAGTTCTGATTTTTTCAGAGATCATAGGAATTGAATCCCCAAATATTTTGTGACTTCCGTCCTTAACAGAATACTTATACAATTTTAAAAAAGTAGAAGGAATATATTCTGAATAGCCAAGGGTGTAAAATAAAGAGGCGTCTTTATTTAGGACTAAACTTCTTGAAGACACCATTTTTATATTGTCTTGTTTAGACTCCCAAAGCTTTTGAATTTCTTTAGTTTCTAGGTTAACTTTGTAGCAGTCATAGTAATACTTTTTTCCAACACTTTGCTCTCCCGTTTTATTTCCTTGTCCTCCAAATAATAATAAGTTCTGTTCATCTATTTGAGTCATTCCAGAGAAAAATCGAGGAGAAATAACATCTCCTGTAAACGTAATCGTGTTCCACTTGTCGCTGTTAATATCGTATGAGTTGAATGCATTGGTGTACTTCTGGTTACCATAGCCTCCAAATATCAAATACTCCTCTGTATTTGGGTTGAAAATCCCGTTGTGATGATGCCTTTGTTGAGAAAGCCTCAGTGAACTAATCTCAGTCCAGTACTCTGGATTTACCAAGTCAATGGCTGCAATTGTTGATTTGTCATCCAAAACATCATATAATTCGTAAACATATAATTTGTTATTGTCTGGGTCTAGAAAGCTAGTTCCAAGTCGCATAGGAACTGCTAATGAATTTTTAAAGTTATGTACGGTGCTTTTTTTGTTTACATGGTTATAAAAAGTTAAACTATCTTTATTTTGATAAATAAATCTATTGTTATTTTCGTCAAAAGTTATAGAAGTTACTTGCTCAAATGACTTAGTGCTTATTAGTTTCCAATTGTAAGATTCTGTAATTAACCAGTTAGGATGGTCAACTTCCCCATAAAGATCTCCATTAGAATCGGATACATCATTCCCATAACTCTCATTGAAATCAAAAATATATTTTTCATTTTTATTTACAACTATTAAATCTTTAATAGCCATTAGAGGTACGTCTATAACACTGCCATGTTTTCCAAAATAAATTTCCGGAACGATAGTGTTTCTAAACTCATTTTCGTTGGATGAAAACAACTTGTCATTAACTATAAGTGTGATTTTTTTGGAAGTATAATTAAAGTTTAATGATATATTAATCCATTTTCTAGATCCAATCATTTCTTTTTTTATGGGGACAGAAATTAATTTTTTAACGCCGTCTAAATTTAATCTAAGTTCTCCACTACCACCTTCATTATCAATGTATGCCAATGAATACGAGATAGGGTTGCTCTTGTCTTTTATATTTAAAACATATCCAAATATTTTTGAATCTATAACAGATAAATCGAAATCAATACTAAAATTCCCTGAAAAATTTGGTTCATCGTGTACAAACACATTGTAGGAAGTTCTATCAACAATAGAACTCTCGCTGGAGTTAAAGCGTATGCCTTGAGTATGTCCTAAAACAGGTAACAAGATTAGGCTGTAAAATAGTAATTTGATTAAAAACTTTGTCATGCTTAATTAAGAACAATTTCTTATTTGTGAAGTTAATTAATTATTTCTAATCAATGAAATAATTATTTAATTTTAAAGTGTCAATAGTTTGACATAGACAACCCTGAACTGATAATCAGGATATGAATAGAATTACAATATTTTTTTATTTCATTTTTTTCTATTGTGGCCAACTATCATAGATTGTATTTAATTACTTAGCTGTTTTAAAGCGATACTTGAATCGTTTGTGGGGAAATTACATGAATTATTGACACAGACATAAATCATAGTACTACCTTGAATAAATCGATTTTTTAATAACGGAAATTCGGCTTCATTTTCACTGAACGATTTGTTCTTTATGTCAGAGACTCTACCGCATATTACTTTATTGGGAATATAGTGTTTATTAACTTCTTTAATTTTTTGAATAGCATCTTCTCCAACAATGGCTAGTTCATAAAAACTGCCACTTAAATGGGTGTATATATCCAACCAGTTAGAATATGAAGACGGATAATTTTCAATTAAGGGCGCTATATTGTGCACCATTTGACGACTTGTTTTTAAGTAGTTTGCGTCCTCAAAAAAATGACCAAGTTTAGTTAAGTTTTTTGCCATTATAGAATTTGAACTAGGTATGACATTATCTTCAAGTTCTGTTTTCTTAGTTATAAGTTTAGAGTCAATATCTGAAGTGAAAAAGAACATATTTGAATCCTTATCATAAAAATGTTCAAATGTATAATCGGAAAGTTTTTTTGCAAGTAGGACCCATTTATCTTCTAGTGAAACTTCATATAGTGAAATGTAAGCTTCTATTAGGGTAGCATAGTCTTCCAAATAAGCATTAATGGTTGCTTTTTTGTTTTTATAACTTCGAAATAAACTTCCGTCGTTTTTTATAATATTTTCTTCTAAAAATGAGGCGTTTTTAAGAGCTATATCTAAAAAATGATTATCATTGAAAACCCGATATGCATCTATATATCCCTTTAGCATGAGAGCATTCCAAGAGGTTAGTATTTTATCGTCTAAACGTGGCGGTTGTCTTTTAGCGCGTTCAACTAACAGTTTGTTTTTCCATTGATCTACTATTTTTTTTAGATCAGTAATCTCAATATTGTTTAAAATAGCAAATTCATCATCAGTTTTAGATCTAATTAAATTATAGGCGTTGTTCTCCCAAAAACCATACTCGTTAATATTGTAATACTGAGAGAATAGTTCAAACTCTGATCCAATTATCTTTTCAAGTTCTTCTTTTTTCCATACATAAAACGCACCTTCTTCTAGTTCATTTTCTTCGTTCATACTATCTGCATCCAAAGAGGCGTAGAATCCGCCGTTTTCATGCAACAGTTCACGTTCAATAAATTCCAAGGTGTTGTAAACTGTTTCTTTATAGAGTTCATTTTTATTGATTAAATAAGCGTCCGAATATAAACTAACTAATTGACCATTATCATAAAGCATTTTTTCGAAATGAGGTATATGCCATTTTTCATCAACTGAATATCTTGCAAATCCTCCTCCAACTTGGTCAAAAATTCCGCCATAGGCCATTTTTGTTAGTGTTGTGTTTACATATGCTTGCAGGTTACTGTTTTTAGTTTTGTAGGCATGTCGCATTAAAAACTGGTAATTTGTAGGCATTGGGAATTTTGGAGCCCTGTTAAGTCCTCCAAAATCAATGTCAAAAAATGCGCTCCATTTATCTACACATTGTTGTATATACTCTTCAGAAAAAATAATTTCATTTTTATTTGGAATCACCAAGTTTGACTGCTGAACGCCCTCAGTGAGCTTCTCAGCATAATCAATTATTTTAGTAGAATCCTTTTGATACAAATCTGATATTTGTTCTAAAGCACTTACCCAGTTTTCTTTAGTAAAATAGGTCCCTCCCCATACAGGTCTGCCGTCTGGCAAGGCGATGCAGTTTAATGGCCAGCCGCCGCCGCCAGTAATAAGTTGAACCGCATTCATGTATACTTGGTCAACATCTGGCCGTTCTTCTCTGTCTACTTTTATATTGATGAAGTTATTATTCATGATGTCAGCAACTTCTTCGTTTTCAAAACTTTCGTGCTCCATTACATGGCACCAATGGCAAGCTGAATAGCCTATAGAAATTAAAATTAATTTATTTTCTTTTTTAGCTAATGCTAAAGTTTCGTCATTCCATGCATACCATTCTACTGGGTTATGAGCATGTTGAAGTAAATAAGGGCTTGTCTCATTTATTAAGCTATTTGTAAACTTATGTTTTAGCATTTTGGAGGTGTCTTTATTATTACAATTAAGTAATAGGATGGAGAAAACAAGAAGGGACAAATATTTCATCTTTATAAAATCAAATCAAGAAAATACGATTGATACTTTATGGTATCAATTAAGGTTACAATTTAAAAATATTTATTTAGTTTTTGTCCCAATTTAGACTCTATTTTTTTAGTAGTTTTCCGTGTATTACTAAAGTTTTAGTCTTTGAGTTTAATTATTTTCAATCTTTTATGGCGTCGCATAAAACTTTGAATAATATGTTGGGCATCCTTATTGTGTTCCATTGGAGTGATGATAGACTTTAATACTTCTGTAGTATTGATTTGAAAGTTTAAGTTGTAATAAGCAAACCCTTTAAATACGCCGTTTTCGATGAGTACGGCACTTCGTTCGTCTACATCACGTCCATAATCTACAAGAATCATATTTTGATCTTTAAATGTATTGGACTCAATAAGCTTTAAAACACGTTTATTATAAATTTTATTAGTCTCTTTAGAAATACAGGCACCAGCACAAGTTTTTATATCGTATCCAAAACAAGCATTTTCTGTTTTATACAAGCCACATAGTTTTTGGCACAGTTGGTTCTTTTCAATAATTTTATTCAAAAAGCTTTTACCGCTATCATTATTAGAAAAAGTTGTAATTGGTTTTTGGTTGCCTTTTATTCTATCAATTTTTAAATTAATATAGCCGTTAGTGTCTATGAAACTAAATAAACCATGGGTAAATATTGTGCGTCTAAGTGCCCGGTTAAATTTGGGCTTATTTCGTTTAATTTCTTCACTTTCTTTTAAAAGAGCAACTAATTCACTTCCAGTTTCGTCGTAAGTGACTGTCGCCACTTCTAGTTGAATTTTTTTTGATTTTGTTGTCTGCCCAGTAAAGTGCTGACTAATTCTACTTTTAATATTTTTACTTTTTCCAATATATACAATCTCACCATCTGCCTTATGAATGTAATAAACTCCTGTAACAGCCGGTAGCTTGGAAATTATTTCTGTTAACTTAGGTTCCATCTGATGTTTAGGGTCTAAGCGAATAGCGGCTTTGACAATTGTTTTTTCAACATCCTTATCAAGCAACATCTTAAAAAGCTTAACAGTGGCTGTTGCATCTCCAGCAGCCCTGTGGCGGTCACTTACAGGGATTCCTAGCGAACGCACCAGCTTACCTAAACTGTAGGAGGGAAGGTCTGGAATTAATTGTTTGGAAAGTTCTACAGTACATAAGTTTTCACGTTCAAAACTGAAGCCGAGGCGTCGAAATTCGGTTTTTAAGATTCGGTTATCAAACTGGGCATTGTGTGCCACCAATACACAGCCTTCTGTGATTTCTACAACACGCTTTGCAATTTCATAAAACTTTGGAGCAGATCGTAGCATTTTGCTGTTAATACCTGTTAGATTGACTACAAATGGTTGAATGTCACGTTCGGGGTTTACCAAACTGATGAACTGGTCAACAATAGTGTGGCCATCAAATTTGTAGATAGCAATTTCAGTAATGCCTTCTTCATTAAACTTTCCTCCGGTAGTTTCTATGTCTAATACTGCGTAAATAATAGTGTTTTAATTAGTGTAATTTCTTGCTCCAAAGATACTACTTCCCACGCGAATCATTGTACTCCCATTTTCAATTGCTAAAGGATAATCTCCACTCATTCCCATAGATACAACCTTAAGGTTTTCTTCTGTATTTTTTAAACTATCAAAATCACTTTTGAGTAGCGTGAACTCCTCTGTTATTTGTGCCGTATTCTCAGTAAAACTAGCCATTCCCATCACGCCAACTATGGCTATGTTTTTTAAACTTTTATAATGCTCCGAATTCAAAATTTCATGTGCTTCTTTGGAAGTCATCCCAAACTTCGTGTCTTCTTGCGCTATTTTAAGTTGTAATAAACAGTTAATTACTCGTTGGTGTTTTGCTGCTTGTTTATTGATTTCATTAAGTAATTTCAAACTATCTACTCCATGAACTAAATCGACAAATGAAGCCATGTATTTTACTTTGTTTCTTTGTACATTCCCTATCATATGCCATTGTATGTCTTTAGGCATTTGTTGATGCTTTTCAGCCATTTCTTGAATTTTGTTTTCTCCAAATATGCGTTGTCCTGAGTCATAGGCCTCCATTAAATCTTCAACGGGTTTTGTTTTAGAAACAGCCACCAATGTTACATGGCTTGGAAGCTGTATTTTAATTTGAGTTAAATTATTTTTTATAGACATCTTTAAAATTCGTATATAGTGTTTCCGCTTCTTAATTTAGGGTAAATATAGGTGCTTTTAGGGGGCATAACAGCTTTGGAGTCTGCAATAGCCTTTAGCTCTTGTATTTGTATGGGGAAAAGGCCGAATCCAACAGCTTGATTTCCTGAGTCTATAGCCGTTTTAATTTGGTGCATACTGTCTTTTCCATGTACATAACTAATACGCTTGTCAGTCCTAATATTTGTGATCCCTAAAATGGGTTCTAAAAGTTTAGTTTGCAGGATGTACGTATCTAGTTGGCTAATAGCTGTTCCGATTTCTTGCTTTGATTTTCGTAAAGATAAGGAATAAAACCTGCCTGCTAAGTACATTGAAATCTCGTGTTTTTTAGAACTTATATAGGGCTGGTGTCCTTTTTTTTTAACTTCAAAAGTCAGCTTAACTTTTTCTAAGAATTCTTCAGAAGTTAACCCATTTAAATTTTTTATTAATCTGTTATAGTCATAAATTTTAAGTTGTTTCTCTGGGATTAAATAACTTAAAAAATGGGTGTAAGCAGCATCTTTATGGTTTGAACAATCTTCATCTATTTCAGCCGCTAAAAGTGCTGAAGAAGCTGAGCGATGATGGCCGTCTGCAATATAAAGTGAGGGTATCTTTTTGAATGCTGTTTGGATAAAATCAACATCCATCATATGATCAATACACCAAATTTTGTGACTTTCATTTTCTGTGTCCCATGACTGTATTTCCCTAGCATTTTCTTTTGCATTTTGAATTCCTTTTTCAATAATCGAATCATCAGGAAAAGTCAGTAAAATAGGAGCTGCATTAAAACGCACGGCTTTCAAATAAGATTTAAAAGTTTTTTCTCGTTTTGTAATAGTAGCTTCATGTTTTTTTATCACGTTTGTGTTGTAATCTTTCACACTTGCTCCTGCGATAATCCCACAAAATAAATGACCATCTCCTTGTACTGTTTCATAAATATAGAAAGCGGGTGTTTCATCCTTAATTAATACGTTTGTGGCCTTGAAATCTTCGTATTTATTTTTCACCAACATATAACGCTCCGCTTTTGTCATTGAGTCACTTAAGTGTTTCTTTAAATGAATAATACTCAAAAATGAAAGAGGATTTTTAGCCAGTGTATTTTGTAATTCTTCTTCTGTGTAGTTTTTGTAGGACTTAGAACTAAAATATTGAAGGTGTTTTTTACTAGGTCGTACGGCTTTAAAGGGGACTATATGTGCCATTTTCAATTATAGATTGGGAGGTTATGAAAATTGTTGAGCTACAATAATTGCTTTTCGGTCATTCGCGTAATTATAAAAGCCCTCACCTGATTTGATTCCATGCTTTCCTGCTTGGACCATGTTTACTAAAAGAGGATTGGGTGCATATTTTGATTTTTTAAATCCGTTGTACATCACTTCTAAAATAGATAGACAAACGTCTAAACCAATAAAGTCTGCCAATTCTAAAGGCCCCATTGGGTGTGCCATACCAAGTTTCATGATGGTATCAATTTCTTTAACTCCTGCAACTCCCGAATGTAATGTTTCTATGGCTTCATTGATCATAGGCATTAAAATTCGGTTAGCCACAAACCCAGGGTAGTCATTAACTATCACTGGAGTCTTTCCAATTTCTTCAGCTAAATTTTTAGTAAAATTTAATACGGTTTCTGAAGTGTTGTATCCAACTATAATTTCTACCAATGGCATGATTGGCACAGGATTCATAAAGTGCATTCCAATCACCTGTTCTGGTCTTGAAGTCACTGCTGCAATTTGTGTGATAGATATAGATGAGGTATTGGTTGCCAAAATGGTGTCTTCTGGACATGCAGCATCTAACTGTTTAAATATATTAAGTTTTAAATCAACATTTTCAGTAGCAGCTTCAATTACTAAACTAGCATATTCTACGCCTTCAGTAATTTCAGTGAAGGTTGAGATGTTTGAAAGCGTTTGAAGTTTAGTAGCCTCTTCAATCTTTCCTTTAGAAACTAAGCGGTCTAAGTTTTTTGAAATAGTTTGAAGTGCTTTACTAAGTGCTTCTTGGTTGACATCAATAAGCTGAACCTTATAGCCAGATTGTGCAAATGTATGTGCTATACCATTACCCATAGCTCCGGCTCCAATAACTGCAATATTTTTCATAAGTGTGTGTTTAAAAACAATCTATAATTTGATAAGCGACTCTTAAAGCATCTGTTCCATCTCTCAAAGTAACTACAGGTTTTGATTGATTGTTTATGGCATCCGAAAAGCTTTCTAACTCTTCCAAAATAGCATTATTTGGTGCTATTTCAGGGGTTTCAAAATAAATTTGTTTTTTTATGCCTTCTGCATTTTGTAATACCATATCAAAATCTCCAGGCTTTTCTGGTGCATTTTTCATTTTTACCACCTCCACTTTTTTCTCTAAAAAGTCTACACTTATGTAGGCATCTTTTTGGAAAAAACGACTTTTTCTCATGTTTTTCATGGAAATACGGCTTGCCGTAAGGTTGGCTACGCAGCCATTCTCGAATTCTATCCGAGCATTAGCAATGTCTGGAGTTTCGCTTATCACAGAAACGCCACTCGCTGTTATGTTTTTAACAGCTGATTTAACAACACTTAAAATGATGTCAATATCATGAATCATTAAGTCTAATACCACAGGAACATCGGTGCCACGGGGATTAAATTCAGCTAGTCGGTGAGTCTCTATAAACATAGGAGATTTAATATCGTCTTTAACAGCTATAAATGCGGGATTAAAACGTTCTACGTGTCCTACTTGGCCTCTCAGGTTGTTCTCGTTCACTAAAAGACGAATATGTTCAGCCTCTTCAACTGTATTAGTTATTGGTTTTTCAATAAAAACGTGTTTTCCTTTAGTAATCGCTTTTATAGCACATGTATAGTGAGAAAGGGTGGGAGTTACAATATCTATAACATCAACGGCTTCAATTAAGGCTTCTATTGAATTATAGTAGGAGTATCCAAATTCTTTTTCAACCTTTTTGCCATTTGATTCATCAGGATCATAAAACCCCACAAGATCATATTTTTCAGATTGCTGAAGTAATTTAAGATGAATTTTCCCTAAGTGACCAGCACCTAAAACGCCTGCTTTTAGCTTCATAATTAAGATTTTATGTAAAACTATGGTTTTTTTACAGCTTTTATTTAATATGCCTATTAAAAATAAAATAAAAAATGTTTTTTAAGTGTTTCAACCTTTTTTGTTATTTAAAATATTACCTACTTAATCAAATTTTAAATTTGAAAAAAGCGCGCGTTTAACCTACCTTTACTTTTTAATTAAGAAGAACATCCTTCTACTCATTCACTCTTTTGAAAGATACGTTTAAACATAAAGGATTACGCAAGCAATTGGTAGCGATTTTAGTTTCTAAAGGCATTACAAACACTAACGTGCTAGAAGCTATTGGTTCTATTCCTCGACATCTTTTTATGGATTCAAGTTTTGTGGATCACGCTTACCAGGATAAAGCATTCCCTATTGCAGCAAGTCAAACTATCTCACAGCCTTATACTGTGGCGTTTCAATCAGAATTACTTGAAATAAATCCAGGGGATAAGATTCTCGAAATTGGAACTGGAAGTGGCTATCAAGCCGCAGTTTTATGTCTGCTAGGTGCTCATGTTTATAGTATTGAACGCCAACTAGAGTTGTTCAAGAAAACAAGTAAATTCCTGCCTAAAATTGGCTATGTTCCTAAACGATTAATCTTTGGCGATGGCTATAAAGGCCTTGTAGATGAAGCTCCTTTTGATCGCATTATTGTAACTGCTGGGGCGCCTTTTGTCCCAAAGCCATTACTGTCTCAATTAAAAATAGGAGGTAGGTTAGTGATTCCCGTCGGAGATGTTGATCAAATAATGACACTTTATATTCGTAAAGGGCCCAAAGAGTTTGAAAAACATGAACTAGGGAGTTTTAAGTTTGTTCCACTTTTAGAAAATAAGAATTAGAAACTAACCCCAAATAAGAATGCATCATTTACGAATTTAGATTTGTAAGATCTCACATAATCAATTCTTAGCAAGCGAAACCTTCCCCAGCCAATATTATCAATTCCTAAGCTAAATTCTTTATAGGGTTTTTGATCTTTTGTTGCAAATCCTTGTAGCCCAACAATTAAATTATAATTTAGTTTATTAATCAAAGGAATTTTTCCTAGTATAAATCCATTAAAATTATGTTCTAAGTGGTACTCTACATAGTTTTCGGAAGTGCTAAAATCATAGTACCCTACATTTTTAAAGCTAGATAAATACCTATCATCTAGAGTTACATGGGTTTGATTTCCATTGATGTGTTTAGCATCCATAAACGCGATTGATGAAGCTCCGAAAAAAGTACCACCAAATAAGTTATAACTAAACTCTCCTTTATTTTCTAAGCTAAAATTTTGAGACAGATTGACACTTAAATGGTCATAATTATAGTGAGTATTTGTTGCTCCAAATCCTTTTTCAAAACGAAAGTTAAGTTTTGGGTATTTCCGGTTAGAGACATTAAATTTACTCCCCGGATAGCTCAGGTATCTTTGCCCAAAACGGATGGCACCATTAAACTTGAATTTAAGAATATTATGATTTTCAAAAGGGGCTGAATCAAAATTTAAGGGGTCTAAAGGATTGTTGCTTGTGTAGGATTTGTCATCTTGATTAAGCGTCGTATAATCGGTACTATTGAACAATCCTCTGCGGTTCTCGTAACTGAGTGACGTACCAAATCGGAATCCATTAAAAAGCTCCTGACCATAATTTATTTTGACGAATCGATTTTCAAATAATTTCATATAATTCTCCTCAAAAAGTAAACTACTCAAAAAATTGATGGACCTCGAAATAGGACCTTGATCGTTAAACTGCTGTACTTTGAGACCCGCACTAAACCCTATATTTAAATTATTGATATTATTAAACTTATAGCGAAAACCGACAGTCCCTCTGAGGATTTGAGTGTCAAAACTATAATTTACTTGATTTTCTATCGCAAGATAATTTTTAAACTCATCGTAGCGTTTTGTGTAATTGATATCGACCATAGTATTAAATCCTTGAACCGTATTGAAATTGACGCCAGCCAACGGACTGCTAATATCGAACTCTTTGTGTTCAAAAGAGTTTTCGTAGTTGTATCCAAATAGTAAGTTTCCAAGTTTAAATTTATTATTTTTAAGGTCTACCGAATCACGGTATGTTTTGGATGCTTTAAGTGTTTGTATGCTGTCTTTCTTGGTATAGTCTTTAAGCTCTTCATCGGTTAATGGGACTGGTCTAAGTGTATTCCAGTATTTAGAATCTTTTTTATTAGCTTCTCCTTCAAATGATAAAATTTCATTTGAAAACACGTCTCTTTCAAACTTAGGATTTAAAGAGTAGTTAGAGTAATTAGCCACAAAACTTCCGTCCCCATTAAAACCGAAAAACCCATATTCAAATCCAATCGTTTGAGATCGAATAATCCAGTGGTTCTCATTTTCGTCATAAGATAAATTTTGTTTAATAGTGATTGAATCCACAATTGGAAGTTGAATTTGACTGCCATTTACTTGTAGCTCTAACCCAAACAAAGCCCACTGATTTTCAACAATGTAAATATTTCCTTCAAAAACAGGGTCATTTTCACGACGCGGGGTGACTTTGATTTTATTTATTAAATTTCCGCGATTATCATAAAAGACGCCCTCAAGATTGTAGCGGTAGTATTTAAAAGCATACTCTGCGATAGGAGAGACGATCTCTGCATTAATTTTAACGGTATTATTATAAAAATTATAATCAACATCAAGCGCATTATTAAAACTAAACCCGTTTGAGTCTCCACTTACTTTTGAAGCAATTATTTTTTCTGTAAGTTTATCTGGTTTCTGGTATTTTATTTTAGAAATTGTTTCTGATAAATAGATAATTCCAGAACGGGTAGAATCTAAACCAATATCAAGTTTCAACTCTTGCCCCATAAATTTTTCTGGGACGCTATCGATGCGAATAAGACCTTTGGAGTAAAAGTCTGCCGAAAATGAATTAATTTTTTCCAACTGTGTTTTTCGGTTTTTAATGGCAGCCCGTACAATTCGATTTGCAGGGTTTTCATTCGCATCAATAACCACTTCATTTAAGGAGATTTTTTCTTCTAATAAAGTGACGTCTAAAGTATAAGGAAATTCTTTAATTTCAATGGTTTTAGTTTGTGTTTTTAATCCCAAAAACTGAAATACAACATTGTAAGTCCCAGGTACTGACAGTGCCAATTCATAGTTCCCCTGTTCATTTGAGGTGGTTCCCGTATAGGAGTTTTCAAGATATATATTAACGTAGGGGATGGGTTGGTTTTCAATATCTGCAATAGAACCTTTAAGCTGAGCAGAGACAGATATAGAGGTGAGTAAGAAAAAGAATAATAAGCGCATTTGTTAAGATTAAAGGTTTGTTATAAACTAAGACGACTACATCGGCTTATTGTTACAAATAAATAATTTATTGAATAAAATACACAAAGTTATAAGGGCTACTTAAAATTCTTTTTCACCCGGTCTAAGTCTCGTTTGTTATCACGGTCTTTAATGGTTTCCCGCTTATCAAAAAGTTTTTTTCCTTTAGCTAAAGAAATTCTAAGCTTGGCAAACCCCTTGTCGTTTATAAATAACTTTAAGGGAACGATGGTGAGTCCAGAATTTTTTACTTCCTTTTCAAGTTTTTTGAGCTCTTTTTTATTGAGTAATAATTTGCGCTCTGCTTTGGGGGCATGGTTATAGTGATTTCCAAAGTCATATTCTTGAATAGTCATGTTAATCACAAAAAGCTCACCTCTTAAATTAAACTCACAAAAACTTTCAGCAATAGAGGCCTTGCTCTCACGAATGGATTTTATTTCCGTCCCTGTGAGTACAATGCCCGCTACATATGAATCTAAGAGATCGTATGTAAATCGTGCTTTTTTGTTTAATATGTTAACAGACTTTTTCATCAGAGTTCAAAACTAAGCAAAATTTGTATTTGATAGCAAAGAGTTATCAAATAATATACCCTGATATACAAATGTTTATAATTTAATAATAGCTGTGGCGGCTGCATTAGTAATTAAATGCTGTGACTTTGAGTTTAGTAAATCAATGAAAATACAAAAGCAATGCTTGTCTTTTGTAAAGACTCGACATTGCTTTTATCTGACTAATTAACAATACTAAGACTTTCATAACTAGAAATTGTTACAGTTTTTGTTTGATTATAATTGTTGCCATTTGATAATTATTTGTTTAAATAAATTTATCGAGTCTATATCCCTTATTTAGGTTTTATTTTATAGTTTTGATCCAGACATAAAATTGTAAAAACCTTTAATAATATAATAACTAAAACACTAAATATATGGGAATTTTTGATTCAATGTTTAAATCAGAAAATAAGCCGTCATGGCCAGGGATTGTTATTGAATCTAAGGCACACTTAGAGACTTTAATAGCAGATTCTTTTAAGTGTCCTCAATTAATTTTCAAGCATTCTACCCGATGTAGCATAAGTCGTTTTGTGTTAGCAGATTTTATAGCACATCTTACGTATTCTTCTGATGAGTTTGGGGCTCATTATTTAGACCTATTAAACCATAGAGAAATTTCAAATGAAATTGCAAACCACTTTGAAGTGGTTCATCAATCGCCACAATTATTGGTTATAAAAAATGGAAAGGTAGTCTCGGACGCTTCTCACGAAGGCATCAACGAGCTACAGCTTCGGAATTTTCTTTAACTGTTTCCGAACGCAACTAGATTGTTGTACAACGAGTATTTTTCATATTATACATTTCATACTTATTTAGCTAAATTGAGTCATAAACAAGAGTATTAACTATTTTTAATTAATAAATTAGTAATTACTTGCGTATTTATTAAGTAATGTTCAATTTTGAAAAAATCTAACTTACGACAAATGTACACTATCAGCTCCCAAGCATTTAGCCTTCCCATACTCAATAGCCTCATTAATGAAGAGCTTAAAATTGGACTTTCAGATGAGGTTAGACAAAGCATTATTCGTTGTAGAAACTATTTAGATAAAAAAATAGCAACAACATTAGATCCTATTTACGGCATTAATACGGGCTTTGGTTCTTTGTATGATGTTAGAATTGACTCAGAAAACCTTACAAAATTACAAGCAAACTTAGTGCGTTCTCATGCATGTGGAACAGGAGATTTTGTTCCTGAGTCCATTGTGAAGTTAATGTTGCTATTAAAAATAAGATCGCTTAGTTATGGTCATAGTGGGGTTTACCTTGAAACGGTAGAGCGCTTAGTAGCATTTTATAACAATGATATTTTGCCTGTTGTATACACTCAAGGTTCTTTGGGTGCTTCTGGAGATCTGGCTCCACTAGCACATTTGGCTTTGCCACTTTTGGGTGAGGGTTTAGTTTGGTATAAAGGTGAAAAGTTACCGACCTCAGAAGTCTTAGATATATTTGGTTGGCAGCCTATAACACTACAGTCTAAAGAGGGATTGGCATTGTTAAATGGAACTCAATTTATGGCTGCTTATGGAATTCATTGTTTATTAAAGTCTTACAAACTTAATTATATGGCCGATCTTATCGGAAGTTTATCTTTGGATGCTTATGATGGTCGACTAGAACCATTTGATCCCCTAGTGCATTTAGTACGTCCTCATAATGGACAGATTAAAACAGCCGAACGTATTTGCAGTTTTTTGGAAGGGAGTGAATTAATGCTTCAGCCAAAAAAACATGTACAAGACCCCTATTCATTTAGATGTATGCCTCAGGTTCATGGAGCCACTAAAGACACCTTATCGTTTGTTAGAAATACGTTTGTGACCGAAATAAATGCGGTTACAGATAACCCTAACATTTTTATAACAGAAGACAAAATTATTTCTGGCGGAAATTTTCACGGTCAGCCATTAGCTTTTGGTTTTGATTTCCTTAAAATAGCCATGGCTGAAATTGGAAACATTTCCGAAAGAAGAACCTACCAATTGGTATCTGGATTAAGGGAATTACCGGTTTTTCTGGTGGATAAGTCAGGCTTAAACTCAGGTTTTATGATTCCACAGTATACAGCGGCGAGTATTGTGAGTGCAAACAAGCAATTAGCAACTCCGGCTAGTGTAGATTCTATTGTTTCTTCTAATGGTCAAGAAGACCATGTAAGTATGGGGGCAAATGCTGCGGTCCAAGCGTATCAAATCATAGACAATGTTGAGCGTATTTTAGCGATTGAATTATTCAATGCGTCACAAGCACTGTTTTTTAGGACAAAAAATACATCTCCATTTTTAAAAACTTTCATATCCAGTTTTAGATTAGAAGTCCCAAAAGTAACAGAAGACAGGATACTTCATGACGATATAGAAAAATCCATACGATTTATTCAAAATACAGAACTTGAAAGCGAACTGCTTTTTAACTAGTTATAATAAAAAAGCCTCACATTGTGAGGCTTTTTTATTTATTAAGATTCTTCCTGTTTTTTAGTAGATGTGATTTTTATTTCTAGTTTGGCATCGTCCTTACCAATATCTAAATTAATGATATCCCCTTCATGAACATTAGACTTTATGATCTCTTCAGCTAAGGCATCTTCAACATATTTTTGAATAGCTCGTTTTAGCGGACGAGCACCATATTGCTTGTCAAACCCTTTTTCGGCAATAAAACTTTTTGCTTTCTTACTTAGTTTAAGGGTGTACCCTAACTCTGAAATTCGTTCCAGTAACTTGCTGAGTTCAATATCAATAATTTTGTCGATATCTGCTTTTTCAAGATTATTGAATACAACTACGTCATCAATCCTATTCAGAAATTCTGGAGCAAATGCTTTCTTAAGAGCATTTTCTATTACACTTCTTGCATTTGAGCTTTCTTGAGATTTTTGAGCTGAAGTTCCAAAACCAACTCCTGAACCAAAATCTTTTAGTTTACGAGCTCCAATATTGGAAGTCATTATAATAATGGTATTGCTAAAGTCAATTTTCCGACCCAAACTATCTGTTAAGAACCCATCATCTAATACTTGTAGTAGCATGTTGAAAACATCTGGATGTGCTTTTTCTATTTCATCCAAAAGGACGACAGCATAGGGCTTGCGTCGTATTTTTTCGGTGAGTTGTCCCCCCTCTTCATAGCCTACATATCCTGGAGGGGCTCCAACCAATCTTGAAATGGCAAATTTCTCCATGTATTCACTCATGTCAATTCTCACAAGCGCATCTTCACTGTCAAATAATTCTTTAGCAAGTACTTTGGCAAGTTGTGTTTTACCCACGCCTGTTTGCCCCAAAAATATAAATGACCCAATTGGCTTATTAGGATCTTTAAGTCCGGCACGATTCCTCTGAATCGCTTTCACAACCTTTGAAACTGCTTCGTCTTGCCCAATTACTTTCCCATTTATAAGCTCGGGAAGTTTGGATAGTTTATTACTTTCTTTTTGTGCAATTCGGTTTACGGGAATGCTTGTCATCATTGAAACTACTTCTGAGACATCACTTTCACTGACCACAATTCGATTTAGTTTTGATTCTGCTTCCCACTTTTCTTGGGCGTCAGCAAGACTCTTTTCTAAGCGTTTTTCGTCATCTCGTAGCTTGGCAGCTTCCTCGTACTTTTGTTTTTTAACAACAGATGTTTTAGTCGCTTTTACTTCTTCAAGCTGGGCTTCTAATTCCACGATTTGATCTGGCACATCAATATTTGTTATGTGCACTCTTGAGCCTGCTTCATCTAAGGCATCAATTGCTTTATCTGGTAAAAAACGGTCGGTCATGTAGCGATTGGTTAACTTAACACAGGCTTCAATTGCCTCCTGAGTATACTCTACATTATGATGTTCTTCGTATTTGTTTTTTATATTATTTAAAATTTCAATGGTTTCACTGACAGAAGTTGGCTCCACAATTACTTTTTGAAAACGACGTTCTAAAGCACCGTCCTTTTCAATGTGTTGTCTGTATTCGTCAAGAGTAGTGGCTCCTACACATTGCAGTTCTCCGCGTGCAAGAGCAGGCTTAAACATATTAGATGCGTCTAGGCTTCCTGTAGCACCACCGGCCCCAACTATAGTGTGTATTTCATCAATAAACAAAATGATATCATCATTTTTTTCCAGCTCGTTCATTACGGCCTTAATGCGTTCTTCAAATTGTCCACGGTACTTAGTACCCGCTACAATACTGGCTAAATCCAATGTAACCACTCGTTTGTTAAAAAGAATACGGGACACTTTTCGCTTTACAATTCGAATTGCTAAGCCTTCTGCAATAGCTGATTTGCCGACTCCAGGCTCTCCAATAAGAAGTGGATTATTTTTCTTTCGTCGACTTAAAATTTGAGAGACGCGCTGGATTTCTTTTTCACGTCCAACTACGGGGTCAAGTTTTCCTTGTTCCGCCATCGCAGTAAGATCTCTTCCAAAATTATCTAGAACAGGTGTTTTTGATTTATTTGAGCCCTTTTGACTTGTTGTTTGTCCAAAAGAACTGTCTTTGTTATCATCCTTGGGTGCGTCATCACTAGGGAATGATTCGGCCTTTGGGCTGTCTAAAAATTCATCGTCGTTTGTAATCATATATTTAAATTGTTCTTTGACACTATCGTAGTCTACTTTCATTTTATTTAAAAGTTTCGTAGTAGGGTCGTTTTCGTTTCTTAAAACACACAAAAGTAAATGCGCAGTATTTATTGATTTACTTTGAAATAGTTTAGCTTCTAAAAAAGTTGTTTTTAGTGCGCGTTCCGCCTGACGAGTAAGGTGAAGGTTTTTTTTCTCATTTGAAGTGATCATCATATTTGGATTGGCAGGGCTTAAAATCTCCACCTTTCTACGCAAATGACTTAGGTCAATATCTAGTGAGTTTAAAATATCTATGGCCTTCCCATTGCCATCTCTTAAAAGACCAAGCATAAGGTGTTCAGTACCAATAAAATCATGACCAAGACGAAGCGCTTCTTCTTTACTATAAGAAATAACATCCTTAACTCTGGGGGAAAAATTATCATCCATAAAAAAAAAATCTATTTTTAAATTTACATATTCATTGGGAGTATATCAAGAACTATTCCCATTTTATTTTAAATATATACAAATGATACAAAAAACTAATTAAAATCAAAATTTTTTAGCCTGTATTTATTAACGAATTCACCCCTTACAATTGTTGATAAATTGAGCTAAAAAGCCTGCTTGAATTAGTGTAATAATAACTTGAAAAGTAGTATATTAGCTCGGTTATATTACGAACGAAAATACAGCTTACAAATGATAGAAGGTGAAAAGGTAATTCCTATTAATATTGAAGATGAAATGAAGTCCGCTTACATCGATTATTCGATGTCAGTTATTGTGTCTCGAGCACTTCCAGATGTTAGAGACGGTCTCAAGCCTGTACATCGCAGGGTTTTGTTTGGAATGCATGAACTGGGTGTTAGGGCTAACACTGCTCATAAAAAGTCAGCAAGAATTGTTGGTGAAGTATTAGGAAAGTATCACCCCCATGGAGATACCTCTGTTTATGACGCCATGGTTCGTATGGCACAAGAATGGAGTCTTCGTTATATGTTGGTAGATGGTCAAGGAAATTTTGGTTCTATTGATGGAGACAGCCCAGCAGCCATGCGTTATACAGAAGCTAGAATGCGAAAAATATCTGAAGATATGCTAGCAGATATTGATAAAGATACTGTTGATCATAAATTAAACTTCGATGATACGCTACAAGAGCCAACGGTATTGCCAACCCGTATTCCAGGACTATTAGTAAACGGAGCTTCTGGTATTGCGGTAGGAATGGCTACAAATATGCCGCCACATAACCTCTCTGAGGTTGTTGACGGAATTACAGCCTATATTGACAACAAAGATATTGATATTGATGAATTGATTACACATGTCAAAGCACCGGATTTTCCAACTGGAGGAACTATATACGGATATGATGGCGTAAGAGAGGCTTTTAAAACAGGTCGTGGTCGTGTGGTTATTCGTGCCAAAGCAAATATTGAAGATGTCAATGGACGTGAATGTATTATTGTGACTGAAATTCCTTACCAAGTTAACAAAGCAGACATGATTAAAAAGACTGCTGACCTGGTTAACGATAAGAAAATGGAAGGTATTTCTACGATTCGTGACGAATCGGATAGAAACGGAATGCGTATTGTTTACGTTCTGAAAAAAGACGCCATTCCTAACATTGTTTTAAATAAACTTTATAAATATACGGCACTTCAGTCTTCCTTTAGTGTGAATAATATAGCATTGGTTAACGGGCGTCCAGAAATGTTGAATCTGAAAGATATGATTCATCATTTTGTTGAACACCGTCATGTTGTTGTTGTGCGACGTACAACTTACGAATTAAAGAAGGCAGAAGAACGCGCCCACATATTAGAGGGTCTAATTATTGCGTCTGATAATATCGATGAAGTTATAGCAATTATTAGAAGCTGTTCTAATGCAGAACAGGCTCGAGAAAAATTAATAGAACGTTTTAAGCTTACTGAGATTCAATCAAAAGCGATTGTTGAGATGAGGTTAAGACAGTTAACAGGTCTAGAACAAGACAAGTTACGTGGGGAATATGACGATATCATGAAAACTATCGATGAGTTAAAAGATATTCTTGACAAAAAAGAACGTCGTATGCTTATCATCAAAGAAGAGCTAGCGGTCGTTAAGGAAAAATACGGAGATGAGCGTCGTTCAGTGATTGAATATGCTGGAGGTGACTTATCTATTGAAGATATGATTCCTAATGAGCAGGTGGTTATTACAATCTCTCATGCAGGCTATATAAAACGAACTTCTTTAACCGAATATAGAACTCAAAATAGAGGAGGAGTTGGGCAAAAAGCATCAACCACTCGAAATGAAGATTTCTTAGAACATTTATTTGTGGGAACTAACCACCAATATATGTTGTTCTTTACTCAAAAAGGAAAATGTTTCTGGATGCGTGTTTATGAGATTCCAGAAGGTAGTAAAACCTCAAAGGGTCGCGCTATTCAAAACTTGATAAATATTGAGCAAGACGACAAGGTCAAGGCCTTTATTTGTACTCAAGATCTTAAAGATGAAGACTATATTAATTCTCAGTATGTCATCATGGCAACTAAGAAAGGACAGGTTAAAAAGACCTCTTTAGAACAATATTCTCGTCCACGAACAAATGGAATTAATGCCATTACTATTAAGGAAGATGATGAGTTGCTAGAAGCTAAATTAACAACTGGAGAAAGTCAAGTGGTTATCGCTTTAAAATCTGGTAAAGCCATTCGATTCGAAGAAGCTAAGACGCGACCAATGGGTCGGGGTGCCTCAGGAGTTAGAGGTATTACCCTTGCCCATGAAGCTGATGAAGTTATTGGCATGATTGCTGTGGATGATATGGAGAGTAATATTTTGGTTGTTTCTGAAAATGGCTATGGAAAACGTTCTAACTTGGGAGATTACCGAATCACAAATAGAGGGGGTAAAGGGGTTAAGACTATATCAATTACAGATAAAACCGGAAATTTAGTATCTATCAAAAATGTGACTGACGAAGATGATCTAATGATTATTAATAAATCAGGAGTTGCTATCCGATTAGCGGTGGAAGATTTAAGAGTGATGGGTCGTGCGACTCAAGGGGTTCGCTTAATCAATCTTAAAGGGAATGATTCGATCGCTGCAGTCGCAAAAGTAATGCGCGAAGATGAAGAAGAAATTGATGAAGATGCAGAGCAAACAGAAGAAGGTTCTGGCGAAATTAACGCCTCTCAAACTGATGAACTAGCTAATAATACTCAACTAGAAGAAGAAGAATAAAACAAACTTAATTAATATGAAAAAGTACATCGTATTCGCAATCGCATTAACATTAAGTTTTTCTGCTGTTGCACAAAAAAAAGAACTAAGAACCGCTAAAAAAGAGTTAGCAAAAGAAAACTATGATAAGGCAGAAATTGCACTTGATGCTGCAGAAGCTTTATTGGGTACTATGGCAGCGAAATACAAAAGTAAGTATTACTTGTACAGAAGTGTTTTTTACTCAAAATCTGGAGGAGGTCCAGCAGTAGAAACTGTGAATTCCGATTTAAGTGGGGTTAAAAAATCAATTGAAGCTTTGCAATTTGTAAACGCTGCAGCGGATGTTGAAGAAGCCAAACGCCAAAAGCAACGATTGCGTGCATACTTGGTTAATAAAGCAAGTTCGCTTTTAGATAAAAGTGAATATGAAACCTCTTCAGATTACTTTGAAGTTGCTTATAATTTATCTCCTTCGGACACCATATATTTATATTATGCGGCTTCTACATCGGTTACTGCAAAACAATACGATCGTTCTCTCGATTTGTATGAAACGTTAAGAGCACTCAAATTTTCAGGAGCAGAGAAAAAATTGTTCGCAACGAACTTAAAAACCAATAAAAAAGAATCTTTTGATAATGAGTTGCTGATGAAGGTTTCTATTAAGGCAGGTACACATGCCAACCCTTCAGAAGAATTTACAAAATCTAAATTTCCTGAAATAATTAAGAACATCGCATTAATTTATATGCGAAACGGAGACAATGACAAAGCGCTAGAAGCATTTACTGTTGCTAGAAAACAAGACCCAAACAACATAAACCTTTTATTATCCGAAGCCAATTTATATTATAAGATGGGTGATACAAATAAGTTTAAGGAGTTACTGGAAATTGCAATAGTAAAAGACCCGAATAATCCAGAACTACAATATAATTTGGGAGTGATTTCGTCCGATATAGGGGATTTTGAAAATTCTAAAGAATACTATCTACGTGCTATTGAACTGAAGTCAGACTACACAAATGCCTACATTAACTTATCGGCTTTGATATTAAGTCAAGAGCAGACAATTTTAGACGAGATGAATAACTTAGGATCTTCGAAAGCAGATGATCGTAAATACGATCAATTAAAAGAAAAGCGTAAACAAATGTATTTGGAGGCAATTCCTTACTTAGAAAGTGCGTTAATCTCCTCTCCAGAAAATTTCCAAGCAGCCAAAACATTATCTAACATTCATAGTGCTGTAGGGAATACTGAAAAATTTAAAGAATTTAAAGCCATTGCAGATTCTTTAGAAGAAAAGCAATAGAAAATAATAATTACACATAAAAAAAGCCATTCAAATTTTGAATGGCTTTTTTTATGATACTATCTTTTTGATAACTCGGAGTTTGTGTGAGTGCGTTTGTGTGTCTACATTATAAATCCCACTGTGGTCCAATAGGTCTATTCGTACCTTTCCGTGCGCATGAATGATATGATGGTCTTCCATAATTATACCCACGTGAGTAATTACCCCTTCACTATTGTCAAAAAACGCTAAATCCCCAGGCGTGCTTTCTTCAATAAAACTAAGGGCTTCGCCTTGTGAGGCTTGTTGTGAGGCATCTCTAAGAATCTTAAAACCGTTTAGCTTATAAACCATTTGAGTAAACCCTGAGCAGTCAATACCAAAGGGTGTTTTCCCACCCCATAAGTACGGCGTGTTGAGATATAATAAAGCGGTATCAACAAGAGTAGACTTGTCTAGCTTCCCTTTTGCTTTGGCGCCTTCAAAGTGGTGTTTTAGATAGGGGAGACCGTTGAGGCAAGAGCCTAATAATATTGGATGTAATTGTTGGTTGTGATCGGTAATGAAATCGACTAGATCCGTAGTTAATAAAGGCGTTTCTTTTTGAAGGTTTTTATAGTCAGCCTCTTCCATAAGCTGATATTGTTTATTATCAATCCAGCCTTCATATTTATCAAAAGCCAGTCGAATTCGACTCCAAGATTTACGACGCTCTAAAACTTTAAAACAGTCGCCATACAGTACTTGAGAAACTAATTCACTAGTATCTGTGGCTTCAAATCTTAAAGCAACAACGCTTAGGTAGCAAAGGCCGTACTGCATTCCTTATATATTTCGTTCTAGGATTAATGCCGAAGCACCGCCGCCGCCATTGCAAATTGCAGCCGCCCCAATTTTCCCGTTATTTTGTTCTAACACACTTAGTAAAGTTACAATAATTCTTGCTCCAGAGCATCCTAGTGGGTGTCCCAAAGAAACCGCTCCTCCGTTTACATTGACAGTAGAGTCATCCAGTCCTAGTAATTTTGTATTTGCAAGACCTACAACTGAAAAGGCTTCATTGAATTCAAAAAAGTCTACATCAGAGATATCAATATTTGCTTTTCCTAGTGCTTTTGGCAATGCTTTTGAGGGTGCTATTGTAAACCATTCAGGTTCCATAGCCGCATCTGCATACCCTTTTATGGTTGCTAAAGGTTTTAATTTTAATTCATCCGCTTTCTCCTTACTCATTAGTACGAGTGCCGCCGCACCGTCATTAATAGTAGAAGCGTTGGCAGCAGTCACTGTTCCCTCTTTTGTAAAAGCGGGACGCAGACTCGGTATTTTTTCTAAACGTACGTTGGTATATTCTTCATCGGTATCTACTACAATAGGTTCACCGCGTCGTTGCGGTACTTTTACCGGAACTATTTCAGAATCAAATTTCCCAGCGGCCCATGCCTCAGTAGTACGTTGGTATGATTGCATCGCAAAGGCATCTTGTGCCTCACGAGTGAAGTTATGTTTTTCTGCACACGTATCTGCAAAGACCCCCATAGCTTGGTTCGCATATGCATCGACTAATCCATCTTTTTGCATCCCATCTTCCAAAGTAATGCCTCCAAATTTTTGAGCAGTACGCGCATTGTAATAGTGAGGAATTAAACTCATGTTTTCCATGCCGCCGGCCACAATAATATCCGCATCGCCTAGGGCAATAGATTGGGCTGCTTGCATAATAGTTTTCATTCCTGAAGCACATACTTTGTTAACGGTAGTACAAGGGACAGAATCTGGAATGCCTGCGTATATTGCAGCTTGTCTTGCTGGGGCTTGACCCGCACCAGATTGAACCACATTACCCATCAATACTTCATCTACAAGTGTGGGGTCTAGACTGATTTTTTCAAGAGCACCTTTGATAGCAATGGCCCCAAGTTTGGGAGCAGGAACGGTAGAAAGGGCTCCTAAAAAACTACCTATCGGTGTTCTTGCTGCAGATACGATTACAACGTCTTTACTCATAGTTGTTTATTTAGAGATGATACTTGCGAAAATAACGAAAATTTAGGATATATAAAGTAGGATTATCTTAATATAGAGAGAAAATGCACTTCTTTTTATTACTTTTGAGTATTAGTACCAACATAATATTACAATTAGTTGAATCCTTTTTCAGTGTTCCTTAACTAATTTTGAATTTCTATATGACTTGATGAAAGATCTAATAAACCTATTTCATAAAAACCATTCCTTAATATACAAGGTGTTTCTGTTTATCTTAACCACTTTTGTAATTGTATATCTATTTCCAAAAAGTGGAACGTTTAGGTATAGTTTTGAAAAAGGAAAACCCTGGCAATCCGAAAACTTATACGCTCCTTTTGATTTTGCAATCAAAAAATCATCTGAAGAAATAACCTCCGAAAAGGCGCAGATCACCAAGCAATCTCCTGTTTTTTTTGACGTTGATACCGTAGCTTTTGCTAGTATAAAAATAGAATATATATCGGCATTTGATCGCTTATTTTATGAGCTCTCAGAAGATCAGATAAAAGCGGACTTATATGAAAATGGTTCAAAGATACTCAACCAAATTTATCAGAGTGGGGTTTTGGAGGGGGCTTATGATTACGACTCAAACCAGCAAATTTCTGTTTTAGTAAATAAGACTCAAAATGGGTTTAAACCTTTTGATAGTTTTTTCCCTCAAACCAATTTAAAGTCTTTTGTAGAGTCAACAGTAAACTCTCTTGGGCTAGAGGCCTACCGTCAACGTTTCTTAGCACTGTTTTTTGATATAGTGAAACCAAACGTGCGGTTCAATAAATTGCTCACACAAGCGTCTGTAGAAGAGCGGTTAAGCCAGCAAAAGCTGGTCAGAGGGCGTGTAGATAAGCAAACGCTTATTATTTCTAAAGGAGAAGTGGTACAAGGGGATAAGTATGATATCCTTAAATCTTTGGAGTCTGAATATGAGTCACAAGTTTTAAGTGATTCAAACTATTATTGGATTCTCTCGGCTTATACGGTCTTAGTGTCATTGGCGTTGTTGATGCTCTTGTTATTTATGAAAAAATATAGACTTGAGGTTTTTGAGAATAATACCAAGGTCACTTTTATATTTTTCAATATCGTTTTAATGGTGTTTCTAACCACTCTTGTGGTTAATTATAATTCCTCCTATATTTATGTAGTGCCTCTTTGTATTTTGCCCCTTATTTTAAAAGCATTTTTTGATGCACGTTTAGGGTTGTTTACCCATGTGATTACGGTTTTACTGTTGGGCTTTGTGGTAGCTAATAATTATGAATACATGTTTTTGCAAATCATTGCAGGAATTGTGACGATTCTTACGGTTTCGGAGTTGTATAAACGCGCTAACTTGTTTATATCTGTCGGGCAAATAACGCTCATATACATAATATCTTATTTTGCCTTTTACGTTATTCATGAGGGAAGTATTGATAATTTACAATGGGAAACCTTTTTGTTATTTGTCCTTTGTGGTTTGGCAACCTTATTTGTACAGCCTTTAATTTATGTATATGAAAAAGTATTTGGTTTGGTGTCCGATGTATCTCTGTTGGAGTTATCTGATACCAACTCTAAGCTATTAAAAGAATTATCAGAAAAAGCACCAGGAACCTTTCATCACTCTTTAAATGTTGCCAACTTAGCTGAAGCTGCTGCCAATGAAATTGGAGCTAATGCGATGTTGATTAGGGTGGGGGCCTTGTATCATGACATCGGTAAAATGGTAAACCCCACTTATTTCACAGAAAATCAATCGACAGGTATTAACCCACACGATGAATTATCGCCAAAAGAAAGTGCGCAAATTATTATCAATCATGTAATTGATGGCATTGAGTTAGCCAAAAAGAATAACCTACCTGACCGTGTCATCGATTTTATACGAACGCACCATGGGAGTAGTGTGGTTTATTATTTTTACAACAAGCAAGTAGAAAGTAATTTAGCCTTTGATGCTTCGGACTTTTCCTATGGGGGTCCAAAGCCTTTTAATAAGGAAACCGCTATTTTAATGATGTGTGACAGCGTGGAGGCGGCTTCCAAAAGTTTAAAGGAACCCAATTCTACTAAAATAAACAACTTTGTAGATGCCATTGTTTCTAAGCAAATGGACACAGAACAGTTTTTAAATGCTACAATTACTCTAAAAGAAATTCAATCTATAAAAAAGGTTTTAAAACATAAGTTGGCCAATATGTATCACTTACGTATTGAATATCCGGAATAAGTAAAAATTCCTATAAAAAAGTAAAAAAATAGTTTGCGTTCTTAATAATGAAAAGTTACATTTGCAACCGCAATTTTATTGCATAAGTTCATTTAATAGGAGAGGTGCCAGAGTGGTAATGGAGCAGATTGCTAATCTGTCGACGGGTAACTGTCGCCAGGGTTCGAGTCCCTGTCTCTCCGCAAGAAGTAAATTAACAACAGATAATCATTCGGGGTGTAGCGTAGCCCGGTTATCGCGCCACGTTTGGGACGTGGAGGCCGCAGGTTCGAATCCTGCCACCCCGACTAAAGTGTTTTCGTTTATTCGTAGGCACTTTTAAAATTAATAGAATGTCTGTTGTTCATTTATTTTGTAGTTCTTATTTTTTTTTGAGAATAAATTTGATAACCAATTCGGGGTGTAGCGTAGCCCGGTTATCGCGCCACGTTTGGGACGTGGAGGCCGCAGGTTCGAATCCTGCCACCCCGACAGTATGGTCGCATAGCTCAGCTGGATAGAGCACCTCCCTTCTAAGGAGGCGGTCCTAGGTTCGAATCCTAGTGCGATCACTTAAAGCCTTACTATAACTAGTAAGGCTTTTTTGTTGGTGTTCATTAGAGTTACTGAAGGTTTAGGCGTGGTAATTATTAAGGTAATTGTGTTTTATTTTTTCCAAGTCCCGCCATATTTATAAGCACTGTTATTTTCTTTAACTTTAAGTAAGCAGTCTTCGCACACAAACACCCATTCCTTAGGGTTTTTGTATTGCACCCTGTACATTGTTGGGAAATCTACATTACAGACGTTACAATGCTTGGCTCGTCTAAATTCAATGTGAGCAAGTTTGGTTTTAGTTGACTATCATATCATATTCATTAAAATATCTTTTGCCTAGTTCCCTTTGTCCTTCGGCATCATAATGTACAACGTCAAAGAAATTGTCTTGTTTTTCTATGCGAAATGGCAACTCGGGATTGGCATATCCAATATAATTATGACGATTTACTACAGTCATTATTAGTTGTTGTTGTTGGATTCTTTCAATAGTCTGATCAACCCAAAAGGGAACCATACCACCAACTATAAATGGAACGTTAGTAGCATTTAAATCATTTCTTATGTTAATTATAAAATTATCTAAATCTGTTTCATAGGACGGACTTCCCACATCGCTTTCGCCTTGGTGCCACAAGATTGAAGTCAATACACTTTCTGGGTTATTTTCTATGACTGTTCTTACTCTGGTTACTGCGTCATTGTATAAATAGTCTCCTTGATTCCAATGATTATCTCGAAAACCAGTGCCTCCATAGCCACAGGGTATTATTAAAATACGGCTTGGTAGGTCTGAAAATTCTTTTAGTAATTTAGCATAGGTTAAACCAAACCCAATTTTGTTATCATCTTTGGTATGATGCTGAAGTGGCTCTGAAGCGCTAATGATTTGCATGTCATCCGCCCCGAAGCGACCAAGCTGACTAATTCCATTTTCTGCAGTATCAATTTCGCTATTCAGTCCAATTCCTGAGTGGGTATTTGATTGACCAACAATCAATACTATTGAATACGGGAGCTCTGTATTAGAAATGGTGTTTTTTTTACACCCTTGTAAGCTAATTATTACATTCAACAAAAAAAGCATTCTTAGAATCATTTTTAATAAATTTTTAGTGAGTTAAATAGTTGGTTTTAGTATGATTGAAAATATTTATTTTTAGGTATATCCGCTTGATATTAGTTTATGTTGTTGGAATAAATCCAAAAGGTTAGCTCAATTATTTGATCTACTTCCACATATATTAAAAAAATGACCAAGAATATTTTGGTGTTTCTAAAAGGAATAAGTGTTTAGATTACCCTAAAATCTTTTTCTTAACATTTTCAACATACGATCTTCCAATCACATATCTAATGCCTTCAATTTCTACACTATTTCCTTCAACAGTGTCAATTTTATCTATGGCGATTGTATATGATCTATGAATTCTAATAAAGTTACTTTCAGGAAGTAAGCTCGTAAAATTACTCAAGGTGCTGTGGATGATATACTTATTAGTTTGGGTTGTGATTTTTAGATAATCTCGTAAAGATTCGATTACTAATATCTCATCTAAATAGATTTTCTTCATTTTCTTTTTATCAACTTTAATAAAGGTAAAAGGCCTTTTAATTGATTCAGAGGGCTCTATGGGCTTGTTGTTACTTGATGATTTTAAGGCTCTGTTAACAGCTTTCATAAAACGAGGGAATGGAATCGGTTTAATTAGATAATCTAGAACCTCTAATTCATAGGTTTTTATAGCATACTCATCATAGGCGGTAGTAACTATGATTAAGGGCTTGGTCTCTAAATTTTTTATAAAATCCAATCCATTCAAAAGGGGCATATTAATGTCTAAAAAAATCAAATCTACGGAATGCTCTTTTAAATATGTCAAAGCATCAATAGCATTGCTAAAAGTGTTAAGAATTGTAATAGTGTCAATTTCTTCAATGTAGCTTTTGATGACATTTATTGCTAGAGGCTCGTCATCAATAATTAAACAATTAATATTCATTATACTTTTATTTTAAGTTTAACGACAAACAGTTTGTTTGTAGATTGAATATCCAGACTGTACTCCTCAGGCTTGTACCCTAGTTCGAGTCTTTTTTTTACATTTTCTAATCCAATACCGCTAGAGTTTTTAATGCTTTCACTTTTAATTGGAGTTTCTGGTAATGGATTAGAAATAGTAAAGTAAAGAAAATTTTCCACTATTTTAAAATCAATATCAATTTTCACGTCCCCATTCGTCATATTTGCTCCGTGCTTAAATGCATTTTCAATGAATGAAAGCAACAAAATAGGGGCTATTTTTTTATCCATTATATCCCCACTTATAGTTGTTTCTGTTTTTAATAATTCACCATATCTTATCTGTTCTAAATCTAAATAATTTTCAATGCAAATTATTTCTTTTTCTAGACTTTGTCTTTTTGATTTGGTTTCATAAAGTAGGTAGCGCATTAGCTCAGAAAGTCGAAGTATTAATTTAGGCGTTTTGTCCGATTTTTCGATCGCTAATGAATAGATGTTATTTAAAGTGTTAAAAAAGAAATGAGGAGAGATTTGCGATCTTAAAAAAAGTAATTCTGTTTCTAATTGTGTCTTTTCTAAAGCGGTGACTCTTTTTTGTTCTTGCAGCCAATCCATAGTTACTTTAATAGCAGTCACAAAAGTAATCACATAGAGTTCGCCAATCATCATATCTATTGAATAGCTGAATGTGACATCGTGTATAACTGCGGGCCCTTCAGGCCATATATTTGTACTAATCAGAAAATAGGTAAGGTTAAATTTAATGAATACCATCGAAATCAATGACAGGATTAAAAAAAATACATACAAGAAATACTTACGCTTAAAAACAAATTTTGGCATTAAAACAAAAATATTTAAGTAGCATAAAACCATGTGAATGGGAAACCCAAGCAAATTTGTTTTAAACGAATATTCGTAATTATCAAAATAATTACCCCATCTTAAAGTGTTGAGAAGAAAGTAAATCAACCAAAAAATAACGTGATGTCTTAGAGTTATTTTTAAGTTTTCGTTTGGTTGCAT